>FWPV01005918.1_pt1 | contig 23990 bp, 22 predicted proteins | sample 2228371 | NCBI WGS metagenome assembly FWPV01 (sample SAMEA103939776, study PRJEB20133) | metagenome | reverse complement strand
TTGCTTCGCATCCTGCGGATGCTCGCAATGACTTCCCGTATTCCAGTGAAGATGTACAGGCATCTATACGACTGTGTACTAACTTCGCTCGGCGTGATTGGTTCGTATCCACAGATAGTCAGGGCGTCAAAAAAACTTCCGTGAGGTCTACCCTGGGCCAAAAGCAATAGAAGAGGCCGAAGCCTCCTCTATTGGAAGGGACTGCAAGTTTATTTCTTGACGGTTTCCTTCAGGGCTTTGCCGGGCTTGAAGGCAGGATACTTGGAAGCGGGGATCTTGATCTTTTGGGTGGTACCGGGCTTCACGCCAGTACGGGCCTTGCGGCTGCGCACTTCGAAGGTGCCGAAGCCGGTCAATTGCACTTTGCTACCAGCCTTGAGAGCATCTTCGACTTTGCCGAGGAAAGCGTCCACGGCGGCCTTAGCATCTTTTTTCTTCAAGCCAGCGGCAGCGGCTACTTGGTCAATCAGGTCAGCTTTGGTTCTGGTTTTCTTGGATCCACCTCTTGCCATACATTTACCTCCTTTATTTTCCCTTCAGCACGGAGTGTATCACACCTTATCTCCAAATTGCAAGCACCAGGGCAGCGTTGGTAGCTGTTTCGTTCCAGACAGAATGCCTAAACGGTGGGCTTTCTGTGATATTCGGGAGGCAAAAGCGCGGTTACGGCGGCCTCGAGCTGCCGGGTCACCTCTTCTAAGGTCTGGTGGTCGGTCTTTCCGGGGGGCAGGGCAATAGGGTCGCCAAACACCACCCGAATGGGCCGCCGCAGGCGCGGCCCCTTCCCTACCGGCCAGGCTTTATCACTACCAATAATGGCCGCCGGAACAATCAGAGCGTTGGTACGCAAGGCGATGGCGGCCACACCGGTTTTGAAAGGTTCGATAAAGCCCGTGCGGCTACGCCGTCCCTCGGGGAAGATGCCAAAGGCAAGCCCGCTTTTGAGGGCACGAATGGCCGCCTTGATGGCGCCGAGGTCGCCTGAACCCCTCGAGACCGGTATCACGTACAGCCGTGGCAACAACCAGCGCAGGATGGGGTATTTGAACACATCGTCGCGCGACATGTAGCTCACTACCCTGGGGCAGGCCACCCCCATCACCACCGGATCCAGAAAAGACATGTGGTTGGAAGCCAGAATCACCGGGCCTTCTTTGGGAATCTTCTCGGCTCCTTCCACCTGCAAGCCAAACAACACTTGAAGTAACACCCGAGCCAGCGCTCGAGTGTTGTAGTAGACCCTTAGACCATACTCGTACATCGCGCCCCATCATAAGCAAAAAGCCAGGAATCCAGCGTTGAGAGGCTCCATAGCGTCCTCAAGACAACTGCACCACCACCCGCCCTCGCACCTGGCCTTTTAGGATGGCCTGGGCCAGCTCAGGCACTTCTTCCAGGCTTACGGTTTGCATGGCAGCCTCGAGGAGGGGCTTGGGCAGTTCCTGAGATAAGCGCTGCCAGGCCACTAAGCGCTTTTCCTTGGGGCACATCACCGAATCAATGCCCAGGAGGTTCACGCCCCGCAGGATGAAGGGAAAAACGGTGGTCTCGAGCTTCACCCCACCCGCGTTGCCGCAGGCCGCCACGCTGCCACCATAAGCCATGCGCGGCAAGACCCCGGCCAGCACCGTTCCGCCTACGGTGTCCACCGCCCCGCCAAACCGCTCGGACTCGAGGGGCTTTGCCGGAGCGGATAAAACAGCGCGATCCAAAATTTCACCGGCTCCCAGCGATTTCAAATAGCCCTCTTCGCTCGTGCGGCCCGTAGCCGCCACCACCCGGTAGCCCAGCCGGGCCAGCAGGGCCGTAGCCACGCTGCCCACGCCCCCTGCCGCGCCGGTTACCAGCACTTCTTTGGTTTTGTCTAGCTGGTGGGCCTCGAGGGCCATCACCGCCAGCATGGCGGTAAAGCCTGCTGTACCAATGCCCATGGCCTGCTGCAAGGTGAGGCCTTCGGGCAGGGGCACCAGCCACTCGGCGCGTACTCGAGCCAGCTCCGCCAGCCCCCCCCAGTGCCGCTCGCCCACCCCCCAGCCGGTCAGAACAACGGCGTCGCCCGGTTTGTAATCCGGCGAGGCCGACTCCAGCACCGTTCCGGCCAGGTCAATGCCCGGCACCATGGGAAAACTACGGATAACCTTGCCCGCGCCGGTAATCGCCAGACCATCCTTGTAGTTGAGGCTGCTGTAAGCCACCCGCACCAGCACATCGCCGGGGGGCAACTCGTCCACCGAAGCCTGCCGAATCTGAGCCGTGTAAGGGTCGCCGGTTTCTACTACCAGAGCCTTGAAGGTTTGCATGGCAACAACATACAGGATGCCAACCGAATAAGTCTCGGTCCAGCCGAAAGCCGCAGGTTGGCCCGTCTTTCAAGGTCTGGCCTGTGCGTCTGGGTTCTTGGATTTGCGACGGGTGCTCGAGGGTGCTGCGTACAGGCCCGGAGCCTAATCTTCCCGCCAAGGGCACGGGTTCTCGGGTTACTCCTCTGCAAAACACAGCGCCATTTGCAGCAGTGCTTGCATGCCTTGCGGTTAGTTGCGCTTTGAACAAGGCTTTGGTTATAGTAGCCGCACCCTATTGTATGTGGGTCTGACTTCCGACATTTATAAGGGAGGAACACATGAACCGCTGGTGGATGTTTGTGTTGGCTTTGGCTCTGGCTTTGGGCGGTCTGGGGATGGCCCAGCGCTACCCGGTGCGCCCGGTTACGGTGGTAGTGCCCTGGTCGGCGGGCGGCTCAACCGACCTGACCGCACGGGCGCTGGCCCCCATTCTGGAAAAGAACCTGGGGGTGCCCTTCCAGGTGGTCAACCGCACCGGTGGAGGGGGTGCGGTGGGGCATGGAGCTATTGCCCAGGGGCGACCCGACGGCTACACCATTGGCATCATTACCCTCGAGGTCATCCTGCCCCCCTGGGTCAGCCAGACCAAGATAGACGCCGAGGCCTTCACCCCCATCTCCCTGCTGGTACTCAACCCGGTGGCCATCGTGGTACGCAGGGATGCACCCTGGCGCACGGTGCAGGAGCTGATTGCCGACATCAAGCAAAACCCTGGCAAGTACAAAGCCTCCGGCACCGCCAAGTGGGGCTCCTACGACTTTGCCCGGCTGGGCTTCCTCAAGACCATCGGGGCCAAGGAAAACGCCCTGCCCTGGGTGCCTTCACAAGGGGCCGCCGCAGCCCTGCAAGAGCTGATTGCTGGGGGTGTGAACGTCGCCTTCACCGCCATTGGCGAGGCCAGCGCGCTGGTCAAGTCGGGTGAGGCCCGCTTCCTGGCCTTCATGACCGACCGGCGCTTCTCCAGCTTCCCGGAGGTGCCCACCCTCAAGGAAGTGGGCGTGGACTGGACCTTTGCCTCGTTCCTGATGGCTGCGGCCCCCAAGTTCACCCTCCCCTCGGTGGTGGACGTCCTCGACAAGGCCGTTGCCAAAGCCGTGCAGGATCCCGAATTTGTCCGCTTCATGAACAATGCCAATCTGGTCATCAACCACCTCGATCGCAAGGCCAGCCTGGCTTTCCTGCAAGAACGCACGCGGGCCATGCAACAGGTGGTGCAGGAGCTTGATCTGAAGTTCTAAGGGAGCTATAGGTGTCTGAACAGCCAGCCTGGGAACGGGCGGTGGCCCTGCTTGCGGTAGCCCTGGGCGCTCTGGCCCTCTTCCTGAGCCGGAGCCTGCCCCAGATGGAGGGTGGCTATCCGGGCCCGGCCCTGTTTCCCAGTCTGTTGGGCCTGCTGCTGCTCCTGAGCGGGCTGGGGCTCCTCTGGCAGCGCCGCAGGGCCAGAGGCCGCCTTCAGGGCGGCGAGGGGCGGGTGCTGGTGGCGCTTTTGGGCCTGGCCCTGGCTCCTTTGTTGCTGGAGTGGGTGGGGCTCAGCCTGACCGCCAGCCTCTATACCCTGGTCGGAACCTTGTTGCTGGGCGTTCGCCCTGTCGCAGCGCTCATGACCGGAGGCGTGGTAGCCCTCCTGGTCTACCTGGTCTTTCAGCGCTTTTTGGGGGTGCAGGGGTGAGCTTCCTGAGCCCTGAGGCTCTTCTGGCCCTGCTCCTAGGCTCGCTGTATGGGGCTGTCTTTGGCGCCATTCCGGGCCTTACCGCCACGCTGGCCATCAGCCTGGCCATTCCTATTTTGCTTTTTTTGGGGCCGGACGTGGCCCTGGCAGCCTTGATTGGTATCTCGGCAACGGCCATTTTTGCTGGGGATATCGGCTCGGTGCTGGTGCGGATGCCCGGTACCCCTGCCTCGGCAGCCTATACCGAAGAACTGCACGAGGTGGCCCGGCAACGCTCCCCGGCTTTTGCCCTGGGCATCTCGGCCTTCCCCTCGGCCATCGGTAGCCTGGTGGGGCTGGGTTTCCTGGTGGTGGGCTCGCTGGGGCTGGTGGCCCTGGCCAGGCAGTTCTCCTCGTTCGAGTTCTTCTGGCTGGTGCTGTTGGGCATCGTGAGCGGTATTCTGGCCGTTCCTTCAATTCTCAAAGGGGCCATCGCCTTTGGGCTGGGGATGCTTCTGGCCACCATCGGCTACGACCCCGCGCTGGGCAACCCTCGCTTCACCTTCGGCCAGCCCAGCCTGCTGGGGGGTATTAACTTTTTGGTGGCCCTGATCGCCTTTTTTGGGGTGAGTGAGGTGCTGCATCACCTGCTCCACCGCTCGCACCAGGCTGCCCATGGCGCCCCGCCTTTTCGGATGGGCCGGGTTTTTGGGGATTATTTCCTCGAGGCCAACAAGCTTTGCTGGAAAGAGCGCTTTTCCCTGCTGCGTGCCTCGGTACTGGGCACCCTGGTGGGCTTTCTGCCGGGGGCCGGTTCGGACATTGCCGCCTGGATTTCCAGCAACCTGCGCCGCATGCGACGGGGCCGCCCAGAGCAGGTAGCCCTGGACGGTAGCAGCGCCAACAACGCCGCCGTGGCCGGGGCCTGGATTCCGGCCATGGCCCTGGGGCTGCCGGGAGACACCCTGACCGCCATTTTGCTGGGAATGTTTCTGGCCCTGGGCATCACCCCTGGCCCCGAGCTTTTCAACAAGCACGGGAGCCTGGTGATGCAAATCTACCTCGCTTTCTTCCTGGTGAGCGCAATCATCATGCCCCTGGGCGGCTACCTGAGCGCCCTGATCGTGCAAAGCCTGCTGCGAATACCCATACGGGTACTGATGGGCGCGGTGCTGGGGCTGTGCGTGGTGGGGGCCTATGCGGTGAACAACAACCCCTTTGACCTGTTCTTGCTGGCCATTCTGGGCGCTCTGGGTTTTGCGCTGCGGCAGGGGGGGTTCCCGCTGGGCCTGGTGGTGCTGGGAATGGTGCTGGGGCCTTTGCTCGAGCAGCACTTTATGGTCAGCATGATCAAGACCCACTGGAACCTGTGGAGCTTCTTCGAGCGGCCCCTGGCCTTGGTGCTGGCCCTTCTGAACCTGGCCATGGTGGTCGGGGTACTGGGCCTCCGGCGCGGCTGGTGGGCCGCCCTGCGCCTGCCCCCGGAGGAGCGTGCTTGATGCAGGCAGTGGTGCTCCTGGACTTCGAGCAGCTAAAGCTACAGGAACTACCACCCCCCACCGAAGGGGGGGTGTTGTTGCACGTGGCCGCTTGTGGGGTCTGCGGAAGCGATTTGAGCGTATACAAGGGCACTCCGGCCATGCGGACTCGCTGGCGTCCCCCGCTGGTGCTGGGCCACGAGATTGCCGCCACGGTGCTCGAGGGGCCGCCGGACTGGGTGGGGCGAAGGGTGGCGGTCAACCCCCTGGTGGCCTGCGGGCAGTGCGACCTCTGCCGTCGGGGGCTTTCCAACCTCTGTCCAAAACGCACCAATGTGGGCTTTCACTATCCGGGGGGGTTTGCCCAGCAGATACGCCTGCCCCTGGCCCAGCTTTACCCCCTGCCGGAAGGGCTGCCCCTCTGGAAAGGCGCCCTTTGCGAGCCGCTGGCTGTAGCCCTGCGGGCTGTGGAGCTGGCGGGGGCCGTGCTGGGGCGGCGGGTACTGGTGCTGGGCGGGGGGGCCATCGGCACCCTGGCGGCCTGGCTTTTGCACCGGGCCGGAGCGCAGGTTCTGATAGCTGAGCGCAACCCTTTACGGCGGGCCTGGCTGGGGAAGCTGGCATTTATCGAGAGGGTTCTGGAGGCTCCGGACGGAACCTACGAGGCGGTGCTGGACTGTGTAGGCAGTGAGCAGACCCTTTCGCTGGCGGTCCACGCTGCCGAACCCGGGGGCACGGTGGTGCTGGTGGGCCTCGAGGCCACCCAAACCCCCTTTCCCTTGCAAAGGGTGGTTTTGCAGGAAATCACCCTCAAGGGCGCTTACGTCTTCACCCACAGCAATTTTGCCCTGGCCGTAGAGCTGGTCGGCCAGGTGCCCGACGAGCTGGCGGTGAAGCGGCCTTTCGAGCGCTACCAGGAAACCTTCGACGAGCTGCTCCGGGGGCAACTGCCTCAGGCCAAGGCAGTGCTGGTCTGGGAGAGGTAATGCCCTCTTTGCCTGAAAGCTATGTAAAACATTGGGACGGTGAAGCAGGGAACAGGGGTCAGGGGGCAGGTAACAGGCGATAGAAAACCACTACCTCCTACCACCCACTCTCACCTTGTGAATCGTTGAAAGTTGGCTGTACGCCTGAAGCTGGTATGCGTCCGTTCTACGCCAACCCACGGCGAGCATGTTCAGGAAGGGTGTTCAGGCAATGTCATGCAGCAGCTTCAACCCGGACTGAAACCCACCTGGAGGCGTTCAGTTACGAGTAACGCAGATAAATATCTGCTGTTTGAACGGGTCACGCGGGCTCTGGGTGGGGGCTATGGCCTCGAGCCCACAACCCTCTCGCCTCAACTTTGTTAGGCTTCTGTTATGAGTTCTCCCCTGGTCAGCGTCGAATGGTTGCACGAGCACCTTAGCCAACCGCAGCTTCGCATTGTGGACTGCCGCTTTTCCCTACAAGACCCGCTGGCCGGAAGGCGGGCCTACCAGGCAGGGCATATTCCAGGAGCCATTTTCTTAGATCTGGAGCAAGACCTCTGTGCACCCGTAAGGCCCGACCGCAAAGGGGGCCGCCATCCCTTGCCCGCGCCGGAAGCCCTAGCCGAAACCCTGAGCAGGGCCGGTATTGGCAACGAACACTTTGTGGTGGCCTACGACGAACCCCCCGCCGGTGGCATGTATGCCCCGCACCTGTGGTGGCTTTTGCGGTGGCTGGGCCACGACCAGGTGGCCGTGCTGGACGGCGGTATCACAGCCTGGAAAGAGGCCGGCCTCGAGGTTTCTACCCTGGCCGTCGAATACCCCGTCACCTCCTTCAAGGCCCAGCCCCGGCCCGAGATGGTGGTGGATGCCGACGCGGTGGCCCAGCGCCCGCCGGGCACCATCCTGATTGATTCCAGGGCCCCCGAGCGCTACCGGGGCGAGGTGGAGCCCATAGACCCCGTGGCCGGACACATTCCGGGGGCCATCAACCGCAACTGGCTGGACAGCCTGGACACTTCGGGACGCTTCAAGAAAGCCGAGGCCCAGGCCGCACGGTTTGCCGGGCTCGAGGGCGAGATGATTGCGTACTGCGGCTCGGGGGTCTCGGCAACGGCGAATGTGCTGGCGCTCGAGCTTATCGGCCAACCGGCCAGGCTCTACGCGGGTTCGTGGAGCGATTGGATATCGGACAACCGCCGTCCGGTGGCGAAGGGCGCAGAGTAACGAGCTGGGCTGGCATCCCTACAAAAGCCGCAAAACCTGCGGCTTCTGCCTTGAGCCAGGGCCACCAGCCCGGTGCACGGCCTGCTGGTGCGCTATGCTAGGGGGGAAATCGGTCAAGGGCAGCGGCTTTGGCCGCGCCTTCGGGGGGGCGACACCGCGCACAAACAGCCGTATTGACGGACTTAACTCCAAACAGATTTGAACCTGCAAACGGCAGGATGGAGGCCCTCGAGTACGCGGGCAGGTGGTTGGTATGAACGAGGCAGGTAATAACCAGGCCGATGTGGTGGTGGTAGGCGCGGGGATTTCGGGGCTGGTGGCCGCTCGAATGCTGCAAGGGGCGGGGCTCAAGGTAATGGTGCTGGAGGCCCATCACCGGGTGGGGGGGCGGCTATTGAGCAAAACCCTACCCGACGGCTCGACCTTCGATTTGGGTGGGCAGTGGGTGAGCCCAGACATGCCCAAGGTTATGGCCCTGATCCGGGAACTGGGCCTGACTACCTTCGAGCAGCACGACTCGGGGCGGATAGACCTGGCGGTACAGCCGCTCTCCTCGATGGACAAACTCACCCAGGCCGAGTGGGCCTGGGTCAAGGCCCAACTGGATTTTCTGGTCGAGAGTGTGAATGTGGAGAAGCCCTCGGCCACCCCCAATGCCCTGGCGCTGGACGTGCAGAGCGTGGAGGAGTGGAAGCGAATCAATCTGGACAGCCCCTATCTGCGCAACCTCTTCGACCAGATTATCCGCACCGAGTACACCATCGAGCCCAAGGACTTCTCGGTGTTGCACCTGCTTTATAGCCTGAAGAGTGCGGGCGGCTTCGAGGGGGTGCTGGGCCTCGAGCGCGGCAACGAAACCCTCCGGGTCAAGGAAGGCATGCAGACCCTCTGCACCCGGCTGGCCGAAGAACTGGGCGATGCACTCCGGCTGAACTGTCAGGTCTACGACATTCTGCACGATGCCCAGGGCGTCACCGTTATTGCTGAAGGTTTGAGCGTGCGGGCCGGGCGGGTCATTCTGGCCATCCCGCCCAATCAGGTCACCCGTATAGACTTTGAGCCGGTGCTGCCCCGCCGCCGCACCAAGCTCATGCAGCGGCTCGAGATGGGCTCGGTAATCAAGTGCTTTGCCCTCTACGACCACCCCTTCTGGCGTCACAGACCCGCCACCCCCATAGACCCCGACCGGCTGCTCTTCGACGACACCATCGATGCCACCCCCTACGACGAGCGCAACCCCGCCCTGGTGGCCTTCATCGGGGGAGACGATGCAGTGCTGTGGAGCGACAAGCCATTTGAAATTCGCCGCCGGGCGGTGCTGGAAGACCTGGCCCTGGTTTTTGGAGAGGAAGCCCTCTACCCCAGGCTCTACTTCGACCACGACTGGCTCACCGAGCCCTTTATTGGCGGCGGCTACCAGTGCTACGCCCCGCCGGGGGTGATGTCGGCAGGGTTCGAGGAACTGCGCCTCCCCATCGGGCGTATCCACTGGGCCGGAACCGAAACAGCGGTGCACTACTACGGCTACATCGAGGGGGCCATCGAAGCCGGGGAGCGGGCCGCCAGGGAGGTTCTGGAGAGCCAGGCATAAAAGGGAAAAACCCCACTTGCCCACATTGCCCGCCAGGCCTCAAGGTAAACTTGGGCAGACGTATGGTGGCCCTGACCAGCCGACTCAAAACCTATCTCGATCTGGTTCGTTTCGAGCATACGCTGTTTGCCTTGCCCTTCGCCTACGGCGGCATGCTGCTGGCCGCCCGGGGCTGGCCGGGCTGGGAGGTGTTTGCCTGGATTACCGTGGCTATGGTAGGCGCCCGCACCGGGGCCATGGCCCTCAACCGCCTGATTGACCACCGCATAGACGCCGCCAACCCCCGCACCGCCGGGCGGCACCTGCCCAGAGGGGCCGTAAAACCCGGCGAGGTGCTGGCCCTGTCGGTGGTGGGCCTGCTCCTGCTGACCCTGGCCGCCTTCAACCTGAACCCCCTCACTGCCCAGCTCCTGCCGGTGGCGGTTTTCTTTCTGGTGGGCTACAGCTACACCAAGCGCTTCACCTGGCTGTGCCACTTCTGGCTGGGCCTGACCATCGGGGCGGCCACCGCAGGCGGCTGGATTGCCGTTACGGGCGCGTTTGAGCCCGCGCTGTTCGCGCTCTGGGCGGGTACGGCCCTCTGGCTGGCGGGCTTCGACATCCTCTACGCCACCCAGGACTACCAGTTCGACCGCGAGAATGGCATTCACAGTATTCCGGCCCGCTTTGGCATCCCTACCGCACTGCGGATTGCCCAGGTCTCCCACGGGCTTACCTTTGGCTTCTTCTTGCTGACGGGGGTACTGAGCGGGGTGGGCTGGGTTTACTACCTGGGGGTGCTGGGTGTGGGCGCGGTGCTGTGGTACGAACACCAACTGGTGAAACCCCACGACCTGAGCAAGGTAGACCAGGCGTTTTTCCAGGCCAATGTGGTGGTGAGCCTGGGGATGCTGCTGACCATTTTTCTGGATACCTTGATTTGAACCACCCTGAAACCTCAGTCCGTTTATCCTCGAGTCATGTCGGTGTTGGGGCTGCTGCTCTCCCAGGGGCTCGTAACTGTGGGCCTACTCGTGTTGGCATATGGCCTTTCTGCTACCGGCGTTTCCGTATGTGTTTTCCAGCCTGGTTGCCCTTGCAATTCGCTGGTGGATACACCGCTAAGACTCCAGGAGGTTGGCAAGCGGTCTTTGCCGCCTAACCCCCCAGCAGCGAGCGCATCTGCTGCTGGATGAAGCGGGTAGCCCAGGCGGGGGCCAGGCGGTAGAGGAAGTCCATCAGGCGTGCATCAGAGCCCACCAGCACCCGGAAGCGGTTCTGCTCCATGCCGGCGATAATGCGCCGGGCGGCTTCCTCGGGCGCCAGGGGTTTGAGCGATGAGCGCCCCTGGCCTTCCATCTGGCGAATCTCTACCCCCGAGTTGGCGGTGATGTTGGTGGCTACCGCCCCAGGGAAGACCACCGTGACCCGTACTGGCGTGCCCAGGAGTTCGGCATACAGCCCCTCGGTCAGGAGCTTGACCGCCGCCTTGGAGGCCCCGTACAGGCTCTGCCCCGGCACCGGCAGAAAGCCGCCCATGCTCGAGATGTTCACAATGTGGGCCTCGGGGCGTACCAGCAGGTGCGGCAAGAAGGCCTTGGTCAGGTAGAGGGTGCCGTAGAAGTTGACGTTCATGACCCGCTCGATGGTCGTGTAGTCCAGGTCGTTCACCCGCACAAAGGGCTGGATGATGCCCGCGTTGTTGATAAGGCCGTCCACGGCACCGTGCCGGGCCAGAACCGCTGCCGGAAGGGCCTCCACAGCTTCTCGCACGCTGATGTTGAGCACGTGGGTTGAGAGGCGTTCGGGTTGCGGGGCCAGCAAAGCGGTTTCTTGCAGGCCCGCTTCGTTGATGTCCACCGCAGCGACCTGCGCTCCCCTGGACAATAACTGCAGCACCAGCTGCCGGCCCATGCCGCTTCCTCCACCGGTGACCACGATTACTTTTCCCTGCACTTGCATGACTCCACCTCCCAGGGCACTTCTACCACAGCGCAGCAGGTGTATTGTCCCCCAGAATCAGGCCCGAAGCTCGGCCCAGACCTCGCGTAGCATCTGGGCTACGGCGTAGGCATCGTAGAGGTCGGAGTAGCCCATCAGCGAGAGGCGGAAGACCTTGCCCTTGAGCTGGCCCTGTCCGCCGATGATGGTAGCCCCCCGCGCGGCAAAGGCATTCTTGACCTGGCCGTAGGAAATCCCTTCAGGCAAATAGAAACAGGTGGTTGCGCTGCTCCTCACCTCGGGCACCACTTGCAGGCCGAGTTGCTCGCCGGTGGCGTACAGGAGGTCGTTCTGCTGTTTCTTGAGGGCCAGGTGCTCGGGCAGGCGGGGCAGCAGGTCTTCCAGCACGGCGGCGGTGGCGGCTATCAGGTTGATGGCGGGGGTCCAGGCCGACTCACCGCTCTTTTGCACCTTGAGTTCGGCCCCCAGGTTGAGGTAGAAGCTGCGGGGCTTCAGGCGCTCCAGGGCGCGGGGCGAGAGGGCCGCATAGGCCAGCCCCGGCGGGCACATGATGCCCTTTTGCGAGCCACAGGCGGCCCCGTCGAGGCCCCAGCCCTCGAGGGCAAACTCGCTGACAAACAAACTGGTGATGGCATCCACCACCACCAGCGCCTCGGGAAAGCGGGCCTTGAAGACCTGGGCCAGCCCCTGTACGTCGTTCAGGGCCCCGGTGGAGGACTCGGAGTGGGTGAGCAGCAGCCCGGCGAAGGGGCCCACGGCGCTTTCCAGGTGCTCCGGGCGTACCACCTGGCCCCAGGGGAGCTCGAGGCGAAGCACCTCGAGGCCCGCTTCTGTGGCAATCTTAGCCCAGCGCTCGGAAAAGTTGCCGTGCACCGGCACCAGTACCCGTTCGCCGGGGGCAAACAGGTTCTGCACCAGCGCGTCCATGGCCGCCGTGCCCGAGCCGGTGAGCAGGAGCACCTGGCCCTGGGTCTGGAAGGCGGCCTCGAGGCCCGCCTTGGCCTGCAAGAAGACCTGTTTGGCCGCGTCCGAACGGTGGTGAAGCTGCGGACGGGAGAGGGCTTCCAGGGCTTTGGGGTGTAGTTCCACCGGGCCGGGGGTGAGCAGGCGAGGGCGGTACATGGGCTCCATTTTAGAGGCCCATACCGCCTGTGGTCGAAAACGAGAATGACCTGCCGCCCCATCAAGCTTTGGGCGTTCGGCCAGCAACCCCTATTTGAGCATCACTTCCAGGGTAAAATCCCCCGCCACCGCCTCCTTGGGGCCGCTCACCCCGATGATCACGTTGTAGGGGTTGTTCACCGCCCTGAGCTCTACCGAGCGGGTGTGATCCTGGGTGCGGTTCACCCTGGGCCGATCCCACTTCTCGTCGGATTCACAGGAGGTTACGCGGGCAATCTTGGGCGGTAAGGTTGCATCCGAGGTGCCGATGCTGTAGGCGTAGAGGCTGAGGTTCTGGCTCGGGTCTTTGGGGATTAGCTTGATGACCAGGGTGGACTGGCGGGGAAGCTGAATACCGAAAAAGACGTGGTTCCCCCGGTACTTCTCGAACTGGGTGGCAGGAAAGCAGGCAATCTGGCTGCTGGCGGCCCAGCTCAGGTCTTCGATGGACTTGCCCAGCTCGAGCTTGCCCTCCACGCTGCGCACCTGATCCCTGGCGGTATGGTTGGGGATACCGATGATGGGAGCCGGCCAGTTAAACTGGGCCAGGGCCAGGGAAGCAAGGGTCAAAAAGCTTATTATGAAGGGGTTTTTCATGGTTCCTCTCTACATTTTCACCGCACAGGTAGTCTTTCTACCGGTAGTACCCGCCGGCGCAGTGTTGGTCAGGTAGAAGGTGTACTTGAGGAGCTTTGGGCCAAACTCGAGGTTCCGCCCCACCAGCACCACCGGACCGTAGGTCTTGCTGAGGGATTGCGGCTTACCCCCCTGCTGGGCCGAGGCCTGCATGGCCTGGGCAAACTCATTCGCCACAGCGCGGATGACCTCCTCACTCACCCCCAGGCAGTGCCGCGCCAGGTGGCCTACCAACTGACCAAAGGTGGAGGGGGCCGGCTCGGCGTGGGAGCCGCTATACACCAGGGTGAACATGCTCATGCGCGCCCCGTCGGCGGCCCCCAGCACCAGGCTATAGGTGGACTGACCGGGAAACTTGCGGTTGGCATCGGTCATGGTGAAGGTATAGGCGTAGCTGGCCTTGAGACCGTCAATCTGCACCGGGCGGGGTGCGCTCATATTCACCAGCACCCCAATGGTCTGGAGGTCTTTGCGCAGGGAGCCGCTGGTGGACTGGACCAGCGCCAGCGCCAGGAGAGTGGCCAGGGGTATAAGCGCTTTTATCATGGTACTGGCTCCGATGGAGTGGGAAAGGCCTGGATTCAGAAGGCACTCTCATCTGGCCTACAGTGCTATCAAAATACCGATAATGTTTTTGTCGGTGCCAAAGTTGGGGCCCTTCCACACGCAGCTTGCGTTGCCCACCGGGCCGATGATGCTGCGATCCACACTTCCCTCGCAGCTCACGGTGCTGCCCGAACCCGCATTGCCCTTGGGCATGCCGGTGGGCTGGGTGGGCCTACCCAGACCTAGCATGCCTGTGGTGGATTTGAACAAGACAATTTCCTCCAGCTCTGGGCGGGGTTGAACAATGGTGTAGCCCGAAATCAGTACATCCTGGAAGACCACTTGAGCCCTCACCTGCTGGCTTTGCGGAGTGGTATTTGGCAAGGTCTTGTTGGCGCTCAGCAGGACGATACCCCCCACATCCGCCTGACCGCCCGAAGACGCCTGAGCAACCCCTACAAAGACGGGCACCCCCTTGGCGCTTTCCAGCTTGCCGCGCACCTGAATCCTGGCGCCCTGGGTCCAGAGCGAGGGGATGTCCACGGCAGTGATGAGCCCATGCAGGGGTTTGCCTCTGAACAAAATGTGACCAATTTCATGGGTGCCGGTGTCTCCCAGGCTGGCGGTAAGCTGGCTCGAGCCCACCGATGCAATCTCGAGGGTGGCCTCTATATCCCCATTGGAGTCGGCCAGGGTGGCCAGTTCTTCCAGGGCATCGCGGCTGGAAGAGCCAGGGCTACAGGCGGTTAGAAATGCGAACATCAGAGCGAGTGCAACCAAGGGTGTTTTTTTCATGGCTTCCCCTCCAAACGAGACCAGGCCGGAATCTTGGGCTTGCGGATGCGGCTTCATGGTCTTCCGTCCTGTGGCTTTATGATGGCAAGCCAGCGTTCCGCTAGCGTTCCAGCAGGCCAAGAAAAGCCAAAGGAACCAGGAAAGGTCGGGCGACTACTGCTGCTCTCCCAACCCTTTCCTCTTTCCCCTGTACTCCATGTCCCTGTTATGGCCGTGCCAGGCTACTCAGCACGTTGAGGGTGAGACTTTTGGAGTTGAAGCCACCGTTGCCGTCGGCCACCTGGGCCACGATGATGCGGGGGCCGGGGGTGTTGAAACGGGCGTTCACGCTGTTGCCGCTGCACCCGTTGAGGTTGTCGGCGGCTTCGCTCGAGCTCCATACCAGGTTGTCGCCGCTCACAGTAAAGTTCACCTGGTCGCCCACATAGATGTAGCGGTTGCCGCTGGGGGCGGTGTACTGAATGCTGCCGATGTTCAGGCTCAGGATTCTCGAGGCCGCCACCTCGGTGCTGTCCTTCACGGTCAGGCCGTCGCGGCTGAAGCGGGCGATGATGGTCTGGCGGTCTGCCATCTTGGGCACTTCAAACGAGTGCTCGCAGACCGGGCCATTGGGGTCGGCGGGGGGGATAAAGACCCCGTTGCTGCCGCCCAGGCTACGGCGCTTGAGGTTGGAGCGCCAGTTGACCTCGTGGGTGGGGCAGCCCGCCTGGGAGAAGGGCGAGGTGCGGGCCTTGAGTAAAGCCGAGTAAGGGAAGGGCAGGGTCTCGTCGCTGTTGGCGGTAATCCGTATGGTGGGGATGCCATTCGGAAACTGGCACTGGTTGGCCGCCAGACGCACCTCGAACTGGCGGGTGGTGGTAGCCTGCTGGCTATCAGTGAGGGTAGCGGTAAGGGTGTGGGTACCGTTGGGCAGGTCTACCTCCAGGGTGTGCCGGTCGGCCTGACGGGTGGTGCCCAGCAGGGTGGTACCCCTGCGCCACTGGATGGTGCCGGTGCCGGGGCCGTCTTCCTTGTCATCGGTGACGGCAAAAAGGGTCACCTGGTTGTTGGCGTTGCGGGCGGCGTGGCCGCTGTCGCAGACAAACTTGGGGCCTACCTCCTCGAACTTGGGGCGGCTGTTGGGGGCTTCCTGGGTGTTCAGGAGGATGTCGAAGAGCTTGACCTCCCAGTCCTTTCGGAAGATGAGCAGGTCTATGTCCACCCCCAGGTTACCCTCGAGGCCATAGCGCATGGTCCAGTAGGGCTGCTGGGGATACTGAGCGGTGAACTTCACGTAGGGCCCGGCCTCGGCAGAAACCCCGGCCACCCCATAGAGCATCAGCCGCAGTGCCCCGTACACCCCGGTCTTGACGTCAACGCTACCTTCGATGGTGGGGCCGATGATGCCGCTTTGGTTTTTGGTGATGTTATTGATTTTGTGAAAGGCGCCGTCCTCGTAGCGCACCCCGGCCTCGAGCTCGAGCTCCTGCCAGGCCCCCACCTCAAACTCCACCCGCAGCGTACCGTCCACATCCACCGTGAAGACCACCTCAATCAGGAAGACCAGCGGCCCGGCGGTGATGGTGCCCAGGGGCACCCGGGCAATCTGGAGGGACTTGTGCAGGTTCTTCTCCAGGGTGGCATTGAGCCGCACCTCGGCGTACTCGTTCAGCACAAACTTGGACAGGAAGAAGGGGCTCGAGCAAAAACCACTTCCACAGCGGAACTGCACCACCACCGAGGGGGTAAAGCGCACAAAGCCCGAGAGCGTGACCCCTTCCACTAGCTCCACCGGGCCGATGTCCCTTCGGATGGGGCCCAGGGCCTGGGTGCTGGGCCCCAGTTGCTGGGCGGCGTAGAGAATCTGACCCCGCTCGAGGGCCGTCGCTCGCTGGGCCTCGGCCTCGCTCAGGGGCTGGGTCATCTCGATGTCGGCCTGGTCCAGCAGGTCGGCCACGTCGGCCTTGGCAGTGCGGACTTCCACCTTGCCGTCGTTGGTGTTCTGGATGGCCGTCACCCGGCGCAGGAAGCCGTTGGGGGCGTTGATGCGGGGGGCGCTGGCGACAATCTCACCCACCGCCAGGTTCCGCAGGTTGCCGGCCAGGCGGTTGAAGATCAGGGTGCCGTTCTCCTGGTTGAAGCTCACCAGCTCCGCGCCCGAGACGTTGCCCAGTTCTTTCACGTTGGTCTTGAGGGTGGCGGTAGCCCTTAGGCTGCTGGCGGGCAGGTTGCTCGAGGCCAGCATCACGCCCTGGGAGGGCATGGCCGAAACCACCTGCCCCCGCACTCTGCTCCCACCCACGCCGGGGGCCAGGCTGCCCTGGAAGCTGAAGATGGTGCCTATGTGGGTCTCGACGGCGGTATAGCTCAGGGCAGTGGGGAGGCTGGTCTCCTGCACCTCGCCGGGGGTGCAGCCCAGGGTGGCCCCAGCCTTCACACCGGTGAGCGCCCCCGCGAGCTCGAGGTTGCCCTGCTTGAAGCTATACGAACCGCTCAGGCCGTCCTCGGCACAGACCCCCTGAAACTCGGCGCCGCCGCTGAACTGGTAGATGGTGCCTGCCGGCGGCCCCTGGAAGCGGGCGTTCTGACCCGCCGCGATAAAGGCGATGGGGTTCAGGCTGGAGCTGGGGTCGCGGGGCACCAGCCAGCCCGCCAGCAACGGCTGCCCCTGAATGCGCCGCAGCTTGGCCTTCATGCGAAGCTGGCCCCGCAGGGCCTCGGGATCCAGGCCCTCGTCCCCCAGGGCCACGGCCTTAAAGGGCAAACCCCTGGGCGTGGTGCCGGTAATCTCGTAGACGGTGAGGCCGCCAATGAAGGGGTTGAACTGGGTGGTGATGGTCGCGGGCTTGAAGCTCCGCTGCACCTCGAGCTGCACCTGCGCGTCGGCCTGGTCGCCTACCAACAGCTCGGCCAGCTCGGCGGGCGGCGGGGCCACCGAAGGCCCCCCGCCACACGCCGCCAGCACCAGTGCCAGAATCGTCCCGATCATCCACTGTTTCATGTTGCCAACCTCCCCTTTCTGTATTTCCCCCAAAGATGCCATTCAAGCGTCCCAATGGCGTTCCATCCCCTAGCGCTCTTGCTCCAGGGGGTCGGGTGGTGCCTTGGTCAGCGAAGCCTCGAGGAAGCTCGAAAGTTCCTTGGCGCTCTCGAACTGGCGTACCTCTCCGGTTCGTACATCCAGCAGCTCATAGGTCAGCCGACTGAGCCGCTGGGTGAGGCGCAGGATATAGCTCGAGTGAACCTTACTGAGGGTCATGTGCCCAGTTTGCAGACCGGGCGTTCCAGGAGCGTTCCAGGGTTAGAATGCTTCGCCAGACGCCATCTACGTGCGCCCACGAAAAAAGGTACGGTTTTGATGCAGTGTGACACGTATGAGGAGCTTGCAGTGGCGCGGCGCAAGCCCTGGCTCTGGATCGTGAATGTAGATTTCGGAGGTGGAGATACTTAGGGCGAGTTGTGGCTTATTCGAGGGGTACGAGGCTGACCAACCGCCTTTCCAATGACGTCACCGCCCGCCTAAGCCGAGGTTGTTTCCTGAAACCGCGCTAAATGTCAGGTCTGTAGCAGTTTTGCTATCAACCCCTCGAGGTCGGGGTTCTCGTTTGGAAGGCAGAGAGGCGCCGTCCGGGTTTTGGACTCGCTCGAGCTGGCCGGGTGGTTTTGTATCGCACTGGCCAGGGATGCCGCCAGGGCAGGGTTCGTTTGGGCGAAGCACAGCGCCAGCCCCGCCAGCGCTTCCATCGCAGTAGACCACCAGCGCCCTTCCCAGGCCAGCCGCAACGCCCGAAACCAGTGCTGCTGGGCCTGCTCGAGGTTGCCCGATGAAAACCACACCTCGCCCAAGTTTGCCAGCGAAACCGCCTGGCCGCGGGTATCGTTCAACCGCTGCTTAAGGGCCAGGGCTTGTTGGCCGTAGTTCAGGGCCTCATCCCACTGACCCATCCGCCAGGCCACGAAACCCAGGTTGGTCTGGGTTACCGCAATACCCTGGGCAAAGCCGAGGAAATCAAAAGTCTTCAAGCAGTTTTGGTAGAGCGCTTTGGCCTCAGCATACTGCCCCTGTACCTCCATCAGGTTCGCAAGGTTAAGCTGGGCGGTAGCCAGGCCACGGGGCTCCTCGAGGGTTTCAAACAGGTCAATGGCCTGCTCGAGGTGGGCTCGGGCCTGGGGCAGGTCACCCTGGAGTTTGTAGCCCAGAATTCCCAGGGCGTTAAGGCTATAGGCCAGACCGCGCAGGTCGCCCTGGGCCTGGAACAGAGTCTGGGCCTGCTCCATCCAACGAGCAGCACCGGCCAGATCACCCCGTTGCTGGATGAGACTTCCCAGGAGCCTCGAGGTCTCCGCCTCCACCACGGGCAGCGCATGTTTCTGAGCCAGCTCCAGGGCTTTGTGGTAGCTGGCCTCGGCCTCGGCCACCTGCCCCGATAGCTGTTGCATCAAACCCACCGCCCGATACAGGTCGGCCAGAAGGGCCCTGGCGTTTGGTAGGGACGCCAGCACCGCCTGCATCGATTGCAAAGCGGCCAGCCCTTCGCGGTATAGACCCCGCAGGTAGAAGAAATCTACCATTGCGTCCTTTGCAGCCGCAATCAAGCCCAGCTCGGGCTGAGCCACCAGGTATTCCCAGACCGCTCCCAGGTTGGCCTGCTCGAGCTCCATCTGGCGCAGGGCCGAGGGATCTTTACGCAGGTTAGGCTTGAGGGCCTCCAACCAGCGGGCAAAAAAGCCTGCATGGGCCAGGTGAACCTGCTCCAAATCCTCTTCTCCTCGCCGCTGGGCTGCAAACTGCCGCACCAGCTCGTGCATGGTGTAGCGTCCGTCCTCCCCCCGTTTTACCAGGCTCTGGTTGATAAAGCGCAACAGCAACCCCAGGTGTGCCCCCGCCACGGCCTGGGCGGCCTCGAGGGTAAAGCCCCCGCGGAACACCGAAAGCCGGGCCAGCACCGCCTGCTCGGCCTCGGACAGAAGCTGCCAGGAGTAGTCCAGGATGGCCTCCAGGCTGCGGTGCCGCTCGGGCAGGTCGCGCAAAGGCGTCTGCAACAGCTCGAAGCTCCGGCCCAATTGGGCCAGAATTTCCTCTACGCCCAGCCCCCGCACCCAGGTGGCCAAAAGCTCCAGGGCCAGCGGCATCCCCTGCACCCTGCGGGTGAGCTCGGCGGTGGCCCCCAAGGTAGCCGGGGTCAGCACAAAGCGGCTGGAGAGCCGCTCGGCCCGGGCAATGAAGAGGCGCACCGCATCGAAACCGTCCAGGTCGCCTTCGGTGTGGGGAGGCGGGTAGGGCAGGCCTTCCAGGTCAAAAAGCCACTCGCCAGGAAGTTCCAGGGCCACCCTCGAGGTCACCAGCATCTTGAGGCCGCTGGTATGGGCCAGCAGCTCTTCCAGCAAGGGCCGCCCCTCCAGCAGGTGCTCAAAGTTATCCAGCAGCAACAGCAGCTCCTTGCCACGCAGGTAGTTGAGCAGCTGAAGTTTGGGGTCGGTAGGCCCGGCAAAGGTAAAGCCCAGAGCGCTGGCAATGCTGGAGACCAGTTGCTCGGGCGAGGCCACCCCCGCGAGCGCCACCAGCCAGACCCCTTCGGGAAAACGCTCCACCTGCTGGGCGGCCAGTTCCAGGGCCAGCCGGGTCTTGCCCATGCCGCCCAGCCCCACCAGGGTCAGGAGGCGGCAGTCGGGGTTGGCCAGGTGCTGGGCCAGGGTTCGCAGCTCGCGCCGCCGTCCAATGAAACGGGTGCTGGAGGTGGGAAGGTTGTGCTTGGGGGGAGCGGTTTCAACCGGTACGGCGGTCAGCGCATTATGCAAGCTATCGGCCAGCGCCCGGGTAGCCTCCAGGGGCTCGACCCCCAGCTCGGCCTTCAGGCTCCGTCGGAAGCGCTCGAAGACCCCCTGGGCCTGGGCGGGCTTCCCTGCCCGGTGCAGAACCCGCATCAGCGCCTGCACCGCTTCCTCATCCAGGGGGTCGGCGGCCAGCAGCCGGGAGAGCCAGCGCTCGGCCTGAGGCCAGTCGGTCTGGCTTTCCAGCACCCGAACCTGCTCATGCACCGCCATCCGCCAGGCCCGCGCCAGATCCTGGCGCTCGAGCTCGAGCCAGGCCTCGTAGCCGCTCAGGTCGGGGAAGGCGAGGCCCTCCAGAAAGGTTCCCCGGTAGCACGCCAATGCAGCCTGCCAGTCCCGGCGCTCCAGGGCGCTGCGAAACTCCTGCATGTCGGTAGGCAGGGGTAGCCGCAGGCGGTGCGCATCGGCTTCCAGCGCCTCGGCCCACCCCTGTTGCCGCAAGCGGTGCACCAGTTTGCGCAGGTTAGAGAGTGCGCTGGCCTCGTCGGCCTCTGGGCTGTAGAGGTAGGCCAGCTCGCTGCGGCGCACCCAGTCGCCCCGCACCGCCAGGTAGTAGCCCAGCGAGGCGGGCCGATCCAGCGGGAGATTGCTGGCGGAGCCGGTAGTCTCGAGGCGAGGCGTGCCCAGCAGGCAAAGATGCACATCCATTGGGTTTCATTGTATAGACGTTTCCTCCACTCTGTCGGGGTATATAAGTTGCGCCAGGATGGGTTTGCGAAATGGTTGGACGCATTAACCACATGCCTGACGCAGTTCCAAATTAGGATCTTGCCAAAGGGTGTTTCGCTTTTCAGTGATGGAGACAGCCAGCCCATACTCCAATTCCTGGTTGCCCCCATCACCAGCAAAACGCTTTGAAGTTAGCGGATGGCGGTGTTTGCAGGATGTCTTACTTGACGCTGATCTCGAGGGTGAAGTCCGCCGCCGTCAGGTCTGCCGGGCCGCTCACCCCAATCACAATGCCCTCGCTCTTGGTGCCCATGGTGATGTACCGGGTATGATCCTGGGTCTGACCCTTCCAGGGCCGATCCCACTTGTAGTCGGCTTCGCAGCTTCGCACGCTCTGGATATTGGGCGGCAGGCGGTAGTCGTTGCTGGCGTAAACCCACAGGCTCAGGTTGACGCTAGGGTCGGCGGGAATCACCCGCACCATTAGCTCGCCGATGCCACTGAGTCGGGTCTGGGTAGCAAAGATTACGTGCTTGGCGGCAAACTTGGGGGCCTGCAACTGCACGAAACAGGCCATGCTGGAGCGCCAGGCCCAGGAGAGGTCGGGCATCTCGATGCCGTTTTCCAGCTTGCCGCTGACTTTTACTACTTGGCCACGCTCAACCGGGGGAACCACCGTAACGTGGCCGGGCCAGCTGCCCTGCGCCAGGATGACCGCTACAGCAAGGAACATCAGAACAACCAAGGACCGAACCGATTTCATAAAGCCTCCTCAGTGCACTGGTAACTTAGTTATTGGTACTGTTTTCAGCCACGTGATTGCCCATAGTTGCAATGTGCGGCTCATCAAGAGGACGGTAGCGCATACCATATACTTTGTTACCAGACCATCAGCAGCGCCGAATAAGTTGTTGTACCCCGTCCGAAAAGCCATTTGGCGAACTTGTTGACCCTAATGCGCTGCTCCCCAACTCAGTTTGCTGAGCAAACCTCCAACAACTTAGTCAACAAGCTACTCAGGGTTGAACCACACAGGTTTTCATCCAACTGTTGGTGCCGGGGGTAGCGGAGCTGGAGAGAACGATCTGGAAGCCAAAACCAGCCCCATCGGTGCGCAGGTTGACGATACTCAGGGAGAGCGGGCCGTAGCGGCGGTGAACCGATTGGGTCTGGCCGCTCTCCTGCGCCCGATAAACCAGATGACCAAACTCCTTGGCGGCAGCGCTCACCGTGTCGCCGGTAGCCCCCAAGCAGGTCCGCGCCAGGAAGCCAAAGACCTGCCCAAACCCATCCGGGGAGAAGGCCGCCCGCAGGCCCGCATACGAGAGGCTAAAGGCATCCACCCACTGGCCCTGGCGTGAGCCCAGCAGCAGCGAGTAGCTGGTCACCTGGCGGCTATCAAGCAGGTTGCGCGTTCTGAGGGTATACTGGTAGCCCGCCTTGAAGCCTTTGAGCTGGGTGGGGGTGGCCTGCGACATCGAGACCAGGGCTCCGGTTGCCTGCAAGTCGCTGCGAATGGAGCGCACCATCAGGCTCTGGGCAGGGGCCCAGGAGGCCAGCAGCAAGCCAACTATCAAACTTAGGGAGGGACCAACCCCTCGAGGGCCGTACAACCCCATAAGCCTCACCTCCTGGGACACCCTTACTGGGCGACCACGCCGTAGCCGGTGGGGAAGTAGATGAGCGAAAGGGTGGCTTCCCGGATCACCGCGTCGCCTATAACCTCTCTAGCGTTTAGATAGAAGGTTGCCGTTCCGGGGGCGTCCACCGGAAAGATCTTTTGTGCCGATGCTATTTTTATGTGGTTTCCAGTAGGTACGCTCGCGGGTAATAGAATGTCTTTCAGTTGGTCAGAGGAGCTGGTGGTAGCGGAAACGGAAACTCCAAATTCGATGTTTGAACCCGTTCCGTTGGTGTGGTTAAGGTTCACCTGGGCCGAAGCCATTACCAGCACAAAACCAGGACCTGGAAGGTTGATGTTGGCAGACAGGACGTTCTGAAAGCTTCCAGTCAAGGTAAGCGCGGTGGTTTGTACCGCCTGCGCTACCCCTGGCTCATCGAGGGTTTTACTGGATGTAATGGCATTGTTGCCAAGCTTGGCCGTCGTCACCGCACCATCGGCGAGTTTAGCGGTCGTCACGCCGTCATTGGCAAGGCCCAGGGTGGCGTCACCGCTGGCGGCCCCGCCCTGGAGTCCCTGCCCCGCGATTACCGCGGTGATGTCGCCATTGCCCCCGTCGTCGCTCTCGCAGGTAACCGTGCCATCGGCCTTGATCTCGCGGATGGATTGTCCTGCTGGGCAGGTCTGGTTCACCCGTGCTTGAACGGCTGCGGTGTCCACGCTGAACTGCGTGCCGCTGAGCTTTAGCCCTGCTCCGGCGGTATAGCCTGCGCCGCCGGAGCCAATGTCATCGGTCTCGCACAGTACGCTGCCGTCCGGGTTGATTTGCTTGATGGCGCTGCCGTCATCGCACTTGGCGCCTATGCGGTTTTGTTTGCTGGTTTCCAGGGTGGTAAGAGCCGTATGGAGGGTAGAGAAGTTCTCGTTGACCTGGGCTGCGCTGATGGGGGTTCCGGCGGTGAAGGTGTGGGGAAGGTTGACTGCCAAGGTAACCAGCCCAAAAGAGCCCAGGGCAAAGCCGAGTATCAGATTTTTCAAACCGTTGCTTTTCATGGGGTTCTCCTCGCTTTGAAAGGCTTGAGTGGGTCGGGTGGGTTGACTTTAGGGGGCGTTAAGTTGCGCCAGGGTGAAAATGCAAAATTGGTGAGAGCGGTAATAACGTGCCTGGCGCAATTCCCTGCGGGTATTTTTGGGCGGCATCTCGCATTTCAACTATGGAGGGACTCAGGGCCCCCAGGTGGCGCTGGAATTCCAGGTGCTCTGGTTCCAGATTCCGGTGCTATCGCGGGGGGTGCTGGGAGAGCATGCCAGCAGGGAGAGTACCAGCAGGCTCAGGATCAGGGAAAACCAGGTTTTGTACACGAATACCTCCTGTTTTGTGGGTGGGCTTGGCTCAGGGTTGGGGTTCGTTCCGGGAATGGGGGGATGAGCCCGCCAGCGCGATTGATTTGGTTGCGAGTCCCTAGAATCTACAAACCACCTTACCCAAATCAGGCACTGCGGTTATGTTTAGAGCATGAACCGCCGTGCATACCCCTCGGACGTCAGTGATG
>FWPV01002523.1_pt1 | contig 23995 bp, 17 predicted proteins | sample 2228371 | NCBI WGS metagenome assembly FWPV01 (sample SAMEA103939776, study PRJEB20133) | metagenome | reverse complement strand
TTGAAAAAGAGCGCTGTAACATCATTAGAGTCTTGTTTCAGTCGCTTATCGCACATTTCAATTACACGTTCAAGTAATTCATAGAGCCGTTGATCTAGTGATTCATCTTCACTATTAGCAACTATTCTTTCCCACTGTACCATTGCTTTGAAGAAATAACCGACGGGATGTTCAGGCCTTAAATGAATAACCTGATCAAAGACAGAGTCTGCAGCTTCGAATTCGAAATTGTAAATATAGTCGATCCCCTGCTGCACTCTTTGGTCTATCAAGGTATCGGTTGGCCATTGTGCATATGCCACCATTGCGATGATGTGACAAAGCAGAAGAGATACAAAAAGTTTGTTATGTAGTGTTTTCATCTTGTTTTCTCAATGAACACTATAACAATTTAATAGCAAAGTATTCTTTAAGCTTCGATGCAGCAACGCGTTCCTGTTGCATCGTATCCCGATCACGTACGGTTATTGTTTCATCCTGAAGGGTCTGAGAATCGACTGTTACACAGTATGGTGTACCAATTTCGTCCTGTCGTCTGTAACGACGTCCGACGGCTCCGCTATCGTCGTAGAAAACCTTGAAGTGTGGACGAAGATCGGCTTCGATTTTCTTTGCATACTCCGGCATTCCGTCACGATTGACGAGAGGGAAAATAGCAATTTTATATGGTGCAAGTTTTGGATGAAGTTTTAAAACAACACGTGTCTCCATTGTACCTTCGGCTGTCGGAGCTTCTTGTTCATGGTAGGCATCAATCAGAAATGCCATAAACGAACGACTTGCTCCGGCCGATGTTTCAATGACATAGGGTATATATTTTTCCTTAGTTTCATCATCAAAATACTTCATCGATTTTCCAGAATATTCTTCATGCCGCGAAAGGTCAAAATTTGTTCTGTTATGAATTCCTTCAATTTCTCCCCATCCAAAAGGGAAAAGGTACTCAATATCGTAAGCATCTTTGGCATAATGAGCAAGTTTATCTTTTGGGTGTTGATGCCACTGTAGTTTTTCTTTTTTCATTCCCAGGTTTATAAACCATTTCATTCTCTCAGCGCGCCAGTATTCAAAATAATGATCATCTGTACCTGGCTTTACAAAGAATTGCATTTCCATTTGCTCAAACTCGCGAGTACGGAAGAGAAAATTTTTGGTATTGATTTCATTACGAAATGCTTTACCAATTTGAGCTATTCCAAAAGGTAACTTTTGACGGGATGCAGTTTGGACATTGAGGAAATTAACAAAAATACCTTGTGCTGTTTCTGGTCGCAAATAAACCACTGCGGAAGCATCTTCCACCGGACCAACAAATGTTTTAAACATAAGATTGAACTTTCGCGCTTCAGTAAACGAACCTTTACTGCCACAATTGGGGCATGGTAACATCATTGCAATCTCTGCTGCTTTTTGATCATTTATCACAAGCTGAGCAAAAACTTGTTCAATAACTTCATCGTTCTGTTGGCCAGCATATTGATCGGGATACAGCTCACGCAACACTTCTTTTTTACGCTTTACCGACAAGTCATCAAACAGAGCATCGAGTCGATATCGGGCTTTACATTGTTTGCAATCAACCATTGGATCGGTAAAGTTTTCTACATGTCCCGATGCTTCCCATACTCGTGGATGCATCAGAATTGCTGCGTCAACCCCTTCAACGTTGTCGCGGTATGTCATTTCCTTCCACCATTCACGTTTCAGATTGTTGAGCATTTCAACACCGAGCGGACCGTAATCCCAACAACCATTAAGTCCGCCGTAAATTTCGCTTGATTGAAAGACAAAACCTCGACGCTTTGCAAGCGATACGATCTTCTCCATTACTTTTGTCTGTTCTTTGTTTGCCATATAATTTCTCTCTCTTCTTACTTTGTTATACAACTTCAATTCTACTCTGGTCACCAATCATAAAGCGATGTACACGCGGTCGTGAGTTACCTTCGACAACTTCAACATCGTTTCCGAGAATACTACCTTCGATACGTAATTTGACATTTAGTATTTTACAATCGCGTAGTACAATACTATATTCAATTTCACTTCCTACAATCTGTGTATTGTCTCCAATTGATGTATATGGTCCGATATAGCTATTCTCGATAATACAGTTCTTCCCAATAATTGCTGGACCACGTACTTTACTATTAATAATCTTTGCTCCTTCTTCAATAACCACCCGACCAGCTACATCAGAACTTGCTTCAATTTCACCACTATTCCTGTATTGAAAGCTATCAAGAATTAATCTATTTGCTTCAAGGAGATCAGACGGCTTTCCTGTATCTTTCCACCAACCCGTGATTTCTGTGTAACCAACTGTATAGCCCTTTTCAATGAGGTAGGTGTGTGCATCGGATATTTCTAGCTCACCCCGAACACTTGGGGTAATATTTTTAACAGCTTCAAAAATGTGATGATCGTATAAATAAATACCTGCTACTGCATAGTTCGACTTCGGATTTTTTGGCTTTTCTTCGACGCGTATTATTTTCCCATCTTTAATCTCAGGAACACCAAATCGCTGTGGATCTTTGACACGTGCAAGTGTAAGGAAACAATTACATCCGCTTTTTTCGAACTCATCAATAAAACGTTTTATTCCCCCGACAAGCATGTTATCACCAAGGTAGAATACAAATTTTTCTTTGCCGATAAAATCTTCTGCAAGCTGCACAACCTGTGCAAGACCTCCTGGCTTTTCCTGTGGAATATAGGTAATCCGTACATTCCATTTGGAGCCGTTTCCAACATAATCGGGTACTTCGTTATTTCCTGCATTATGCACAATGCCAATTTCTTTAATGCCTGCATCAACGGCCGCTTCTATTGCATAGTAAAGGATTGGTTTGTTTGCAATCGGAAGCAAATGTTTATTTCTTGTATGTGTTAATGGTCTTAGCCGTGTACCGTGCCCTCCACTTGCAATTAAAGCTTTCATTTTTCATTTCTTCCTATGTTCAAATAGTAATCTGAGTTTGTTTGCTGTTATTTTTGAAATTTTTTTATTCTGTAATGCAAAAGTCGTTGCAAAGGAACCTAAACAACAATACATCTCTAAAAACTGAGGCATATTTTGACTTAATTGCTGAATATGTTTTTGTACTGTTGCCACATCGTCGCGTATTATAGGTCCTGTAAGTGCCTTCGCCGGACCATGAAGCAGAGCATTTGTAACACTGGTTTCTATAAGAGGCTGTAAGGCTGAAAAATTATTGCAGGCAGTAACCGATTTCCACAACTTCTCTACAGCACTCAACAGTGTAATTGTATAATTCGAAGCAACAACACAAGAACAATGATACAAAATTTTTCTTTCTTTTGGTATGATAAGTAGCCTTCCATCAAGTATTTTAACCAATCCTTTGGCAAACGAAAGGGCTTTCGAATCGCCTTCAAACCCGTATGCCACACCTTTCATCAGTTTTATTTGCTGAGTAAGTTTTAATGATTGCGCAAATGTCTGAATGGGATGAAGTGAAAATACCTTTGTACCTCTTTGCGCCAGTGGCTGCAATATATCACTTGTTTCGGTCCCCGATACATGGAAAATGAATTGAGGGTTAATCGATTGTTTGGATAATTCCGAAACTACAGATTGAAGAGCATTATCGGAAGTTGCAATCATTACCACCGCTGTTTGTTTATCTATATCTGACAACGAAACAGATGCTACAGGAGCGTGAACTTTTCTGGCAAGAGCTGAAGCAGAACGTTTTGTACGACTAATAATTGAGTTAAACGGACATCCTTGCCTATAGAGCATAACACTCAACGTTGTTGCAACCTTACCGGCACCAATTACAGATACAGGAAAACGATGTATTTGGATTTTCAACGTTTATGCTCCAACAAATGCAGCTGCAAGATATCCTACCACAGCCGACATATCACCCGATACATCACCAGAGGTAGTGTAAGAAAAAATTTCGGCATGTGTTGCACCAAGATTACGAGACACACTCATTACAACACCGATTGGTCCGGCTCCGCACGCTTCGAACTCACCACGTTCAAAAGCTCTGAACCATTGTTCTACATCAAACATTTTGATGTACTCAATCAACTTTGAATCTATTTTCACTGCTTCATTGTGAGGGTGATAGTGAGAAAGATCGCTGCTTGCTATACACACAACAGATTCGTTTTTACATACAACTGTTAAAGCATCTGCTAGCTCGGAACATAATTCTCTGGTTTGTACACCCATCGATAAAGGTACAAAAGAAGCTTTTGGTGCAATTGTTTGAAGGAACGGTACCTGTACTTCGAGAGAGTGCTCCGCCCTGTGGCCTATAGTTGACATCAGAACTTGTTCTGATGAATCCAGTATTTTTTTTCGTAAAGTATCATTAATCGGATAATCACCTAATGGAGTTCTGAATGATGAACTGGCACAAACAGATATTTTATCGAACATTTCCCGATGGCTTGGACCGATTAGCAGATATGTATCACTGATCTGTTGCTGCAGTGCTTTATATGCAAATGCAGCTGTCTGACCGGAATACATATAACCAGCATGAGGTACCACAACGCCATAAATTCTGCCAGAAATCTTTTGAGGTTTTGCCCTTACAAGATACTCCTGAATTTCGTTCGTCAGAATTGATGAATCATCAGAGTAAAACATACCTGCAACGACGGGCAAACGAATTGATATTGTATTGGTTGTCATTTTAAATCCTTTTCCGAAAAATTTTGAACTGTAAATATATATAACTTCGACTGCGGAAGCATCCATGCATTTGGTGGCAAACCGGCTTTCCGGCATGTGTTCTCAAGAAACTCTTCGCATTTCCATCCATACTCTGTTGCAACCTGAGGAAGCAATAAGCCACGAGCGCCACCACGTTCAATAATTAACCCATCACGTCCAATCTGAATTTCTTTTATATCTTTTATTTGTTTAATGGGTGAAAGTACCGATATTTCAATGTCGATATCATCCATTTCTTCTTCCTGCAACGGATCAAACCGTGGATCTTCAAAGGCAGCTTTCAGGGCAGCTTCCTGAGTTGTTTCGACAAGCGACTGATCCGATTCGATAAAACCAATACAACCTCGTAGTTCGCCCTGTTTTTTTAAAGAAACAAAAACTCCTCTCTTTTGGAGTAATGATGGACTATTTGTTCTGGCAGGTGGAAGTACTTCTCCTTTTAACGCAGCAACAATGCTGCTTCGCGCAATTTCAAGTAAATCCTCCTGCTCCTTCCGTGTTAATTCCATGATATTCTTACCCTTTGATTACCAATTCAAAGTTAGTAAGTTCTATTGATTGTTTCAACGTACTTGCTGCATACTTAAAATATGATAAATCCATGACTCTTTTTCACTTAACATATTAACAATACAATAGAAAAATCCTATTTTTTTTATGGAGTTTTTACTAATTAATTCGTAATTATAAAGCATCTATAGAATTACACTTTAAGAATAAAAGGAGGAACACCATGGCAAATACCCTGACCATTACTGACAACCGTGTCGGTAAACAATACGAAATTCCTATTGAAAATGGTACTATTCGGGCAATGGATTTACGACAAATCAAGGTTGATGAAAACGACTTTGGTTTAATGACCTACGATCCTGCGTTTATGAATACAGCCTCTGTAATAAGCAAAATTACTCTCATCGACGGTGATAAAGGTATTCTCCGTTATCGCGGTATTCCAATCGAACAGCTAGCAGAACAAGCACCATCGTTTCTCGAAGTCGCTTATCTTATCTTTTACGGTGAATTACCAACCAATACACAACTAAACGAATGGCGTACCAATATATTAAACAACAGTAACGTGCGTGAAAATGTTAAAACAATTATTAGTGGTTTTGAACGAAATGCACATCCAATGGGCATGCTTGTAAGTGTATTTGGTGCTCTTTCAACTTTTTATCCTGATGCTCACAACATACACGATCCGGCAATCCGTCTGCAACAAGTCTATCGTTTGATGGGACAAACTCCAACCATTGCTGCAATGATTTATCGCCATTTAAAGGGTTTGCCATACGTTGCCCCCGATCCCTCTCTTTCATATTCCGCTAATTTTTTAAATATGGTATTCAATTCAGGTAACGAAAAACCAGCAATTCACCCGGTACTCGAAAAAGCAATGCGCGTACTGCTGATTCTACATGCCGACCATGAACAAAACTGCAGTGCTAATGTTATGCGTAGTATTGGTAGTTCACATGCCAATCCTTATGCAGCAGCTGCAGGTGCTACAGCTGCATTATGGGGACCACTCCATGGCGGAGCTAATGAAGAGGTTTTAAAGATGCTCGATGAAATTGGATCTCTCGACAAAGTGCCACAATTCATAAAAGAGGTAAAAGAAGGGAAAGGTCGATTAATGGGATTTGGTCATCGTGTGTACAAAAATTACGATCCGCGTGCACGTGTCATTAAACAACTTGCATACGAAGTTTTTGATGTTACAGGGAAAAATCCAAAGCTCGAGCTGGCACTTGCGCTTGAAAAAATTGCACTTGAGGATGAATATTTTATTAAACGAAAACTCTATCCGAATGTAGATTTCTACTCCGGATTAATTTATCAGGCATTAGGCTTTCCGACAAATTACTTTACAGTCTTGTTTGCACTTGGCAGAATGATAGGCTGGCTCACGCAATGGCATGAGCATGTTACAGACCCTGAACAAAAGATAGCACGTCCTAGACAAATTTACCTCGGATATAATGAACGACCTTATATACCGATAGACAAACGATAAATCAAAGAGCGCTGATGAAGCGCTCTTTTTTCAATGAACAACTCAAGAATTAAAAAGAATATTCGTATTCTTCTCATGTCTTGCTCCGGTGGAGCTGGACATATTCGCGCAGCCGTAGGTCTTTATCAAACCTCACAACAGCTTTCGTTGCCAGTAACTATTGAACATCATGATGTATTAGATTTTACATCAACTCTATTTAAAAAACTCTATGCAAATTCATATTTGCATCTGGTTAACAAAACGCCGGAACTTTGGGGGTACATGTATCATCGCACAGAACAAAAACCATATTCCAAACAAACCCTCATCAAACTCTTTGACCGATTCAATTATCAACGATACATCATGTATATAAAGAAATTTAATCCCGACGTTATTCTGTGCACTCACTTTTTACCATACCTCGCACTCTCAACCCTGACAAAACAACAGTGGAATTTCCCTTTTTACGCTGTTACCACGGATTTCGACGTTCATCAACTATGGATAAATCCCCTTGTAGACAGGTATTATGTTTTTTGTAACGAAACTGCATGGCAATTATCCGCAAAAGGTATAGAAGAAAATAAAATAGTTGTAAGCGGAGTTCCATTGCTCCCTCAGTTTTCTAAAAAACAATCAAAACAAAAAGTACGCCAACAACTGCGACTGCCTCTATATTCATTTACTATACTTGTAATGTCGGGTGGTTTTGGAGTCGGACAAGTTGATGAAACAATCCATTCGATTGTTTCTCTTCTGTCGTTATACAAAAAGCACCGGTTTACACTAATTATTATCTGCGGTAATAATCAAAAACTCTTTAGTACACTTCGTACTTACCAATTTCCCGATAATATTATACCACAGATCATTGGTTATACAGAATCTGTTTCTGATTACATGGACGCAGCAGATGTGTTAGTCTCAAAATCCGGCGGTCTCACTTCAAGTGAAGCACTTGCAAAACATTTGCCAATGATTATTGTTAATCCGATACCCGGACAGGAAACACGTAATGCCGATATTCTGCTGGAACATGGCTGTTGCTGGAAAGCACACAACACTGCTAATGTGGCTTATAAACTCAAAATGATCATTGAAAAGCCTTCCCTTTTACAAAAAGCACAAACGTCAACACGCAGCCTTGCAAAACCGAATGCTGCAACTGATATTTTAAAAGATATCGTTAAACAATTCAGGAGTATACTTTAATATGTTTGCTACAATCAATTCTGTACAACTTTACTACTCTGAATATGGCAATAGCGATAGATTACCCATTATTTTTATTCATGGATTTCCTTTTTGCAGCGAAATGTGGAAACCACAGGTAAATGCAATGTCATCTTTTTATTATTGTATTACTTATGATGTACGAGGACTTGGCAAAAGTGATGTTGGAGATGGACAATATACAATTGATTTTTTTGTAGATGATCTTTTTGCTCTCATGGATTATCTCAAAATACAAAAAGCGATTCTTTGCGGACTATCGATGGGAGGTTATATTGCCCAACGTGCAATACAACGAAATCCTGAGCGTGTAACAGGGTTGATACTTTGTAATACAAAAAGTGAAGCGGATACTAATCAGGCAAAAATCAATCGTTCTAATGCAATTAAACTGATTAAAACAGAAGGTATTCCAGCTTTTGCCGAAAACTTTCTTAAACAAATTTTTTCTGATTTCACATATGCGCACAATCCACAGGCAGTAGAATTAATCCGACAAATCATCTATAACACTTCTCCTTTAGGAATGTGCGGGGTACAACTTGCATTAGCATGCAGAATCGATACATCAGATTTACTGTCAACACTTCAAATACCGGTATTGCTCATCGCCGGTCAATACGATTCATTTGCTCCTCCGGTGGTTATGGAAGAAATGAGTAAAAAAATTTCCAACTCCGAGTACCATATTCTTCCACATTCAGCACATATGAGCAATCTTGAAGACACAGAGCTTTTTAATAAAATTCTTCTAGATTTTTTAGGAAAGCACTGGAAACAGTAACTATGTTACTTCCAGCCGTTCATTGTTAACCAGCGGATACAAAGCTGTGGCCAAAGCTCGTTTGTCTGGTTGTTATCAAGAGCGAGCCCAAAACCATGCCCACCACGTTGAAATATGTGTAGTTCTGTTTGAACACCAGTGTCACGCAACGCATTCCAGTATCGTAATGAGTGTTCAATCGGTACAACGGCATCATCCATTGCGTGGACTATGAATGATGGTGGTGTATCCGACGTTACATTTAATTCATTAGAAAATGCACGTAGCTGCTCACCATTTGGTTGCATTCCTAACAAACGCAAGAGAGAGCCCCTGTGAGTAATCGTTGTGTCCATCGAAATAACCGGATAAATCAGTATCGAAAAGTCTGGACGGGCATTACCAGTATCAGAAACAGCGGGGTGAATTAGATTGTAGTGCGTGCATAGTGTTGCTGCAAGATGTCCACCTGCTGAAAACCCCATAACTCCAACTTTACTTATATTCCATTCATTCGATCTTTTTCGTAAAAGTCGCATTGCCTGCTGAGCATCCAATAGCGGGGCAATAGTTTTATCACTTATTATAGAATCTGAAGGTAAACGGTATTTCAACACAGCCGCTGCAATTCCTTGCTGATTTAACCACCGCGCAATTACTTCCCCTTCTTTGGTATAAGCAATATGAGCATACCCACCGCCAGGTATAATAAGTACCGCAGTTGTTGGAATTTCTTGCTTCTGGGGCAAATAGATTGTTATCGTAGGCTCAATTACTGCAGCATAACGTACACCGCTTTCATTATACCACTCACGTTCTCTATACTCAGGGCAACGAATGCTCAGCGGTGGTTCTTCCTCCCACAATTTTATTGTAATTTCTTGTGCATAACTATTTATAACAAAAACAACACTCAACAAAAGAAGCGATAAGATATTGTTCACTCCTGTTCTCCATCGAATTTTGAAACATACTTGATTCTTCTGACTTCGCAAAGTATACTATTAGAGTATATGAAAAGTTTGAGCGAATTGGAATGCGAAATAATTCAATGTAACCGCTGTAAACGTTTGACAAACTGGAGAACCACTATTGCAAAGAAAAAAGTAAAACGTTACAGCCAATGGAATTACTGGGGAAAACCTGTACCTGGCTTTGGCGACCCTGAAGCGGAAGTACTTATTGTAGGACTTGCACCCGGTGCTCATGGTGCAAACAGAACAGGACGAATGTTTACCGGAGACAGAAGCGGCGACTGGTTATATCGTGCTCTCTATAAAGCCGGTTTTGCAAATCAACCAACATCAATTTCTGTTGATGATGGATTAAAACTTACAAATTGCTATATTACTGCTGCATGCCGTTGTGTTCCACCTCAAAACAAACCAACGGCAAAGGAATTAGAAAACTGCAGGCAATTCATTATTAAAGAGCTTCAATTATTAAAGAATATTCGTGTGATTATTGGTCTTGGAAAAATCGGTTTTGATGCTGCTATTACCGCATTCCGTTCAGCAGGACTAGTAAGCAGTACTTTTAACGCACGGTTTTTCCACGGTGTTGTTGCCTCTGTAGGGCAATACACGTTTATTGGTTCTTTTCACCCAAGTCAACAGAATACTTTTACAAAACGACTTACTGAATCCATGTTTGATAATATTTTCACTATCGCTAATCAATTACGAAGGTAATTATCATGAAAAACTTTTTTTCTGATAAAGGAATACTCATTCTTCTCTTTACTTTCCTGATTGTTACAAGTGCACGAATAAATGACCTTTCCATTTACTCAGACAGCACGCGCTACGTTATCTGGGGAACTTCCGTTGCTCATGGCAAAGGGTTTGTTGACGATACCCAACCATTGCCGGAATACTATGTTGTTAATGCTCCACTTCTCTCTGTAGTACTGGCTCCGGTAATGTCTCTTTTCCCTTTTTCATTGTATGCAGCAAAAGTACTTGTCATTCTTATTTCCTGCTGCATGATCTTTCTGTTTTATCGCTTTCTACTCCTACATTTTGATAAACGCTTATCTCTTCTTCTTACAACTCTCTTTTCTTTTTTACCACTGACATTGACAATTTCTACTGAAGTTCTTTCTGAGTCTCTGTTTCTGGCAATAGTATTCATAATTTTTTCAATACTCCATCGTTACTTTTCAGGATCAATTACAATAAAAGAAAAAATTACTGTGCTAGTACTTCTTACCCTACTTCCTCTTGTAAGAGAAATCGGACTTGCATTAACATTAGCTGTAATTCTGATATTGTTTTATGAAAGCAAATATAAAGAACTACTGCTTCTGTTTTTATCTACATCAGTTACGCTTGGTCTTTGGTATTTTCGTAATACAAGTTTAAATATTCCTTCAGATTCTCAAAGTCCTAACATTCAATTCATCTTTCAACATTTTGTTACACCGCAGGGAACACCAATTCTTATTGAACTATGGCAAAGAATTCTCATCAACAGTAAAGAATATTTTCAACAGCTTGCTGGTTTAATATTGTTTTCATTTCCAACGAATGTAATACTTAGTCCAACTCCCCTTCACAAATTTTTTACACATGTAATCACTAATCACGGAAGTGTTCTTTTCATTATCACAACACCACTTCTTATTGCAGGAATTATTGAGGAATGGAAAACAAACGATGGAAAAATGCGAATACTATTCCTTTTGTTTTACATCTTTATTGTATTGCTTTATCCATTGCTCGATCCACGATTTATCTACCCTTTAATTCCACTTTTACTATTTCTTTACACTAAAGCTTTACAAAGAATCTATACTTTTTTAAAAGTTACACCGCCAATTCGTATCGCTATTACATCATTGCTCGTACTAATTCCAGCATTGTCTTTTACAATAACATACGACATAGTGAAAAGCAACGTATATTACCTTCTCCATAAAGAGAAACTTCAACCATCTGAATCCTCATACGAAAGCATACTGTACTATACTACACCATGGGAACAAATCGGCGAGTGGTTAAAAAACAACGTACCTGCAGGAAGCACTCTTATTACACCATTGAAAGAAGTATCGATCTTTGCCCCGCATATAAAACATCAGGAAGTAAATCGTGGAGTGCCAACACCAATGTTTGAAGAAAGTATTCGGAGTTCCCAGGCAACTTATATACTCAATCCTTTTGTAACAGATAATATCACCGATTATGAAATACAAACTACCGAGAGCAACCGTTTCAGTTACGAACTGCTTACCAGAATATCGCGTGTTGGTATTTATAAAATTCATTACAATTATCGCACGTTGAATCCTCCTGCTGCCAGCAGCACCCCATATACCAACCTCGACTCACTCTATAAAGCTATACGTTCAGCGATACACAATGAAAATTATGACAATGCAATTACCGGTATCAAACAAATTGTAAAACAATATCCCCGCACAGCAGATATTATGTATCAGTATGCTATTGTACTCTCATTGATGGGAAAAGACACGGCTGCCCGTACTCAGCTCCAAAATCTTTATAAACTACCGATGTCAGCGCAATACATTCCACTAACCAGTGCTTTTATATCGATTATGGATTTAAATCTACAGTCACAAAAAGAGAATTCGCCAAATCAATTGACAGATGTACTCTTTGAAACAAGCCGCTTTTACTGGTCTATGGGCTACCCGACACAAGCAAAAAGAATAATACAGAAAGCTATTGAAGCAGACACTACAAACTTTATTGCTTTACTGTGGGCTCTTCATTACAGCATCGAGGATAATAAACCCAGATTACAATATCTTAAAACACTTCAATCACTTGACAGTTCGAACATTCTTGTTCAGTCGTTTCAACGTATTCTTCGTCTTCGTGATTCAATTGCTATAAGTAAAACAAACCAGCAGCGTTCTCAATATTACGCAACGTTAGCTTCAATTTATAACGAAATTGGTTTGCCTGCAGAAGCTATCGATTATGCCGAGCGTAGTATTGCATATGATTCTACAAATGTACACCGATGGTATCTGCTCGGTAGTATCCATGAGCAACAAAATTCTCCGATCGCCGCATTAAAGTCGTACAAAACATCAACGTCAATAGATTCTACTGCAATAGAGCCTAAACTGGCATACTACCGATTACGCAAAGCTTTGCAGAATGAATAACATAAGGAGAAATAAATGGCTGAATGTGAGTTACAACACTTTAGACGATTTCGTCGCACAAGAATGAACCCTCAGTTGCGCGAAATGGTTCGTGAAACTGAATTATCTGTTAAAGATTTCGTCTATCCGCTTTTTATCTTACCTGGCACTAAACAACGTATAGAAGTACGCTCGATGCCCGGTGTTTTTCAATTCTCAATAGACGAAGCAATAAAAGAATGCGAACTTGTAGCATCACTCGGCATTCCTGCTGTTATACTCTTCGGTATTCCTTCCCACAAAGATGAGTATGCCAGTGATGCATATAATGAAAACGGCATCATTCAACAAGCAGTAAAGGCAATTAAAAAAGAAATACCCGAACTCATTGTTATCACAGATGTGTGCTTATGTGAATATACTTCACATGGTCATTGTGGTCTTGTACGGAACAATGAAATTCTCAACGATGAATCAATTGAATTGCTTGCGCGACAAGCACTAACTCATGTGCAGGCCGGCGCCGATATTGTTGCACCATCCGATATGTTCGATGGTCGTGTACTTGCTATACGTACAACACTCGATCGCAATGGATACACCTCTATTCCTATAATGTCGTATGCTGCAAAATATGCATCTGGTTTTTACGGTCCGTTCCGCGAAGCTGCACAAAGTACTCCACAGTTCGGTGATCGTCGTACACATCAGATGGACCCTGCAAACAGTAACGAAGCACTTCGCGAAGTCGAACAGGATTTACGAGAAGGAGCAGATATTGTAATGGTAAAACCGGCTCTTGCCTATTTAGATATCGTATTTAGAGTAAAGGAAACTTTCGGTGTACCAACGGCTGCTTACAATGTGAGTGGTGAATACTCAATGATAAAAGCAGCATGTCGTAATGGTTGGATAGATGAGGAACGTGTTATGATGGAATCGCTGTTAAGTATAAAAAGAGCAGGTGCAGATATTATTCTTACCTACTTTGCGAAAGATGCTGCAAAACTATTAAATTCAAAATAATCGGAGTTGACGATGAGACCCAAATTATTCCGTAAAAAACCTAAAACTACCAAATCTCAGAAACTCTATCTCAAAGCAATAAAAATAATTCCCGGTGGTGTTAATTCACCCGTACGAGCATTCAAAGCAGTGGAAAGAAATCCCTTGTTTATAAAAAAAGCCAGTGGTGCATACATTTGGGATGAAGATAAGAACAAATATATTGACTATGTCGGCTCGTGGGGACCATCCATTCTTGGTCATACAAACCCTTCAATTATAAAACAAATACGCACAACTGCAACAAGTGGTATCAGTTTCGGAGCACCAACAAAAAACGAAATACGTCTTGCTGAACTCATTACAAAACTCATCCCATCTGTTGAAATGGTTCGGCTTGTTAATTCCGGCACCGAAGCGACTATGAGTGCCATCCGACTTGCCAGAGCTTTTACGGGAAAAACTAAAATTATAAAATTCGAAGGATGCTATCACGGCCACGCCGATGCTTTTCTTGTCAAAGCCGGTTCTGGTGCAACAACTCTTGGCATTCCCGATAGTGCCGGCATACCTGCTACGGTTGCTACCGAAACACTCAATGCACAATACAACAACATCGATTCTGTTAAAAAATTATTTGATCAATACCATAACGAAATTGCTGCTGTTATAGTTGAGCCTATTGCAGGAAATATGGGGTGCGTTCCGCCACGCAACAATTTTCTTCAGGAGCTTCGAACACTGTGTAATATTCATAAAGCACTGCTTATATTCGATGAAGTGATGACGGGATTCCGAGTCTCACCCGGTGGCGCCCAAACATTATATGGTGTTCAACCAGATTTAACTACACTTGGCAAAATTATTGGTGGCGGTTTGCCTGTTGGTGCCTATGGCGGTAAGAGCAATATTATGGAACTTGTTGCTCCAGCAGGTCCAATGTATCAGGCAGGCACATTAGCTGGTAATCCTGTCGTAGTTGCAGCAGGATTCGAAACTTTGCGTATATTAAGCACCAATAAAATGATTTATCGACAACTCGAACAACGAGGGGCTAAGCTTACCAATGGCATCAGCGCTTTACTAAGTGCAAAAGGAATTCCTCACTTTATCAATCGCGTTGGATCGATGTTTACAATTTTTTTCACTAATTCCGAAGTCGTAGATTATACAACGGCAAAAACTTCAGACACAGAAATGTTTAAAAAATTCTTTAATGCTATTTTGGATCAAGGTATCTACTTCCCCCCTTCTCAGTTCGAAGCAGCATTTCTTTCAACAGCTCATACCGATAAAATAATCGATAAAACTCTTATTGCAGTTGAAACTGCTCTACGTACAATATAATACTAAAGTACATAATAAAGCCCTGCTTATAGCAGGGCTTTACATTTTATTGAATTCTGACCGGAATAGCACGATAGAGAGTACCTAAGCCTGGTACTTCAATTACCAGTCGACAAGATGTTGATGTACCAACACTTGCATTAGGTGCTGAATTATCAGTTATTCCAAAGCGGAAGTGAGTTATTCCAGGTCCCGGGAATCTGCCTCGTGCACCAGCACTAATAGTTGCCGGCAAGTCACCGTATACATCAAATGCAAGATCCATTGTATTTTGAGGATAGACAAATACGGCTGTTATTTTTGTATTAGTTGGTAATGGATTTCCGTTAACATCATAAATATAAAGATCATACAAAGCTGAGCTCCCATTTGCGGGCAACACAATAGAATCAGGTACACTGATTATGACAGGAGGTTCATTCCATACAACAGCCACGCTATCATAAACCCACCTACCATTACTGGTTTGCGTTTGTGCCCATACCCAATGGAAACCTCTCCGATTGATTACAGTATCATTATAGGGATCATAAATAGTGGGATCATAGTATCCCGATTGCATTGGTGTTGGATTAACGGTAATTAAATTAACGGATGCCAAGCCACTTGTATTTGTATAAGCTCTGAAATCCTCGTTACCTGTTTGTATAATGCCTGCTTGTGAATGGAAATAGACCGGTGTACCTACTTTTACGGGGTTGCTGAATGTATCACCAACCGCAACCGTAAAAGCAAAAGTTCTCATAGTATTCCAAACCGGTAAAACAAATTGTTCAGGTATTATAGTAAAGTGATCCTGATCCGGAAATCCACCGTGAACTGTCAATACTACTGGTTCCAATCCTGCTATCATAGTACCATCGCCCCGATCCACTCTTACACTAATTTGTGCAACACCTGCATTTGTACCACTTTTAACAGCAAGATGAAGCTGACCATTACCATCAGTACTATCTGAAGCAGTAAGAATAATTGGTTCAGTACCTCCCGGAACACGTACATTCGGGAAGAAATTTAAGCTAAAATAAGCTTTATATTTTGGTGTTGATGGTATCGGCTTGCCAAGAGAATCAAGTACTTGTATACTGATGGTCGCATTTTCTCTTCCTCCTGTACCTGCAACAACAAGATCTGATGAACTTATATTTAAAACTTGCATTGATGCAGGACGTCTCAACGCCGGTTCTGCTGAAGGTATCTCTCCAGGTGCAAGTAAAATTCCATAAAGACGTTTTGTGACAGTACCATTTGGACCATTAACATTAAATACAAGCGTAAAATCTCCGCTTGGACCCTGATTAAATTTCGTATCTTGTACGATTATACGTTTAAATATTGAATTTTCATCACGAGTATCTTCGGTAATATAATTTCTATCTCCTGTGATTTCTATTGCAGCAGCAGCAGAACCTTCTACAGTAATAGAAACTGCATTTCCTTCAGCTAGTGGATTCGAATAAATATCACTTACTATATATTCAATTACTTGCGTTCCACCATCAAAAAGATAGAAAGAATCACGTGCTATTGATGGAAAACTTATTTGTGGATTACCAGAGAACATAAATGGTATTGTTTTGATAATCGGATTTACATCTCTACCATAAGTTGTGAGTGTTATATGACCATGACCAATTCTACCATTATCTTGTGGTATCTGCCCTCCATCATACAACTGAACTGTCGTAGCACCTCTAGCATCTAAAGTAGCAACTGGTTCAATACTGCCTCCGGTTGTAGTAAAGTAAACCTTTGTTCCTTGTTTTGGCGGATTATTGAATTGATCGCTTGCCGTAACATAAACTGTACCGAGCGTTTTACCAACTTTTCCCGTTTGTTGAATCAAACCGGGATAATTTAATTTGTCGAGTGTTGCGACAATCCGGTTTTCGTCCGGATAACCACCGGAAATAGTTAAATCAACATATGCAGCTGGTCTATTAGATCCAACAATATTGGCAATAACTCGCACAATACCAGAACGGGTTCCTGCACGGAACATCGTTGTAACAGTACCGGCATCACTTACAGAATCGATCGCAGGGAATAAAACTTCATTCCCGCCCAAACCTCCGTTTGCTAAAGAAAAAGAAACATATGTTCTTGGGATTCCGGAATTCGGGAAATTAATAATCTGATTACCAACTGAATCCTTGACAACAAACGTCACCCGTGTATACGATTCAGCATCTGTACTACCTTCTGCAACACGTAATTCATTTCTATCTACCGACAACAGTTCAATAGAATATGGTTGCTGTCCTAAGGCAAATCCACCCCCACCTGCAGCTGTCGATTGCACATAGGCTGTAAAGCCACGTGATAAATCGCCATTTCCTTCTGCAGGAGTTTTTACATCAACAATAATAACAGCCGAACCACCTGGTGCAACACGACTTGTTTTTGCAAGAGTAACTGTAAAGTATGTTGTTGTATCAGCATCAAGAATATCAACATCTTTTTGACCTAACAACTGAACACTCGAAATAGGAGCTCCAAGTAAATCCACAATACGTACTGTTATTTTTGATCCTCCAACTATCGGATTACCGTTTATATCGGAAACTCTGTAACGGAACGAAACCATTCCACTATCAGGCACAATGACAGGAGAAGATGGACCTGAAATTACTGTTCGACCAGAAAATATAACCGTTGTTGTGCGCGATATCAGTGAATCACTTCTGCGGTAGGATGTATCTCCTACTACTGAAGCTGTAACATATACTATCCCGTTGGCGGGACGAGGATTACCTGTTACCAATGTTGCAGTGGCTATACCAAGGTTATTTGTTATTGCAGAGCCGGTAATAATACCACCTGTTGTAGTAAATTTTACTACCGATGGTACAGGTGGGTTACCAAATCTATCACCAACAACAACCTGAATTGTTGTTTGCAAATTATCATATATCATACCAGCAAGATTAACAGTGGTTCTTGAGATAGAGAAGCTGTTAGCATCGGGATAACCACCGGTTATAGTAATTGTTACCGGCATTGCTTTTACAGTTCCGTTTGCAGTTACTGCGTTAACCTGAGCAATTCCTGCTTTATTTCCACTCCAAACGGTTGCTGTTACCATGCCCAGATTATCAGTCAGTGTACTATCGGGACTAATATATTCTCCGCCGCCAGGACCACTTAACAATGAAAATTTGATCGGTACTCCATTGATAATCGGATTACCTGAGGAATCTGAAACTTGAAATTTCAACACAGCATTATCCGTCAAGCCCGTTCCACGAATTGCAATATCTCTGCTTGAAACAGAAACCAGAGAAATATTAGCAGCCGGACGTACCGAACCAACAACTCCACCCAAACTATAGTCGCGGGTTAAGCGGATATTTCTTGTTAATGTACCCCCCGCGGTTACTGTTACTGTATCTGTGTAAGGATAATAACCGGTTGCAGTAACACGAATTGTAGTGGTATACTGTGATGTTAACTGAAATTCAAGTGTATATGCACCCGAAGCATCAGTAGTATCAACTGCACCAAGAGTACCAAGGTCAATAACTATTGCTCCAGCTATAGGATTATTTAAACTATCTCGAATATAGCCGGTAACGACAGAACTCTTTGGAGTATTATCTCCTTCTGTCGGACTTTCCTGACAAGAACTCACAAGCAATAATATCCCCCCTAATGATACAATCAGTAGTATTGACATTCTTTTCATATTCAAACTCTCCTTCCGACACACAAAGTTGAAAGTTTATTTTACTGTTGTACGTTTTTTAACTTCCTTCTGTGATTCCTGAAGTTTTTCATGTATAAGATTTTTCTTGTCATCAAGAGTCACAGCGGCACGCTCTTCGATAAGCGGAAGAAATGAAGCTTTTATTAAAACAATAAGCTCTTTACGAGATGTAACAGTTTTATCATAACCGAATAGATAACGTAAGCCAAAAACCCACCATGGCAGATCTTTTAATATCGGCACCCCAGAACGTACAACAGATTCTTCATTCGTATACAAACCACCTACGTAACTTTCTTCACCATTAAGTAAAGAAAGCGTTCCTGTTGCTTGTGTTTTATCAACGAGTGTGCTTGTTGAAGTAAATGTAACATTACTTCTCTCAATTTGGTAATTGAGATCAACGAATTCTATATCATTGATCTTTACTATCTTTGGTGTAACAGTTAGAATTGTACCACTTGGATAAAAACGTTCTACTGTATTACCAGCAAAATCTTTTTCTTTTATTGAAAAATCTGTTCCAATCTGAATACGACCTGTATTACCGCTCCGCACTGTTATTTCAGGACGAGATATCACTTCACCCAGGTTATCTCCTTCCATCATAGCGAGAGCTGCTGCTATATCGACTGTAAGTTGCTTGCTCGTTGGTGTAGCACTTACAGTAAACATTGGGTCAATTACTTTTGAAGTACCTGACAATACTACTCCTAAATTTAAGTCCTTACCTCGGAATATACTGAAACTAACTCCTCGCTCAGCAAGTTTTGTACGATCGAGCTGGAAAAATATAGAGGAAATAGTAATTTCACGTTGCTGTGCAATTACTTTATTCATTGTATCAACAGCAACGGCCGGTGTAAATAATGGCTTTTGATCAGATGGTACGCCTGGCTGTTGAACCTGTTTACCTGCAAGTTCCTCAATTGATAAAATTTCTATGTAATCGGGGTAATCGTTATACCACAATTTGTTGGAACGGAGAATAAGCTCCAAAGCATCTTTCCAGTACATTGACTCAATATTAATACCAATGGGCCTAGTATCATCACGCATTGGGGAACGGTCAATAAGAACTCTATCTTCTAATTTCCGTGCCATTTCGCCCAGCATTTGAATAGCTGATGCGTATGAGACATCGGATTTAATCGATACCAGTTCATCTTTTGATACTCCGCTCTTTCCGGTTTGAGCGGCCCGACGGATAGCCCGATCACTTTGAGCAATCAGATCAATTTGACTGATGCAAAAAAGCAGTAGTAGAAAATAAATTGTTTTTTTCATACTCACCTCGTCCTATACTTTTCGAATTTTATTTTCTTAACTAATTTACGTATTACGCCACCCTCGTTTAATACAAACTCAACACTACTGGTCTGTGGATCAATTGATGTTACTGAACCACGCCATACTTTATCGCCAACATGAAATACTATCATTTCGCCGCTATAGAGAACGAATGCTTTACCCGGCAAAATTGCTTTCACTTCACATTGATCGGCATTGATTTCTCCCTCCGGTGGTTGGTTCGCTATAACTTCTGTCACAAGAGGTTTAAACGGATTCGGAACGCTTGGATAAATGGTCATCGGTTTTGCTGCAAGTGAAGTACTCAGTTCAGGAATATTATTGACGTAGTAAGCATGAAGAACCATATTGAAAACAACAGATTGTTTTGTTTCCATTGTTTCTTCATCAACTACTTCTTTAACGTTTGCATCTATGTTTGAAATTTTGTAGAGACGGATGCCATTTTCCAGGAAGTAAATAAACTTAAACAAATTTTCAAAGTTAGCTTCTCCTTGAGTAAGCTGGTAAGCATTAAAACCCCATTTTCCTCTATCATCAACACCCAGAAATCGCATGTCAAATTTCAGAAATCCCACTTCTTCTATCCCTTTACTCATATACTCATACGTTTGCGAAGAAAGATCATTTAATGGGATTTCCTTACTCCTGGAGTCGTACCTTCGTTTAACATCCTGAAATTGTTCTGTTAAACTTTGTACCTCTTCAATCAGGATCGGCAAGTCCTGCAGTTTTGTTTCAATTTGTTTTTGTTTTTTTTGCAATGCATTAAGCTGTCTTGGTTGCCAAAAGTAGTAAATCGCCGACCCGATGATTATAAATACAACCAAGACAATTGCAAGATAGATGGTGTTTTTAATTTTGAATGTCATGGCGTTTACCTTGGTCCTTTATATTCAGTTTCTGGAATATCATATTTATCTACTTTTTCAATAACAATTTCAAACTCGTAAAGCACTTTGTTACGGATAGTAACAGTGCGTACTTCGCGTAAGGTTGCTTTTTCAAACGCACTTGCAATTCGCGGAATACGGGACCTGTAAAGTGCACGACCTCTGATTATAATCGCATTTTTTAGCTGAGGATCGGGTTGTAAACTTGTTAACCACAATGAATTCAGGTCCTCGATACTATTGGCAAGGTAATGTAAAACCCTGCTCCATCTGTCACTTCCCGGTACAACTTCGTCGTACACTGTTGTTGCCTCGATGTAACGATTGATATCATTTTGTAACGCATTTTTACGTTCATTGAGGACTTCTAGTTCTACTAATCGTTCTTCTGCACGACGCACTTCATCCTGCAGCCTGCGAATTTCTGCAAACCGATGCATTATTGAAGTATAGAAGAAGACAATTGTCGCAATAATTCCTATCGCAACAAGAACACCATGCCACGCAAGTGCAAGTACCCTTTGTCCCTCAATTACTCTTTGTGGAATTAAATTCACCTTGTAAAATGCCGGATGCTCAGGTTGAAGTGCATGCCATGCTGTAATAATAGGAATAACATATTCAGAGATACTCTCTTCATTCGTACCTCTTAATACACCAAGTTCAAGTGTGCTTGTTTTCATGTATTCAACTAGTGCACTCGAAAACTGTGGTGCAAGCGCATCATAAAGATTGACCTTATGAGCTTCACCAGCCAAAAGAATCCGGTCAATTCTTGTCAGAGCAATATTGTCCTGTTCAAGAAGAATACGGCTATAGATGGTATTTTCAATATTTGGAGAACCATATCCTTCACTTATTACTGGTGCAAAATGAAGGTAATGTTCACCTTGCATAAATATTAGCCGACTAAAATCATGACCGATATAAATAATAACTGTTACTTCTTCTTCCTGCGGTTCGTATTCTGCACGTACAAATTCCATCAGGGCAAGATCTGCACTTTCGACCTGCTTTATAATGGGAATTCTTCCACCTAAAAATGGTTTTAGTTCAGACAGTGTTTCATACATCTGAATTCCGTCTTCCCGAACCACCGCAAGGACGCCCTCGGTTGATGTTGGAATTATTTCAATTGCATCAATAGGTGGTGTAACTCCTCTTGAAGATGTTAATTCTTCAATAATTCTCTTCTTTAACTTTTCTCCTTTTAAGCCGAAATCGGACTCAAATTCATGGTATGTCAGGGCCGGTTCTGTAAGTGCATAAGAAATTGAATAACTCTTCCTGTTTCCTGCTTCATTGAGCACACTGAGAAGTACTGAAGAATTTGAAGCCTCTTCCCCACTGACCCCGATTGTATCAAGTTGTTGCGTGTAGTCTTGGCTAAAATCTCCGATAAATGCTTCTTCTGTTATAGCAGCTTTCTCTTCAATTTTCTTGACCAACGCAACTGTTTTAAAATCCTCGACTGTAACTACTTTCCCCTTTGAAGAAAGCTTTACATATTTTAATTCAAGCCCATCCGCAAAAAGGGCAACTGCTATTTTTTTGGCCATTCTTCTCCCATCCTTCCCGCTGGTTTAACAACTGTGAATTTATTGTTCGCTACCTTGAATTTGCAATAATTGCTGAAGCCTTCTTTTGTTATTCGCATAATTCATAGCATTTTCAAGGGATATTTTTTTCTGTAAATACAAACGCTTTAAATCTTGCTCCATTGTCGTCATCCCTTGATCAAGACCTTCATTAATCATTTGGTATATTTCGCCGGTGTTGTTATTTTTTATCGCAGCCCTTACACTCGGAGTGGCAAGCATTACCTCTTTTGCCAGCACCCTTTTACCATCCAAACTTGGTACCAGCTTCTGTGAGATAACACACCGAAGTGTATCAGCAAGACGATTCCGTACACGCTCTTGTTCTATTGGCGGTGTCTCACCAATTATTCTGTCGATACTTTCGACAGCCGATGCTGTATGAAGTGTCGAAAATACCTTATGACCGGAGTCTGTTATTTCCAATGCTGTAAGAATTGTATCGGAATCTCTTAACTCTCCAATCATAATAATATCAGGATCCTGACGTAACGCTTGTACTGCCCCATCTTTAAATGATAAGACATCTCGCCCTATTTCCCGATGCCTGATAATACATTTATCAGATTTATGAACATATTCAACGGGGGAAGCAATAATAACAATATGACCTTCAACACTGTGGTTGTTTGCATCTATAATTGAATCGAGGGTGGTGCTTTTACCAGAACCGGTAACACCAGTAACTAAACATAAACCATCTTTTGTATGAGCAAGACTTAATGCCCGAGTGACATTTGGATGAAGTTCCAGTGCTTTATACGGCCTAATGGTATTATTGATTGCACGCATATTGAGTGCAATATTATCAAGGTCAAAATAAGCGTCTGCTCTGAATCGGCGAAACTCTCCGTTTTCAAAGTAAAGCATGTGAGAGAAATCTAAATTTCTGTTTTCAAATAAAAAGAGTCGTTGCCGATCCGATAAAATACTTTGTATAAGAACGTTTGTCTCGTCTACTGAATATTTACCTAACGAAGGATCGGGCTTTTTTGAACCAAAAACCCTAAACCACACAAACCCTTGAGAGCCAAAACCTCCAAAATCAATGTCCGAGGCATTGAGATTCAGCATTTTTTTTAGGAAATAATTGAGTAGTGCATTGAGTTTTTCTTTAACTGTCTCGTCTGTCCTCGCAATCATATCGCTGATAACCATCTGACGCTCTACGCCATATACGGTTGTGCTGATTTGTGATGCAAGGTCTTTTAAAACCCGTTGACTTTCGAGTACAAATTGAGGAAGTTCTATTCCACTTGCAGAAATATTAGGAACTGTTTTTTGACCAGTT
>FWPV01005915.1_pt1 | contig 24005 bp, 21 predicted proteins | sample 2228371 | NCBI WGS metagenome assembly FWPV01 (sample SAMEA103939776, study PRJEB20133) | metagenome | reverse complement strand
CCGAGGACCTCGCCCGTGGCGATGACGACCTCACCGGCCCGCACCTCCTCACCTCGGCGCCTGACGTGCTCACCGGGGGATGCCTCATGCAGGAACGCCACACGTGAGCCGGTCGAGCCATCACCTGTCACCGGCCTCGTGAGCTCGACCATGACGACGGCATCGGCGCCCGCCGGCATCGCGGCGCCGGTCATGATCCGCGCCGCCTCGCCAGGACCCACCTCGATGCCCGCGACATCGTCACCGGCTCCGATGTGGGCGACGATGTCGAGCGTGACCGGCGATTCCTCGCTCGCACCCGACAGGTCGGCAGCGCGCACCGCGAAACCGTCCATCGCCGAGTTGTCGAACGGAGCCACGTCGATGTCGCTTCGAGCGTCCTCGGCGAGCACCCGGCCGAGCGCGTCCAGCAGCGGGACCACCTCGGCCGGCAGCACACGGACGCGGTCGAAGACGAGTTGCCGGGCCTGCTCCACAGTCATGGTCTCAGGCATCCTCATCCCCTTCGCACTCGTCCAAGACACGCTCAGGATGGGTGTACACCGCGAGACGGCCGCCACGAGCATAGCCTGCAAGCGTGATGTTCAGAGAGTTGGCGACCTCGGCTGCGAGGTCGGTCACCGCGCTGCGGGAGACGACGACGGGCACGCGCGCCTTCGCCGCCTTGACGGCCATCTCGTAGGAGATGCGCCCCGTCGAGATCAAGACGGCGTCCTCGGTCGATACGCGGTCGAGCCACGCCCGGCCGAGCAGCTTGTCGAGCGCGTTGTGCCTGCCCACATCTTCGCGCACGCACTCGAGCGTTCCGAGGCGGGCGAGCCCGCACGCGTGCGTGCCTCCGGTGTCGCGGTACGCCTCCGCGGCACGCGCCATGTCGCCGACGAGCGCATAGACCTCACTCGCCGTGACCGTGAGCGTGGAGACGACCGGGTCGAGGCCGCGTGTGTGTCCGAGCGATGCGAACGTGACGCCCCTTCCACACCCGCTCGTCAGGTATCGTGTCCGGCTCGCGAGGTCGTCAGGCACCTCCTCGGAGCTGCGCACCCATACGAGGCCTCGCTTCGCATCCGCGTCGATGCCGATGAGCTCGTCGCGGTGAGTGAGCAGTCCTTCCGAGATCAGGAAGCCGACGGCGAGCTCCTCCAGGTCGCGTGGCGTGGCCTGGGTGGTGGCGACCTCGAAATCGTTCAAGTGGATCGTGATCGGGCGCTCGGACGGCATCGCGCGCGGAGGGGCGAGCTCGCAACGCACGAACTCCGGCCGCGCGGAGCGAGGCTCGACGGCCTCACGCGCCTCGGCCAGGTCGGCCGGCGTGTTGACGTTGAGGAGCGAGCGCAGGTCCGGGTCGGCGGCGCGAAGCGCGTCGAGGGGCACCTCGACGACGGTGAGCTGAGGGAAGATCGCGACGATGCGGCGACGTCCCGTTGCGAGCACCTCGCGAGTGACCGGAGCGCACGTGCTCACACGGTAGAGCGCGAGCAGCGGCTCGGGACCCTTTCCCGACATGGGCACGACCACGTCCCCGCCGTCACGCGCCTCCCATAAGGTCCGGATGACCTGTGGCTCGAGGTGCGGCATGTCAGCTGCGACCGCGAGCACCCAGTCGGTCTCGGCCGCGTCCATCGCGGTGAGCAGTCCCCCGAGCGGCCCTTGGTAGGCGACCTCGTCGCGCACCACGCGCACACCCACGGGAAGCCCCGCGTCCTCCATCGCCTCGGGACGGTTCGTGACCACCACGGTCGACGCGCAGACCTCCCCGACCGCGTCGCACACACGCGCTACGAGCGTGCGGCCTTCGAAGGGCAGCAGCGTCTTGTCGACGCCCATGCGCATGCTCCGCCCCCCGGCCAGCACAGCCGCAGTGACCGGAAGGACGGTGCTGTCGCGCCGCGTCACGACCCGGCCCTCACGATGGACCGAGAGCCGCGAGGAGGTGCTCACGGAACGCGGCGGACGCGCGAGTCGGCGAGCGCTTCGGCAGCACGACGAAGAACGGCCGTACTGCGGGAAGGCCGACCGCATCGACTTGCCGGACGGTGCCGAGCTCGAGCGCCTTGGCCGCGACATACCTGCTCAGTATCGAGATGCCCAGACCCCCCTCGACCGCTGAGACGACGGCTTCGCCTGTCCCGAGCTCCACGGTCACGCGCAGCTCATAGGGGTCGAGACCGTGGTCTGCCAAGAGCCGCTCGGCGACCAGCCGAGTGCCGGAACCCGATTCGCGCAGGACCCAGCGCTCGTCCGCCAGGTCGGCGAGAGCGACACCCGTGCGCGACGCCAAAGGACTCTGTGGTGAACAGATGAGGACGAGCTCATCCGTGCCGGCCTCCTCGAACCGGACCCGGGCGCCGCGAACCGTCGCCCCCGTGACTCCGAGGTCGGCATGGCCGGTCTCCACCGCTTCGATGACCTCTGCTGTGTCGTGCACCGTCACAGTGAGACCCACCTCGGGGTTCTGCTCGACGAAGGCGCCGAGCAGCCGGGGTATCACGTAGACGCCGGGCGTCGTGCTGGCAGCGATCGAGAGCCGGCCGGTCACGACATCCGACAGGGCCTCGATCTCCTCGCGTGCCTCTTCGAGCTGCTGGAGTATCCGGCGTGCGTGCGGAAGGAATGTGCTGCCGGCCTCCGTGAGGTCGATGCGGCGGTAGCGGCGGTCGAGAAGCGTCGCTCCGAGTGAGCTTTCGAGTGACTGGACCTGCATGGTCACGGCGGGCTGGGAGACACCGAGCGCACGCGCCGCTTCGGAGAACGAACCATGGTCGACGACCGCGATGAAGGTCTTGATCTGCTGCACGTTCACGCTGGTACCTCCTGAGCGCATCCGGCTCCCGCTGGCGATGATACCGCACATGGCGACATGCGCCGGAGGGTATACTCACGCGGAGATGAGAATCATTCTCACCAGAGGTGAAAGGACGGATGAGCCATGACCGAGATGACGGACAGCGCTCCGCTCGTCGCCGGTCCCGTCGAGCAGCGCGCGTACGCCGGAGGCCGCCTGACCCGTGCCAGACGTCTCATCGCGCGAACCGTGGCGAGCATCGACGGCGCGTTCACCATCGATGCGCTCGCCGAGCAGGTGCGCCTGGCCGACGCGGCGGCCGGCGCCACGGCCACCGTCTACCGCGCCGTCGCCGCGATGGAGAGATCGGGGTTCCTCGCCCGGGTCGGTGAGCGCGACGGGCGCGCGCTCTTCGCACGATGCTCCGACGACACCCACCACCACCACGTCGTCTGCGAGACGTGCGGACGCATCGCGCATGCGGACTGTCCGATTGCGGGCGCAGGCGAGACGCTTGCCACCGGAGGGTTCCGCATCACACGGCACGAGGTGACCATGTACGGCCTGTGCCCCGAGTGCGCGGCGAAGGCGGGGCCATAGGATGTCACACCTCCACATCCCCGACGGCGTCTTGCCCGCGTGGCTGTGGGTCGCAGGGTGGGCCGTGACGCTTGTAGCAGTGACCGTCGCCGGACGCGTCGCCGAGCGTGCGGACGTGCGCCGCAGAGTGCCGCTGCTCGCCGTGGTCTCGGCCCTCATGCTCGTCGCGATGTCGAGCGAGATCGTTCCGATCGCCTACCACGTCAACCTGACCGTCGTCGGTGGAGTGCTGCTCGGTCCCGTCCTGAGCGTCATCGCCTCGTTCGTCGTCGAAGTCGTGCTCGCACTGCTCGGGCATGGCGGCGTGACGGTGCTCGGGCTCAATACCGTGCTGATCGGCGGCGAGATGATGATCGGGTGGGCGCTGTTCCGCGGACTCGTCGCGACGTTCGGCCGGGACCGCGTGAGACCCGTCGCGTTCGCCACGACCGTCGTGACGCTCGCGCTCACCACGACCGCGCTCGTCGGCATCGTCGCGTCCGGCGGTGCGCGGGCCACGGCGCGTGAGTCAGGCGCACTGGACCCTGCGACGCTTCGCTTCGAGAACCCGTTCTCACAAGGGGTGTTCTCGCTCGGACTGTTCTCGGGAGGCGAGTCCCACGGACACGGCGAGGAGCCGATCCACGATGAGGACCACGGACACGGCGAGGAGCCGCCTGCCGAGGACGGCGGCACGCATGCCGAGGCGTCCGATCGAGCGGGCCTCCCTGTGCGCCGTTTCGCCGCTGTCGTGTACACGCTCGGACCCATCGGCTGGGTGCTCGAAGGCCTGCTGACAGCATGGGTCCTCGGTTACGTCGCACGCGTGCGCCCAGGGCTTCTGTGGGGAGGCCACTGGGAGCGTTCCGGCGGCCGCATGCCCGGCGACGAGGGGACGGTGAACTGACGTGGATGTCGGGGCCATCGACCGTTCGGCGACGCTCGGGGCTGGACCGCTCCGTGCCGCGGACCCCCGGTCGAAGCTCGTCGCACTCGCGCTCGTGATCGGCGCGGTGCTCGTGTCCTGGAACGTGCTCGTGCTCGCGAGCGTGCTCATCGGACTCGCCGCCGCCTGTGCCTGGGGGCGTCTGCCCTTCGGGTTGGCGATGAAGCTCGCGGGCTACCCGGCCATCTTCGCGCTCGTCTTCGCCTACGCGTCGGCTCCCGACCTCATGACCGCTTCGGTCATCGTCCTCAAAGCCGTCGCCGCGGCGCTCGGAGCGGTCACGGTCGTGCTGAGCACCCCGTACCCGCAGGTCTTCGCGCCGATCCAGCGCATCACCCCGGGCATCGTGGGAGATGCGATGCTCATGACGTACCGCTCGCTGTTCATACTCCTCGAGAAGTTCACGAACCTGCTTCGCGCGGCACGAGTGCGAGCGGGGCTCGCTGGCCGCGACCCGGTCCGGTCGGCGCGTATCGCCGCTTCTGCGCTGGGAGGTCTGCTGCTCTATGCCGTGGACCTCGCGCAACGCGACTACGACATCATGCGCGTCCGGGGCTACGAAGGGCGCCTGAGAGCGACCCCCGAGCGCAGTTCGAACCGGTGGGCCGACATCGTCATCATCACGAGCGCTTCGCTCATGCTCATGACGAGCGTCATGTGGCGCGCTGCGTCGTCTGAGTTGAACCCGTTCACCTGGGTCGTACCGCTCCCGGCGCTGACCGCACTGCTGTTCGCATCACTACGAAGGAGGGGCCGCTGATGACGACCGTGGGTGCGCGCGCGACCACGACTGACGACGTCGTCCGGGTGAGCTGTATCCGGCACAGCTATGAAGACGGGACGAGCGTGCACCTGTGCGGGCTCGACTTCGTGGCGCGCCGGGGAGAGCGTACGTTGCTGCTCGGCCCGAACGGCAGCGGTAAGACCACGATGCTCTACCACGTGCTCGGGCTGCTGCGCAGTCACGAAGGCTCCGTGCGCGTCTTCGGGAAAGACCCTGCGACTGACTGGGCGGCGATTCGCACGCGTGTAGGTGTCGTGCTCCAGAACGTCGATGAGCAGATCCTCGCCCCTACCGTGCTCGACGACGTCGCGTTCTCGCCACGTCAGTACGGTATGTCTGAAGCCGAGGCGCTCGAGCGCGCGCACGCTGCTCTCGACCTGCTCGGCATCGGCCACCTGGCCTCCAGGGTGCCGCACAACCTGTCCGGCGGCGAGAAGCGCAAAGTCGCGCTCGCCGGCGCACTCGTCATGAAGCCGGAGCTGCTCGTCCTCGACGAGCCGTTCGAGGGTCTCGACCCGAAGTCGCGTATCGAACTCGTGTCGCTCATACGCGCCCAGGCGCGCGACGACGGCACCTGCGTGGTCATGTCGACTCACGACATAGACAGCGTGCACGAGCTCGCTGACTACTGCTACGTGCTCAAGCCCGGCGGCGAGATCGCCCTCGAAGGAACACCCGAGGAGGTCTTCGCGCACGCCGAGGACATCGCGCGCTCCAACATCAGGCCTCCGATCCTCGCAGAGCTGTTCAACCGGTTGCGTGAGATCGACCCGTCGGCCCCCCCGGCGCGGTTGAGCGTCGACGACGCGGCTGCCGCGCTGGCGTCATGGGGAGGCCAGAGGCGTCGAGGCAGCTGACACGGCCGGGGACCGGAGAGCCCTTTCGGCACGGTGAGCGGCGGGTAGCGAGAACCGATGGTGCTTCCGGGGCGTCGAAGAGAGTGTGCAGGCAAGTCATCAGCACCCGATATGGACCCGGATCGACGAAAAGGAGCACGCATCATGACCGGAGTGAGGACCAGTGTACGACTGAGCATCGCGCTGGTGGCCCTCATGGCCGTGGCGGCCATCGCGGCGGGATGCAGCCAGCGAGTGGTGAGCTCGGACTCGCCGGCGACGATCAACACCGTGACGGCGTCAGGCCACGGCGAGGTCTCGGCGAGCCCCGACGAGGCGACGATGTCGTTCGGCGTCGTCAAGCGTGACGCCGATGCGAAAAAAGCGCTCGACGCGGCCTCGGGCGCAGCGGACAGGATCGCGAAGACGCTCAAGGCGCAGGGTGTGGACGCGAAAGACATCCAGACGACCGGTGTGAATGTGTACCCGCAGTACAGCGAGCACGCGGGCAAGACGGCGATCACCGGCTTCGAGGCGTCCATCAACGTCACCGTGAACGTCTCCGACCTCGGCAGACTCGGCGCGATCATCGCAGCGCTCTCGGACGCAGGAGCAGACTCGATGAGCGGACCGTCCTTCGGCATCTCCGAAGACACGACCTGGCGCGCTGAAGCCATCAGGAAGGCCGTCGCAGACGCGCGCAAACAAGCCCAGGAGATGGCCGACGCGGCGGGAAAGAGCCTCGGTGACGTCGTGAGCATCACTAACTCGACCGTCAGCGTCCCGCAGCCGTTCGCGTACGGAGCGAGGGCGGAGGCGATGGACGTCACAGGCGCCGTGCCGATCGAGCCCGGCCGGCTCGACGTGACCGCCGACGTGACGGTCGTGTTCGAGCTCCGCTAGCTTCCTGCCCTGCAGACCGGCGTCACGCGTTCCGACACCTCGGCTGAGGCGCCGAAGGGCCGCGCGCGCAACCTCACCACACGCGCAGCCTCACAGGGACCCGTGTTCTACGACGAGCTCGCCGAAGCTTCGACCCCACTCGCGCGCCGCGGCGAGCTCGTCTCGCGCCGGAGCGTACTTGCACGTGAAGTCGCCCAACGGCGCCTCAAGCCCCATCTCCTCGAAGCGCGCGCCTATCTGCTTCGTCGCCCCGCTCGACCATCCGTAGCTGCCGAACGCACCCACGACCTTGTCCCTGGGCTTGAGCCCGGCGAGATACTGCAGGTAGCCGGCAGGACGATGCAACATGCCGTGGTGCAGGGTCGGCGAGCCGATGAGCAACGCGCGCGCGTCGAACACGTGCCGGGTCACGTACGCGTACGGAGTCACAGCGAGGTCGAACAGCCTGACCTCGACGCCGGCCTCGATAGCGCCGTCCGCGATCTCCCGGGCGAGGATGTCGGTCGAGCCCCACATCGTCCCGTACGCGATCACGAGCTTGTCGAACGTGTCACCGGACGTGCACCGCCCGTAGGTCTCGAGCAGCGTGGGGATGTCACGCTCCCGCCATATGACACCGTGGCTCGGAGCGATCGTCTTGCAGACCCACCCCGCGTCGACCACCTTCTCGACCGCTTTAGCGACCTGCGTCCCGAGCGGCATCAGGATGTTCGCGTAGTACGTGATGAGCTCTTCGATGGCGAAGTCGAGGCCGACCTCGTCAGCGAAGCGGGAGGCCGAGGCGATGTGCTGTCCGAACGCATCGTTGGGCATGAGGCAGGACCGCTCGGGGCAGTACGTGAACATCGAGTCCGGCCAGTGGACCATGGGCATGGGCAGGAATCGGAGTGTGAGACCGCCCAAATCGAGCGAATCGTCCGGTCCCACGGCCTCAAGCTGCAGATCGCTTCCGTGGTACTCCGCCACGCCCCTCAAGCCACCCGCGCTCGCCACGACCTTCGCGTTGGGGCACGCCTCCATGACGAGCCGCAAGCCGCCGTTGTGGTCCGGCTCGACGTGGTTGACCACGATGTAGTCGATCCTGTCGAGCGGCACGACGCTGGCGACACGGGCGAGCAACTCCGGCACGAACGGCACCTTGACGGTGTCGACGAGCGCGATCCTGTCCTCGCCCGTCACGAGGTACGCGTTGTAGGTCGAACCCCTCGGGGTCTCGAAGCCGTGGAAGTCGCGAAGGTTCCAGTCGATCGCACCCACCCAGTGGATGGAGTCGGTCACGGGTACGGCCTGCATCGCGCGTCTCCTCCTGTCGTGTCGGCGAAACGGTACTTGTACTTACCCGTTGCCGAGCCGGCATGGCACCTACCCCGCCCGCAGCCACGCGAATGCGAGCGAGAGCAACAGCAGCCCGAGCCCTGTCCCCCATGCGAGCATGCGTCCGTAGCGGTGTCGCATCGCTCACACCAGCCCGAACAACTCGTAGCGGACGCTGCGGGCGGGCACGCCGACGACCTCGAGCGAAGCGCTGACAGACCTCATCATGGGCTCGGGACCGCACACGAAGAACTCGGCATGGCGGAACGCGTCGTCCAGATGGCGCTCGAGTACGTCGCGCGTCACGAAGCCCGATTCGCCTTCCCATCCTGCCGGAGGCCGCGCCGGCACCATCACGACCCGCAACGGCATGCGGCGCGTGAGCTCGTCGAGCTCCTCGGCGAAGGTCGCCTCTTCCAGCGAGCTCACGCCGTAGACCAGCAGGAACGGACGCTCGTCGCCCCTGTCAGCGGCGGTCCTCAGCATGCTCATGATCGGTGTGATCCCCACGCCGCCAGCGATCATGACGTAGCTGTCGGCGCGATGCCTGTCGGTCGAGAACTGCCCGTACGGGCCGTCGACCCACGCCGTCTCGCCGACCTTCGTCGAGCCGATGGTCGACGTGAAATCGCCGAGCTCTTTGATCGTGAGCTCGATGCGATCCGTCTGCTGAGCGGACGACGAGATCGAGAAGGGGTGCTCGGCCATCGCGAACGGCGATGTGCCGAGATGCAGCCAGATGAACTGCCCGGGTGCGAACTCGAGACCCTCTCCGTCGGGTTCGAGCGTGAGCGTCCATGCGGAGCCGCGTTCAGGCTTCACGTCCACCACGCGCCACGGTCGGCGCAGCATGACGGCGGGTTTGACCACACGCGACCACACGAGGGCCACCGCCCATACGGCCGGGTACACGATCCACAGCACGCGCTTGGCCGGAGTGCTCACGTAGTGACCGACGAGTTCGACGTGCGCCACGGCGGCGGCGAGCATGACCACCGCCATGATGCCGTGGGTCGTGCGCCACAGCTCGTAGCCCAGTCCGAGGCGCGAGCGGAAGAAGGATGTTGCGAGCAGCGCTATGACAAGCACGAGCGCAAGGACGGCCAAGCGAGCCCGAAGCGGTGCGCTGGCGACGTTGAACAGCTCGCTGTTCGCCGTGTCCTCGACGATGAGCAGCACCGGGTGAGCGGCCACGAGCGCCAGCGCCGCGAGAGAGATGACCCGGTGGAAGTAGTAGACCGCGTCGATGCCATAGGGGGCCTTGATGCGATGCAGACGGGCGGTCAACACGAGCTGGAGCCCCAGGATGCCAAGCCCGGCGAACCCCAGCGCCACTGAGAACTCGCGCAAGAAGCCTCGAGCCGGTGGGACTGGAGGCGCCAACATGAGCAACACCGGCAGAGCAGCGAGGGACACATACGCCGCCACGCCGATGGCTCCTTCGATGAGCCACTGGCTGTCAGACAGTCCGCGCAGGCGGCCCGAGCCCGCAGGTCGAGGTGCGCGCATACACGATCAGCTCGCTCGCTTGATGAAGAAGTCGGCCATCGACAGCAGCAGCTCCTTGGCCTTCGTCTTCGGCAGCTCGGCATCGAGATCGCGCTTGGCGGCCACCACGAGGTCGCGCGCGTAGTCGTTCGCGTAGGCGACCGAACCTGACCGCTCCATGATCTCGACCGCCTCCCCGAGGACATCAGCGCCGGTCTCGTGCGCGGAGAGGATGGCGAGCAGGCGGTCGCGTTCAGGAGAGTGTTGAAGCGCATGGATGGCCACGAGGGTGCGCTTGCCTTCGGTGATGTCGCTCCGGAAATCCTTGCCCACGGACTCCTTCTTGCCGACGAGGTTCAAAACGTCGTCTTGGATCTGGAACGCAAGACCTGCCGCCATGCCGAACGCGCGCAACGCCTCGACCTGCTCCTCGGACCCGCCCCCGATGATCGCGCCCACCGCGAGGGGGACCGCGCCGGAGTAGTAGGCCGTCTTGTGGTTCGCCATGAGGAGATAGTCGTCGACGGTCAGGTCGAAACGGCTGTCGCGCGCCCACCCGATGTCGAGCGCCTGGCCCTCGATGGTGCGCGTGGTCATGTCCACGAGCTCTTTCAAGACCCGAAGCTTCGTGGTGTCGTCGAGCAGTGGGTCGTCCACGACGGCGCCCGTGACGAGTGAGAGCGCGAGGTCGCCCGCGTTGATCGCGAGCCCTGCGCCCTCCCGGACGTGCAGGCACGGCTCCCCACGCCGGGTGAGCGAGGAGTCCTCGATGTCATCGTGGATCAGCGCGGCGGTGTGGAAGTGCTCGACGGCGGCCGCAGAGGCCTTCGCCCTCTCAGGATCGCCACCGACCGCCTCGCAAGCGAGCAGGCATATGAGCGGACGGTGGCGTTTGCCGGCGTTGGCGCTGAACTCCGAGAGCGGGCCATAGAGGTAGCGGGTCATGTCCGGGTGGGTACCATCACCGAAGAACGTGGCGAGGTACTCGTCGATGCGCTTGGCATTGCGCTTCAGGTAGAGCTCGAACCCGGTCATGCCCCTCCGTCCACCACCGCTGCCCGCATGTCCTGCACGAGCGCGGCTATGGTACCAGAGCGAGCCGCCACGCCCACGCGGTACCCACGCCGTAGATCACGACGAACGCCACGTGCTTCCCGATGAGCGCGGGCCGTTTCGCCGGCAGCTGCTCTCGCGGTGTCTCCGCACGCCAGTATGCGAGACGCAGCGCCCCCGTCACGACGATAGCCACGAGTGCGCCTATGAGCAGCCAGAAGACGAGCGTGAGCACGTCGCTCATCGTCGTGGCGAATGCGGCGCCGGCCGCATCCCCGATGCTGTCCAGGCGGCCTCGCAGCACCCACAGCACGAGCAGGCACGCGGCCCACAGACCGGTGCCCACGTCATGCACCCAGTTGTTCGCCAGTCTCATCCAGGGGTTACCGAGCATGGGAGCGCAGCCCTTTCTCGAGGAAGACGCCGTCGCGAGTGAAACGGCGCCGGTACGTGAGCAGGACGACGAGCGCGGAACCGAGAACATCGGCGGTGGCGACCATGAGCATCACGACGATCTGGTACGGCGCGGCGACCAGCGGATCGGCGCCAGCGAGCACTTGACCAGCCATCATGCCCGGGATGAAGACGATGCCGACGGTCGACAGCATGTTGATGCTGGGGATCGTGCCTGCTCGCAGCGCGGCGCGGACGGAATCGCGGGCGGCCTCCCACGGGGTTGCACCGAGCGCCGTCAGCGCGAGGACCTCGTTCTCGCGCGCGTCCAGGTCCGCGAACGTGCGCTCGAGCGCGAGAGCGACACCGTTCATCGAGTTGCCGATGACCATGCCCGCGATCGGTATGACGTAGCGCGGCAGGTACCACGGCTCGACGTGCACGATGAGCCCCGTGACAGCGAACGTGATCACGAGCGCCGGCAGTCCCATCGCGGCCCAGGCGCGCGGGAATGAACCGCGCGGCGCATCAGGCGCGCGCCTGACCACCGTGTGTGCGGCCACCGCGGTCATGAGCGCGATGATCGCGAGCACCACGAGGGGCTGACGCAGGTCGAACACCCAGCGAAGGACGAGGCCGAGCGCGAGCAGCTGCAGGTACGTGCGCAGCGTGCCGATCCACAGCGCCTTCGTGAAGCCGAGCTGCAGCGCGAGCGCGATGCCGCCGGTGACGACCATGAAGCCGGTCGCGAGTGCAAGCTCGAGCCAGCCGATCGCGATGACGCCGCCCGGGTCGCTCATGCACCCGCCTCCGAGAGGCGTCCGCCCGGCTCCATCACGAGCCTGCGGGACGCGAGACCGTCGCTCTCGCGGTGACGCACTCGCACGATCGCGGTCCCAGCAGCCGCGACGCGCACGAGCGCGCCCGCCACGGCCTCAGCGCTCTCGGAGTCGAGAGCGGCGTCCGGCTCGTCGAGGAGCAGGACGCGCGGACGCGTGAGCAACACCCTGAGGAGAGCGACACGCGCTTGCTGTCCCACGGACAGCCTTCCTGCGTCGCGACCGAGCGGCACGCCACCCAAGCCGACGTCGCTCAGCGCGGACGCCAGTTCCTGCTCGGTCGGCTGCGGGACGCGGCGCTCGACCTTGAGTCGCCACGGCATTGTCTGGTTCGTCGCAAGGTCTCCCGGAGCGATGGCCGGCTTCTGTGGCAGCAACGCCACGAGCGCCCTCCAGGACTGCGGCGAGAATGTCTCGGCGGCCCGTCCGTCGAGAGCGAGCGAGCCGCTCGCACCAGGCAGCAGCCGGGCGAGAGCGCGCAGCAGCGTGGTCTTGCCGCTGCCGCTCGGGCCGGCGATGTCGACGACCTCGCCGGAGCGGACCGCCACCGAGACGCGGTCGAGGACGCGCACCGGTCCCGCATCGCCGGGAAGCGATGCGCTCACATCACGCGCCTCGAGGCGCAGCGGGACCGTCAGCGCAGTCACCTGACCGTCAGGGTGCGGTACCCGCTGAAACTCGTTATGTGGACAGCGTCTGCGGGATGGTACGCATAGACGCGCCACCTGCCTGCTGCAGGGAGCGAAAGCGAGCCGCGATAGCGGAAGTCGGAGCCGATGACGCCGCTCACCGTCTTACGCGTCACCCAGACGAACGACCCGTCCCTCCTGCGTTCAAGGCGCTGCGCGGCGATGCGGATGGCGCGCGAACCGACCGCATGGCGCGGCGAGAGCGTACCCGAGACGGCATACACACGATTGCGCACCGCGATGGCCGGAAGACCGCCCGGCGTGCCCACGACAGCTGCGGTCTTGCCGACGGAGCTCACGGTGCGCGCGACCGAGCGATTCCCGCAACCGTCAGTGGCGACGGCCGTGATGCTCACCGACATCCTGCCCGCGACGGTGGCGGCGTCAGGCGTCCACGAGTAGGTCCACGTGCGCCAGCCGTCGGTCGTGCTCGCGGGGAGCCACACGTCTGACGTTGACCACGAAACGCCGTTCCAGCACCTCCCGTCAGCACGGCGGATCCTCACGTCCACACTCGCCACGCCGACACCGGTGTCGGTCGCGGTGCCCGAAAGCGGCACCGGCATCGTCGATGACAGCCCGAAGCCTTTGGATGGCGAGCTCAGCGTCAGACCGGGGTCGACCGGGGCACGCTGACCGGTCCAGGACACGCCGCCATCGACGGTATGCAGGAGCACCTCGTTGCCGCCCGCTGCGAACCAGTGGGTATCGGTGAGCATCTTCACCGTGCGCAGGGACGGCACGTCGGGGAACTCGCGGTAGGTCCACGTGGTCCCGCCGTCGTTCGTGTACGCGACCACGCCGGTCAGCGGGCCTGTGACCGTCTTCTTCATGTCGCCGACGACGATGATCAGGTTCGCGTTCATGGCGTCGGCATCACGCACGTTGACTTCGCGGGCACCGGCGAGCACAGGCAGGTTGAGAGCGCTCCATGTGGTGCCGCCATCGGTGGTGCGCAGGTACTGCCTGTTCTCGCCGAACGCGTAGACCGTCCCGGCAGCCGGCGCCACGACCGAGGTCATGATGCGCTGGGGAGAGTGCTTGGGCAGCGTCGCCTGAAGCGTCCAGCTCGTTCCATCGTCCGTGCTCTTGAGCACGAGCCGCTGCTCGTACGTGAGGCTCGAACCTCCACGCTGCCACTCGTTCCCGAGCGCCCAGAGCGCCGCGCCCGATGGGTCAGCCGCGAGATCGGCGATGGCCGCTTCAGTGGGCGGGTCGAGGTCCGAGTCGCCGGTCGCGAAGTAGAGCGGGCCTTCGTAGGCCCGTGTCCAGTTCAGACCCTCGTCGGCGGTCGCGGCGATCATCGCGACTCGTCCGTGCGGCCGACCGTCCGCCTGCGCTACCCCGCCGTGCGAGCCTGCGACCAACGTCCGCCCGCCGGTCAGGCGAAGCACGCTCGTCGGTCTCGTGTCGTACGGCAGCGCTTTGGAGGACCTGCCCCAGGTCGCGCCGGAATCGGTGCTTCTCCACAGGTAGCGAGATGCGTAAGCCGCAGCCCACACCCCCGGACCGCTCGCCGTCAGAGCGACGATGCCCGGAGACTGGATGGCTCCGGCGCCGACACGCACCGAACGCCAGGTGTAGCCGCCGTCGCTCGTGCGTGACACGTACCCCTGTGAAGGCGAGGTCGCAGAGCCCCCAGCGTTGATGCCGAGGTATCCGTCGGCCGCGTTCAGGAACGCGGATCCCTCGATACGGCTGATCGCCGGTGCGGATGTCACCGGGGTGAGCACCGCGGCGCACACGGTCAGAGCCACCACGGAACGGAGTCTGTGCATGTCGTACCACCCTACCCGGTCGTCACCTGTTCGATTCGCGCGAGACCCGCACCCGATCCCTGCCGGGGGACGCCTGAGGCGCGAGCCCATGCTACCACCAGCACCGCCTGCGAACCGTGTGCCGTCACGACATGCGCATCACCCGACGTCGCGAACGCGTCGCGCGTCGCGCCGCACCACGGGCGAAGTGCCGAACAGCAGGTCGTTCTCGAAACTGATGCGCTCCATGAGCAGCAGGTCGGCGGCCACCCGCTCCACGTCGGCCCGTGCGCCCGGGGCCGCGACATCCAGTCCGTGCATATCGACGCTCCCGAGCCGGCCTTTCTTACGCATGTGAGCGAACGTCTTCCACGCAGCGGCCCGGATACGGGGCTTCGTCGACGGCCTGCGAAGCGCGTCGAGCACCACACCGCGTATCTGCTCGATCTCCTCGAAAGCGGGGCGCTTCGGCAACGCTGCCAAGCGGCGACCCACGGACTCCGCGAGGGGCCGGTCCGTCTCCTGGATGATGAACTTCAGGATGTGCCATGCGTCATAGATGTCGTGGGCGCCACCCAGTTCCCTGCGCTTGAGCCACAGCCACGCGTGGAGTCGCCTGCGCCAGTCCCACCACGACAGAGGGTTCGCGAGCGCCTGGTCCGGTATGAGGAACCAGCCGCGCTCGATGAGCATCGCGCCGAAGACACCCGACCCGCCGCCGGTCTCGGTGCGCCGCTTGCCCACGCGCGCCTTGTACAGTCCACACGTGGGCGAAGACTCCTTGGCGACGAACGCCTCGACCCCGGCGCGTTCCAGAGCCTCGATGGCCGAGCGGCTGCCCTCGACCACCCGTTCGGTGACGTCGCGGCCCCGCCGGTCTCTCACGCGAGCATCGCCCGCGAGCACGTCCTGTCCCGTGCCGGTCAGATGGATCGGCATGCGCGGCACACCCAGTCCCGCGAGACACTCGGGACACACCGGCGTCCATGCGAAGTCCGCCCTCTCCCGGCCCAGCAACCGCAACGCATCGAACGCACGCCCGTTGTAGCGCACCGGACAGCCATAGATGCACGCACTGACACCGATGGCGACCTTGTTCGTGATGACCTCGGGCATCTATCCGCACACCTTCCGGCAGTGTCCTTCCGGTGGTTGATACCCGGCCACCGGCCCGACCCGCCCCCCGGAGCGCGGATCAGGCGCGGCCTTCGCCGAAGCGGTGCCCTTGTCCCCGAACGGCACGCCAGGACCAGAACGGCACGCTCTCGGGAAGAATCTCATGGCGAGCGACCTCACCAGCCCGAAGGGGGGCACGTGCGGATCGTCTGGTTCCGGCGAGACTTGCGACTGTCCGACAACGACGCCTTGGACGCCGCCGTACGCAGCGGCGAGCCGGTGACCTGCGTGTACGTCCACGGGCCCTCGTGGCCCACGGGACGAGCGTCTCGTGCGTGGCTCGCCTGTTCGCTCGAAGCGCTCGGCGGCTCCTTGCGCGCACGCGGCGCAGACCTGCTCGAACTCTCGGGCGACCCCGCGAGCGCGCTCGCCAGACTCGCCACGGACCTGGCCGCGACGTACGTCCACTGCTCGCGCGTCTGGACGCCCGGCGGACTCGCCGAGGAGCGGAGCGCTGCGGCAGCACTGTCGCACGCCGGCATCCCGCTTCATGTGAGCGAGGGGCAGCTGCTCGCCGTCCCTGATTCCGTCCGCACTTCGGACGGACGCCCGTTCGCCGTCTTCACGCCCTTCCACCGCGCTTGGCGCACGGCGTGGCGCCCCGAGACACCGCTGCCCGCCCCGAAACGCATCCCTGTCTCACGTGAGGCTGCAACGCCACCGCTCCTCTCCTCCACCTCGCCCGCGCGGGTGCCTGGGTCCGTCGCCTCGACCGCTTCGCCGGCCACGCACCATCCAGTGCCGCCGGACGAGACCGCACGCGTGAGACGTTGGTGGACTCCGGGAGAGCGTGGCGCAGAGGAGCGCCTGGCGGCCTTCATCGCCGACGGGGTCGAGCGCTACGACGCGACCCGCGACCTGCCAGCGGCACGCGGCACGAGCGAGCTGTCCCCTCACCTCGCCTTCGGTGAGATATCGCCACGCCGTGTCGTCGCCTCCCTTCTGGACGTGTACGACGAGAGTGTGGCAGCGCCATTCATCCGTCAGCTCGCGTGGCGCGAGTTCGCCGCGCATGTGCTCCTCGCCCATCCCGAGACGGCCACCCGGCCGCTTCGCCCGGAGTTCGATGAGTTCGAGTGGCGTGACGACCAGGAATCGCTCGAACGCTGGAAAGCGGGCCTGACGGGATTCCCGCTCGTGGACGCCGGCATGCGCCAGCTCGCTGAAACAGGCTGGATGCACAACCGTGCGCGCTTGGTCTGCGGTTCGTTCCTCACCAAAGATCTGCTCGTCAGTTGGCGGCTCGGCGAAGAGCTCTTCCGCGAGGCGCTCGTGGACCACGACCCGGCATCCAACATCTTCAACTGGCAGTGGGTAGCCGGATGTGGAGCGGACGCCGCACCGTACTTCAGGATCTTCAACCCGTCACTGCAAGCTGCCCGCTTCGACCCGGATGGCGCCTACGTGCGCAGGTGGGTCCCCGAGATCGAGACCGGAGCGTACCCGGAGCCGATGGTCGACCACGCCGCGGCGCGTGCACGCGCACTCGCGGCATACGGCGCGATCGAACGCGGCGCGATCGATCGGCGCTGAACCGTCTGGCACTGGCAGACGGCAGGAAAGACCGGACGACGCGTGAGCGAGAGCCACGTCTGGTGCGCGCACTGCGCGTACGCTGCGATGACGCGCTACCGGGCAGACTTCGTGAGCACGTAGGTGATCGTCACCGTGCCGTCAGCGTTCTCGGCGAGCGTCACGAGACCTTCGTGCGTGCTGTTCGACACGGTAAGGACCGCGGTGCGCGCGCCCTCTTGGCCCTCTTCAGCTTGCACGGCGTCCCAACCGGCGTCCTCGAAGCCCTTCGCAGTGCCCGCAAGCACGTCCGCGTACGGGTCAGGGGTCACCAGGGTGAGGTTGTAGGCCGTCTTGGTCGCCTGTGAGTCCTCGACTCTCGAGCCCGGCCACAGCGGCGTCCCCTCAGGCATCCACGATGCAAGGTCGCCGACAACGGAGGCGCCGGGGGCCGCGACGGTCGCCTCGATCGTGACGACCTTGGGCTCCGGCATGAACATGGCTTCGAGGCGGGTGCAGCCGGACAGGACCCCGGACATGGCCACAGCGAGGACGATGACGGCGACACGGCGACGCGACACGGCGTTACCACCCTTCATTCTGAATGCACAGGAGCCCACGACGCGCCAGGCGTCCGTAAGTCTGGTGATGGCGGAGGCGTGTGCGAATCGAACACACCCGAGAGGCTCTTCACCTCTCACGACGGTTTTGAAGACCGCGGAGCCCACCAGGACCCATCCGCCTCCGTCGCGCATTGTCGAGGGCAGGCCCGAGCGTGTCAAACCTTCGCCGACTGCCTCACGGCACCCACGTGACCCCGCGCGAACAGCGTCGGCCCCGCCGAGTGCTCGCGCGACCGATGCCCTGTGGAGGAGACCCCCTGGCGTCTCGCCTTGCTCGCGTCTCACGCTCCGCGCAGGGTCCGCACGTCCCCTTCACGCCGTGTGACACCTTGGGAGTCGAGGTACTCGAGCAGCGGAATCGCGTACTTCCGCGAAAGCCCGAGCGCCTCGCGCAGCTCACTCGTCGTCGCGCCCTGCGGACGTGAGGCGAAGTGCCGCTCGAGAGCCGTACGCACCTGAGCGACCGCGGCAGGAGCGAAGTGGAAGTCGCTCGAGACGCGCACGAGGCGGCCCTCAGCGACGAGCTTGGCGAGCGCCTTGCGGGCGACAGAGGCATCGATACCCGTCGAGGCGAGCAACTCAGCGAATGCCGGCGGCGTGGTCCCAGCCGCTTCGATGATGGGGCAGAGCGTCTCCATCGCCTCGGCCTCTGCCGCGAGCGCCGATACCGCCGCCTGAGGATGCCGGACGTTCCCTTTCTCTCTCACGGCGATCCCGGCGCGCTCGGCCGCCTCGAGCAACGCGTCGAACACGCGCCCCTGGACTCTGCGGTCCACGCGGTCACGCAGCGCCGCCGTGGTGATGCCGGTGGCCTTCTCATCGGCCTCGTGGAACGCGAGGAGCTCGCGCTCGATCGCCGCGAGCAGCGCGTCTCGTGCTTCAACGGTCAGGTAGTACGTGTCATTGCCGACCTTCAGGCGCTCGAGAGCCGCCTGGTTGAGCTCGTCGGCGACCTTGGCGCGTGGCACACCGAGAGCCGCAGCCACCTCAGCACTCGTCATCGGGACCGCTCGGGAGGCGAGCAGCCCCGTGCTCGCCTGCGACAGATCATGTGCGAGCAACGCCTCGAGGAGGTGGAGCTCATTCGGCTTGAGCGTGGTGCGGCGGGGCGGGAGCGCATCGAGCACGACCCCGCCGCCGATCGTGTACACCGGAGAGTAACTGCGCACGATGAAGCGGTCATCGTACCGAGGCGCGAGCGGCTCTTCCAGCCTGACCTGCGCAAAGCCGCTCTCCCCGGGGCGCAACTCGGCGTGGTCGATGAGGAGCACCCGTCCGAGCACCTCGCGGGTCCCGTGGTGGACGTGGACGCGAGCGCCGGACTCGAAGGTCTTGTCATCGCCCGGCACACCGAGGTAGGTGAAACGCGCGTCGAAGCGGTCGGTCACCGTGAGCGTGCCGGGCGCGGCGATGATATCGCCACGGCTGATCCTGTCGCGCTCGACACCAGCGACATTCATCGCGACCCGCTGCCCGGCGACGGCTCTTCCGACGCTCTCGCCATGCACCTGGATGCCGCGGACGCGCGCCTCGACGCGGGAGGGGTAGATCTCGATGGGGTCGTCCTTTCGAGCCGACCCTGACCACATCGTTCCAGTCACGACCGTGCCGGCTCCGGCGATCGTGAACACGCGATCGACCGGAAGACGCATCGGCAGGTCGGCGTGTCGACTGGGCGCCTCGAGCGCAATCGCGTCGAGTGCGGCAAGCAGTTCGGCTATGCCCTCGCCCGTTCGCGCCGACACCGGCACCACCGGGGACCCCGCCAGGGCCGTACCTGCGAGCAGCCCCCGCACATCCTCGGCCACCATATCGATCCACTCGGGGTCGGCAAGGTCGGATTTCGTCAACGCCACGACCCCTCGGTCCACGCCAAGCAAGTCGAGGATCGCGAGGTGCTCGCGCGTCTGGGGCATGATCCCGTCGTCTGCCGCGATGCACAGCATGACGACGTCGATGCCGGTCGCACCCGCGACCATCTGGCGGACGAACTTCTCGTGGCCCGGGACGTCGACCACGCCCATGGAGCGACCGCTCGGCAGCTCGAGCCGGGCGAAGCCGAGCTCGATGGTGATGCCTCTGTCCTTCTCCTCTTTGAGCCGGTCGGGATCCGTGCCGGTCAAGGCCTTGATCAGCGAGGACTTGCCGTGGTCTATGTGGCCTGCGGTGCCGAGCACGAGCGAAGGGGCGCCCACCGTGCTCATACCTCCGCGGCTCGCGCGAGCGCTTCGACGACCTCGGACTCCTCGGCCTCGGCCAACGTGCGCGGGTCGATCAGCAGCCGCTCGTCAGCGATACGCGCGATCACGTGCGGGTCTCCGGTCCTCAACCGTTGCTCGAGCTCGGTGGCGCTCATGCGCTGTGGCGCGAGCGCCACGCACACCGTGGGGATGTCGGCCATGGGAAGCGCCCCGCCGCCAGCCCTGCTGACGTCCTCGGCCGTCCCGGTCAAGTACGCGCCTTCACACCGTCGCGCAATCTCGTCAGCGAGTCTCGCCGCACGCGCGGCGAGCTCTTCTTTCGATGCCCGCAACATGCGCAACGTCGGCACGCGTTCCGCCGCTCGATCGGGGTCCAGGTACAGCCGCAGCGTGGCCTCGAGGGCTGCCAGCGTCATCTTGTCGAGCCGCATGGCACGAGCGAGCGGGTGCTTCTTGAGCCGGGCGATGACGTGCGCCTTGCCGGCCAAGATGCCCGCCTGCGGACCGCCCAGGAGTTTGTCGCCCGAACACGTGACGACATCAGCGCCGGCGGCGACGCTCTCGGCGACGGTGGGCTCGTAGGGCAGGCCCCAGCGGCGCAGGTCCACGAGCACGCCGGACCCCTGGTCCTCCATGACCGGGATGCCGTGCCGGGCACCGAGCTCGACGAGCTCGGCGAGTTCCACCTCCTGCGTGAAGCCGACGACGCGGTAGTTGCTCGTATGCACCTTGAGCAACAGACCGGTGTCCGGCGTCAGAGCGGCCTCGTAGTCACGCAGGTGGGTCTTGTTCGTGGTGCCGACCTCGACCATGACCGCGCCTGACTCCGCCATCACGTCCGGGACTCGGAAGGAACCGCCGATCTCGACGAGCTGGCCCCTGGACACGATCGCTTCACGTCCGCGCGCGAGCGCTGCCAGAGCCATCATGACCGCAGCCGCATTGTTGTTGACCGCGATCGCCGCCTCAGCGCCGGTCAGTCGACAGATGAGAGACTCCACGTGTACATGGCGGCTGCCGCGCTCACCCCTGTCCAGATCGTACTCGAGCGTCGAATAGCCCCGGGCCACCTCGGTCACCGCGTCCACGGCCTCATCGGCCAATGGCGAGCGGCCGAGGTTCGTGTGCACGACGATGCCTGTGGCGTTGATGACACGCCGCAGGCTCGGCCGTGCACCTGCCTGGGCGCGCCGGATCGCATCGGCAGCGACGCTGTCGACTGATGCGTCCACACTCTGGCCAGCGAGAATCGCCGCCCTGGCCTCGTCGAGCGCCGCCCGGACCGCCTCTACGACGATCGCGCGGGGCACGGTCGCCAAGAGCGCCCCGATGTCTTCGCGAAGCAGGACGGCATCGACCTTCGGCAGCTGCCGCAGCAACGAGTTCGTGTCCATGTGAGCGATTGTAGCTTGAGAAGCGCGTCCTTGTGGCGCGGGCTCGTCACGTGATCGTGACCACGTCGTCTGAACCGAGCAGCGCGGCGACCGACTCGACCATCGTGCCCGCTTCCCCGACCGCGAGCTTCTCTTTGAGGCCGAGGTAGTCGAGGCACGTACCGCAGGCCCGAACCACGACGCCACGCTCGACACAGAGCGCGAGGTCCTCAAGCGAAGCGGAGCCCTCGCAGACGAGACGTACGCCGCGGTTCATGAACATCAGCGCGGCGGGCGGCTCATCGGCTCTGGCCACGGAGTACAGGAAGTTCTTCATCAGGATGGCACCGAGCTCACCCTCGTCATCGCCGATTGTGTCGGAGAGGATCAGTACGCGCTTGGCCACGGGTACCTCCGCATAAGACCACGTTATCGGGTGCTGAGGTATAGGTTATCACGAGACCGTGATCGCGCCGCGGCCCTCTCCGGTGAAACGTCCCACGACCCAGCCTTGGACACCACGCTCCTGAAGCGCTGCGAGCAGTTGGCCTCGCAGCCGTGCGGAGACCGCCATGAGCAAGCCGCCGCTCGTCTGCGGATCGCACAGGACGCGCATGAGCACGTCGCGGTCTTGAGCGCTGTGCCAGCGGACGAAGTCGTTGGCCCACGCCACGACCTCAGCGGTGCGTCCCGGGGCGACGCCCTGCTCCGCCCATGCCAAGGCGCCGTCGAAGAGCGGAACCGCGTCGAGCACGACCTCCGCGCCACACGAGCTCGCGCCGGCCATCTCGTGCAGGTGGCCCAGCAACCCGAAGCCCGTCACGTCGGTCGCGGCGTGCACGCCCACCTCGACCATGGCCTCGCTCGCTCCACGGTTCAGCGCGGCCATCGATTCGATGACCTCGCGCGCGTCCTCCTCTGTGACGAGCTCACGCTTGAGGGCGGTACCCCAAAGCCCTGTGCCGATCGGCTTGGTGAGCACGATCTCGTCGCCGGGCAGCGCGCCGCGGTTGCGGATCACGCGGTCTGGGTGCACGGTCCCGAACACCGATAGCCCGAACTTGGGCTCCTTGTCGTCGATGGTGTGCCCCCCGACTACGACCGCCCCCGCCTCTAGGACCTTCTCGGCACCGCCGCGCACGACCTCGCCGACCACATCGGGCCCGAGGGAGCACGGGAACGCGAGGAGGTTCATCACCGCGAGCGGCCGGCCGCCCATCGCGTAGATGTCCGAGAGCGCGTTGGCGGCGGTGATACGCCCGAAGTCGTAGGGGTCGTCGACGATCGGGGTGAAGAAGTCGACCGTGAGCAGCGCTGCGGAGTCATCTGAGAGGCGATAGACGGCCGCATCGTCGCTCGTCTCGAAGCCGAGGATGAGCGCCTCGGAGATTCCCGGGGCTATCCGGTCGAGTACTGCCTGGAGGTCCGCCGGACCCCACTTCGCCGCTCAACCCGCTTTGCTCGACAGGCTCGTGAGCCTGACCCTCGACGCCTCGCCCACTACCCTTCCTTCCGGTAACGCACCGCAGGGACCTCGTCGTCTGCCGGGAAGTCATCGAGCGGCGGTGACAGGAGGTACCCCTGCCCGTACGTGACGCCTAGTCTCCGCAGCCGGTCCAGTTCCGCCTCGGTCTCGATCCCTTCGGCGACCAGATGCGCGCCGAGCCGCTTCGAGAACGTGACGAGCGACTCTATCAGCGACGACCTCACTTCATCGGAATCGCAGCCCCGGACGAGCGACAGGTCGATCTTGAGCCACTCCGGACGCACCTCTGCCAGACAGCGCAGCGACCCGTACCCGGCCCCAGCATCGTCGACCGCGACGCGGAAACCAAGCGCGCGCACGAAGTCGAGTGTCGACCTGAACAGGCAGAAGTCGGCGATGGCGGCTCGCTCCGTGAGCTCAAGCACGATGCGGTCGGGCGAGACCTTCGCGTCGGCAAGCATCTCCGAAGTGACGACGTCCCTGAGCTGAGGGTCACAGACCGCTTCCGGCTCCACGTTCAGGAACAGCAAGCGGTCCTCGGGCATCCGCGCCGCGGCCTCGAGGGCCCTTTTCCGGCAGACGCGTTCAAGACGCATCACGAGGTCGGCGTCGTACGCCACGCCGAACAGCTTGTCAGGACGCTCGAACTCCGAGCCTTGAGGCCCGCGCGAGAGCGCTTCGTACCCGATGACCTTCATGGTCTCGAGCTCGAACACCGGATGCACCAAGGTGTGTATTCGCTCGTGGATGAGGATGTCTCGCAGACGCGCGACTCGATCCACTGCGGCGGAGGCCTCACGTGCTTGACTGTCCTGCAAGGCGAGCTCCAAGGCGTCGTAGACCATGCGCTCGAGCCTGAGGTTCTCGTCCGCGCAGACAGTCGCAGCACCGACGTAACAGCCGAACTTGGCGAACAGCGCAGGCTCTATGCGCTGCGCGAGCTTCTCGCTGACCTGGGCCTCCACACGGCGCGCCAACATGACACGCGACGAAGGGTCGATGCAGGCGGTCGTCCTCGGAGGCGACAGTACGATCACGAACGCGTTGCCCGAGTTCATGAGCTCCGCGATGACATCGGCGTCCCGCAAGCTCTCGCCCGCGATCTCATCGAGGACGTCGGCGACGTGGCGCATGACCTCATCGAACACCTGCCACCCGTAGATCTCCTCGATGCGCGAGTACCGGACCACGTTCACCGCGAGCAACGACACCTCTCCTCGCTCCTCGAGAAGAGATGAGATCCGCGGGAACAGCAACGGGGTGGTCGG
>FWPV01005913.1_pt1 | contig 24019 bp, 19 predicted proteins | sample 2228371 | NCBI WGS metagenome assembly FWPV01 (sample SAMEA103939776, study PRJEB20133) | metagenome | reverse complement strand
GGACCCACCACTCAGACCACCGTGTTAGAATCGACCACGCTGCCCCCGAGCTCCGGGTCCCCAGGCGGAAGTGTGCCCAGCGTGGCTCCGAGCACCCCTGGTGAGGAAGCGGGTGATAAGGGCGAGGGCGTCAACTGGTCATTGTGGCCCGTGGTTTCCTTCGCCGTCGCGGGTGCCGCTTTCCTGGTGCTCGTGGCTCTGGTGGTAGTGGCGGCACGCCGACGTTGACCGCGTGGACACCGCGCCCTACTGGGGGGAGGGCGTCGTCCGGCGCTTCTCTCTCGGAAACAGGCTGGGCGCGATGGGTTATTCAGAAGAGGTAGAGACCCGCTACCGGTGGGTCATACTGGCACTCGCTGTACTTGCCGTGTTCGGCGCTCTCGGTCTTTCCCGCTTCAGCTACACCTCCATCCTCCCTTTCATGCAAGAAGGCCTGAAGCTTTCCAACAGTCAGGCCGGAGGTCTCGCCACGGCCAACCTGGCCGGGTACATGACCATGGCTATCTTGGGAGGAGCTTTGGCCTCTCGTTTCGGACCTCGCTACGTCATAAGCGGAGGTCTGCTGCTCGCCTCTTTGGGCATGGTGATCACGGGCCTTGCGGGGAGCTACACTCTCGCTCTGGGAGGCCGGTTCTTTTCCGGTGTTGGCGCCGCAGGTGCCAGCGTCCCGGCACACACCATGGCGGCGATGTGGTTCCCCGTGACGAGACGAGCTCTCAGCGCGGGTACAGCGGCCACTGGTTGCTCTCTAGGTCTGGTGGTGGTGGGTCCATTGATCCCGTTTCTTATGGAGAGATGGGGGCCCGAGGGATGGCGTCGCACTTGGCTGGTGCTGGCCGCGGCTGTGGCGGTGATAGCCGTGATCGCACTGGTCGGTATCAGAAACCGGCCCCAGACCAAGTGCCAGGGGCGACCACCTTCCGAGCGAGAGCGGCCCGCCGGCTGGAGACGCATCTACTTCTCGCCGGGGCTTTGGCATCTGGGTGTGGTCTACTTCCTTTTCGGCTTCGCCTACATGGCTTACCTCACCTTTTTCACCAAGCGCCTGATAGCCGATGTCGGGTACACCGCCGAGAAAGCCGGCACTTTGTTCATGATCCTGGGCTGGGCCAGCTTGGCATGCGGAATACTCTGGGGTTGGGTCGCTGACCGCAGCGGGCGCGGACGGGCGATGACTCTGATCCTCCTGCTGCAGGCGTTGTCGTACAGCCTCTTTGCCCTTTCCGAGCGGCAGGGCGCCTTGTTGACCTCGGCCCTGCTTTTCGGCATCACCGCCTGGGGTGTCCCCGCCGTAATGGCCGCTCTTTGCAGTGACCTGGTCGGACCGCGTATGGCTCCTGCCGCCTATGGCTTTCTGACTGTCTTTCATGGCCTTGGTCAGGCAAGCGGACCGTACTTGGCGGGCAGACTAGCCGACGCCCTTCCCACTTTCACGACCAGTTATCTCATGGCGGCGGGAGTGGCTTTGTTTGGCGCTCTTGGAATCGCCGCCTACCGAAAAGCACGGCCTCGCCCCGAGGATCTGCCCCAACCCGAGGATCTTCCGCGCCCCGAGGACCTTCCCAGCCAGATGAGCCCTGCGGTCGAGGTCCTCACCAGTCCGCCAGCCAACCCACGCTCTCCCGACCGGCCAGCCTCCAGGTAGAAGGCGGAGAGGCGGGAGCCAGGGGGGAAGTAGGGCAGGAAACCCCGAGTGCCTTCCGACGAGGTGGGGAATCGCTCCGCGTGGGCGGTATCGGGTCCGCCTGAGTGGGGTGTCCTGTCCACCTGAGTGGATGTCCTGTCCGCCCGGGCGAGTATCCTTGTGAGTATCATGACCGGCCGATCTTCAGAGACCTTGCTGCACGATCTTAACGACAAGCAGCGCCTTGCGGTAGAACACGGCGAGGGGCCGCTTCTCATCGTGGCCGGCGCCGGAACCGGCAAGACAGCCACCCTGGCCCATCGGGTCGCCTACCTTATCGCCCAAGGCACTGATCCAAGTCGCATACTCCTACTCACCTTCACCAGGCGAGCGGCGGCCGAGATGCTTCGGCGGGTAGACACCCTTCTGCGCCATCTAGGGTCTGCGGACGAAGATGAGGGCAAGGCCGCTTCTTCATCCTCGATCTCGCTACGCCGAGCGTCCAACCGCGTCTGGGGAGGTACGTTCCACGCCGTGGCCACGCGGCTGCTTCGACTGCACGGTCGGGCGATAGGTCTCGATCCCTCCTTCACCATCCTCGACAGGGCCGACGCGGAAGACCTTATGGGGGTGCTGCGGACTGAGCTCGGGCTGGCCAAGAACGACCGCCGCTTCCCGCTCAAGGGCACCTGCATGGACATCTACAGTCGCTGCATCAACGCCCGGGAGTCAGTCGAAGAAGCTGTGGAGAACTATTTCCCCTGGTGCCGCGACGACGTGGACGATCTGCGCAAGCTGTTCTCTCTGTACGTCGATCGCAAGGGGGCCCAAGGCGTCCTAGACTACGACGACCTGCTACTCTACTGGCACGGACTGCTCAGCGACGCGCGCGCGGGCAGAGCGGTGCGTAGGCGTTTCGATTGGGTGCTGGTCGACGAGTACCAGGACACCAACGCGCTGCAAGCCGAAATCCTGCAGATGCTGACTCCCGGGGGCAAGGGCCTGACCGTGGTAGGAGACGATGCTCAGGCCATCTACTCTTTCCGGGCGGCGACCGTGCGCAATATCCTTGACTTCCCCGCCAGGTTCCCCGGCACCACCGTTGTGACCTTGGAGCAGAACTATCGCAGCACCCAGCCCCTCCTCCAAGCCACCAATGCCGTCATCGCCGAGGCTTCCGAGCGCTATGCCAAAGAGCTTTGGTCGTCGCGCGGCGAAGGGGCGAGGCCGCAACTGATCTTCTGCCAAGATGAGGACGAACAGACCGAAGCCTTGATCCAACAAGTCCTCGAACACCGCGAAGCCGGTCTTGCCCTGCGCCGCCAGGCCGTTCTCTTCCGCGCCTCGCATCACAGTCTGGCCCTGGAACTTGAGCTTGCCCGGCGCAACATCCCCTTCCGCAAGTATGGGGGGCTGCGCTTCGTGGAGACCGCTCATGTCAAAGATCTGCTGGCCTTTCTACGCCTGGCTGAGAACCCGCGCGATCTCATGGCCGGCACCCGCGTCCTGATGCTCTTGCCCGGAGTTGGACCCAAGAAGGCCCGGGCCCTCATGGACCTATTGGGATCGCGAGTAGTGTCTTCGGGACAACCACGTACTGGGCGAGCCGGCGAGGCCGGGGAAGGAGCCGAGGTTCAAGACGGGTCAGGAGTTCAAGAAGGGGTCGCGGCCACAGTCAGCGCCGAACCCTCGGATAGCCCGGAGGCTAAGGATGGGAGCAAGGCTCCAGCAAGCGCCGACTTCTTCCGGCGTGTCGTGGCCCACGACGAGCCCTCCCCCTGGTCGGCCTGGCGAGCCTGCCCGCCGCCTTCGGCGGCGGCAGCGACTCATTGGCAAGGATTGGTCGAGTTGATGAGCCTCATAGGCGGCCGTCGACCCGGCGACCTAGCCTCTCAAATCCATCGAGTCCGACTCTTCTACGCACCCCTTCTGGAGCGACTCTACGACAACGCCCGCGCCCGGCTCCTGGACCTACAGCAACTCGAATATCTCGCGGCTCGCTTCCACAACCGCGCCCGTTTCCTGGCAGAGCTTGCTCTGGACCCCCCAAGCTACAGCGAGGACTTCGCCGGACCCCCTCTCCTTGACGAGGACTTCCTCGTCCTTTCCACCATGCACTCGGCGAAGGGTCTGGAGTGGGACGTCGTGTATGTCATCCATGCAGCAGACGGCAACATACCTTCCGACTTGGCCACCGGGAGAGTCGACGAGATCGAGGAGGAACGGCGCCTTTTCTACGTAGCCCTCACCAGAGCCAAGAACTGGCTTTATGTCTACTACCCTCTGCGCTACTACTCCTACCCACGCTCCTTCAGCGACGTGCATGGGTTGGCCCAGCTCACCCGCTTCCTGCCCGCTCACGTGCAGTCGCTTTTCGACGTGCGCCAGGCAGGAAACCCGGTTCCAGCGGAGGACACGAGCCGAGCGGGTCAGCCAGGGCTGGCCAGTAGGGAGGAGCAGGTCACCCTGGAGAACATCAGACAGCGCCTAAAGGACTTCCTCTAAAGCGGATTCCCCAGCGCCGGCAGCTTCCCGCGCCGGCGGCTTCCCCCGCGCTAGTGGCTTGTTCTCCCCCCTACGCGTCGGCCGGGGGACAGGAGCAGCTTTTGGCTGACCGTGCGATAATAGTTCCGCCACGATCCGTGAAGTTCGTACAAGGAGCGTGTTTCGATGCCAAGCTGGATCGGACCATGGGAGATCGCGATCGTCCTGGTCCTGGCGCTGCTCATCTTCGGGCCCAAGAAGCTGCCTGATCTGGGAGCTTCGCTTGGCCGTTCGATTTCCGGTTTCAAGAGGGGTCTGAAGGAAAGCCAGGAAGAAATCAAGGCAGCCGTCAAGGAGGACGTGGCCGTGGATAAAGAAGCAGCCTTGAATCCGCCAGAGACGGCAAGCTCCAGTCTGGCCGCAGGCGCGTCCTCAAGCGCCAAAGCGGAGACGAGCGGGACGGTAACTACGACACAGACTGGTTCCACGGAACAAAGCTGATCGTCGACCGACCGCAGTCGTACCGCAGAGCCGGGCTGGCGACGTGCGCGGCCCGAGGACCCGAGACCAGGGGGACTCCCCGGCTGGAGCTGCCCCCCGGGGCTTGGGTGCGAGAATATCAATGTAAACACGTGTAGAGGGCTACCTGCCGCTCGGCCCGGGTCACCGGGCCGGGGCTTTTCATAGCCGTCACCATCACCCAAGAGAGGCCGAACCCCCCGACCCTCAAGGAGAAGCGATGCCGCGACCGCAGCCCCCGACCAACCAAGAAGTCTCCTGGCACGGCCGGTCCATTGCAGAGACCCTCAAAGCGCTCGAGACCGACAGTGACCACGGACTTTCCCCGGACGAAGTCGAGGAACGGCGAGCGCAGTACGGCCCCAATGTGCTGAGTCCGCGCAAGGGGCCGAGCTGGTTCGCCAGGCTTCTCTCTCAGTTCAGCCAGCCCCTGGTCCTCATATTGATAGTCGCCGGCGCGGTGACAGCGGGCTTCAAGGAGTGGGTCGATGCAGGAGTGATCTTTGGCGTGGTGATCATCAACGCCACGGTGGGTTACCTCCAGGAGACCAAGGCGGTCAAAGCCATCGAGGCGCTCTCGCGGGCGATGACCATACAGACGACCGTCATCCGGCAGGGTCGCCGGGTCGTGGTGTCTGCCTCCGATCTCGTGCCTGGCGACGTGGTCAACCTGCAGGCCGGGGACAAGGTGCCTGCTGACCTACGGCTCATCTACACGCGAGAACTGCGGGTGGACGAATCCACTCTGACCGGGGAGTCGCTGCCGGTCGACAAGCACACCGAGGCCTTGCCGCCGGAAACGGTCCTGGCCGACCGCGCCAACATGGTCTACGCCACCACTTTAGTAGCAGCCGGTCAAGGAATCGGGGTGGTAGTAGCCACCGGCGACAACACTGAAGTGGGAAGGATCTCTCACCTCATCGCTGAGGCCGAGCAGCTGAAGACCCCGCTTACCCGCAAGATTGCAGCATTCAGCAAGTTGCTGCTGTACGTGATAGTGGGCTTGGCGGCAGTGACCGCTCTCGTGGGGATACTGCGCGGGCAACCGGCCTTTGATATGTTCATGGCCGCGGTGGCCTTGGCGGTGGGAGCGATTCCCGAAGGGCTCCCCGCCGCTGTCACTATCACCTTGGCCATCGGCGTGTCCCGGATGGCCCGGCGCCGGGCCATCATCCGCAAGCTGCCTGCAGTCGAAACCTTGGGCTCTACCACCGTCATCTGTTCCGACAAGACGGGCACCCTTACCGAGAACCAGATGACCGTGCAGGAACTGGCGGTCGGGGACCAGGCCTTCTTCGTCACAGGCGTCGGGTACAAGCCCGAGGGCCGGTTGACCACGCAGAACGGTTCTACACTCGACGGCCCCTCCCTTCCCAGAGGGTTGCTCGAGCTGCTCCGAGCCGGGGTGCTCTGCAACGACAGCTCTCTCTACCAACAAGACGGCGAATGGCACATCAGCGGGGACCCCACGGAGGGGGCACTGCTGGTGGCGGCCGCCAAGGCGGGCGTCGAACGCGAAGAGGTGACCCGACGGTTCCCCCGCTTGGATACCTTGCCCTTTGAGTCGGAGCATCGGTATATGGCCACACTGCATGCTCTCGATGCCCACCAAGGCTCAGGCTCTGGGGATGGTCCTGAAACCGGCAGGAACGGGCGAGTGATCTATGTCAAAGGAGCCCTGGAGAAGATACTGCCGCGCTGTCACCGCCGACTGACACTGGAGGGCAGCGAGGAACACCTGGAGGCGCAAGGGATCGAGCATCTCGCCCGCAAGATGGCGGAGCAGGGTCTACGCGTGCTCGCTTTTGCAAAGAAGGATGTGCCTCTCGCGCTAGATGCCATCGACCACGATACCGTTGAGGATCGACTAGTCTTTCTCGGCCTGCAAGGGATGATCGACCCCCCGCGGGCGGAGGCTATCGAAGCCATCCGGGCCTGCCACACCGCCGGCATCCAAGTGAAGATGATCACAGGCGACCACGTCCTCACCGCCTCAGCCATCGCCTCGCAATTGGGCCTGCAACCGCCGGGCTGCCCTGCCGAGCAGGCCCCACGCCCCCTCACTGGAGCTGAGCTTGCCAGCGTGGTAGATGAGGAGCTGCCGCAGGTGGCCGAGCAGACCTTCGTCTTCGCCCGGGTTTCGCCGGAGCAGAAGCTGAGGCTGGTCACCGCCCTACAGAGCCGAGGGCATGTGGTAGCCATGACCGGGGACGGCGTCAACGATGGGCCGGCCCTGCGCCAGGCCGACATCGGTGTAGCCATGGGACGGGCAGGTACAGAAGTAGCCAAAGAGGCAGCTGACATGGTGTTGACCGATGACAATTTCGCCACCATCGAGGCAGCCGTAGAAGAAGGGCGGGGAGTCTTTGACAACCTGACCAAGTTCATCACTTGGACTCTGCCCACCAACCTGGGGGAAGGGCTGGTCATCCTGGCAGCCATCTTTGCTGGCCTTACCTTGGCCATAACCCCCGTGCAGATCCTCTGGATCAACATGACTACCGCAGTGCTGCTCGGCCTTATGCTCGCTTTCGAAGCCAAAGAGGAGGGCATCATGTCGCGGCCGCCACGGTCTCCCCAGGCCCCCATCCTTGACCGGGTCCTGTTGGGCCGGATCACGATCGTGGGTGTTCTCCTCCTTCTCGGCGCTTTCGGCCTTTTTGAATATGCGCAAAGCAAAGGGTATAGCGTGGCGGAAGCTCGCACTGTGGCCAACAACGTCTTCGTCTTCGGGGAGATGTTCTACCTGTTCAACTGCCGTTCTCTTACGGCTGGTTCCTGGAAGACCGGTCTGAGGACCAACCGTCTGCTGTGGCTAGGGGTCGTGATCATGATCGCGCTCCAACTCCTCTACACTTACCTTCCGGGGATGAACACTCTTTTCGGGACCGCTCCGATACCTGCCTATGCCTGGCTCTGGATACTGGGAGTGTCGTTCGTCATCCACGTGGTGATCGAAATCGAGAAGTTCATCCGCCGTCGCCTGAAATCCCGGCTGCAGAGCCTGGCCGCCTGTTCATAGCGGAGGCTGATCGCCTGTCCCTGGCAGAAACCCTGACAAGGATTCTAGGGCAGGGACAGGGAGGCGCGCGCCTCGGCGTACGCCGAGGCGCGCGCCTTCACTCTGCCGACTTCCCAGACCCGTACAATGAGAGAAGCTTCTCCCGACTCATCCAGATGTCCACCAAGGCCGTTTCCCGCCAACGGTCCTTTCGGCCTCCCGGGTTGTAAGCCCACATGAGGAGCCGCGAATAGAACGCAGTCCAAAAGGATGAACGCCACCACCGCCCGCCGGGTGTCGACCGCAGCACGAGCACGAATCCAAAGCGGTCGGCCAGACGGCGCCTAAGCGTCACATCCCCTGCGGGCAAGAAGCCCAGAGTGCCGTGGATGGCAGCAAACCGCTTCCAATTGGGCTCCTCGGTGAGGACCGAAGCCAGCAGCGAAAGAGAGTCGCGTAGGCCGCTCTCGAATCTCCGCGCCCAGGCTAGATCGGGCCCTACGGGACCGAACTTGGGAAGTCGGGCGTTCGCAAAATGTATCTGGACGACCAGGTCGCCCGGACGCAGGCGGAGACCCTCGTCCAAATGGACTGTATCGCGCACAGTGCTGGGACGATTGCTGACCCGCAGGAAATGGCGGGGGTCGTCGCTTACTGACTTGATCCTGTAGAGCCGAGCAAGAAGACGGTCCAAGACGATGATCCCAACCCGGGCCGCTCGCTCGAGCAGTTCCCGGGCCGGCCCCAGAGGGCCCGGCGGACCCGGGCGCAGGGACCTGACCCCAGAAGTGGACTCGTTCACTCGGTCGTCTTCCGCTGGACCCACGTCAGCCTCCGCCATACTCCCCCGCTCCGAGATCCGCCTCCACATGGTCTTGTCGCCCGCCCTCCCGGGTTTCCACAAGCACCATACAGGAGAAACTCACCGTCTGGTAGAATAGGGGCCCGCTGAGGCGGCGAGCCACGCCGCTGTTGGGAGAAGTGGCCGAGAGGCTGAAGGCGCTCGCCTGCTAAGCGAGTGTAGGAGTGAATGCTCCTATCGAGGGTTCGAATCCCTCCTTCTCCGCCAGCGTGCGCCTGTAGCTCAGCTGGACAGAGCGTTGGTCTACGAAACCAAAGGCCGCAGGTTCGAGTCCTGCCAGGCGCACTAGTTGACACTGGTCGACGATGACTTCCGGTACAGCTGGACGATGGTGGCCGGCAGCCACGTCGGCCGCTAGTCGTCTTCGCAGCAAGCTCGGCGCTGATACCGACCCGAGCTTCCGGCCCGAGCTTCCGGCCCGACCTTTCCGCCCGATCTTTCCGCCCGACCTTTCCGCCCGACTTCCGCGCCATTTATGGTCTCTTTACAGGCAGCGGACTAGCGTCGGGAAGACCGTCCGGCGCTGGAGGGGCGATCGCCGCAAGGGGAGACGTTCGAGCAGCGGAGAGTCCGACGGCCCGGTCGTCATGCAAGTGAAGCTGTATTATTTATAGTCCGGCTCCAGGGACGGAACCTGATGTTGGCGCACAACAGCAGTCTTTTCACGGAGGTTGCTCAGCATGCCCGAGATGAGTAGATGGTCACAGCGCAGCGACTGGTCGAAAACCCCTCTTGTCGTCGGTGTCGCTCTGTTTCTGGTCTTGGTCTTCTTGCTCCTCCTCACACCCTCCGCTGCCTGGGCGGTCACCCTGACCACTCCCTATCCCGATCTCTCGGTCCAGGCCGGCCAGAGTGTAAACCTCGACCTCCGCGTCGCCGACACGGTCACGCGACGGGTCGAGCTGAGCCTCCAGAATGTGCCGAAGGGGTGGGAGGCCAATATCACCGGCGGCGGCTACACGGTGCGAGCGGTGATGGTCGATCCCGATGATCCCTCTCGGCTCACTCTGAAGCTCACCGTGCCTGCTGACGCTGCCGAAAAGAGCTACACGTTCGAAGTGGTGGCAAGGACAAGCGAAGGCGCCACCACGCTGCCCATCACGGTGACGGTCAGCAAGATCGCCGGTGTGGCCACCAAACTGGAGGCCGAGTACAGCTCCTTGAAGGGACCGGCTACGGCCACTTACAACTTCCAGCTCACTCTGCGCAACGAGACCCAGCAACCCCGCACCTACAACCTCTCTGTGAGCGGCCCTGAGAACTGGACGACCACACTCAAGCCCTCAGGGGCTACCCAGGAAACCCCCACTGTAACGGTGGAAGCCCAGAGCTCTCAACGCTTGAACTTGGAGGTCAAACCGGGCCCTGATGTCACCATCGGCACCTATGACATCGTGGTGACAGCCTCGGGCGGGGGGGAAGAGGTCTCTGCGCCCCTGCAGGTGAACATCACAGGGACCTACACCCTCTCGGTGACCACTCCTGACGGCCGCCTGAACTTTGACATCAAGGCCCGCGACACCACCAGAATGCCGCTGGTGATCACCAACAAGGGCACCGGTCCTCTCGTGGGGGTCAAGCTTTCGGCTACTGTCCCCAGCGGGTGGAAAGTGACCTTCGACCCCCTGACCATCGACGTCTTGCCGCCCAACCAAGAGCAGACGGCATACATCGTCCTGACCCCTGCGGAGGACGCTATCGCCGGTGACTACGTGGTCTCCGTGAGCGCACGAGCGGACCAGGCTGTGGCCCAAGAACAGCTGCGGGTCACGGTCAAGACTTCCACCTTGTGGGGGGTCATCGGGGTCATCATAGCGGTGGCAGCCATCGCCATTCTGGGCCTGATCTTCCGCCGGTTCGGCCATCGTTAGGCGTCGCTTGCTGCATCGCTGAGGTCTTCCCGACAGTGAGGACCGCGTCGAAAGGACACACGCCATGACTAGCGCAGAGCGACAGTCGAGCCAGACACAAGCCCGGGAGCGCGCGGACAGGCGAGGGGCCAGGGAGCCCGCCATCGTCACTCAGAGCCTGACCAAGAAGTATGGTGACTTCACGGCTGTCGACAATCTGACCTTTACGGTCCAAGAGGGCGAGATATTCGGGCTGCTCGGGCCTAACGGCGCCGGCAAAACCACCACCATCCTCATGCTGCTGGGCCTCACCGAGCCGACTGCGGGGACCATCAGGGTGGCAGGCAGTGACCCCGTGCGGGACCCGCTTGCCGTCAAGGCCGTGGTGGGCTATCTGCCCGACAATGTGGGCTTCTACCCCACCCTGACCGGCCGCCAGAACCTCCGCTACACCGCCGCCCTCAACCGCCTCAAAGGCAAAGAGGCTGAGGAACGCATCAGCGAGCTGCTCGAGCAGGTGGGCCTGACCGACGCCGCCGACAAGCGGGCCGGCAGCTACTCGCGAGGAATGCGGCAGCGGCTGGCTGTGGCCGATGCCCTCATCAAGAGACCACGCATCCTCATCCTTGACGAGCCCACCATCGGCATCGACCCTGAAGGGGTGCGCGACCTTCTGGCTTTGCTCGAACGCCTGCGCGATGAGCAGGGGATGACCATCCTGCTTTCCTCCCATCTGCTGCATCAGGTCCAGGAGATCTGCGACCGGGTGGGTATCTTTGTGGGGGGACGCCTTATAGCGGCGGGACCGGTGGGCGAGCTGCAGCACGAGCTGGCGGCCCGCGGAGGAGCAGAGATCGAGGTGCAGGCGGTGACTGCCGACGGTCGTGCCTTGCAGGGCCCCGAGCTGGAGCGATTGAAGGCGGCGCTGGCCAACTTGCGCCGAGTGCAAGGGGTGGACCTCGAACGGGACGGTGGACTGATCGTCCACAGCGAGGCCGACGTCCGAGTCGATATCATCCGGCTGCTGAGCAGCCAGGGGCTACTTCCGGTGCATGTCCGCCTGCGTGGTTTGAGTCTTGACGACATCTACGCCCGCTACTTCCAGGAGGGGGTGGAGACAACCTATGTCCGAGCCTAAGAGCCAGGTAGTCAACCTTGAGCCGGGCGCCGCCGGCCCGGCGGCCGGCGGCGCCCCCGCCCGCCTACGCTTTCTGCCGGTAGGAGTGGGCCCCGTCACCCGCAAGGAGCTGGCCGACCACCTGTCCGGCCTCCGTTTCGTCATCTTGGTGATCCTCATCGGGGTGGCTTCGGTGGCGGCGGTGTATGCCGCCAGCGCCACTATCCGCGAGGCGGCCTCCCAGTTTGCTTCCGGCGTGTCCTTCCCGTTCTTGCGCCTTTTCACCGTTTCGGGGGAGAATCTGCCTTCGTTGGTGAGCTTTGTAGCCTTCCTTGCTCCCCTGCTCGGTATCGCTCTCGGCTTCGACGCTGTCAACAGTGAACGGTCCCACGGCACTCTGAGCCGCCTCATCTCCCAGCCCATCCATCGGGACGCCGTTCTCCACGGGAAGTTTCTGGCCGGCTTGGCCGTGGTGAGCCTGGCTCTGACGGCCCTGGTCGCCATCGTAGGGGGCGTAGGCATACTTCTGGTGGGAGTGCCGCCTTCGGCCGAGGAGATAGGTCGCCTGATCATGTTCATCGTGCTCACGGTGATCTACGTGGGCTTCTGGCTTGCCCTTGCCCAGCTTTTCTCCGTGCTTTTCAAGCAGGCGGCCACCTCCGCCCTGGCCTCCATAGCCTTCTGGCTCTTCTTCGCCATTTTCGCCAGCTTGATCGTGGGCTTGGTGGTGAATGCGATCGCTCCTGCAGGGGATGATGCCACCGCGGCCGAGATCATTCGCCACGAGCGCCTTTCTTTGCGGCTGGAGCGCATCTCCCCGATCACCCTTTACAGCGAGGCCACTACCGGTCTGCTGAACCCCAACGTGCGGTCGCTCGGGGTGATCCTCACTTCGCAGGTGGACGACACTCTAGCCACCCCGCTCGGCTTCGGGCAGAGTCTGGTGCTGATCTGGCCGCAAGTGATCTCACTCATCGGGGTCAGCCTGCTCTTCTTCACTTTGAGTTACATCTTCTTCATGCGTGAAGAGATACGGGCTTAGGTCGGCGCGGTATAGTTCACCAGTGGGCAAGACTCTGGGCAAGAAGGCCTTGATCGACCTCCTCTGTGCGGAGGGGGTCGAATACGTGTTCGGCATCCCCGGAGCTACCGAGATCCACTTCATGGATGCTTTGGAGGAGTGTCCCCGCCTCACCTATGTCTTGGGGCTCCAGGAGGCGGTCTGCGTGGGCATGGCCGAGGGTTACGCTCGAGTGTCGAACAAGCCCGGTTTCCTCAATCTGCACACCGGTCCGGGCATAGCCGCAGGCCTGCCTCTTCTCTACAACGCCTACTACGGGCACGTCCCCTTGGTGGTCACGGTGGGTCAGAACGATTCCCGGCTGCTACAGCGAGACCCCCACCTTTCCGGCGATATCGTGGGCACCGGACGGTTGTACGCCAAGTGGGCCACCGAGCTGGTGCATGCGGAAGACCTGGGCCCCGTCCTTCGCCGCGCTTTCAAGTCCGCCCAGCAGTCCCCGCCGGGGCCGGTGGTGGTCTCGCTCCCCCAGGATGTCCTTCTACAGGAGTGTGAGTCCGACCCGCGTCCCAGCATGGTGGTACACAGCCGCTTGCGGCCCGATCGGGAAGCGCTCGCGCAAGCGGTCGCCCTCCTCCGGGAGGCCCATCACCCCGTACTCCTGGTGGAGAGCGGAGTGGCCCGCAGCGGAGCCGTGGAAGAAACGGTCAAGTTCGCCGAGCTGATCGGCGCCCGCGTCTTCCAAGCCTGGATGGCCGACGTCAACTTCCCGGTGAGCCATCCTCAGTATCTGGGCGACCTCGACCCCAGCAGCCCGGCCGCCAAAGAAGCCTTCCGGCAGGCTGACCTCCTGATAGGGGTGGGCTGCTCCCTCTTTGCCGAAGGCTTCTTCAACCCGGAGTCGCCCTTGCCCGCGGGCATCAAGGTCCTTCATCTCGACGACGACCCCTGGGAACTGGGCAAGAACCTGGTCACCGATTGCGGCCTCCAAGCCGACATCAAGACCGCCCTCAGAGAGCTCAACGAGGCTCTCGCGGCCCTCCAGGGCGACCCCCGTTACCAGGCCGAACGGGAAGAGCGGCGGGTCACCATCGCCCGGGAGAAGGCGGTGGGAGAGCGCCGCTTCACCCAGGCGCTGGAGTGGGGGGAGCGACAGGTGGCGAGGAACCCCGCGGGACCAGTCCCCATCGCCTACTTGATGCAGCAGATCAAACACGCTCTCGCCGAAGTCGCCCCCGACGCCATAGTCGTCGACGAGTGCTGGTCTTCTTCCGAGGCTCTTCGCCACATCGTCAGCTTCGAACGCCCCGGGTCCTACCTACGCTCCCGCAAGGGCGGCAGCATCGGTGGGGGTATCCCTTTGGCGATCGGGGCCCAGCTGGCTGCCCCTGACCGACCCGTGTTGGCCGTTGTGGGCGACGGAGGGGCGGCCTGGTCACTGCAGGGCCTGTGGACAGCCGCCCACTACCGGGTGCCGGCGACCTTCGTCATCACCAACAACGGCACCTACCGGCAGGTCAAGCTGGTCCGCCGCCTAGTCTTGGGGGACTACCCCCTGACCGAGCGCCACGTGGGCATGGAGATCGACGATCCCACTACCGATTTCTCGCGGTTGGCTCAAGCCCTGGGCGTCGCCGCCCAGCGCGTGAGCGAGCCCGCCCATGTAGGTGAAGCCCTCCGGGCGGCTTTGACCGCCGCCCGCGGGGAGCGGCGGCCGCACCTGGTCGAGGTCATGGTCGAGAACCCCGCCTGACCGAGGCCGGCCAGGTTGGCCGGCTCAATCTTCCGTCTTCCGGAAGCGCCGGTTGAGATACAGACCGGTGACGGTCAGCACCAACCCGAGCGCGATGAGCCCTATCTCCAAGCCTTGACTGTAGAGCCCGGCCCACGAGACCACTATCACCAGGAAGACACCAGCGCCGAGCAACACCACGCCTATGCGCTCAAGGGTCTTGTCCGACGGACGTCTCGTGAACGACCTCCCCTCTCACTACGAGACAACCGGCTTCAGCGCCTCCCGGCCCGTCTCATTCCGGAATGACCGGCAGGATCAGATGGGAGGGCCGATCCTTGTCAAAGTAGATGGTATCGCTTCCCACCTTGAGTCCGTAATAATGGCCGCCGAAATCAAGAGCGTTGGAGTCCCCATTGGCCAGGTCTAGGCGCAGACGATGACCCTTGAGCAGGCAGGCCGAGGTCCCCCATATCTCGATCTCAAACCGGTAGACCTTCCCCGGTTCCAGCGGGACCGGCTTGTCGTGACGGTAGTAAGGCCTGTAGGGCTTGCTGAGCGCCTCGTCCTTGGTGGCGGCATGGGAAGCCTTGAGCCAGCCGCGGGTGAGGATGCGCCCGGCCGGGGGCATGCCCGGGACTTGCATCTCGTCGGGGAGCTGGTCCCACAGACGGCACAGGAACTCCGTGTCGGTCTGATCGGTAGACGCGTAGAGCACCAGGACGATGTTCCCGATGATCTCGGTGTCCTTCTCGAAAGGCGGCGTGGTGAAGGTGAGGATCTTCTTGCAGGGATTGAGGATGCCCTTCTCCATGACCGCCGTGCCCACCCCGGAGAAGCCGGTCCAGTCGGGGTCGGGGTACGAGTAGGTGACGGAAGCGTTCTCGACCGCGGGCGGTTCCCAACTCAGGCTCCCGTCGTTGAGCGAAACCACCGCTCCGGATTTAGCCCCCGAAAGATACAGCTTGGTGTACTGGGTCCGGGCCAGCGGCCACTCGTTCTCCAGCCGGTAGCGTTCGCGCCCGCGCACGAAGATGTTCACCGGCGGCTCCTCCATGAAGCCGGTGTCGTTGCCTTTGAGCCAGTGGTCATACCAGCGCAGCAGCAGGTTGCGCACCTGGACCGACTCGAAGATGGCCACCTCGTCCCCCTCGAAGTCGCCGTGGCAGAGCATGAGCTTCTTGGGGGTGGTCACTTCCTCGTAGCCGCGCAGGTTGCCGCGTAGGTGCAGCCCCACCTTATGCAGGATGCCGATGCTGAATACGGGGCATTTGATTTTGGAGAAATCCGGATTGCGTTCTTCCCAGAACTCGTCGTACGTCTGGTGTTTGATCACGTTCCAGGCCAGGTCCCACTCCCCTTGTTGGGGCGCCTCCCCTTTGCGGCCCACGTGGTAGTGCCCCCGTATCTCGGTGAGGTGCCAGTTGGCGGGGAAGCCGCTGGCCAGGATGCCGCCGTGGTAGGCCACATCCCGGTACATGTCGGCGCCGCCGTCGAAAGGTGCGATGCAGGCCAGATGAGGCGGAGCCAGCGAGGCCGCCATCCACTGCGTCCAGGCATAGTATGACTCCCCAATCATGCCCACTTTGCCGTTGCTCCACGGCTGCGCCGCTGCCCATTCGATGACGTCGTAGTGGTCGAGGCGCTCGGGCATGCTATGCCAGCGCCACTGACCCTCCACCGACCTGCCAGTCCCCCGGATGTCGTGGTTGATGTAGACGTAGCCGCGCTCGACGAACCACTCGATCTTGTTCGTCTCCCGCATGTGGAAGGTAGGACAAGCGGGCAGGTAGTAAAGGTCCTTCTGATACGGCGACGAGGCGTAGAGCACGGGGAAGCGCCCGGGAGCATCGGGACGATAAATGTCGACCGCCACATGGACACCGTCCCGCATCTCGATGAAGACGTCCTTCTCCACCTTGACCTTGTACTGGGGCTGACTCAGCTTGGCGAAGGGGAAGTCCCTGGGAAGCATGGAGTCCATGATCTCGGGGACGAGGATCTCGGTGAACATACGTGCCCTCCTTGCACTCTGGTCTGGGACCGGATCTCGGGGCCGGACCGCGCGCGCCCGGAGCGGCGCGTCGCCTACAGCTCCAGCGCGGTCAGCCCGACGGCCGGACCGCGTGCGCTCGAGGCGGCGGGCGCCTCCGCCCGGGACCGAGACCGAGCCCGTCGGTCAACCGTGTCGAAACAAAGTGAATACTTACTACGGTAAGCTGTCAAGCGGTCTTCCGCCCGGGAGGAACGGGAACCAGCAGCGAGGACCTAGGGCCGGGGAAGCTCCAGGGAAGCCCACGAAGCCCCGAGGAGCACCCGTCAGCGCTCTCACGCGCCTCTTGCCTTCCCGCCCGGTGGGATTTGAGCGCAAATTCCGCAGTGTTGACAGCTGGCGGTCCACTCCTCGCGCTTTCCTGTCCGCCTCGGGCGGTACACTTGGACCCGATGAAGCACCGCCAGGGAGGAACATCATGCTGCTGATCGCCACCATAGCTGCTGGTATCGCTCTCCTCGGGCCGCTTACCTACTTCGCCTTGCGCTATCTGTCGGCCACGCGCCAGGACATCGAATTCGCTATCCCCCAGGACGGGGTGGCCGCCTTGCAGCTTGACATACACGGCGATAGGGTGCGTACGCTTCGTATTTTCTACTCTGACGGAACCTGGACCGAGGTGCGCGAGCTCCGCTCACTCTGTAGGCAGGATAGGCGCCGCCCGTCGATAGCAGGCGGGATCAGCGCCCAGCATGCGCAGTCCCAACGGGCGACGTAAGATGCACCCATACGCCGTCACCGGGCGGCCACAGCAGCGCCGTTTTAGGTAGGCGGAGTATCATCTAACAGCACCATCAAGACAGGGCATCCCTGAGCCCTCGGCCGAAAGGGGAGGAGTGATGGCTAGGAAGAAGTGGTCGGACCTTTCTGACAGCCAGAAAGCCGGGGTGATCATAGCCGGCGCCCTCCAAGTGGGTCTTCTTGCCGCCGCTCTCTGGGATTTGGCCCACCGCAAACCCGAGGAGGTCCGCGGCGACCGCAGGATGTGGGCGGGCTTGGTCTTCATCAACTGGCTGGGACCGTTGGCCTACTTCACCATCGGTCGCAAGGAGAGCTTGTTCTCTTTTCGCTGCCTCTTCGGTGGTGAGCCGACCTCGCCGGAAGGGAGCGAGCAGGCTTGATCAGTCCCCGCTATGCGGAGATCCTGGCCGACGACCGGCAATACATGGCCCTAGCCATAGAGGAGGCAAGGCGCGCAGCGGAGCAGGGTGAGGTCCCCGTGGGCGCCGTCCTGGTGGTGGGTGGCGAAGTGATAGCCGCCCGCGGCAACGAGCGGGAGCGCCGGCACGATCCCACGGCCCACGCCGAGATGCTCGTGCTTCGTGACGCAGCCGCCATCCTGGGGGGGTGGCGGCTTCCCGAAGCCACTCTCTATGTCACCATCGAGCCTTGTCCTATGTGCGCGGGCGCGATCGTGCTGGCCAGGATCAAGCGGCTGGTGTACGGGGCGGACGACCTCAAAGCCGGAGCGGCCGGCACCATCTTCAACATCGTCGATCATCCAGCTCTCAACCATCGACCGGAAGTCCGGGCGGGAGTGATGGCAGTGGAGGCCTCGCGACTCTTGCAGGACTTCTTTGCAGCCAAACGACGCCTGGGCGGAGGATCCGCTGATGAATGACAAGGGCTGGGCAGTCTACTGGGCGCTGGTCGGTCTCGCTAAGCCTTGGACGATCGTTTCCTTTCTTCGCGACCGGCGCAAAGCCGAGCGCGAGTGGAGGGAGACTGCGGTGTGCCCCCTCAAGGATCTGGGTAGCTGCTCCCATTTTTCCGTGCTCCCCGTAGTCGAGTACTATGCGGCCCGTGAGGACCCGGCCACCGAGGCGGGCGTCTCCTATCTGCTCCGTATCGACGACAAGACCTGGCTTTTCGACGTGGGGCTCAATGCCCACCGCGAACATCCCTCGCCCTTGTTGCGCAACCTCGAGGCCCTCGGCTTTACGCCGGCGGACCTCCACGCCATCTTCATCTCGCACCTGCATCTCGACCACGTGGGCGGGCCCGCAGAGATGAAGCGGGGTTCGTTCTCTCTTTCCGCGGGACCGGTCGAACTCCCCGACCTAGTGGCCTACGTGCCCACCGAGATGCGGCACCCCCAGGCCCGAGTAGAGGTGGTCACTGGACCGCGCAAACTGGCCCAAGGCGTGGCCAGCACGGGGCCCATCGCACGTGCTATCTGGAAGATGGGGCCGATCCAGGAGCAGGCCCTCCTCGTCAATGTGGCAGGGAAAGGCATTGTGATGGTGGTAGGCTGCGGTCATCCCACCCTCGCTCGCTTAGTAGCCCGGGCCAAGGCGGTCACCGGTCTCCCCCTCTATGGGGTGATCGGCGGACTGCACTTCCCTGTCACCGGTTCGCGCGTGGGCAAGGGCGGGCAAAACATCATCGGCAACGGCAAGCTTCCCTGGCAGAGGATAACGCGGCGGGAAGCGGAGGCGGCTGCGGCTTTTCTGGCCGAGCTCGACCTGGGGCTGGTGGCTCTCTCCGGTCATGACATCTGCGACTGGAGCCTGGAACTGTTCCAGCGCAAGCTGGGAGAACGCTGCCGCACTCTGCGGGTGGGCGAGGAGATTGTCATAGCGTGACCACGGGCGGAGCCACCGACCATCGTCACGCCCCGGTCGTCCCCGCTGCGCCCGACGCCCGACTGATCGTCAGCCTGGTCCTCAACCTGGTCATCACCTTACTGCAGGTGGCCGGGGGCTTCATCGCCAACAGTCTTGGCCTCCTCTCCGACGCGGCCCACAATCTGAGCGACGTGGTAGCCCTGGGTCTCAGTCTCTGGGCCGTCCGCCTGGGCCGGCGGCCGGCTACCCCCACTCGCACCTTCGCTTACAAGCGGGCCGAGATCCTGGTGGCCTTGTTCAACTCCGCAGCGCTGGTGGCCATCTCGGTCTACATCATCGTCGAGGCCGTCGGCCGCCTGCTCCATCCTCGACCGGTCATGGGTCTGTGGGTGCTCGGATTCGCCCTCGGAGGACTGGTCATCAACACCGCGGCCGCTCTGCTCTTGCGCGCTCATAGAGACGACCTCAACCTGCGCAGCGCTTTCCTGCACTTGGTCGGCGATGCCGCCACCAGTCTGGGAGTGGCTGTAAGCGGCCTGGTGGTCTACCTGCTCGATTGGAGCCATGCCGACGCCATCGTCTCCATCGTGGTCTCGCTGTGGATCGGGCGCGAGGCAGTCGCCATCGTGCGAAGAGCCGTCAACGTGCTGATGGAGGGAACCCCGGAGAGCGTGGAGTTCGATGAAGTGAGGCAAGCGCTCAGGGAAATACCGGGCGTGAGAGACGTGCACGACCTTCACATCTGGTCGTTATCCTCGCATGATCTTGCCCTCTCCGCCCACGTCGTGGTGGCCGACGCCGCCCTTTCTGAGCTGGGGCAGACCATGACGAACATCAAAGGCATGCTTCTTGAGCGCTTCCGTATCGCCCACGCCACCATCGAGCTGGAGACCATGGAAGGGGAATGCGCTGGAAGCATCTGCGAGCCTCCTGTTTTCCCCTCCGCAGAGGGTCTTCGGTCAACCCGCAGCCGAGTCAGCGGTCAATCCCGCTGGAAGGCCAGGCGTCGCGGTTGACCCCAGGAGCTCTTCCTGCGCAGGTAGTCCACCAAACCCAGGCATCGCCACAGGCTGTGGAGTTGTCGGTAACCGAACGACTCCAGAAGCGCGTAGGTGGAGAGCACGATGACGTCCCGGACGCTGGGGTATTTCTGGAAGCTCCTGGCCTCCAAGTACATGGCGGAAAGCGAGAGGATGCTGCCCAAAAGCATGGCGCAGGCCAGGATGGCGAGCCCCAACTTCCAGTCCACCGCGCGCAAAGCGACCCCGAGCGCGACGACCAGGTAACCGAAGAGCTCCACCACCGGACTGAGAAGCTCACCCACTACGAAGAAGGGGTAGCCGAGCAGGCCCACTCCTCCGTATTTGGGGTTGAGGCAGAGGCGGAGGTTCTTGAAGAGGCTCTCGGCCAACCCCCGATGCCAACGGCGCCGCTGCCTGCCGAGACTCTTCAGGTCTTCCGGCACCTGGGTCCAGCAGATGGGGTCAGGAAGAAAAAGCACCCGATAGGGCTTCTTCTGATCGGAGAAAATCCGGTGCATACGCAGGACGAGTTCCATGTCCTCCCCCACTGTGTCAATCCGGTACCCGCCCACTTCCACCACGGCCGCCCGCCGGAAGATGGCGAACGCCCCCGAGATTATCATCAGGCTGTTGAGGCGGGACCAGCCGACACGCCCGAAGAGGAAGGCCCGCAAGTATTCCACGGTCTGGAATCTGGCCAGACCGTTGCGCGGTGCCCGTACCTTCTTGATCTCTCCGTTCTCGATGTCGCAGCCGTTCGCCGGCATCACCACGCCGCCCACAGCGACCACCCGGTGGTCCTCAGTAAAGGGACGGGTGATTTGCACAAGCGACTCCACGTCGATGACCGAGTCGGCGTCGATGTTGCACACCAACGGGAACGAGCCGGCATTGATCCCGGCGTTCAGAGCATCGGCTTTGCCACCCTGTTCTTTGTCGACCACCCGTAGATTCGGAAAAGCGGCCGATTCGTAAAGAGCTCGGATCGGCCGACAGGGGATGTCCAGCGGCACCTGCCGAGAGGAGGGCACCAAGTCGAAAACCCGGACGAGCTGTTCCAGCGTGCCGTCGGTCGACCCATCACTGACCACCACCACTTCCAACTCGGGGTAGCGCACGGCCAGGACAGAGGACACGGTGTGGACGATGGTTGCCTCCTCGTTATGCGCAGGTACGATCACACTCACCGGCTTATAAAACGTGGTGGCAAAAACGCCCTGGTACTCGGTCATGGCTCGGATGCGACTGTATCGGGTCACCTCCCCCCCAGAGAGGATCACCAGCAACAGGTAGAAGCCGTTGACCAACACGAAGTAAGCCAAGAAGAGATAGTTAAGGTCTGCGAGCAACTGCCTCATGAGACTAGTCCCATTGGTCGCTGCCCACCTGGCCGCCACCCACCAAATCTTCCTCCCGGCCCGGGTCTGCCTTTTCCAAGCCCATGTCTGCGGCGAGTTGCGACTCCGGAACCACCTCCAAGGCCGCCAGCGCAGCCTTCGCGGCACTTCGCACCGCAAGATTCTCGTCGTCACACAGGGCGCGGATGGCCGGACAAGCCCCCCGGGCCCCCAGGGCAGCCAACGCCCGCGCACTCTGACTGCGTATGACCCAGTCGGGATGCCCGAGCAACTCCACCAACCTGGGCACTGCCCGGTGGTCCCCCACTTTGGCTAAAGCTTTGACCAGATGGATGGTCACCTCCCCATCAGCCGTCAGGTCAAGAAGCTCCAGAAGGGTAGGCAGCGCAGGCTGATAGTGGAAGAAGGCGAGCAGGTCGATCAGTACTACTTGTGCAGCGGTATCGTCCCCTGCCACTTCTCTTTGCCGGTCGATAGAGGCAGATGAGCGGCCCTCGCCAAGGTGACGCACCACGCCTTGGAGCAACCCTTGGCTGACCGGACAGGCTTCCTTCCCGAAGCCGGACAACAGTTCCGCAGCGCCGTGAAGTGTGAGCGGGGTACGATCGTAGACGGCCCGGAAGACCGGCAGCAGTTGAGTGGGGTCTCTGAAAGCAGCCACGGCATACCCCGCTGCCAGCACCACAGCCGGATCACGGGAGTCGAGCAGCATCAAGGCTACCGACCTTGCGCTCTCCTCTTGAAGTCGAGCCAGTGTCTTGGCAACTGCCGCTCGTTCCAAGAGATTGCGCGAACCTCGCATCCTACCCTCCAGCCAGGCTGTGAACCCCAAGCTGCGGCTTAGTTCGCGTAGGGCGGAAGAGGAGTAGCCCGCCCTACGTCGCAATTCGGCGTCCAGGAAGTCGTGGAAGAGCTGCCGCGCCCTCCTTGAGCGCAGACTGTGGCGCAGGCGGTCGATGGCGTCAGCCGACCCTCCCAAGGCTAGGGGAACAAGTCCGCTCCACAGCGCATGCAACCGCCTAGTCCGCGTGCCGGACTTACGAACTTGCACGAAGATGGCGGCCGTGAACAGCAAGACCACGGTCACCGCCTGCGCGGCCACGACGATCACTATGATCTGAAAAGTGCTCACGCTGGAAACATCGGTGGATGATACTACCGGACTTAGACCCAGGGCAACCCCTGGTGCGACCAGCTGACGAACCGGCCTACCCGGGAGGGGACCTCGCTCAATCCTCCGCTTCGAGCAGATCGAGTATCCGGCCCCGGTCCGCATCAAGGTCCGGGGCCGGCGAACGCGTAGTCGGATCAGGGAAGGCGGAAAACTTGAGCGGGTTCCCGGCCAGGGTGAGCGGGCCAGCCACGGGATCCTCGACCGACACGACCATGTTTCTAGCCCTGACTTGAGGATCGGCCAGCACCTTGTCCACCGTGTTCAAGGGTCCGCACGGTACTCCCGCCTCCTCCAGGACAGCCAACCAGTGACTGACCGACTGGCGCCTGAGTTCCGCTTCCAGCTCGTCCTTGAGGGCGGCATGATGCCGGGTGCGCAGCTCGTTGGTCAAGAAGAGCGGATTCTCGGCCAGATCGGCCCGCCCCAAGACAGCGCAGAGCCGGGCGAAGAGACTGTCATTGCCGGCGGCGATGACCACATGACCGTCGGAGGCATGGAAGACGTCGAAGGGAGTGATGGAGGGATGACGCGTACCCAAGGGCTGGGGGACCGCACCTGTGCTGGTGTAGCGAGCGATGGCGTTCTCAAGGATAGCCACCTGGGCATCGAGCATGGCCACGTCGATCAGGGTGCCTTCGCCGGTCAGGGCCCGGTGATAGAGGGCGGCATTGATCCCTACACAGAGGAAGAGGGCCGCCACCAGGTCACCGATGGACACCCCTACCCTCACCGGAGGAGAGTCGGGGTGGCCGGTAAGGCTCATGACCCCGCCCATGGCCTGCACGATGATGTCATAGGCCGGTCGCGAAGAATAGGGGCCGCTGTGCCCGAACCCCGACACGGCCGCGTAGATGAGTTGAGGATGACTCTTGTGGAGCTCCTCCCACCCCAGTCCCAGCTTAGCCATGGTACCGGGCCGGAAGTTCTCCACGAGCACGTCGGCTTTACGAAGGAGTCTGAGAAACAGGGACCGGTCCGCCTCCGCTTTGAGGTCCAAGACGATGCTTTCCTTGCCCCGGTTGAGGGACATGAAGTAGGCCGACTTGCCGTTGACGAAGGGGCCATAGTGCCGGGAGTCGTCTCCGTGCGGCGGCGCCTCCACCTTGATCACACGAGCGCCCAGGTCCGCTAACACCATCGTGCAGTAGGGCCCGGCCAGCACACGGCTCAGATCGACGATGACCACCCCCGACAAAGGACCATGCTCCGTCATCTACGCACCTCTTCACCCGTCCGCTACGCAATGCGCTTTTGCGGCACCATCCGCGCCACTTTGCCGTGCCAGCACCGCGGTGGTGGACTTGCTCCGATTGCTCCCGGGACGCGGCCGCCACGCCCGACAGCCCAGCCGCTACGCCCCGCCGGCCACCGCCATGAGCGCACCGCCATACCATGCACGAACCAGTGTAGCTTGCCCGGCGGCAAGGCCCGGTAACAAGGGTTCCGCGTACCCCGGAGCCGGGCCGCCCCCCCGCCCCACGGGACCCCAGGCTCCGACCACGTGCAAATCCACGCAAGTCGTACCAGCACCACCTCAGCCCGCAGATGTCGGACCTCTTCTCATCGGCTACAATCCTTTCGTCGCGGCCAGGGGTACGGAGGCAATCACCTTGGGCACCCTGGACCGGAGGCTGC
>FWPV01005912.1_pt1 | contig 24024 bp, 16 predicted proteins | sample 2228371 | NCBI WGS metagenome assembly FWPV01 (sample SAMEA103939776, study PRJEB20133) | metagenome | reverse complement strand
GGGCCAAAGACTCCCCTCCCCGCGTCGGGGACACCCTGACGGGTGCAGGTGGGCCGGGGGAGGGGTTTATTTACGGAGGAGAACATCATGCGCGCTTTTCGTCAAGTGGGCGTCTATCGCTGGCTCTGGCTGGCGTGCGCCGCTATCCTGATCGCCGGCATCCAACTGATCTACTGGGGTTCCGAGATCCTCCAATCGGATTTGCTCCAAAGCCTCACGGTCCTGGTCCGCATCCTGATCGTCAGCGGTGTGGTCGTGCTCGCGCTCGCCAACGTTTCACGCATCGCCCAAACCATCGCGGACATCTCCCGCGATCGCTGGTGGCTGTTGGAGCTGGTCGTTATCCTGCTCACCGGTGTGCTGGTCATTGTCCGTCCAGACCCCTTCCAGCGCATCGTCGTCTTTCTGACTGATGGGATCTGGATCACCTTCAGCATCACGGTGATCTCGTTCATCCTGGTGCTGATCGTGGGCCTCATCGGCGGCATGAGTCGCCTGGCGAAGAATCCTCTCATCAAGGGCGTGGCCTCGATCTATGTGGAGATCATTCGCGGCATCCCGCTGTTGGTTCAGTTGCTGTTCCTCTACTTTGCCTTTCCCCAGTTGCTGGACATCATCGGCGAGGCTGTGCGGCCGCTCCTGCCCTCGCTGGGCCAGTGGTTCATTGATCTGCGCCCGGATCCCTTCTGGACGGCTGTGGCCGGCATCACCATCTGCTACGGGGCCTACATGACCGAGATCTTTCGGGCGGGCATCCAGTCCATCTCCAAAGGGCAGATGGAAGCCGCCCGCTCGTTGGGCATGGGCTACGGGCAGGCCATGCGCTACGTGATCCTGCCCCAGGCCGTGCGGGTGATCCTGCCGCCGGTGGGCAACGAGTTCGTGACGCTGCTCAAGGACTCGTCGCTGGTCTCGGTGGTGGCTGTGGCCGACATGACCCGCCGGGGCCGGGAGTTCATGGCTTCCACCTACCTGAGCCTGGAGACCTGGAGCATGGTCGCCATACTCTACCTGATCATGACCCTGTTCGCGGCCCGGGTGGTGACGTACATCGAAAGGAAGTCCGCCTATGTTCACTGAAAAGACCGAGCCGATCATCCAGATCGAGCACGTGTACAAGAGCTTTGGTCGGGTGCGCGCCCTGACCGACGTAAGCCTGACGGTGCGCCGGGGCGAGGTGGTGGTGATTATCGGGCCGAGCGGCTCCGGCAAGAGTACCTTGCTGCGGTGCATCAATCACCTGGAAACACCGGATTCCGGGCGCATCGTGGTGGATGGCATCCCGCTCACCGACGCGGAGAACATCAACCGGGTGCGGGCAGAGGTGGGCATGGTCTTCCAGCAGTTCAATCTCTTCCCCCACCTGACGGCCCTGGGCAACATCACCCTGGCCCAGCGCGTGGTTCGGGGGCGGTCTCCAGCGGAGGCGGAGAACGTGGCGCGTGAGCTGTTGGCCAAGGTGGGCATCCCGGACAAGGCTGATGCGTTCCCCGGCCAGCTCTCCGGCGGCCAGCAGCAGCGGGTCGCCATCGCCCGTGCCCTGGCTATGAACCCCAAGATCATGCTCTTTGACGAGCCGACCTCGGCTCTGGACCCGGAGATGATCAAAGAGGTGCTGGACGTGATGCTGGCGCTGGCGAAGGAGGGGATGACCATGGTGGTGGTCTCCCACGAGATGGGCTTTGCCCGCAACGCGGCCGACCGCATGGTCTTTATGGATGAGGGCCGGGTGATCGAGGAAACCACCCCGGAGGGGCTATTCACCGACGCCCGGCACGAGCGCACCAAGCTGTTCCTGAGCCGCATCTTGCATTGAGCGCGCGTCCGTATCCCGAACCAGACAGGCCGGTCCCCCACGGGGGACCGGCCTGTTTTGGGCTGCCGCTGCTCACCACTGGCGATACACCGTCAGCACGGCGTCCACGTACTCGCGCACTGGCGGCGACACGGCGGGCCAGGCCCGCAGCGCCGCCGCGCCGGCATTGTAGCCGGCCAGCGCCCGGCCATACGTCGCGAGCCGCATCTCCGGCGTCATCTGCGCCAGCGCCGGCCCCACGCCATAGACATCCCGTATCGCCACCCCTTCGGCGCGCAACGACTCGTACAGATACCACCGCAGGATGAGACACCCACATTCCACGTTGGTCTCCGGGTCCAACAGCTCGGCCACGGTGATGGTCTGCCAGCGCGGGGTGCTCATGGCGTGCACGGTCGCCAGGTTCACTTGCATGAGGCCGACGTCTGGGGCGCCGCCTGCGTGGACTGTGATCAGGGAAGGGTCGTTCCGGCTCTCGTGCCAGATGATGGCCCACACCAGGTGCTGATCGAGGCCATGACGCTGCGCCGTCCGAACCACCAGTGGCGGCGGCGCCCGCAGGGGGTACGGCCACGGGAGACCCTGGCTCATCCGCTCGCCGGCCCCCAGCAACCCGATCACGATCACCACTGCCAGGAAAGCCCGGGCAGGTCGCAGCGACATGGCCTTTCCTCACACACAGAAAAGACCGGCCGCTAGAAAGCGCCCGGTCCTGACAGCCCACTGGTCGGGGCGGGCGGATTTGAACCGCCGACCTCTTGAACCCCATTCAAGCGCGCTATCCAAGCTGCGCCACGCCCCGACACGCTCATTATACACGATGGCGCGTCTTTTGGCAAGGGCGACCGCTGCCTGCCGCCTGGGGCCAGGTGGCAGGATCAGGCTCAACGCGGTTCATTGATCAGAAACCCGTTTTCCTGGCTAGAACAGCCCAGGTTCGCGCCTGAAAGCCGAACTCGCCTGGACCTCACCCGCGGAATCATCAGAAAACGGGTTTCCTGGCAAGCCTCTACAACCAGACACTGTGGCCCGGCGCACGGTTGACGATCCTCTGGAAATGGAGTATCATTGCCCGCGGTGCCCACACCCTGGGCGTGTCTGCTCACCCTGGCGAAGGTTGGCGGCCAATTCGCTGGCCCAGGCGGTCTGTTTCGGCGAGATCGTGCCCGAGCACCGGCGCATTTGTCACCTTCGCCAGGGTAGCTGAGCAGCCACCCCTGGGCCGCCTGGCCGAATCTCACCACGAACCGTCCGGAGGATATATGTCATCATCGAAGGTCGCCGCACGTCTCTGGCACACGTTGCGCGGCCTGGTCAAGACCATGCGCCCCAAGCAATGGACCAAGAACGGCTTTGTGTTCCTGGGCCTCATCTTCTCCGACGACCGGCTCTTTTTCAGTCCCCTCCCCTTTGCCAAGACCTTGCTGGCCTTTATCATCTTTTGCCTGCTTTCCAGCACGGTCTATCTGGTCAATGACATCGCGGACATCGAGAAGGACCGCCAGCATCCCCGCAAACGGCTGCGTCCCCTGCCTGCCGGGGAGGTCCAGATCTGGCAGGCGGCCTCACTGGCAGCCCTGATCGTGGCACTCTGCATCCCGGCCGCTTTCTGGCTGAACCCGCCGTTCGGCGCCATCGCCACCGCGTACCTGGTGACCATGCTGGCCTATTCGTTCGTCCTCAAGAACATGGTCATCATTGACGTGTTCACCATCGCCCTGGGCTTTGTCATGCGGGCGATGGCCGGGCCGCTGGTCCTGGACATCCACATCTCCCCCTGGCTCTACGTGATGACCATCCTGCTGGCCCTGTTCCTGGCCCTCAACAAACGTCGCCACGAGCTGGTGCTCCTGAACGATGCGGCCACGAACCATCGCCAGAGCCTGCAAGAATACAGCCCGCGCCTGCTGGACCAGATGATCGCGGTGGTCACGTCGTCTACCATCATGGCCTATTGCCTATACACCTTTACCGCGCCCAACTTGCCTGCGGACCATAGCATGATGCTCACCATTCCCTTTGTGCTGTATGGCATCTTTCGTTATCTGTACCTGGTCCATCAGCGAAATCAGGGGGGTAGCCCCGATGAGATCGTGGTCAAAGACTGGCCGATCCTGGCGGATGTGGCGCTCTGGGGCCTGTCGGTCCTGCTCATCCTGTACGTGCTGCGCTGAACCGCCAGGCAGGGGAACTGTTCACCCACGGGCGCATTTGTCATCTTCGCCAGGGCGGGCTGAGCCGGGGTGAGCCACTCACCGCCCATAGGAGGTCCTTTGATTGATGCCGTGTTGAACCCGGATGATCTCCCCGGCGACGAGGAGATTGTTCCCGCGCCAGAGTCGCCGCCGGAGACATCTCCTCCATCGGCCCCGGTCGGGTCCAGCGCCGGGCCAATCCTCACCGTCGCCCTGGCGGCCGCCAGCGGAGCCGCGACCGGCCTGCTGGGGGTGATCCTGTGGCAGGCCATCCCGGCCCTCCACGCCCTGGCCTACGGCCCGCTCCTGGAACCCTTTAGCCCCCTGCAACCTTATGTGGTCGTGCTGGTGCCGGCCCTGGGCGGCCTGCTGGTGGGGATCATCGCGGCGTGGGGTGTGCCGGAGGTGCGCGGCCCCGGTGTCCCGGCGGTGATGGCTGCCGTGGCCGCGCCCGGCCTGGCGGGCCGTCTCCTGCGGCCCATCGTCGCCCTGGCCAGGCCGGTGGCGACGGTTTTGACCCTGGGAACCGGCGGCTCGGCTGGTCTGGAAGGCCCGGTGGTGCTGGGCGGGGCAGCCCTGACAGAGACCCTGACCACCAGGCTGAAGCTGCCCCCGGCTCATCGCCGCACCCTGCTGGCCGGCGTCAGCGCCGGGGCCATCGCCGCCGTCCTGGACGCGCCCCTGGCCGGCCTGGCCTTCGCGCTGGAAGTGATCCTGGGCGGGTTCTCGGCCGTGTGGACCGGCCACGTGGGGACGCTGGCGGCCGTGCTGGTGGCTACGGTCAGCGCCGTGGCCGTGCGCCGCGCGGTCATGGGTTCCATTTCCCCCATCGTCGCATCGAGCTATCCGCTGACGCGGCCGGCCGATCTGATCCTGGTAGCGGGCCTGGGGCTGGTGGCTGGCGTCATGGCCGCCTTTTTCTCCTGGCTGATCGCTGTGGCGGAGGACGTGTTCAATGGCTGGCGCTTGCCGGCCTTCCTGCGCCCGGCCGTGGGCGGGCTGGCCGTGGGCATATTGGCGTTCCTGCTCCCCCTGGAAGGAACTCGCTCGCCACTCCTGGGGCCTGGCCTGGAGACCCTGGAGTTGGCCCTGCGCGGCGAGGTGGTCTTGACCTCATTGCTGCTCCTGATCGTGCTCAAGTCGGCGGCTACGGCGTTTACCGTGGGGTCCGGCGGCTCTGGCGACGTGTTTGGCCCGGCATTGGTGGTGGGCGGTGCCGTGGGCGGGGCCTGGGGCACGCTGGCGCACATGTTGCTCCCAGGACTCGGCGGCCCGAGCGGCGGCTACGCCCTGGTCGGCATGGTCGCCGTCCTGGCGGGCGCCATCCATGCCCCCATCGCCGCCATCCTGTTGGGCTGGGAACTGGTCGGTGACGTGCACGTGTTGCCGGCCCTCATCATCGCCGCGCTGACCGCCCGCTGGGTGGCTGGCCGACTGGACCCGGACTCGGTCTACACCGCCTTGCTGGAGCGTCAGGGGCTGCGTCTGCGCGCCGGCCGCGATGCCGCCGTGTTGGAGGCCCTCACCCTGGCTGACGTGTTGGGGGCCACCGGGCCAGTGCCCGCCCCACGCCTGGATGACCCGGCTCTGGCCCAGGTCCCCATCGCCCATCTGGACGATTCGCTGGCTCAGGCCCTCCAATTATTGGCTCACGACGACGCGGACCGACTGCTGGTGGTGGACCCGGCCTTGCCGGGCCGACTGATGGGCATCGTGCGGCTGGCCGACATCGAGGATGCATACCGCCGCGCGGCCGGCCCCCCCGCTGCCGCCTGACCTGTGACGTACCGCGTGGCCCGACCTTGTCAGGCCCCGCCAGATGATGTATAATCACCGCCTGGAGAACCAACAGGCACGATTTCTTTGGCACGAGGGATACCCCATGCGCGATCTCGAACCACAGCCCACGCTCGAAGATGTGGGGACATATGAGAAAGCCCCCACCGGTTTCGGCCTCTGCGACGACGAATTTGTGGGCATCTTGACCCAGGCGACGGAGCAAGGTTCGAAGATGGACATCTTGATGGAATTGCTAGAGGACCTGGTGTCCTACGAGCAACGTTACGAATGGGACCCGGGCGAGTTTCTCCGTCAGGTGACCGGATCGGACGAAGACGTGTTGGACGGGGATTTCCTATCCTGGTCCAGGACCTACTACCGTTTCATCGCGCTGGCGAATTTGGTGCAAGAGCCGTGATGCGAGCTGTAGACATTATCGCCAAGAAACGCGACGGAAAACCCCTATCGCGCGAGGAGATCGAGTTTTTTGTGCGCGGATTCACCACGGGCGAGATCCCCGACTATCAGGCAGCGGCCTGGTTGATGAGCGTGGCCCTGCGGGGCATGGACGCCCGGGAGACCGCCGACCTGACCTGGGCGATGGCCCACAGCGGGGAGACGCTGGACCTGTCCAGCGTCGCGCCGTTTGTGGTGGACAAGCATTCCACCGGTGGGGTGGGCGACAAGACCACCCTGGTCGTCGCGCCGCTGGTCTCGGCGGCCGGCGTGCCCGTGGGCAAGATGAGCGGTCGCGGGCTGGGGTTCTCTGGCGGGACGCTGGACAAGCTGGAATCCATCCCCGGCTTTCGCGCGGACCTCAGCGTGGCCGAGTTCCTGACCCAACTGCGCCAGGTGGGGATCGTCGTGGCCGGGCAGACGGCGGACCTGGCCCCGGCCGACGGCAAGTTCTATGCCCTGCGCGACGTGACCAGCACGGTGGAGAGCATTCCCCTCATCGCCAGCTCCGTCATGAGCAAAAAGATCGCCGGCGGGGCCAATGGCATCGTGCTGGACGTGAAAGTGGGCCTGGGCGCGTTCATGCGCACCGAGGAGGACGCGGTGGCGTTGGCCCAGACGATGGTGGCCATCGGCGAGCAGGTGGGCCGGCGTGTGGTCGTCATCATCAGCGACATGAACCAGCCATTGGGCCGCGCGGTGGGCAACGCCCTGGAGGTGCGTGAGGCCATCGAGACCCTCAAAGGGCAGGGGCCGGCAGACTTCTGGCTGCTGTGCCGGACGGTGGCGGCGCAGATGTTGCTCCTGGCTGGCCGCTGCCAGACGCAGGAGGAGAGCCTGTCGCTCTTGGAGGAGACCGTGCGGTCCGGCGCGGCCCTGCAACGGTTCCGGGACCTGATCCAGGCCCAGGGGGGGGACCCCCGCGTCATCGAGCACCCGGAGATCATGCCCCAGGCCCGCCTGGTCCAAGAGGTGCGCGCCTTCCGGCCCGGCTATGTGGAGACCATAGATGCGATGGAAGTGGGCCTGACCGTGGCCCTGTTGGGGGCCGGCCGTGCCCGCAAGGGCGAGCCGGTGGACCACGCGGTGGGCCTGATCCTGGCCGTGAAGGTGGGGGATCGCGTGGAGGAAGGCCAGCTACTCTGCACGATCCACGCCAACGATGAGGCACGGCTGGCCCAGGCGGAGCGCCGGTTGCAGGATGCGTTTTTCTTCAGTCCCCAGCCGGTCACCCCGCCGCCGCTGATCCACCGCATCATCGGGGGCTGAACGGCGTGGTCAGCAACCCGTTTTCTGGGTTAGCATAGCCCTGGATCGCGCCGGAAAAGCCGGAACTCGCCTGGATTCACCCGCGAAATCACCAGAAAACGGGTTGCCTGGTCTTTCCAGGCTGGGGCAGGCTCGAAAGCCTGCTCTACGTATTCACGGCGGGCCGTGAACGCCGTGCGCCGGATACCGACCGGCATGGATAGAGCGCAAGGCCACGCAGGTCGCACACATTCTTATGGCTTCCCCTGGGCGCGCGCGTGGGCGATCATGCGGCGCAACGTCTCGTCCAGGGGCACGCGAGGCGCCCAGCCGGTCAGCGCACGCAGCTTGCTGATGTCGGGCACGCGCCGGCGCATATCCTCGAACCCTTCCTCATAAGCCTGAGCGTAGGGGATGAACACGATCTCCGAATCGCTCTGGGCCAGGGCTTTCACCCGCCGGGCCAGCTCCAGGATCGTCACCTCGTCTGTGCTGCCGACGTTGAACACCTGTCCCCGTGCGGCGGGCGTCTCCATGAGCCTCATCAGGGCCTGAACCACATCCCCCACATCCGTGAAGCAGCGCGTCTGCTGCCCGTCGCCATAGATGGTCAGGGGTTGGCCGGTCACCGCCTGGGCCACAAAACGCGGCACCACCATGCCATACTGCCCCGTCTGGCGCGGCCCCACGGTATTAAACAGCCGGACGATGACCACCGGCAGACCACGCTCCTTGTGATAGGCCAGGGCCAGAAACTCGTCCACGGCCTTGGAAGTGGAATAGCACCAGCGGCTGCGCGTCGTCGGCCCCAGCACCCGGTCCGCATCTTCCCGGAAGGGCACCTCCTCGCTCTTGCCATAGATCTCGGAGGTGGAAGCCAGGAACACGGGCTTGCGATACCGGTTGGCGATACGCAGCACGGCCTCCGTGCCCAGGATGTTGGTCTGGATCACGTGAACCGGGCTGCGGACGATGAGGGCCACACCCACGGCGGCGGCCAGGTGGAAGATCAGGTCGCACTCGCTGGTCAGGCGGTCCATCACCGTCTCGTTGGTGATGGTCTCGATGGCAAAGTGAAACCGGGGATGAGTGGTCAGCGGTTCGATGTTGGCAAAGCGACCAGTGGACAGGTCATCAATGACCGTGATGTCGTGACCGGCGGCCAGCAACGCCTCGGCCAGGTGACTGCCGATAAAGCCGGCCCCACCGGTGATCAGGATTCTCACGGGATATCTCCTTTCGCCGGGCAGTGATGGTGGATGCGCTGGGCCATTATACCGCATTCCACCGAAAACGGAAAGGGCCACCGGCTGAGGTCCGGGCATAAATGACGCGAGGGCCTCTCCAATCAACCCTCCTGTCCTGATTCAGACCTCAGCCCCCAGTCGTAAACGCAGATCAGACCGTTATCCGATTGTGTTTCTGGCTTGTTCCTCTTATACTGAAGACTGGGGGATTCCACTGCATCGGGGAGGAAATGGTTTTTCCAGAACAGGGAGGGCCGGGAAAATGTCCAGAAAAGAAGGCTGTCGTTTATTGGGGCTGGCCCTGGGGCTGGGCGTGCTGTTGATCGCGGGCCTGGTGCTCGTGACCCCGCCGGTCGTGCGGGGGGCCACCATCATCGTGGACGCCGACATCGCTCCCCCAGGCGTCACGTGGACCACGGGCAACACTTACATCGTCGTCACCAGCACGGTCTCTGTGCTGCCCGGCGCCGTGCTCACCATCGAGCACGGCGTCATTGTCAAGTTCGACCCCAACTCCCGCCTCTTCGTGCAGGGGCAGCTCCGCGCCCTGGGCACGGCGACCTCCGGGATCACCTTCACGGCCCACACCACCGCGCCGGTCCGGGGCTTCTGGAACGGCATCCTGGTCGCCAACAACTCCGACGACAACGAGCTGCGTTACTGCCTGGTGGAATACGCCAGCACCGGCCTGGGCTTTGGCGACTCGAACGGCAACCTGGTGACGCACTGCGTCTTTCGGCATCATGGAGATGGCGGCGATACCTCCTCCGGCGGCGCGATCACCGGCGTCCCCGATGACACGGACGTGCTCTATTCGATCTTTTACGACAATGAGCTGGGCATCCGTTTCCAGAAGGCGTTCAACATCCGCATCCTGCACAACACGATCCATGACTGCGACGCCTACGGCATCGGGTTTATCGAGGGGACCGGCGGCGAACCGGGCGGCGGCTCCTCGTTTATCGAGAACAACACCATCACCGAGTGCGGCGCCGAGGGCCTCCGCCTGGAACGCACGACCTCGATGGTGGTGCGGGATAACACGATCCGGGGCAACGTCGGTCACGGCATCTATGCCAGCCAGCAATCGTCTCTGTTCGTGCGCAACAACGTGGTCCGCAACAACGGCGGCGACGGCGGCCGTTACGTCTCCACTCAGTTGTATGGCGGCTCGCCCTCCATCTACGATAATATCTTTTGCGGCAACGCCAGCGTCCAGTTCCGCAGCCAGCACGCCGCCAGCACCATCACCATCGAGGGGAATTGGTGGGGCACGAACGCGCCGGTCTCGGGCACCCACGTCGCCGGCAACGTGGATTTCACCCCGTGGATCACCCTGGCAGCGGCCCGCGCTCCCATCAGCCTCCCGGCCGATGGCGTCTCCACCGCCGTCATCACCGCCACCCTGCGTGACGCCGCCGGCCACAACGTGCCCGACGGCACAACCATCACCCTCACGGCCAGCCTGGGCAGCGTGTCGCCGGGCGTCGTCACCACCACGGCCGGCCTGGCCACGGCCACCTACCGGGCCGGCGCCACGCCGGGTCTCGCCGTCATCACCGCCACTGAGGGCTGCGGCGCGGTTGTGACCACCACCGTCCTGCTCCAGACCGCCGATGTGGGCATCCGCAAGGATGGCGGCCCGGCCACCGCCCGCCCCGGCGACCTCATCACCTACACCGTTACCTTTAGCAATAGCGGGGCCATCCCGGCGGCCAACATCCGCATCACCGATACCCTGCCGGCCGGCGCCATCTGGCGGTCGGACACCTCAGCGAGCTGCGGGCTGACGCGCCTGGGCACGGCCTCGCCCATCGTCTACACCCGGCCCAGCATCACCCCCTCGTTCGCGTGCAGCTTTCACGTGGTCGTCGCCGTCACCGAGACCGGCTGCGGGCAGAACGTGTTCAACACCGTGGCGATCACCACCACCTCGCCGGACGTGAACGCGGCCAACAACAGCGATACGTCGAACACCACGCACATTCGTTGCCTGGACCTGGCCGTGTTCAAGAGCAGCACGACCCCGTGGACGATGCCCGGGCGGGTGATCACCTACACCGTCGTCGCCTGGAACATGCGCACCGAGCCGGCCACCGGCGTCGTCCTCACCGAGCGCGTGCCGGCCCACACGGCCTTTGTGGGCGGGTCGGCCTGCTGGCAGCCGGCCGGCGGCGGGGTCTATACCTGCGCCATCGGCTTCCTGTCCGGCTGGGCCGCCGTATCTCGCAACTTTGTCGTGCAGGTGAACAGCTCGTTGCCGCCCACCGTCACCGGCATCGTGGACGTGGCCCGCATCGGCGATGATGGGACCCACGGGCCGGAGATGAACTACGCGAACAACGTCTTTACCCTCACCACGCCCATCAGCAATGTGGTGGACCTGGCCCTGGTGAAGAACGACAACGTAGGGCCGCTGCCCGCGTCGGCGACCGGCGCGCGCATCTACGAGTTGCTGGCAAAGGGCGGCGACGCGCCCGGCGGCGTCCCCTGGCGGCCCTACGTCTACGAGGGCGACGTCGTCACCTACACCATCGCCTACGCCAACGTGGGCACGGCCGACGCCACTGGCGTCGTCATCACCGAGGTGCTCCCGGCTCACACCACCTTCGTCGGGCCAGTCGGCTGGACGCGGGTCGGCGCGACCAACGTCTATGCCTATTCCATCGGGAACCTGCCCCAGGGGCGCGGCGGCGTCATCTACTTTGCGGTGCGCATTGACAGCCCGTTGCCGCCGGGCGTGGACACCATCGTCAACCGCGCCTGCATCACCAGCGCCCAGGCCGACAGCGACCCGCTGAACAACTGCTCCAGCGATGACACGCCGGTTCGCGCCGGCTACGAGATCCAGGTCGTCAAGACCTCCGACCCGTGCGGGTTCCCCGGCCGCACCCTGGCCTATACCATCACCTACCAGAACGTGGGCAGCCGCACCGCGCCGGGCGTGGTGATCCGGGACTATTTGCCGGCCCACACGGCCTATGCCGGCGGCAGCGAGTGGACCCACGCTGGCGGCGGCGTCTACACCCGTGCCGTGGGCGACGTGCCGGCCCACACCGGGGGCAGCGTCCAGTTCCTGGTGCGCGTGGACCGGCCCCTGAGCGATACCGTCACGGCCATCACCAACACCGCCTGTATCAGCAACGTCTGCGCCACTGTGGTCACGCCGCTGCCCTTTGAGCCGGACCTGGCGGTGGTGAAGAACGACAACGTGGGACCGCTGTCGGCCGCGCAGCAGGAGCGCGCCGCCGAGCTGTCGCGTTACCTGTATGGCAAGGAGCCGGACTGGCCGGCCGCGCCGCCGGAATGTGTGAACCCCGGCGATGAGATCGTCTACACCATCCTGTACGTCAACGCCGGGCGCGCGCCGGCCGCCGGCGTGGTGCTCACGGAGACGCTGCCGCTCCACACGGCCTATGCCGGCGGCGGCTGGACGCTCGTGGGCGGGCGCACGTATCGCCTGACGGTGGGCAATCTGGCCGTGGGCGCCGGCTGGGAGGTGGAGTTCCGTGTGCGCGTGAACGATCCGCTCCCGCCGGGCGTGGACCGGCTCATCAACGTGGTCCACATCGGCGGGACGACGCCGGAGCGGTGCCACACCGGCAACAACTCTTCCAACGACGACACGCCGGTCTGCGGGGGCGCGGTCGCCGGCCGCGTCTATCTGCCGCTGGTGCTGAAAGGGTATTCGTCCGGCCCCATATCGCCCACCCCCACGCCCACCGTATCCCCGCCGCCGCCGCTGCCCTGGGTCAGCGACGTGAAGGCGAACTCCACCACCGGCCGGGTCTATGTCGCCAGCCCGCGCAGCCATGCCGTCCACGTGATCCAGGACGCCGAGGCCGGCGCCGTCTATATGACCGCCGTCCCGGTGGGCAACTACCCCACCGGCCTGGCCGTCGTCACGACCACGAACAAAGCCTACGCCACCAACATGCACGATTGGACGGTGAGCGTCATCGGGGCCGGGAACACGGTCATCGCCACGATCCCGGTGGGGGCCGGGCCGGTGAAGGCCGCGGCCAACAATCGCTTCGGCCGGGTCTACACCACGAACTACTGGTTCATTGACGACGGCGTGACGGCCATTGACAGCCGGACGGACACGGTGCTCTACCACCTGAACCGCACGTTCGCCACGCAGGGCCGCTATGGGATTGACGTGAACCCGGACAACGACAAGGTCTACGTGGCCGCCCGCGACGCCGGCCTCATCGCCATCTTTAACGGCGACTGGCCGCTGACGGACCCGCTGGTCTTCAAGCTAGACCCGCCGCGCGTGCCGTTCATGGTGGCCTACAACCCGACCACCGGCCACCTCTTTGTCACCTGCGGGGCTGATGACGTGGTGGTGGTGCTGGACCCGGCGGCTCTGGACGTGAAGGGCCTGCGCACCACCCGCGTCGCCGGGCAGACGGTCTATCTGCTGGACGAGCGCAGCGCGGGCTGGCTGGCGACGATCCCGGTGGGCGATGGCCCGGAGGAAGGCATCGCCGTGAACCCCCGCACGAACCGCGTCTATGTGACCAACATGTACTCCGACAGTGTGAGCGTGCTCCAGGACGACGCGAACGTCGCCAACATCCGCTGGCTGCTGGACATCCCGGTGGGCGATGCGCCCCAGGGCGTGGGGGTGAACCCGGCCTTCAACCGCGTCTACGTGGGCAATGCCGGGAGCAAGACCCTGTCCATCATCAACGGCGTCACCAACGTCGTGATCCAGACCGTCCCGTTGCCTGGCTCGTAATGGCGCACGTGCCCACGGGGATCATGAGCAGACCCTTCGGGTTTCCAAAACCCGAAGGGTCTTTGCAGCGACAATTTGTCTCTTTGGGCGATCATCCATCGCGCCGGGTATTGCCATGCTGCGGCTGTTTGTGGTACAATAGACCCGCAGAGCCAACGTCCAGAGGGAGATACGCCGATGTCCAGATTCCTCAAGGTCGTGTTTCTGATCCATGCGGTGGTGGCGTTGCTGGTCGGGGCGCCGCTGTTGATCGCGCCGGGGCAGTTCCTGGGACTGTTCGGCTGGGCGCCGGTGGAGCCGATCCTCTGTCGCTTGCTGGGGGCCGCGCTGCTGGGGTTGGCCTGGAGCTCCTTTCGGGGCTGGCGGGCCAGGGACCGGCAGCAGGTGGCCTTTCTGGTGGAGATGGAGGCGGCCTTCACCGTCCTGGGCTGCATCGGCATCCTGCGGCATCTGCTGATCGCCAACTACCCACTGGTGGTCTGGCTGGTGTTGGCCGTTCTGGCAGCCTTTGCCATCGCCTGGATCATCGGCCTGGTGAAAAAGTAGCACCGACGGCTTCCCGTGTCATCGCCGGGAGAAGGCGGCTGGCCTGACCAGCCCGCCGCGCTTTGCCGTGCCCGAAGGAAGGAGATTCCCGCGCGCCCCGGCGCCCCCCGGATACGAAAATACCACCCGGCGCGGGTTTTAACCCGCGCCGGGTACGGCGGGTTACAAACCCGCCGTGAGCAACAGCCCGAAGGAAGGAGGAAAAGCCATGATCCAGTCCCATATCGTGGCGCGCGTCAGCGGTCCCATCGTGATCCTGTCACTTCTGGCAGCCTGTGCGTGCCCGACCACGTTGCCGGCCACGCTGGTCTCGCAGGCCCACTCTCCCACACCAACGGCCGCCCGTGCGTCCGAACCCACAACCACGCCGGCGCCCACGCTCACCCCCACACCGCCGCCTACCAGCACCCGTGCGCCCACGGCAACGCCAACCCGTCGCCCACCGACGGCCACACCGACGCGCACGAAGACCCCCACCAGCACCAAGCCCCCCGCAACCCGTCCGCCAACCCAGGCGAAACCCACGGTGGTGGATACGCGCAACCCCCTGATCTTTATGGACGAGTTCGACGACAACCGCAATGCATGGAGTCTCAAGTATGGCCGAATAGAGGGCGGTGAATTGCACATCCATACCACCGAGGAGGGCAAGAGTTGGATGTCAATCTGTACCAAGGCCGGCGAGTTTGACACGTTCTCCTACGAGGTGCAGGCGCGCAAAGTGGAGGGCGACAACGGGGCCGGCTATGGCCTGATCTTCCGGGCCTCGCGGGATGGCAAGCAGCTCTATGCCTTTGTGATCTGCGGCGGCGGCTACTATTCCCTCAGCAAGTGGGACCGCGACAAGTGGGTGGCCGTGGTGCCCTGGAAAGAGTCCCCCACGATTCGCCGGGGCAACGACAGAAACAAGCTGGTGGTCTCTTGCTACGAGAACTTTTACGACATCCTGGTGAACGACCAGGTGGTGATCAGCCATGCCGTGGACGATTTCCGGGCCAATGGCCTGCTGGGCCTGATGGTGAGCCATGGCGCCCACGTGGCCTTTGACAGCGTGCGCGTATGGCGACGGTAGGGCAACCGGCTCTCACATTGCTGGCGGCGAGATGCGACCTGCCAGCCAGGTAGTTGGCTCAAGGAGCAGATCATGACCGATCCCGCCCGCAAGAATGCGCTGAGTGCCGATGACATCGAGCAGCTCGCCCGGACCGCAGACTGGGAGATCGTTCAGGCATTTACGCCGGGTGCGCGTCGTGCGTCCCGTATCGAATGGCTACTTATCCTGGCTCTCGTGTTTGTTGCGGGAACGGCCCTATACGTCCATCTGGATATTGTGCCGTTTCTGCCCATCACTCTGTCCCCTTCGGCAGCATCCCTGGCCGGGGTGCTCGCTTTCTGTGCGATGAGTGTCAGCGGCATTCTCCTGTTGGCGATGGCACTGTCCTATGGCTATGGCGTGGCGCGGGTGCTTCGCTACCGCTGGTTCCCGCCCACCCCTTACGTCATCTGTTTAAAATGTGGCACCCGGACCGTGGTCACGCGCTATATTGACGGGCCGGGTTGCAAAGAGTGCGGTTCCCGCGAAGTCCGGTGTGCGCGGTGCAAGGAACCGGCGAGCATCGAGTTATTCATGACTGGGCTGGGATGCCCCAGTTGCAGCGCCCGAGAAATCTCGGTGGAGTGGTAGCGCCACTCAGGAACCTTCTTCCCCCTCCCTGCGTCCTTAAGACGGCATACGCAACACGCATGACGTTTGACGCATGACGCAAGGAGGTCCCCATGAAAAAGCTCATCGCCGCGCTCATCGCCCTGACCCTGCTGGCCCTCGCCGCCAGCCCGGCCGCCGCCGACGGCGTCGTGGTGCCCCGCGAAGTAACCGCCCCGCCCCTCGCCATCAAGTACCACCACGTCCAGGTCACCATCACGGACCAGGTGGCGACCACGCACGTGGACCAGGTCTTTGTGAACGACTGGGACCGGGAGTGCGAGGGCACGTACATCTTTCCCATCCCGGAATCCGCCGCCATCTCGGACTTTACGATGGAGGTGGACGGCAAAACGTTGGAGGGCCGGTTGCTGGACAAGGACGAGGCCCGGCGTATCTACGAGTCCATCGTCCGCCAGCGACGCGACCCGGCCCTGCTAGAGTACGTGGGCCGCAACGCCTTCCAGGCCAGCATCTACCCCATCCCCCCCCACGGCCAACGCCGCATCCAACTGCGCTACAACGAGCTGCTCAAAGGCGAAGGCAACACCGTCTACTACCGCTACCCCCTGAACACGGAAAAGTTCTCCGGCCGGCCCATCGAGGACGTGGCCGTGACCGTGCTCGTCAAGGCCAGCCGGCCCATCCCGGTCGTCTATTCCCCCAGCCACCTCATCGCCATCAAGCGGATTGACGCCGGGACCGTGGAGGTGAGCTACGAGATCCGCAACGCCCGGCCGGACAAGGATTTCGAGCTGTACTACATCCTGGGCGAGGGGGCTATCAGCACCAACGTCTTGACCTACCGCAACCTCGATGGTGAGGGCTTTTTCGTGCTCCTGCTGGCCCCCGCCCCGGATCGGCCCCCGGCCGTGGTGGACAAGGACGTGATCCTGGTGCTGGACACGTCGGGCAGCATGAGCGGCGAAAAGCTGGCCCAGGCCAAAGGCGCGCTGCGGTTCATCCTGGATCGCCTGAACCCCGGCGACCGGTTCAACGTCGTCTCGTTCAACTCCAGCGTCTCCGCCTATGCCGGGGGCCTGGTGCCGGCCGGCGAAGCCGCCAAGGCCCGGCGTTACGTGGATGGCCTGCAGGCCGCTGGTGGCACGAACATTGACGAAGCCCTGGGCACGGCGCTCCGCCTGGCTGATGGCAAGAGCGAGCGGCCCCAGGTGGTCATCTTCCTCACCGACGGCCTGCCCACCGTGGGCGAGCGCGACGCCGGGCGCATCATCGCCAACGTCCAGGCGCGCGCGCCGGCCGGCCTGCGCCTCTTCGCCTGGGGCGTGGGCGACGACGTGAACACCGTGCTCCTGGACGCCATCGCCCTGGGGCAGCACGGCACGTCCGATTACGTCCGCCCCGGCGAGGACATCGAGGCCAAAGTCTCTGCGTTCTACACCAAGATCCAAAGCCCCGTCCTGGCCGACCTCCGGCTCACGTTCGACGGCGTGGAGGCGTATGATCTCTATCCGTCGCCGCTGCCCGACCTGTTCGCCGGCGGGCAGTTGGTGATCACCGGCCGGTTCCGGGGCCGGGGCCAGGCCGACGTGGTCCTGACCGGCCAGGTGAACGGCGCGCCCCAGACCTTCACCTATCGGGGCCTGTCGTTCGGCGAGGAGCCGGGGCCGGACTTTATCCCGCGCCTGTGGGCCACGCGCAAGGTGGGCTATCTGATGAACGAGGTCCGGCTCCACGGCCAGAACAAGGAGCTGGTGGACGAGATCGTGGCCCTGAGCCTGCGCTACGGCATCATCACGCCCTACACCTCGTTCCTGGTGGAAGAGGAGACGCAGGTCTTTACCCTGGATGGCCGCAAGGCCGCCGAGCAGCGCATGTATGCCACGCCTGTGCCGGCGCCCGCGGCCGGGGCCGGGGCTGTGGACTATAGTCAGACCAACAAGGGCCTCCGCGAGTCGGACCGCGCGGCCGGCCCCAACGTCCAGCAGGTGCGCCACGTGGGGAGCAAGACCTTCATCCTGCAACGGGGCGTCTGGACGGACTCGCTCTACAAGGAGGGGATGACCGTCAAGACCATCGCCTTTGATAGTGCGAACTATTATGACATCCTGGCCCGGCGGCCGGACTGGGGGCCGTACCTGGCCCTGGGCAAGGACGTGATCGTGGTGGAGGGCGGGGTGGCCTACCGGGTGGCCGAGGGGGATTATCCGGCCGTGACCGTGCCGAAGGCCCCCGACCCGGCGACGGTCTCGTCCACGACGGCCCCGGCAAACCCGACCAGGTCCCCGTGGGAGCAATTCGTGGCCTGGCTGCGGAGCCTGCTGCCGTAGAGGGCCTCTCCTAACCCCTCCCGCACCCTCCCCTTCCCTCCCCCAATGGGGGAGGGAAGGGGAGGGCTGGGGTGGGGATGGGTGAGGTAGGGGGCTGGTCAAGCGGGCCGGTTTCTGGTATGATGAGCGTAATGCGTAAAACGCAAAACGTGAGCCTGTGCGCCGACTTCTTTCCGCCTCCAAATTATGTTTTGCGTTTCACGTTTTACGGAACACGAATCACGAATCACGAAACGGAGGTGAACCCATGAACAAAACCCTCGTGCGATTGAGCACACTCGTCTCGATGATCGTCATCGCCGGGCTGCTGGCGGGGTGTCTGCCGGCTGGCCCCACGCCGGTCCCCTCGCCCACGCCGGGCCAGGGAGCGGTCGGCCCCGGCGTGGTCTACGTGGTCAAGACGCCGGGCCAGGCCCCCGGCTTTGCCGCCTACGTGCCGGTCCCCGTGAGCGCGCGGCCGGCCGTCCCGGCCACCCAGATCGCCCTGGCGAAAGTGACCAACCCGCAGATCATCGCCGGGCTGTCGGCGGAGCAGCGCGCGCTGCTGGAGCAGAACGGCTTTCTGGTGGTGCCATCCGGCCCGCAGCAGATCTACACGCTGTACAAGCAGGCCCAAGACCGTGGCGACCCCATCTATGTCACCACCGACAGCGTGCTGCACGCCTTTCACATCCTGTACGACTATGCCCTGCGCCTGGCCGAGGCCGGCTATTTCATCCCCGACCTGGAAAAGCTGAACGCGGCCATGCTCCAGGCAGCCCAGGAGCAGTACGCCAAAGGCGAGGGGCCGGTGAAAGAAGCCGCCCGGCGCAACGTCGCCTTCTTCAGCGTCGCCGCGCGCCTGCTGACGCCGGAGGCCCAGACCCCGGCCGAGGTAGAGGACCTGGTCCAGGCTGAGCTGGCCCTGGTGGAAGCCCACGAGGGGTACAAGCCCTCGCCCATCTTCGAGAACCTGCTGGACTATAGCCGCTTTGTCCCGCGCGGTCACTATACCCGCTCCGACGCGCTCAAGCGCTTCTTCAAGGCCATGAGCTGGTACGGCCTGGTGGAGTTCCGGCTCAAGCCCGGCCAGACCCCTGAGGAGATCGCCATCGGCCGGCGCGAGACCCGCCAGGCCCTCCTCATCACCCTGGCCCTGGCCGCCGATGCCGAGGCCCTCAAACGTTGGGACCGCATCTACGAGCCGACCGCCTTTTTCGTCGGCAAGGCCGATGATCTGACGGTCTATGACTACCTGGCGGTCATTCGGGAGACCTTTGGCGAGCAGGTGCGCCTGGGCGACCTGGCCGACGACGCCCGGATGGACGCCTTTATCGCCGCCACCGACCGGCTCCCGGCTCCCAAGATCGTCTCGTCCTTCGTGCTGGACACGCAAAAGCCGGAGGAGGTGACCAAGGGCTTTCGCTTCATGGGCCAGCGCTTTGTGCCGGACTCGTACATGTTCCAGCAGCTCGTCTACGACAAGGTGGGGACCCAGGGCCAGCCGCGCATCTTTCCCAAGGGGCTGGATGTGCTGGCGGTGCTGGGCAGCGAGCGGGCCTACACCATCCTCAAGGACGTGTACAAGGAAAATCGCTTTGCCAACTATGATGCGCAGATGAGCAAGCTGCGGGCCGAGTTCGGGGCGCTGACGGAGGCGGACTGGACGCAGAACCTCTACTATGGCTGGCTCTATGCCCTGTTGCCCTTGCTGGAGCCAAAGGGCGAGGGCTATCCGACCTTCATGCGCAGCCCGGCCTGGACGGACAAGCAGCTCTACACCGCGCTCGGCTCCTGGACCGAGCTGCGCCACGACACCATCCTGTACGCCAAGCAGAGCACCACCCTGCGGGCCACCGGGATGCCGCCGCAGCCGGAGAAGGTGGCCGGCTATGTGGAGCCGGAGGCGGCCTGCTACGCCCGGCTCGCCGCGCTGACCCGGCAGATGCGCGCCGGCCTGGGCGACCGGGGCCTCCTGGACGAGGAGCTGGCCGGCAAGTTCGAGCGCCTGGAAAAGCTGCTGCTGACCCTGAAGACGATCAGCGAGAAGGAGCTGACCGGCCAGCTCCTCACGGAGGACGAGGAGAACGTCATCCGCTACATCGGCGGGACGCTGGAGAGCCTCACCACCTTCACGTCCCAGGCGGCCGGCGAGGTCACGAGCGAGGCGGACGAGCGCATGGCCATCGTGGCCGACGTGCACACAGACACCAATACCGGTCAGGTGCTGGAGGAGGGCGTGGGCGACGCCTTTACCATCTATGTGGTGGTGGAGCGGGGCGGCCAGCAGACCGTGTGCATCGGCGCGACGTTCAGCCAGTACGAGTTCACCTGGCCGATGGAGGACCGCCTCACCGACGAGGCGTGGCAGGCCTTTGAGAAGTGGCCGGACCTGGCCCCCTGGACAGCGAGCTTTATCCGGTAAAGATGGCCGCTCGCGGCGGCCCCCACGTGCTCGCGGCGGCCCTCACGTGCTCGCGGCAGCCCCCACGTGCTCGCGGCGGGTTTGTAACCCGCCGCCACCCGGACGCGGGTGGCAAACCCGCGTCAAGCAAATGGTAGCTCGCGGCGGCCCTCACGTGCTCGCGGCAGCCCCCACGTGCTCGCCGCGGCCCCCACGTGCTCGCCGCGGCCCCCACGTGCTCGCGGCGGGTTTGTAACCCGCCGCCACCGCCGCACCCGTCGCCATGCCGGAGAGAACCAACATGCCCGTGAAACCCAACTTTGATCCCGCCAACCTCTACTTCATCACCACCTCGGCCGTTGGTCACGCCCACCTGTTCCGCCGCGACGTGATCAAGCGCATCGTTGCTGACAGCCTGAACTTCATGCGCGCTCGTGGCTGGGTCCGCCTGTACGTCTTTGTCATCATGCCCAATCACATCCACGTCATCGTTCGCTTCCTGGAAGGGCATACACTCTCGGACGTGCTGCGCGATTTCAAGAAACACACGGCCAAGCAGATCGTCCGTCAGTACCAGGCCGAAGGAAATCAACAAGTTCTGATGTTTCTGGAGCAGGCAGCAGCCCATGTCCCCGACCAGCGTTACAAGGTCTGGGAAGACGGTTATGACGCGCGGGACGTGTTTTCGCCGGGCTTTTTGCGCCAGAAGATGGACTATTGCCACAGCAACCCATGCCAGCCACACTGGCAACTGGCCGAGTTGCCAGAGCAATATCCCTGGTCCAGCGCGCGGTACTATGTGCTGGGGGAACCGGCGATCATTGCCGTAGACGATGTGCGCGAGTTACTGGTGTGAGAGGAGAGGGGCGGGTTACAAACCCGCCCGGAGCGACAGCCAGACGCTCAAAGGCGGTTTGTGGGCCACGTGCTCAAAGGCGGTTTGTAACCGCCGTCTGCGCCGAGCCACGTGCTCACAGGCGGTTTGCCCCCGCCGAGGGGCGGGTTACAAACCCGCCCGGAGCGGTATCGAGGGAGGTGGGTTGCAAACCCGCCCGGAGCAGACAAGCAAAGGGTTTGTTTATCCCCCCAAATGCACCCGGGCCGCCGGGTGGCCGTAGAGCAGGTAGGCCAGCCAGGTGGGGTTGTCTGGCTCGGCCCGGCGGCACTCTTCCCGGGCCGCCGCCAGCGCTTCGCCCAGGGTGCGCTGGCCCCGCACGCCGTCGTAGAACGCCTCGGCAAAGGCGGCCGCCATCCGGTCCTCCACCTCCCACAGCGGCCCGATAAAGGCCCCGCAGCCCGGCTCCACAAAGGCCTGCGCCCAGCCCCCGATGCCGGTCAGCCCATAGCCCACCCGCCCCACCTCGCAGGCGTTGAAAAAGACCAACGGCCGGTTGCGCTGGATGGCCCCCTCCCGGGCCAGCCCCACGATGTCGCCGGCGCAGAGCCTGCCGTCTTCCAGCACCAACGCCGACCGGTACGGGTCTGGCTCAAAGCGGCCGTGGCCGGCAAAGTGCAGCAGGTCGCAGTCGTCTTCCAGGAGGGCGGACACGGCGGCCAGCGTGGCCCGGGGCGGGGTGAGGTCCCGGATGACGCGGGCCGCGGAATCGCCGGGCGCCATCACGGGCTGCCGAAGGGTGCGGGCCGCCGGGCCGCCGGGCGCCGCCATCCGCCCGCTGATCAGGGCCTGGATCGCCTGTCGCTCGCGGGCGACGGAGGGCAGGCCGCTGCCGGCCGGGGCCACGCACGCCGCCGACGATACCCGCAGGTCGTCGTAGGGGTCGCTGCGGCCGGAGGCCAGCCAGCGCCCCACGCGGTAACGGATGCCCAGCGGGGCCTCTTCCTCCCAGCCGCCGGGGACATCGTAGGGCCAGGCCAGTTCCCAGGGGATCCACGGCTCGTCGGAGGTGATGAGGATGGTGGCGCCGGGGTGCGCGCGCAGCTCGCCGTACAAAGCCCTGAGGCCCGGCGGGAACAACTCCCGATAGATGCGCTGCCCGATGCGCTTGAGCGCGGCCGGGCCGCCGGCCCCGCCGGCCGCCATCTCGCTCAGGCGGGCGAACGTGTCGGCCTGCCATTGCGCCGGGGACATGGTGAGGGTCAGCGGCTCGATGTTGCGGTAGGCGTGGCGGTTCAGCAGGGGGCTATCCACCTCGAACTCCAGGGTAACTGCGCTGCCCTGGTCCCGGCGGCGGATGCGCAAATCCACGTCCGGCACCGGCAGGTATTCCTGGCCCAGCAGGCCGATGCCGGCCGGGGGCCGGGGCAGCGGCTCGTCGGCCGGGCGCCCGGCCACCACCTCCGGCCGCAGCGTGGTCGTGCCCAGCCGCCGGCCACGCTGGTGGAACTCGAGCGTCACGTCCCACGCGCCGACGCGCACCGGCCGGAGGTAGAACGTGACCGGGGGGCTGTCGCGGTCGGCATAGACGGTGAGGCTGGCCGTGTCCGCGCCGAGCACGGTCAGGCCGGCCGGGTCCGGCCGCACGCGCACCGTCACCGGCTCGTCGCCGGGCCAGGCGAGGAGGTGCTGGCTCACCGCGCTGAGGGCCGCCGGCTGGCCGGTGAGGCCCACGGTGAGGGGAAAGCGGGCCGTGTCCAGGGCCACCTGGCGGGGGCAGTAGACGTCCAGGTAGCGGGCCACGCGGGCGGCCAGGGCCTGGGCCAGGGCGGCCAGGTCTGAGGGTGTGGGAGTGTGGGGGGGCGGCTCCTGGCCTTGGCGCTTACGCGGGATGTCCGGCTCGGTCGGGTAATTGAGTGTGGGAGTGTGGGAGAGCGGCTTCGCGCCTTTGTCCCTGATGGTGAGGGTCTCGGCCTTGCCGCGCAAGGTCTTGGTCCGGCGTTGGAGCCACGAGGCGTCCAGGCCGTATTCGCGGAACAGGGCGGCCAGGTCGTTCTGGAGGGCCTCGAGCGGGGCGCCGGCGGCGGCGCGGGCCAGGAGGCCCTGGAGCCGGCGGCGGAAGGCCGGCCAGCGGTCGCCGAGCTGCTTTTGCAGGCCCGGCAGGCGGGCGATGAGTTCCTGGGTGATGGGGGACGGGGTGGACATGGAGACCTCCGTGATGCGTGATGCGTCAAACGTCAAACGTCAGGCGTGATGCGTGATGCGTCAAACGTCAAACGTCAAACGTCAGGCGTGATGCGTGATGCGTCAAACGTCAAACGTCAAACGTCAGGCGTGATGCGTGATGTGTGCTGGTTGCCAATCGCCAGTTGCCAATCGCTAATCGCTAAAACCGCCAATGGCGGCCACCAGCCCGGCCCCGCGATCTGCCTGGTATGCGGCGGCGACTTCCTGGAGCAGGGCCTGGAATTGGGCCGGGGAATAACGGAGTTGGGCGGCCAGTCCGTTGACCCACGGCTCCACCCGGCGCAGGTCCGCGTGGCCGAGGGATTGGAGGATCAGGGCGCTGAGGACCAGGAGGCGCAGGCCCGGCTCCGGGCGCCCGTCTTGCGCGGCCAGGATGCCCAGTTGGGCGAAGGTGGCCGCCTCCCCGGCCCGATCCCCGATCTGCTGGCGCATGGCCAGCGCCCGGCCGCACTTGTCCCGCGCCGCCCGGTAGTCGCCCTCGTTGAGGTCAATCGTCGCCAGTCCGTGCCAGGTGGCCGCCTCCCCGGCCCGA
>FWPV01003600.1_pt1 | contig 24027 bp, 23 predicted proteins | sample 2228371 | NCBI WGS metagenome assembly FWPV01 (sample SAMEA103939776, study PRJEB20133) | metagenome | reverse complement strand
ATTGAGGATTATGACTTTCGATATTAATAAGACGATAAATTACTGGATGGAAAGTGCTGCTTATGATCTTGGGACAGGAAAGAGTTTGTTAGAGTCAGAGCGATTTCCGTATGCACTCTTTTTTGGCCATCTTGCTCTTGAAAAAATTTTTAAGGCATTAGTGGTGAAAACCACAGCAGAGCACCCTCCATTTACTCATTCCTTGCCATTCCTCGCAAGGAAAATCAGAACGGAGATGCCCGAATCCATCCTTGATAGGCTGGCTGAATATACAGAATCCCATATCGAGTCAAGATATCCTGATGAGAAAGAGGAGTTTTATTAAAGATGTACAGGGGAATTTGCTCGCAAAAAATTTTCTGAAATTGGGGAGATCTATCAATGGTTGTTTCAAAAGTTAGAGAGATCATCTTAAGATTTATAGGAGCATTAAACCAAAAGGGTATCCAGGTAGAAAGGGCTCTTCTTTTTGGTTCAAATGCATATGGGAATCCCAGGGCTGATAGCGATCTGGATGTTGCTATTGTTTCCCCAGATTTTGGAAAAGATCGATTTGAAGAAGGGAAGATGCTGTTTCAGGTCGCCTGGAGAATTGATCCAAGGATTGAACCTGTTCCAATCTCTTCGAGGGCTTTTGAAAACGACACCTGGGTGCCAATTATCCATGAAATTCGGCAGAAAGGAGTTGAAATCGAATTTTAAGTCAATCCCGGGTTGTCTTCCCTATCCTTGCTCTCCTCACTGGTTTATTCTTGTCAAGTACTTTTTTCAGGAGGTATTTATTACGAGTTCTTAGGTATTGCACCTTGCCTAACCCTGGTAATTTGAGGGTCTCAACTGAGCCCTGACCTTGCTAATCGAGGCTAAGGTGCAGGCGGAGAGTTATGAAAGCTCCCTTCGAAGGTCGACCCAAGTCGCCTTAAGTAGGAGGAGTGATAATCTCTCCGCCCCACAATCGCTAACCTGTTGACCTCTATGCCGCTTCTTTAAATTGATAACTGGTGGCGAAGCCACCTTGGATAAAAGTCTTATGATCTCGAACCAAAGCAAATATAATCCTCAAGAGTTTACGAGCCACAGCCACCAGAGCCTTTTTCCCAGGCATCCCTCTTTCCAGATATCTCCGATAATACTCCTGCATCGCACCACCCTTTCTCACTGTATTGAGAGAGGCGTAGAACAACAGCTTTCTCAACAGAGCACGACCTCTTTTCGAAATCCGCCTACGGCCTTGACGTTTCCCAGAACTGATCTCAAACAGATCCATTCCTGCATATTTGAGGATCTCCGAAATCGTCCCAAACTGCCCAAAATCTCCTATTTCACCAATCAAACCTGCCGCCGTCACAGGACCGATCCCCTTGATCGACAGAATCCACCGGCTATAAGGAATTTCTTTCAGGTGAACAATCATCTCCTTTTCCACCCTCTCAATAAACCGCTCAATGGCTTCTATCGACGATATATATTCCATGATTTCAAGCACGATGCTGCTCTGCCCCTCTTGAATGCCTACAGAGTTGCGTGCTGCTTCATAGAGCGCTTGAGCACGATCTTCCCCCAACTTTCCTTTGCTTACTTTCTTAAGCACCCGAGTAAGTTCCTCCAGCCCCTTTCCCACCACCTTCTCAGGCGTAGGGCAGTCCATCAAAAGATATCGAGCACTCCGGCTCTTGACCCCTTTCATCACTTCCAAAAACTCAGGAAAGATAATAAAAACCATATCCTGCAGTTGGTTCAACACTACGGTGCGCCTTTGAATACTCTTCTCACGGGCGTTGGTCAATCTCCGCAGTTCCGCAGCCTTCCCCTCAGGGATGATAACCGTAAGGGCATGGCCCAACTCCATAATGTCAGCGATCACTTTGGGATCCTTACGATCCGTCTTGTTAGGAGAATTACCCTCGAGCTCTTTAACCCTCTTCGTGTGAAAAGGATTGACCTGAACCAACCTTACTCCTCTTTTTCTCAAAAAGTGCAAAAGCGGCTCAGCATAGGAACCAGTGGATTCAAAACCTACAACGACCTCCTCTATCGTATGGCCCTCCTTCGCCTGACAAATGCCATCCCAAAACTTTTGGAAACCCCTCCCATTATTAAAAAATTCAAAGGGCTTAATCTCAGTCCCATCAGGAAATCTCCAATACCCTGTATGTTTTACTTTACCTATATCCACTGCCACAATGAGTGTTCTTCCGTTGACTTTTTTAAGCTTTTTTGTGTTACCATTGTCCATGGCTATACTCCTTTCCTTGTTTTGGATTTGACCAACTTGCTAATTTACCAAACAAGAAAGAGTATAGCCACTTTTTTATGGCTACCGTTCCTTCTATATTATAGCAAGCTCCCTGAGGGAGAAGGGATGAAGAAGAGCGCCAGGCGTGATAGGTATCAGCAATCTTACGGATGTCTTCATCCGTGAGTTCTCGATGAGTGCGGTCCACCATTCTGCCCATCTTCCTTGCATCGATGAAAAGGACTTGGCCCCTCCGGTCACGAAATTTACCATCTTTTCGATTCCGGGCAATGAACCAGAGGCAGGCAGGGATTTGTGTCGAGTAGAATAGTTGGCCTGGCAATGCCACCATGCAGTCTACGAGATCAGCCTCGATGATATTCTTGCGGATTTCTCCCTCACCGGACTGGTTTGACGACATCGAGCCATTGGCAAGAACGAACCCAGCAATCCCTGTCGGTGCGAGATGGTAGATCATGTGCTGAACCCAGGCAAAATTGGCATTGCCAACAGGTGGAATACCGAACTTCCAACGCTTATCTTCCCGCAGGCGCTCTCCGCCCCAGTCGCTCACATTGAAAGGCGGATTCGCCAGAATAAAGTCTGCTTTCAAATCAGGATGACGGTCATTGTGAAAAGTGTCGCCGTGGGCGATCTGGCCTTCGATGCCACGAATGGCAAGGTTCATTTTGGCCAGCCGCCAGGTGGTGTAATTCGATTCCTGGCCATAAATTGAAATGTCTGCCTTTGCTTTTCCTGCATTGCCGTTTCCAGTAGCGTGGGCGCGAATGAACTCGATCGATTGAACGAACATGCCTGAGGAGCCGCAGCAGGGATTGTAAACCCGGCCGCGGTATGGCTCGATCATCTCGACCAAGAGCTTGACGACGCACCGAGGCGTGTAAATTCGCCACCTTTCTTCCCTTCGGCGCTTGCAAACTGCGCGAGAAAGTACTCATAGATCCGTCCCAGCACATCTTTGGATCGAGCGTCCTCATCACCTACCTTAATGTTACTAATGAGATCGATGAGTTGACCGAGGCGTTGCTTATCGAGTGCCGGGCGCCCGTAATCTTTTGGTAATACACCTTTGAGAGAGGGGTTATCCCTCTCGATAGCGCTCATGGCATCGTCAACGGTCTGGCCGATTGTGGGTTGTTTCGCATTAGCCCTGAGGTTCGACCAGCGCGCCTCAGGTGGCACCCAAAAAACATTCACTGCCCGGTATTCATCAGGGTCTTCTGGGTCTGCTCCCTGTTCTCGCTCGGCTTCGAGCCTCCTATGCTTTTCCTCGAATGTGTCTGAGATGTATTTCAGGAAGATTAAACCGAGCACAACGTGCTTATACTCGGCGGCATCCATACTGCCACGCAGGGCATCGGCCATCTTCCAGAGCTCGGCTTCATACCCAACATTGGCGCCATTCTTGCTGCCGGTTTTTTCCGCTTTTTTGCTCTTGGCCACTTCTCACTCTCCTTAGATTTTTTAGCTTTCTGCTTCCTCAAGAGGTTCCGGCACATCCGACCAGGTGTCAGGTCTACACTATTTACCCCGTTAGAAAGCCCCGCTGCTTGCAGCGGGGATGAAGAGAGTTTCCTGATAGAAGCGAACACGGGGTTTAACCCGCTGCGCCAGCGCTTGCGCGGCGAGTGCCCCCGTGTGAGCCTTCCCGTTAGAAGGCCGGAGGTCTTCTAACGGGGTTTACTCGCCCTTGCCTTTCAATTTTTCCGGTGTGCTTTCTTCAAGCCCCAACCAACGCATCGCGGCAAGGGCTGAGTTAGGACTCGACATCACACATCGGAGCAGGGCAAGAGCGGTCCAGTAGCGGATTCGCTTCTTCCAGCCCGTAAGCGTCTCTCCGGTCTGAACCAACTCCCGGCTGAATTTGTAAACCCGCTCAAATAAATCACGATAGGCAGGGGACAATGGAGCCGACGGATAAACTCTGCATCTACTCATCCTTATTTAAACCGATTGAATTGCCACATACTCTGCAAAGGAGGTTGATTCTGGCACGGGAAGTCCATCCTCACGTAATCCTTTAATATGCATTTCAATGGCTTGATACATATTTTTCTCTGCCTCCTCACGAGTAGCTCCTGTCGCTACACAACCAGGTAAATCAGGCGAGTAGGCTGAAAAATTACCGTCTGCCTTTTCGATCACGATAAGAAAACGATACATATTTATTTGACCTCCTTCAGTCTTGCCTGTTTCAAAATGCTGTTTAAAGTGCCTTGTGCAAGATCATCATTGGGATGTCCTGCAATGGTAACTCTCCCTGGGATGCTTGGGTGTTTGTATTGCCGGTGGCTTCCTTTCGTTTCAACCAAATACCACCCCTCTGCCTCTATCAATTTTATAATATCACGAATTTTCATGCCTCATCCTCTCATGAGTCTCCTTCATACTCTCCTGAAGTTAGTAGGAAGAATAGAATTGGACAATCATTTTCTTTGAGAGGCGTCTAATACAGTTAGACCTACAATCTGGTCTCCTCTATATCGAATCAGGATGCCGCTCTTTAGCATCTCTGAATCCGTTGCCTTCTGTGGTCTTTTGAAATTGATGTAGAGGACATCAGCTTCCTTATCATAGTCTATCCACATCCTTTCCTTAGGAAACTTTAAAAGATGAGGGGTTGCCTTAAAGATTTCCTTGATCATCTCGTCTCTTACGACTTCTTTTGCCATAATATCACCTCTTTTTCTAAATCTATCTTACTTGTAAAGTAAGCGGTTATGACGAAACCATCCTCTCTGCTTATTTCTCTATAACTCATCAATTACAGATTGGCGAAGGTCAAAGATACTCATAGGAGTTTCTGCCTTTTCGAATACAGTTCCAAGAAGATTTAATCAAGAATGATGTTTAGAATGAAGGCATACCTTCCATTCAGAGTAAATGAAAGGTTCATATCCTGATTGAAATTTACTAAATTGAGATAGATGTGTCAATTACCCCAATTTTTTTAAAGAGTCCTAAAAAAGACCCAAAAAAAATTTTGGGAGTCCCGTTTGTATGTGCGAAGGGGAGACTCGACTGACCCTTCCGTATCCTTAGAAAATCCGACCAGGTGTCAGGTCTACACTATTTACTCGCCCTTGCCTTTCAATTTTTCCGGTGTGCTTTCTTCAAGCCCCAACCAACCAAACGCATCGCGCCAAGGGCATAGAGCATAGGGTAAATTCTCTTGATATGATGTCCGTGACCCGTGACCGTGGAGCCCCTGACTGAGAAGCACAAATCGTGAATCAAATCATTTGATGCTTCTTCTATTGCCTCGCACAATGGAATAAGGCGTCAGGGCAGGGGGTGAATGTCTTTGAGCAAATGTTTGAAAGGCACCGCCCGTATTTTTTTATCTAATGGAAAGGTATGCTCTCCTGCATGGATCACATCCAGAGATTGGAGATGGAGATCGGACAAGGCATGACGCATGGAAGGAGTGATCTGTGGAGAAGTTGTCCGCTTGATCTCAAACCCTATCCGCCTGCGCCCCCTGACAATCAGAAGGTCCAATTCTGCTCCTCCATGGGTCGCCCAGAAGAAACATTCCTCCCAACTGACGCCAAGATGATGAATGACCTGCTCAAGAACAAAGCCCTCCCAAGAGGCTCCGACCTTTGGATGGCTCTCAAGATCCTTAAGCGTTCTGAGGCCTAATAAGGTATGCAGCAAACCACTGTCTGCAATGTAAATTTTCGGAGCTTTCACTTGTCGCTTCGATAGGTTCTCATACCAGGGCAAAAGTTGACGGACCACCAAGGCAGCACTCATCAGGTCCAGATAGTGGCGGATAGTCGTGTCTGCCACTCCAAAAGACCGAGCAAACTCAGAACTATTCCAGATTTGGCCGTGGTAGTTTGCCAGCATCGTCCAAAAGCGACGGAGCGTGGTAGACCGAATGGTAATTCCCAATTGTGGGAGATCCCTTTCCAAAAATGTACGAATAAATCCCTGACGCCACTCATCGCTCTCGGTCTGGTTACGGGCCAGGTAGGATCTTGGGAAACCTCCCCGTAACCACCGCTGATGGTAGTTCTCAATCCCGACCTCCTCGAGAGAAAACCCACCCAGCTCGTGGTAGAAAATCCGGCCTGCCAGAGTCTCAGAACTCTGGCGAAGCAAGTCGGGTGAAGCACTACCCAGCAGCAGAAAACGGACGGCGGATCGGGGGCGATCCACTAAAACCCTTAAGATTGGAAAAAGGTTGGGCTGCCGATGGATCTCGTCGATGACAACTAGTCCCTTCAGGTCTCTTAAGGCAAGCAAGGGATCGGAAAGCCGAGCCGTATCTTCAGGGTTTTCCAGATCGAAGTAGGAAGTTGGTCCTTTTGTTTTTTCAATAAGAATTCGAGCCAGAGTGGACTTTCCGACCTGGCGCGCACCGATCAATCCCACCACGGGATGTCTTCGGAGAAGCCCTTGAAGCGTTTCTATTTCTCTTTTACGGTTGATCAACATGAGAAAAGTGTACCTTGAAAATTCTGTCCGGTCAACCGAAATTTCAAGGTATCAGAAGGATCCTGGATCCTATCTTCATAAGATGGGGACATTGGTTCAAATACAACTTTATCCTACCAACACAAACCCAAACATCTTCCTGGGTCGCCGTATAAAACTCTGAACGTCTTTGCTATTCTCATCAATTACAGATTGGTACGGATTGGGGAAGGTCAAAGATACTCATTTGGATTTTACCCGTTGCAGAAACAGAGCTAATAAGGCTTACAAAAGAATTACATTTAGAGTGAAGACCCACCCTTGATTCAAGTCTATTCAAGGACAATTTGAAATGGAATTTACTAAATTCTGATAGAAGTGTCAATGGGAATTGGAAAACATGGGAATTTGAAAACAGAACGGTTGATCAGGTGGTTTTAAAATAAATATTTGACATCCCGGCCATTATATTTTAGAAATCTCCCTTTTTGAAAGGGAATACCAATATAAGGAGTGGCAGATGAAGTATGGTAGTGGCATGGTTTATGAAAGGCTCTATGGTTCTGGTGAAAACTTTTTGGGGTGGAGATGCATCCTGTGCGGAGAAATTATTGATGAAGTGTTTTTGAAGAATCGTCAATCGGGTTCAGGCTGATAGAGTAGGGAGTGTGATAGAACGGGGAAGAAGGGGGAATAAATTCTGATTTCTCTTTCTCGCTCTGAGTTTGAAATCCCGGAGAATTTTCCTGAAAGACTAAACTACCAGAGAGTTGGTAATTTCAAAACCTTTTTTTGGCAAAGGCACGCCCGGAGGGACTTTTAAGATACTTTTCAAAGTTGAGGGCTTTCTGCCGATCATTGAAAGCAATTGCGGTTTTTATACTCCAAGGTTTGTATTTCGAGGTATGAGGAACGGTTCCAGCATTATGTGTCTTTAGACGGGAATCAAGATTTTCTGTAAACCCGGTATAGAATCTTTTCTGATCGACTTCCGATTGAAGGATGTAAACATAATAAAATTTCATCCGCATTCTTCGCTTCAGACTACGTTTCTCTCGTAGTTCGAATTAAAGCTTATGGCCTGCCGAGACGTAGCTTCGAATCGCTCGGTGGTAATAATGATTACCCGCCTTCGCCCAAGGGCTACAGCGCGGCAGACTTCGCTTCGACCAAAATTTCGAAGCGAAGTCTGGTGGAGGCGGCGGGAATCGAACCCGCGTCCGAGAACCTTCCGACAGAGCTTCTACATACTTAGCCTGTGTATTTTGATTCACCTTTCCGATCTCCCACAGGCAGGATTCCGAAAAGGTTAGCTTATGGCGATTCGCTCCTCTCCTATAAGCATCGGAGAGGAACTATCCTGTATGTCTGACATCCACATTCCGCCCTACAGGAGAAGACGGAAGGGACGCTGGCTGCTTTTAGGCAGCCAGGGCATAATCGTAGTTGGCTGCGATTATGTTTAAACCCATTTGTTTAACGAGCCAATGGGACCTCGGTATGCCACCCTGCCGTCAACGATCCCCGTCGAACCCTTTTCGCCCCCTTTCCATATCACGTTCCATCGTCTTTCGTTTTAAGGCTTCCCGTTTATCGAAGAGTTTCTTTCCTTTTGCCAATCCCAGTTCCACCTTCGCTTTTCCATTGGAAAAGTAAAGGCGGAGTGGGATCAGGGTATATCCCTTCTGCTCTACCTTGCCGATGAGGCGTTTAATCTCCCTTTTATGGAGGAGAAGTTTGCGCGTTCTCAATGGATCGGGATTGAAACGGTTTCCGTGGGAATACGGACTGATATGGGCATCTACCAGAAAGACCTCGCCGTTTTTAATCATCCCATAACTGTCACCCAGATTCGCCTTTCCCTCCCGAAGGGATTTGACCTCTGGACCGAGAAGGCAGATCCCTGCCTCCAGAGAGTCTTCAATGGTGTAATGGAACCTCGCCTTCTTGTTCTGGCAGATCAATTTTTGTGCCATTTAATACCATTTTAGCGGATTTAAGGAAACGAATCAATAAGATTCCGCAGACCGCATTCAGAATAGGAATTAAACACGGACGGGGAGTTCGATGAGGAAGGTGGTGCCTCTGGGCTTATTGTCCCGCACCCGGATATATCCATTGTGGTCGGCAATGATGGTATTGACAATGGTTAACCCCAATCCTGTCCCGGTTTTTTTTGTGGAATAGTAAGGTTCAAAGAGTTTCCCTTTGTCTTCGTCCGGAATGCCGCATCCATTGTCACTCACCTCGAGGCGGACCATCTGGAGATTCGGGTCATAACTGGTTTGGATTTTCACCTCTCCTTCCTTTTCAATCGCCGCCAGGCTATTCTTGATGAGGTTGATCATAACCCGTTTCATCTGTTCCCGATCGAGGTTCAGGACAGGTAGATCCTGAGGGATGAAGTCAAAACGGACTTCTTTATGGGCTTCCTTAAAAAGAACCAGTGTCTCCTGAATGATCTCATTCAGGTGATTGGGAGTGGGATTCGATGCAGGCATCCGGGCGAAATTAGAAAATTCATTGACCATCCCCTTCAGCTCTTCCACCTGTTTGACAATGGTGGAGGTACATTCATCAAACACTGTTCCATCCTGGCCGAGTTTTTCGAGATATCGTTTTCGCAATCGTTGAGCGGAAAGCTGGATGGGAGTGAGAGGGTTTTTGATCTCATGGGCAATCCTCCGGGCCACTTCCCTCCAGGCGGCCACTTTCTGGGCTTTGATCAACTGGGTCAAATCGTCAAAGACGGCGACCACCCCAAGAGGTTTTCCCTCCTCGTCTTTCAGGGTGGTGAGATTGATCAGAAGAGAGAGGGAGGTGCCGCCCACCTGAACCGTCACTTGCTTTTCAATGGAGTCTTTCTGCGTATTCACGAGTTCGTTTAGAAGTTCCTCTATTTTTTCTACATACTCCTTATTCAATGCCTCTGTAAATTTTTTGTCCAGGATATTCTCTCCCTTTACCTCTAACATCTGTTCCGCAGAAGTATTGATGGTGGTGATGACCCCCCGATTGTCTATCGTGATCACCCCTGCAGCGACATTTTTCAGGACAATCTCCATATATTTTTTTCTCCGTTCCAGTTCAGAACGGCTGACCTGAAGATCTGCGGTCATCTGATTGAAGGATTGGACGAGTTTCCCGATTTCATCGCTCGCCTTCATATCGATTCGAACGTTGAGGTCTCCTTCAGCGATTCGATGGGTCGCTTCTGCCAGTTCTTTGATTGGGCCGGTGATATCCCGAGCCATGCGGATGCCAAACCAGATGGCGGAAAAGACGATCAGAAGCGTCACCATCAAGAGAGCCATCATATAACTGAATTTGATGGGCTTTTTTAGAACTTTTAACTGTTTGTAATCGACAAAAGCCTGCGAGATTTCGCGCATTTTTCCTGCCAGGCTTTTCGGGATGAAGTAGGAAGCCACGACCACGCCGATCACTTCGTCCTGATTCTGAGAAGAAGAGAGAGGAACGATTCCTGTGATCATTTCTCCCTCACCGACAGGCAGTGTTCTGGAAATTTCTTTTCCAGAGAAACCGACATCCAGCAGGTCTTTGGGTGGGTTGATCGCAATCGTTTTCAGAGCAGGGTCTTCCACCCTCATCCCGGTGCCCCCCTCTTTTAAGAAGACTCCCAGGAAACTCAGATGGTATTCCTGTCGTTTGATTTCGAGGGTCTCTTTTAGGGGAGCTGTCCAATGTTGATTCTTGACTATCAGTTGAGGGGATAGATGGCGGCTGATCTGTCTGGCAGATGAGATACACTGATTTGCAAAATCGCGGTAGTACGTCTGGGCGACTTCTAAAGAGCCCTGGAGGGATTGTTCGACCTGAGCCTTAAACCAGTGATCCACACTGTTGGTAATAAATCCCACAGCGACGAAAAAGAGAAGGAAGGTGGGAATGAGTGTGAGACTGATGAAGGCCACAACCAGTTTGGTTCTGAGCTTTGCCCCCAGAATTTCCCGTTTCCTTTCAAAGACCAGTTTAACGAGGTTCCGGATCACAAGAAAGATGAGAAGAAGGATGAGGATGATGTTGATATTGATGAGACTGAAGATGATGATGTTGTTGGCGATCGGAATCTGTTCTCCCACCTGGGGGATCTTCATCTCGAGGGTGGTCAGGGTAACAATCAAGATGGCGATGATGCCGATGATGATCAGCTCGTTTCGTCGCCTTCGCTGGTCTGGAGAGAGTGCTTTTTTCATCATACGGAGAGACACATTGAGGCTATAAGAAAAAGGGTTACGGTGACGATGTTCGTATCGAAGTTAGAAGCACGAGGCCCGATGATCAAAAAAACCCGAGCTTCAAGCTCCGACAACAACAAACGTCACATTTCATTTGCCTCCATAGACCTCGTTAATATTTAAGCGAAAGACGAGACCTTTCTTTTCTATCAAATCTATCAAACCAAAAGGGAGTTTGAAGGGGACCGTAAGCCGAGTTCTGTGTTCCAGCCCCTCTGAAGGAGAAGCCGGAATGATGACCATTTATCTTGGGTCCTGATTGCTCAGGACCTCTAGCGACCTAACCCGTCCCGCCTTTATTCCAACGAGTTGGAATAAATTTGAATGGGCTGTTCTTTTCCCCTTTTCTGGGGAAGCGGGACCTATTTGGTCTTGCTCCGGGTGGGGTTTACCAAGCTGCTCTGATCGCTCAGGGCACTGGTGAGCTCTTACCTCGCCTTTTCACCCTTATCCCGCCGGAGGCGGGACGGTATCTTTTCTGTGGCACTTTCCGTATTCTATCTCTTTCGAGACAGAACCGTCCGCGTTACGGACCACCCTGCCCTGTGGAGCTCGGACTTTCCTCCCCTCAGCATCCCTTTCAGGGATCATGAGGAGCGGCCATCTCGTCCCCTTCCCACCCCCTCTTTTTCCCGGCGAATCTCTCTTTCAATTGCCTGATTGGCAAGAAGATCAGCCTCCTGGTTCTCATCTCTGGGGATGGATTCGATTTCAAACGTCATAAAGGTTTTCAGGCTCTCCAGGACCCTTTTGTGGAGAAGCCTTAAGCGAGGCTCCTTGACCCGATAAATCCCTTTGACCTGCCTTTCGATGAGTTCTGAATCGGTAAAGATGTAAAGCGTTTCTGCGCCGAGTCTTTTCGCCTGCTGAAGCCCCAAAAGCAGTGCGCCATATTCGGCTTCATTATTGGTCTTGTGCCCGAGATAACGGCTCAAAGCGGAGACTTTCCTTCCCTCAAGATCGGTAATATAGACTCCAGCGGCCGCCCTTCCTGGATTCCCTCTGGAGGCGCCATCAATGAAGATACGATAGGCAGGACCCTGTCCGCCTGAGACGCTCTCTTCTTTCTCTCTCATTTTTTTTCGCCGTTTCCATCCCAGTAAAGAATCCGGTTACAGTTGGGACAACGGATAAGGGCGTTATTTTTCTGAACTTCAATAAACATCTGGGGAGGGACATTCACAAAACAACCTTGACAGGTTTCATTTTTCACACTCACCATTCCGATTCCCTGCCGTTTTTCTTTTAACATATTATACAATTTAAAGAGATTCGATTCGACCTGTTTGGAAAGAATCTCTTTGCGCTGGGATTTTTCTTTCCAGGCTATTTCGTCTTGATCCATCTTCTGCAGGATTTTTTTCTTCTCCTCTTCCACTTTCTCTAACGTGCTGGCCATTTCTTTTTCCCGTCTGGCCAGGTGTTTCTTGAGTTCTTCGATCTCCTCCATGATGAGGAGAATCTCTTCTTCGATCCGACCAGCAGCCTCCTTGAACGTCTCAATTTCGCTCAGGAGAGCCTGATACTCCTTGTTGGTCTTCACTTCGGACATTCTTCCTTCGGAACGCTTGATCTTGTCTTGCTCACCGATGAGGTTTCTCTCTTTCTGTCTTCTTTCCTTTTCCAGGGATTCGAGTTTCTCTTTTTCCTTAAGGAATCGCTCCTGTTCGAGCCTCTGTTTCTCTTCCAACTTTTTTAATTCTTTGGGATACCGATCTCGGTCATTCATGATGTGTTTTAAGTCGAGATCAATTTTCTGGAGTTCCCAAAGTAGTTCCAAGTGTTCCCTCAATGGCGTATCCTCCTCCGATCAATTTATTAGATCCCCTGGTTTAAGCCCCGAATGTTTCCAGGGGGTGAAACAGAAAGAGTGCACTGGGGAGTGCACTCTTTCTGTTCCTTCAATCCTGCCTTCTTCCTGTCAGGGATGTAATAAAGATCCCCCTCCTTTTTTCAATGGGCCCACCTGGGCTCGAACCAGGGACCTTCCGGTTATGAGCCGGTGGCTCTACCAACTGAGCTATGGGCCCTACGATCATTATAGGCTATCCTCCCTGCGTGTCAACCCCTTCCCTATTTCGGATTTCGGAATTCGAATTTCGGATAATAAACCCGCAATCCGCATTCGCTATTATGTTTCGAGAAAGCTCTTCAATTTTTTAGCCCGGCTGGGATGCCTCAGTTTCCGGAGAGCTTTTGCCTCAATCTGCCGGATCCTTTCTCGGGTGACATCAAAATCCTGTCCGACCTCTTCGAGGGTATGGTCATATTTCTCACCGATCCCGAACCGTTTTCGCAATACCTTCTCTTCTCTCGGAGTCAATGTGGCGAGAATCTTACGGGTCTGTTCCGCCAGATTGGTGTTGATCACGGCATCCATTGGAGAAATCATGCCCTTATCCTCGATAAAATCTCCCAGATGGCTATCCTCCTCCTCTCCGATAGGCGTTTCGAGAGAGATAGGTTCCTTCGCAATTTTTAGGATCTTTCGGACCTTGTCCAGAGGCATCTCCATTTTGTGAGCGATCTCCTCTGGGGTGGGCTCTCGCCCAATCTCCTGAACCAGATATCGCGATGTTCGGATCAATTTATTAATGGTTTCGATCATATGAACGGGGATGCGGATGGTCCGTGCTTGATCAGCGATGGCACGGGTGATCGCCTGCCGAATCCACCAGGTGGCATAGGTGCTAAATTTATAACCCCGCTGGTATTCAAATTTGTCCACCGCTTTCATCAGGCCAATATTTCCTTCCTGAATGAGATCAAGAAATTGAAGACCACGATTCGTATATTTCTTGGCGATCGAAACGACCAGTCTCAGATTCGCTTTGACCAATTCCCCCTTTGCTTCCCGTGCCTTCAACTCACCTGCTGTGATCGCCTTGACGGCCGCCTTTAAAGATTGGGCGGTTAAGCCACATTCATTCTCCACACGGCTGATCTTCTTCTGGCTGGCCTTCGCCAGTCGATCCATCTCCTGGAGCTCCGCTTTTCTGAACCCCCGTTCCTCAAGCAATGCCTTCTCCCTGGATTTCTTTCCCCTGATCTTCCTTAACAGATCTCGAGCCTCTTTTATGGAGAGCCCTGTCTTTTCTTCTAACCGCTTGAGCTCATTCTCGGCTTTTTCGATTCGCCCCAGCATCTGCTTCATCTTCTGAACAATCCGATGGATCTGAGTGTCTCTTAAATTGATCTGATGAAGACAATCGACGATCTCTTCCTGTTTTTTGGCGATCAAGGCTTTGATCTTTGCCTTCGAAGTGCCTCGTTTCTTTGAAAGCCGGCGAATCGCCTCTTCATCGCGGCGGATCCGATCGATCAGTTCCATCACCCTCTTCTTTTGAACCTGTTCCTCTTCGGTGCTTGCTTCCTCTTCATCTATTTCATTGGTCACTTCCCGGATCCCAATCTTTCCTGCTTTAATGGCACTTCCCAAATTGAGAATCTCTTTGACAGCCATGGGACAGGTCAGGACAATACTCAATACCTCTCTTTTCCCGTTCTCAATTTTTTTTGCAATTTCCACTTCCCCTTCCCGGGTGAGGAGGGAGACGGTCCCCATTTCACGGAGATACATGCGGACTGGATCTGTGGCCCTGCCAAATCCTTCCAGCCCCAACTCCTCCTCTTCCTCTTTCTCCAAAAATTTATCATTTTCGACTTTCAGATCCTGAAGGTCATCGGCCACATCGAGATCCATTTCGTCAAACATCATCAGGACATCGTCGATCTGGTCAGACGAGACAATATCGTTGGGAGGAATCTCATTGGTTTCGTCGAAGTCCATGAATCCCTTCTCTTCGCCCAGCACCATCATTTCCTCCATCTCTTTGGCCATGGTTGCTTTTCCCACCTCACTGCCGTTGAATTTTCCGAAAGCTCTGTTTGGTCCTTTCTTTCTCTTTTTTTGCCAATGCCTGGCGCTCCATCAAGAGCGCTTCCAGCGCTTTCCCGTCCTTCCGTTTTTCTGCCTCCTTGATCCGTTTTAGGAGATGGTTCTGGTCTTTTTTTAATTTTTTCAAAAAAATCTTCTCGAAGCAATCCTTGAGGATTTGTTCTCGTTGAGAGGGGTCCATACCACTGTCCTGAAAAGTATATTCTATGAGTTTTTCTTTCTCCTGCTCCTCCAGATCGGCCAAAACATCGGTAAGATCCAACTTTTTCTTTTTTTGAAAGGAGGTCACCAGTGTTTGCCCCAGCCTCTTCAAGAGAGGGTGTTCAAATGCCTCCAGCACCCCTTCTCCGGAGACGGTGGAAATCAACTCTGGATGATGAACCATCAGGCAGACCACCATCTCCTCCGATTTCGGGAAATCCTGTTGAGGAGATGGCTGAGGAGGGGTTTTCGTCCGCAGGGGTTTCTGAAAGGGAGTGGAGCGGACCATATCGTATAAGATCGATTCCTTCAGATCCAGTCTTTCTGCCAATGCCTTGATGTAGAAATCCCTTCGAATCCGATCGGGGATCTTTTGGATCATGGCCAGGCCCTTTTTCACCAGGTTCACTTTGCCCTCGATCGAACTGACATCATGGCTCTTCATCAACTCATTGAAGAAGAAATCGATCAGCGGAATAGCTTCCTTTAGCCTCTTTTCAAATTCGCCCTGGTGGCCTTTTTTCAAAAACGTATCGGGATCTTCTCCATGGGGAAGAAGGACCGCCTTGCCCGTCACCTCCTCCGCCAGGAGAAGCGGCAGGGTTCGAAGCGTGGCCTGCACTCCCGCCGGGTCCGGGTCAAAGACGGTCATCAGGTTTTTTGTATATCGTTTTAAGATGCGGAGGTGTTGTGCTGTCAAGGCAGTCCCCAGCGTCGCCACACTGTTCTTCCAGCCATTCTGGTGAAGGGTCAAGAGATCAAAATAGCCCTCCGCGATGATCACACCATCCCTCTCCGAGATCGAACGCTTCGCCGCATGGAGTCCGTAGAGGATCTCGCCTTTATGGAAGATACTCGATTCGGAGGAATTGAGGTATTTGGGTTCTCCGTCTCCAATCACCCTCCCTCCGAAACCCACCACTCGTTGGTGGAGGTCGAAAACGGGAAAGATGATCCTTTTTCGAAAAACGTCATACCATCCCTCTCTCTTTTTGGGAAGGATCAATCCTAATTCCCAGGCCAGTTCTAAAGGAAGCTTCTTTTCCTTCAGCCATTCGACCAAGCCATCCCAACGATCGGGGGCGTATCCCAATCGGTACTCCTGGATGATTTGATCCGTTACGCCCCTCTGGAAGAGGTATTTCCTCCCCGCCTCCCCCTCTCGCCTCTGGGTCAGGAGTTGGTGGAAGTAGTCCGAAGCCAGCTGATTGATTCGAAAGAGAAGGTCTCTTTTGGCCATCTCCTTTTTCTGCATTGGAGAAGGTTCTTGCCTCGGAAGGCTCACCCCATATCGTTTTGCCAGCTCTCTGACAGCCTCCGGAAAGGTGAAATGGCCGGTTTTCATCAGAAAGGTGAAGACATCTCCACCTTCGCCACATCCAAAACAGTGGAAGATCTGTTTTTCCTCATTGACCATGAAGGAGGGTGTTCTTTCGGAATGGAAGGGGCATAATCCTTTGTAATGTTTACCAGCCTTTTTCAGGCTCACGTAGTCTGAAACGACCTCGAGAAGGCTTGCCCGATCACGGATTTCAGAAATCTTCTCTTCAGAGAGAAAACCGTTGGTCAAAGGAATTCACCCCAATTCTACGACAGTCACTCCGGCTCCCCCTTTTTGACTTTCGGCCGGAGCAAACTGCTTGACCCCTCGATGGGTGTTCAGATAGTTTCCAATGGCGGCTCGTAATCTTCCCGTTCCAATCCCATGGACGATCTGAATCTTCTCCTTGCCCATCAAGAGAGCTTGATCGATAAATTTATCCACTCTGGGAAGGGCTTCGTCCACGGTGAGACCGATCACGTTCAACTGTTCTGGAACATCTTCTGCTTCCTTCAGGGGCTGCCGAGGGAGATTTTCTTTCGAAGGTTCTTGATCCCTTTGTTGATCCGACACCCTTACCAGATCAGAAAGTTGAACGACGGCTCTTGCTTTTTCCATCAGGACTTCAGCTCGGTTGAGAGATGCTTCTGCCTTCAAAAGGATCCCCGCCTTTCTTAGACTGCGGATGATAACCCGATCTCCAATTTGAACGCCACTCGTCTCCCCCTTCCGTTTCACCCTCCGAACCAATGGCAGAAATTTTTCTTTCATCTCTTGAATTTCTTTCCGGCGAATTTGACCAGGAGGTTTTTCCTTCTGGTGTTTTAGCCAGGCTTTCAATTCTTCCTCCACTTTCTGAACGGCCTGATTCGCTCTCTCTTCCGCACGAACAAGAATTTTCTCCCTCTCTCTCTTCATTCGGTTGAGAATTTCTTTCACGTGGCGACGGTTTTGATCCACCTCCTCCTGCTTCCGGATCCAATGAAGCCTCTGGGCCTCCACCTCTTCCATCAGGCGTTCGAGCTTTTCGAGGGCTCGCCCCATTTCCTGTCCGCCCTGGGTATAATGTTGATAAGCCCTCTCCAGGACCTTTTCGGAGACCCCTAATTTTTCCGCCACCAGGAACGCATTGCTGTGCCCCGAAGTTCCATAGGAGAGCACATAGAGTGGTTCCAGCGTCTTTTCATCAAATTGAACAGAGACATTTTCAACATCGCTATGAAGGTATCCGTAAGCCTTGAGGCCATCGAAATGGGTCGTGACTACACACCGTGCCCCTTTTTCCCTGAACAGGTCTAAAAATCCTATGGCGAGGGCGACCCCTTCTGCATTGTTGGTTCCCACTCCTAATTCATCAAGAAGGACCAGTGAATGGGGCCCTGCTTTTTGCAGAATCTCATTCACATGGAGCAGGTGAGCGGAGAAGGTGCTCAAATTCTCCTTCAAACTCTGCTCATCGCCAATCACGGCGAAGACCTCTTCAAATAGAGCCGCTTCACTTCCTTCTGCGACCGGGATCGGGAGACCCGTCTGAACCATCAGCGTCAGGAGTCCAAGGGTCTTCAGGGCAACTGTTTTCCCTCCTGCATTGGCACCACTGATGATCAGCGTTCGGACCGTGTCTCCCATATGAAGGTCCACCGGAACCACCTGGTTCCCGTTCTGCAGAGCAAGAAGAGGACTTCTCGCTTCCTTCATCATGATCTTTCCCTCTTGGTTCAGTTTCGGTCGGGTTCCTTTCAGGAGAAGGGTCAGTCTTGCCATGGCATAGAGAAGATCTAGATCCCCTAAGATTTCAAAATCGCTCCAGAGAGAAGGAAGCTCTTGTCTAATTTTTTCGGAGAGGTCCGCAAGAATTCGGCTTTCCTCTTCCTTCTCCTCGAGGACCAGCATGTTGATTTCATTATTGAGGGGAACAATCTGAAGGGGTTCAACATAGAGGCTCTGATGACTCTGGGATTGGTCATGGATAATCCCTTCAAGGCGATGCTTCAGATCGGATTTGATGAGCACCACATATCTTCCGTTCCGGAGGGTGATGAAATCTTCCTGGAAAATGGGCCGTAGGTCTTCTCGATGAAGGAGTTGTTCCAGAACCTTTTTCGTTTTTTCTCGGATGGCTTCCAATCGATGGCGAATATCCGAAAGCACGGGACTTGCCCGATCCAGTATTTCGCCTTTGGGATGGATGGCTTGAAGAATCTCTTTCTCGAGAGGCTTGAGAGAAGAAAGCCTCGCTATTTTCTCGCGAAGGGAAGGGGCATTGATTTCTGCTTTTAGGAAAAACCGTTTCAGCCCTTTTCCCAGAACGATCAACCGGTGGATATCGAGAATCTCTTCTGTCTGGAGGATGATCCCTTCTACTTCTAAGCGTTTTAATAGGTCTTCAATATCCCGCAGCCCTTGAAGCGGGGGGGTTCCCTCCTTTTCGAGAAGCTCCTTCATTTCCATCACTTCAGTCAGTCTGGATTCGATAAGGACCCGGTCTGGGGTGGGCTGAAGGGCCAGACAGCGTTTCTGACCTATGGGGGAAATTGAGAAATCTTTTAAAATGTCTAAAAGGGAGTTGTACTCTAAAACTTTCAGGGAACGATAATCCATAAAAACGGAAACCGCTTGAATGAGGGGGAAGTTAAGGGGAAAGCCTTTCCTTGACCAGCTGGTTGATTATCTTGCCATCCGCTTTCCCCCCTAACTTGGGCATGATTGCCTTCATGACTTTTCCTAAATCTTTAAGGGAGGAGGCCTGCGTCTCCCGAATGGTTTCATCGATCACTTTGATCATCTCTTCTTGCGAGAGGGGTTGGGGTAAGAAAGATTTCAAAATCTCAATTTCGGTCTGTTCCTTTTCCACCAAATCCTTTCGGCCTCCGGACTGAAATTGTTCAAGAGATTCTTCACCTTTTCTGACCATTCCCTGGATTACCTTGATGACATCCTCGTCCTCAAGCTTTCGTCTCAATTCGATTTCTTTATTCTTGAGAGACGAACGGATCATCCGGATGGTAGAGAGCCGAGCCTTATCGCCCGTCTTGAGTGCTTGCTTCATCTCTTCCGCTATTTTCTCTTCCAGGTTCATGGTGATTAACCCCTATCGATGAATTTTCTCATCCTCTTCATCGCCCGTTTCTTGGCAGCCAGCGCCTTTTTCTTCCGCTTGATGCTGGGTTTTTCATAATGTTCTCTTTTTCGAATTTCGGATAGTATCCCAGTCTTTTCAACCTGCTTTTTAAAACGCCTGAGTGCATTTTCAAATGACTCATTCTCTTTAATACGAATGCCAGGCATCCATCTTCCCCCTCCTTTCTTTCCTCAATTTAAATAATTAATTATATGATTTTTTTAAAGAATGTCAAATTTTTTATAGCAGGAAACGTAAAACACTCAGGAGCCGATGTTTTCCCTTCCCGATCACGTTCCACTGGTGGGAAGATGGTTATAGTTTATATTTTAATTTTCTAAGCAAGTCCTTTCTCCAAGCGATGCCATCTTCTTTTTCCAATCCTTTTGGGGAGGAGCCGTCTATCACACCGAGGACTCCTCTGCCTTGTTCAGATTGGGCGAGGATCACTTCCACTGGATTAGCGGTGGCGCAATAGATGGTGCAGACCTCCTGGCACATTTTGATCGCATTGAGGACATTGATAGGAAACGCTTCCTTTAGCAGGATGATAAAAGTATGTCCTGCTCCGATCCGGAAGGCATTGTTCATGGCAACCTCCTTCAACTGATCATCATTGCCTTCACCTCGAACGAGGCAATGCCCCGATGCCTCGCAGAAACCGATTCCAAATTTCGCTCCTGGAACGGCGGCGATCAGGATTTCATATAGATCTTCAATCGTTTTCACAAAATGAGTCTGGCCCAAGATGACGTTACAGCCTTCCGGAATTTCTATCCGTTCTGTTTTAAGTTCCATCTTTTTCCTCCTTTTTACGATTCGACTTTGGTTGAATATGATGACTGTAGATTCAAAGGCGTTGCCGAAGACCTCCCAAAAGGAATTCTGAGAGACTTTCACCTCCTATTACGATTCCATCCATTGAGCGGGTAAAAGTCATTTGATCGCTATCACTTTTCCACCTGTCATCTTCAACAACTCATTAGGTGTGAGTTTGAAGAGAGCATTGGGCGTTCCTGCCGCCGCCCAGATCTCCTCGTGGTGTAAGAGATCCTCGTCGATGAAGATCGTCATGTTCTCGAGATGGCCAATCGGAGGCACTCCACCGATGACAAAACCTGTTTTCATCCGGACAAAATGAGCATCGGCTTTTCCAAGGGGTTCTCCGAGCCATTCTTCCACTCTCCTCTCATTCACCCGATTGATGCCACTGGCAACGACGAGGATAGGCTGATCGGTCTTCTGTCCCCGAAAGACAATCGATTTAGCAATCTGCCCCACCTGACAGCCAACTGCCTGTGCCGCTTCTACAGAGGTTCGGGTGGAAGAGGGAATCTCGATGACCTGATTTTGGAAACCGGCCGCCTTGAGAGCTTCCTGGACTTTCTGAGCACTCGGGTGCAAGGATTGAGACATGTTGCCTTCCAAGAAGGGATCTTGATGTCAATGGGTGACACCCTAAAATGTAGGGAATATAGAGAGAAAAGTCAATAAGGACGAAAGGATGTGATGGTGATTTCATGACCATTGGTGGTGAGGTGAATGGCTCCCTGCCGATCCGTTCGAAAAAGCTTTGTCCCCAATCGTTCATATCTCGTGACCACCTCTGGATGGGGGAGGTGCCAGAGATTTCCTTTTCCGACACTCACAATGGCATAATCGGGTTTTACGCTTGCGAGAAAGAGGGGAGTGCTGGAGGAAATGCTTCCGTGATGGGGAACTTTAAGAACCTGTGCCCTGAGGGAATATCCTTTTTGAACCATCCGTTCTTCTGCTTCCCGCTCAATATCTCCTGTCAAGAGGAGGACAAAATTTTTAAACTGCATTTTTATGACGAGAGACTGGTTGTTCAGAAAGGAGGAAGATCTCTGGGATGAGGGAAGAGGGGGATGGAGGGGAGGGTTGAGGACAGAAATTTCTACACCATTAATGGGCGATAGAGGGAATCCTTCATAAAGCGAAAGACGGTCGATCTTTCTTTTCTGAAGGATCTTTTCTATTTCGAGAAAAGGTTCTGTTTCGGTGCGGTATCCGTTATCCCAGAACTGATCGATGCGAAAGGAGGAGGCAATCGCCTTTAACCCTTTGAAATGGTCCGGATCAGGATGAGTTAAAACAAGGGTGTTGATCTTTCGGATCTTCTTCTTCCAGAGGAATGGGGCGATCACCTTTTTGCCGATATCGAAATGGTCTTCATGGAGACCTCCTCCGTCGATCAACATGGTTTTCCCTTTTGGAAATTGCACCAGAATGGAATCTCCGTGTCCCACATCCAGAAAAGTGATCCGGAGATCCTGTTGAAAAGTCTCCTTCAGGTTCCCATAGGCCACCTGGAGAACCAGGAGAAGGGAGATCCCGACCATGGCATAACGCACCTTTTTCCCTTTTGAGAGATGGGCAGATAGGAAGAGGAGGAGATAGAAGAGGATCATTTCAAACAGGGTGGGTGTGGTGAGATGAACGGAGGCATAAGGGAGAGAGGCAAGAAGGGCGATCAGGGAGAGAAGAGGGACTGTCAAATATTGATTGATGATGATTAGCAATTGAGCCAGAGGGTAGATCCAGAAAGAGAGAAAAGAAGCAAAAAGGCTAATGGGCATGATGAGAAACCCCACCCAAGGGATAGCGATGAGATTGGTCAGCAATCCAATCAGAGAGAGTCGATTGAAATGAAGGGCCACAAAAGGTGCGGTTCCTAACAGGGCGACTAAGGTCACCAAAAAGGACAGTTTCACATAGGACCATAGCCTGTGCAGCCATGACGGGGTGGGAGAGAAGATGTCCTTCTGTTTCAGATAGGGAAGGAGACGGGGCACCATATAGAGAATGGAAAGGACCGCTAAAAATGAGAGCTGAAAGGAAACGTCAAAAAGGGATGGAGGGGAGAAGAGAAGGATGAGAAATGCCGCGAGGGCAAGGGTGTAGAGAAGATGCCGCTCCCTGCTCAGAACGATGGAGAGGAGGAAGGTGACCGCCATCAAGGTAGCCCGGATCATGGAAATTCTTCCTCCAGCGATCCATGTGTAAAGGAGAAGAATAGGGATGGTCAAAATAGCGGCCCATTTTTTGATAGAAAAAGAAAGCAGAATCGTTTCTGAACGTTTCAACACCCATAGAAATAAAGAGAAAGAAAGGAAGGCAACCGTCCCAAGATGGGCGCCAGAAATGGCAAGGAGGTGGGCAATTCCTGTGGCAACAAAATGTTCTCTTACTTCTTCAGAAAGGTTTCCCTGTTCTCCCAGAACCAGAGCCTCAAAGATAGCAGAGGAGGGAAGGGATCCTTCTCTTTGGAGAAAATGGCGAATGTGATCCCGCCATGCCTCCACCTGCAAGAAAAAGGGATGTTCTCCTCCTTCGCCAAGTTTGATGATCATCTTTTCGTCTGTCAAAAATCCAATGGCATAAATTCTCTGAAAGGCGAGGTGGCGTTCAAAGGAGAATCCCCCTAAATTTTGGAAACCGTGGGGGCGCTGAAGCCGGCATTGAAAACGGATGCGATCTCCCAGACGGAGAGAAGGGTTTTTCTCTTTTGTCCAGAGGAGGAGGTGGCCATCCACAGGGAAGTGATGACCTCCAGAGATGACCTTCTCGGATCGGATCAGCCATCGGGTGTTTACCGGAGTGCGTTGGGGAGAACGGTCGATCGTTCCTTCCACCACCACCCGTTCTGAGCCAACGAACCGGGAGATATGAGAGGAAGGTAGGGAGGGATGGAGATAATGGTGTATGGAAGAGAATCCAAAAGAGAAGAAGAAGGAGAGGGCGCAAACGGACCCCCATCGGGCTTTCTTCAAAGCCAGCATCAGAAGCCAGATGGCCAATAAGATCGGAAGGAAAATCCATTTCCAAGAAGGAAGTGGGAGATCCGATTGACCTCCATAGAGACCAAGGACATAAGCGAATAAAATGGGAATGAGTGGTAGACGAATAACCTGAGCCATCTCTTCCCCTTCAGCTAATCATCGGAAGAGGGAGATGACCTCATAGGGCTATTCCCCCGATTGGTGTGTAAACACCCTGAGAAAGGAGATGAGGTGCTCCGCCTGTTCTTCCGTAAGAGGTTCAAATTGAACGCCACAACGCCTGGTGATCAGTTGAATGGTCAATAGGCCATATTCAGGCTGTATGGTCAGAGGCGTATCATAGATGATCCTGCAGGGAATTTTAGGAAGATGCAGGTCATCAAGCCATAAAAGGATATCCTTTTTGGTATGAATGAAATCGGAAATTTCTTCGTAGATATGTTCAAAAGATAACCCTCCCAGACTGATATCTTTTACTCTTCCGATTCGATGAAATCCATTGGGGAGGGCAATAAAGACATTTTCCCGGACAGAAATTCGAGGATATTTTCTTCTCTCGGTCAGGACCTTTTCTTCTTCCATAAAGTCAAGGCTCCCTGGAAACGAATTTTTTTTATCCTATTCTCTTTGCCCTGTCCTGTCAAGATAAATATCGAGATTTTTGTAATGCCTCAGTTATGGGGTGAGATCAGCCCTGAAAGGGTCGGGAAGTTCTCCCTCCAAAACCTTGGAAAGCGATCAT
>FWPV01005548.1_pt1 | contig 24031 bp, 21 predicted proteins | sample 2228371 | NCBI WGS metagenome assembly FWPV01 (sample SAMEA103939776, study PRJEB20133) | metagenome | reverse complement strand
ATGCAGTCCCTGCGGACCCGTTATTTCCGCCCGCCCGGAAACGAAAAAGGCCCGCCGATGGCGAGCCTTGATCGATGAATGCCTTGGTGGTGCAACCGGGAACCGAACCCGCGTCCGCCTCACAAACTGGAGAGGCACGCCGGGTCTACAGTCCCGATTTTGGATCATTCGGCCGTTTTCGTGGACATCCGTTAGCTTGAGAGCCGCCCGGCTCGCGGGATTTGATGTGAGGATCTGGTAACCCGCCGCCCTCCGGGCGTGGACGCCTTAAGGGGAGATCCAGTGGACGGAGTGCGTCGTTTGTACTAACATTGAGTCTATTGTACGCATATAGGAGGCTCGCCATGCCCGCCGCTACTTCAACCGCGCGTTCAGCTCGACTCGGACTACGCGCTACCCCCGAACAGGAAACCGTGCTGCGTCGCGCCGCCGAGGTCGCGCACAAATCGCTGACCGACTTCATTCTTGATGCCGCTTATCAGGCCGCCGAGCAGACCCTGCTCGACCAGCGGCTGTTCATGGTGTCCGGCAGCCAGTACAAGGCGCTCTTGGACATGCTGGATCGGCCGGAATCTGACAATCCGGGCCTGGCCGACCTATTCTCCCGGCCTCCGGTCTGGACCAAGAAATGAGTCTGTCGGAGCCGCAGCCGCTCGATGCGCGTCACCGGCTGGATGAATTCGACTGTGGCAAGCCGGCGCTCACCGAATGGCTGCTGCGCCACGCGCGCCAAGCCCAGGGGAGTGGCTCGGCAAGAACCTTTGTCGTCTGCGACGGGGATCGCGTGGCTGGGTACTACAGCTTGACCGTCGGCCAGATCGACACGCTCGAGGCCCCTGAGCGCGTTCGTCGCGGGATGGGCCAGTACCCAATCCCGCTGATCATTCTGGCGAGGCTGGCTGTTGACCTCGACTACCAGAAACGTGGCTTGGGCTTCAGTCTCCTGCAAGATGCCATCCGGCGCGCCATCGCCGTTGCCGAGCACGCGGGCATCCGCGCGCTGCTGACCCATCCCCTTGATGCCGAGGCGGATGCGTTTTACCGGCGCTTCGGCTTTGAACCGACACCGGAAAACGAACGGCAATTGATCCTCCTGCTCAAGGACGCGCGGCGTTGCGCCGGGGCGCCACATTGAAGCCGGGCCGGTGAGCACGAAGAGATTCCGTATGACAACAAGACGGGCAATGACTCTCGAACGGATAGTACTCGACGCCCTTGCTCAAGATATTGACGAGCGCCCCGGGGTTCTGCTGCCTGTCGATGCGAGCCTCGTGGAGCCGATGCGGCAACCCGTCGCCGATATCGAAGTCGATCTGGATCAAGCGTTGCCATCCGAGATGGGTGACGCGGGCATGCCTTGAGTATCACGCTTGGCTTCTACGGCGAACAGCGTTGTCATGGGGGTATATGACAAGGAGAACAGGCATGCGCTGCCCCGTGATGAACGAGCAGCACCGGCCGAGGAGCCCTCACCGCCGGCCGGGAATGCGCCGCGTTGGTATGAAGTGGTGCGCGATCTGGACAGGAAGAACGGTGCGATTCCGTGCCGCCGCCTGAATGGATGTCCCTGATTTCGGGCTAAATGGCAATGTTTTCCGAGATTGTCCGCGTTCGGTGCAGTCTACACCCGATTTCGAACTCGCTCTAAACTCCTGAGTAATGCATGGGGTCGCTTGGGAAAGATTCTGGTGATTGTCCGTTGTTTCAGCTCTCCCCACCAAGCACTATTTCACGAGATCAGAACCCAACCTCCTTATTGATGTCGCACCGCCAAAACAGTGACGGAGTTCTGGCCGAGTCGGTAGCGGACCACATAACCGCTGTCACCGGAATCGATGATCCAATCGCGAAACTCCTCGTCCATGTGCTCAACGGGACGCCCAATGCCTGGCTGTTGTTCCATTACATTGACACCTTGGCGGATTGCTTTCACGGCCCGCTTGGCAGCGTCAGGATTTTTGGGTGCAAGGAAGTGATAAAGACGCTGCACATCAAAGAGCGCTGAAGGGGACCAGATCAGGTGTGGCATCCAGGCGGTTCAATGTCATAGCCGTGTTCGAGTTGGGCCATCCAGGCATCAGCCTCGTCGGCGGTTACATGCAAACCGTTCGCACGAAAGGCTTCCCAGACCTTCAGCGTTTCCTGGCGGAACGCCTCCCGCTTCTCTTCGAGATCCACATACTGTGTAATCGCCTCGCGCATTAACCAATGAGAAGTGCGCTGACGTGCATCAGCCAAGCGCTTCACTCGAGCTTTGAGGTCTTCATCGATCTTGATCGCCACGGAGCGAATGGTAGTAGCAGTCATGGCGCCCCCCACAGGAGTATCGTTGGGTATTACCTTGCCATACCCTAGACCAACATGCCGTCTCTCGCTTCCCTTACAGGAGTTGCCAGCCACAACCGGCCCCATCAAAACCCGCATGGTTACCTGGGGTGGCCGCGCGCACGCTCGCGAGGCAAACCGCCGAAGGCCCGCCAGCACTGGCGTTCCGGGCAGACGTAAAAAAGCCCGAAACGGGTTCGGGCTTTTGGGATTGGTGGTGGAGTCCTAAACGGAATCCAACCGGCATCTACATCGAGGTAGGAATGTAGCGGAAATGTTGGGAATTGAGGGCGTTGACCGGGGCCGGCATAAACTTCGGCGAGGCCGGCGCGCAGGTCGCAAATGGACTGTCGCATCAAGTCGATGCCCGGCTAGGCTTGCGCCCGCCAGACAGATCGTTCCGAGGTCATCGGGGCGATCAATGCGCGGATCTTGGTGACCGCCTCGGATGCGGAATGTGGTAGGGAGGTGAAGACGACCTTCTTACCGCCATCCAGACTCCAGGGGCTGAACTGCTCGGCCGGCGGGATCGACGGCCGTGCAGGGTCCAGCGGGTACGCAAGTACGCCCCACGACATCCTGCTGACTGCAGGAATGAACCGGCCAAGGTACGCGGCCATCTGGTACAGATCCTCGCGCTGCGGACCATTCGGCGCGCTTGCGGACGGATGCAGCGACTTGTACTTTGCATCCACCACCCCTTGAACCTGCCCTCCGGCATGGAGGATCGCGTCCGGGATCAGTGTGCCCAAGCCCTGGCCGGTGACGTCGCTATGGAGCATCTTCTTGGTGGCGGCCTTCTCCCGGGCGCCGTGAGTCACGGTCAGCGGCGCGGCAGCCTTGCGCAGCACGCTGAGCACATACATCTCCCACAATTCGGCCACGTCAAGCAAGACCCCCTTGGTCTCGCCACTGGCATCGACGTCGGCGGCAAGGCCTCTGCGATTCGCAATCTGGCGGGAGAGTTCTGCAATGGGCGCAAAGCCCGCCGTGATCGGCGTGTAGCGAATCCGGTCGAGCTCGGCCTTGGTCGGCACGCGCGGGCGGGCACCAGTGACGGACATCAGCTGCGGGATGAGTTCCTTTGCGCGTGCCGGCATCCATTGCTCGTCTGGTACGCCAAGCCAGCGGCGAAGCACCTCGTAGGCGGCCACGATGGCGTCAGATGCAGCGTGGTCCAGCGATCGCTCGGAGCGTATGGAAACGACTTGGCCGCTGCCTGCCGCGATCATCCGAAGCGACGCCGGGACATCGAGCCGTCCCCGAATCGTCGGTCCCTTGGTGGCGATATCCCGGCGCAGCGCTGGGAGCCCGTGCCGGGCTGCCTCGACAAACCCGTGAGCCCATACGGACGCAAGCAGCTGGGCGATGAAGGATTCGTCCTGCCGCAGCTTTCCTGGAGCATCGGTCAACACGACCGACGTTGCCTCGAAGAGCCAGTTCCGCAGAGTGGCCAGGCCGAAGCGCGGCTCGATAGTCAAGGTGTGTCCCTCAAAGGACAGCGACCCAACGTATCGCCCGGCCCACCATGTGCCATCCCAGGCGCAGTAGACGACCGGCTCGTCCTCGTCGCGCTCGCCGGAGACTGGGACGACGAGATCCGTCGCGCGAACGTTGGTCGCCAGTCGGCGAAGCCAGACAGCCTCTGCAGCAGTCGGCTGCGGCACGAGCGGCGAACAGTCCCGCGCGACGAGCTTCACTCGGTCACCGTAGGCTTGAGGAGAACCTTCGATAGCCGTTCAAGCTCTGCGTTGCGAGCGGTCGCATCCAAGCCGGCGAGATACTGCTCCAGCAAGGGGCGAAGGGATAGGCTCCATACCTGCACCACTGGCTCAAGGGCTTCGCCCTTCTTGTTCCAGAGATAGTTCTGCTTGCGCGTCGGCCGCGGGCCGAGGGAGTTGCGCAAAAACACGACTACGTCGAGCAGATAGGTGTGCCCGATCTCGTACTGGGCGCCAAGCAGAGGGCTATCGTGGATTTCCCTATTCAACGCTGCTGCCGCTGCGGCCAACTTGCGGAAGTCCGGTTCGATGCGCTCCCAGTCGAGCCCCGACTTCAGATCCCTCCACTGGGCCTCGGCGGCACCGACCAGAGCCTCGGCATCAAACGGGCACAGCAACCACAGGAAGCGGCGGCGCAGCGCGAAGTCGATCTGCTCGATGGACTGGTCAATCAGATTCATCGTGCCGATAACGTAGAGATCGTCCGGGATGCGCAGCTTCATCGCAGCACCATCACCGTCTCGGGCTGGAAGCTCAATAGTCTGGTTGCGGTCCTCCAGCAGCGAAAAGCATTCGCCAAGCATGCGGCTCAAGTCGGTCCGGTTCATCTCGTCGAGGATCAGGACATGTGGCAGCCGCTCCGCGCGAGGCTTCTTCTCGATGTCCTTGATGAGCCGAGGCAAGTAGCCCGCCCGATATTCAGTGCCCCCGCCACTGGAAATGTGGAGCGCCCGGATGAAATCCTCGTAGCTGTACGCCGGGTGCAACTGCAGCCGGTGGACGTTGTCCTGGATGGCGGCGGCAATGACCGACTGAGACTGGAAGTACCGAGCAGGCCCCATCTGACTCAAAGCGGCGGATCGAATGATGCGCTCCGCCAGCTTCTTGGCCCGGTATGTCTTGCCCGTGCCCGGAGGCCCGAAGAGAACGATCTGCTTCTTGTGTTGGATGACCTCCAGCGGCGCCCATTCGGATGGGCCCTCGCTGTCGTCGTACCATGCCTCGCGGAGAGGCGACCAGTAGAAGTCAAGTTGCTGATTCGGCAATAGCTTCTCAAGCTCGCCCCTGATGGCCAGGATCGCGCGGTCTTCGTCCTCCGGTTCAGTGCCGACCAACCCGGAGAACGCCTTGACGATCCTCCTCTTGTGGTTGCTGCTGGCGATGCGCTCAAAGTGGTTCGGAAACAGCAGGTAGAGCAGCATATGCCGAAGCTGCTTGGACTCCGCATCCTCAATGCTGTCGACAAACTCCTGGAAGAGCCAGGGGTCTGCCGCGATCACCGCCTGCCGGTCTGGCGGCAACTTCTTCCACGCGATGGCAACATCGATCAGGAACGCGATCTCGAATGGTCGACGGGTGTTGTAGCCCTGACCGCCACTACCGATCCCATTCGAGAAGGCGGCGGAGACCGGATGTGACTCCGGCAAGCTGTCGCCCGCCCATCCAAGGACCTCGTTGACGACCTGGTGCTTTCGTGCGCCGCCGACGTTCGAAGGAAACAGGAAGTAGACACAGAGGATCTCCGCCGCCAGCCGAATCACGTCCTGCCCCGCCTGGCCGATTTGATCCTTGAACTTGACGATGAAGGAGCGGTCGCCATCGTCCGGAGTGGCGACGAAGGCCTCATGAATGCGGTCCAGAATTTCTGGACGCCAGACAGACGCGCCGTCGAAAAGCAGGGAGCCGTCACGCAGGAGGCAGTTGGCGCGGAACGCATCCGCCACAGGAAAGATCTTGCTGGTGTCGTGTTCTGTGTAGCGGGCCAATGTCGTAACCCCCCCCTTAAGCGGACAGGTCAAGAGTTGAACTTCTGGCCTGACCGCTCTCCCGGGAAACAATTCATATGCCGGCAAGACGCCGGTGCTCTTGAAGCGCCGCGCGGCTGGGAAACGCGAGACGACGCCCTAAGTTGAGACTCTGTCCTCTAAGCGTCTCATATTCGGTCCCATTGAGATCACTGGATACCACGATAGCCAAGGTTTCATGATCGACAGCTAGAAGACCAAGATCGAATAGCGTGTGCAAGTCAGCCCGAAGCAATAGCCCATTGGCTAAGTGGTTCGTGCCGGGCCCCTGATAAGGAACGATGTGGGCAGCTTCGAGGGCAGGCACGACAGTACAACCCGACATAGCACAACACCCATACGCTCTCAGTAACTGGTTTCGAAACTGTGCTTGACCCCGTCGAATTGCAATCTCGCGCGCAACCCGTTCGCGCCCATCTGCTATCGACGCTGGATCGAATGTCGTCGGCAATTCGACATCCACGGCGTCAACCGGAGCGGCCCCCTCCACCTCCGCTTCTGCAACAAGGTCAAGCATCGAGCGTCCCGTCGTCTGTTGAACAACAGGGGGGGTCGCACTCGGGTGATAGGTCGCCTTGTAGTTGTTGAGGTAGTCGAGGAAGCGTTGCGGTCTCATGGCGACCACATACTCGCCGTGCTGATTGCGGCCGACTGCAATCCCGTTGGCGAGAGCCTCATCAAGAAGCGCTTGACGGAATTGCTGGCTGTCTGATGCTCGGGCACTAGACGCACCGGCGGCCAACTTGCTATCGACCTTCTCGGTGACCCGGCGTGAAACGCCATATGGATTGAATGCAACGATTATTGGCTCTGGCGTGTATTCGTCGCACCAGCCTAGAACCACTGTCTCGGGGTCATCCGATGCATGAATCGTTTGGGTGCCGCTAGCGATTGCCTGAATACGGCGTTCGTCTGCTGGGCGGACAATTCCGGTTGCCCGACCGTTATCAGTAACCTGCCATGCATAGAGCTTCAACGGTCGAGGGTAGTTATCGACGCTGCCGATGCAGCCTTGATAGGTGCTTCGGCTGTCTAACCGAATCGGTACTCCTGCCGCCTGCAAAGCAGCAAGGATTTGCGGGATTGCGGTCATGCAAGCTGTTCATCCAAGTGACAACAAGCTTATATTCTAGATTGTTGCCACCATAGCTTCACCCTTCCACGCCCCTCGCCTGGTGGGGCTGATCTCCGCCCCCAACCGGCTGCATGAGGCCCCCGAAGTCGACTAGGTCTGGGAGATCACGCAGCGGCCAAGAACGATGCGTCCGCCGGGCTCTTCGTCATTTCGTGTGGAACCCAACAGTCACAATGACTCCTGGTCGTCGAGCCCGGTGGGCATGTGTGCAGGCCGCTGGCCGGCCTGTGCACATGTCCACGAGGCGTGTTTGATCAGGAGGATGAGTCCATGGGCATTGCCGTAGAAGCTCTGTTCACCAGCGCGCTGGGCTTGCAGCCGCCGTGGGTCGTCGATGACGTCAGGCTCGACACCGCCAAGCGGCGTATCGACTTCGAGATCGGCTGCCACACCAGCAGGCTCGCCTGCCCGGCATGCGGTGCGGCCACGCAACCGGTGCACGACCGGCTGCGCCGATCCTGGCGGCACCTGGACTTCTTCCAGTTCGAGGCCTGGCTGCACTGCGACGTGCCGCGCGTGGCCTGCGGTGCCTGCGGCAAGACCACGCAGGTGGCCGTGCCCTGGGCGCGTCCGGGCTCGGGCTTCACCGCGGCGTTCGAAGCGCTGGCGCCGACCTTGTGCCTGGACCTGCCGGTGCGCCAGGCCGCCGAGTTGCTGCGCTGCAAGGACAAGCGGCTGTGGCGGCGCATCGAGTTCTACGTCGCGCAGGCGCGTGCGCTGGAAGACTTCTCCGGCGTGCGCACGGTGGGCATCGACGAGACCAGCCTGCGGCGCGGGCAGCACTACATCACCGTCGTGCACGACCTGGATCGCAAGCGGCTGCTGTTCGCCACCGAGGGGCGCGAGCACCGCACGGTGGTGGAGTTCGCCGAGGATCTGAAGGCCCATGGCGGCGATCCCGCCCAGGTGCGGCACGTGTGCATGGACATGAGCGCGGCCTACGCCAAGGGCGTGGCGCTGGCGCTGCCCGAGGCGCAGATCAGCTACGACCGCTTTCACGTCGTCTCGATGGCCATCGATGCGATGGACCAGGTGCGCCGCGCGGAGATGGCCACCGACGCGCAGGCGGTGCGAGCCGCGCTGGGCACTGGCCAGCGTAAGACGCTCAGGCAGCTGCTGTGGGGCATGCGGCGCAACCCCAGCAGCTGGAGCGCCCGCCAGCTCGATGCCATGCACTGGCTGCAGCGCTCGACGCTCAAAAGCGCGCGGGCGTGGCGGCTGAAGATGGCGCTGCGCGCGGTGTACGCACGGGCCACAGCGCACAACAGCATCGAACAGGCCGCATCCGACCTCAGGGCCTGGCTGAGCTGGGCGCGGCGCTGTCGGCTCGAGCCGTTCAAGAAGATGGCGGCCACGCTCAAGGAGCGGTTCGACGCGGTGGTGCGCGGCATGGTCGATCACCGCAGCAACGCCTTCGTCGAGGCGATGAACGGGCTGCTGCAGCAGGCCAAGCGCGCCGCGCGCGGCTTCAGGACGAGCCAGAACTTCATCGCCATCGCCTACCTACGCATGTCCAAGCTCAAGCACCTGCCGGCCAGTCCGTTCGCGCCAGCCATGCCGACATGACGCGAAGCGTTTCCACACAAAACGGCATAGAGCCGTCCGCCGCCCGTTGCGTTGTTGACCGAAATCACCTGCGCCCAGGACAATAATCGTCTTGACACGAGAAGACCTGATGGCTACTCCGCTACCTACTCAAGACATCCTCGGCGTCTTTAAAGCGCTCAAGGATGATATTCAGACGACGCTGCTTACGCCCCGCGGCCTTTCCATCAAGAGTTGTGGCACCAAGGCGCTGGCCCTGGGCGAGCCGACGAGCCAGACAACGGGGTTTTGGAGCAACCCGCAGGCTGTTACTAGCAAGCCTCCTCGGTGGATCGTTCAAGTCGAGGAGCAAGGAGATGGAACGTTTGCATCGAGGTTTGCAACTGATGCGACAGGTAATCCCTTTCCGATGGCCAAGACGATCGGCTACATCAACAATAGGGACGGTTCGTGCGCGGTGTGCGCGTTTCGCGTGCTGCCCGCACTCAAGTCTGCGGGGTCAGGAAGCTGGCAGTTTCCGCAAGGTTGGGAGTACCTTTTCGTCATTGCTTTCGCGCGACCACTTCCTGCCGGTACTTCCGGCGATGCGCTCAGCGACTTCAATCCGGCTGCGAGCACGATCGACTTCGGCGGCGGCGCAGCCAAGCGCAACTACCCCATCGCATTTCGGGCGCTTGTAATGGTACCCGGAGCAACTGCAGCCGTTGGCAGCGCGACCTATGACGTTGTCGGTCAATCAATCGCCGGTCTTGCTGGTGCCGATCTCTACGACGGCACGCAAGACGCTGAGAGAGACCGCCTCGTCGCCAACCTTTCGGCTGTGTTTGCCGCAGCGCCGTTGACGGGGCCGTTTTCTCTTCCCGAAGACACGTCTCTCGTCGGCATTGATTCGTCCATCTACCGGCAGATTGAGGCGGCCGTCAACTCCGGAAAGCGCCACATCATCTTCTATGGACCGCCAGGTACCGGCAAGACGACCCTGGCCGAGTACTTGGCTCGTGAGCTTTCCGAGCGCGACGACGGTGACGGCTCCTACCTAATGCTTACCGCATCCTCAGCATGGAGCGTGCAAGATCTTGTGGGTGGCTACCAGCCGTTAGGCGGAGGGGCAATCGGCTTCATCCCCGGCGCGATGCTGAGGAACTTCGACAAGCCCACCATCATCGATGAACTCAACCGCTGCCCGATTGACAAGGTTCTGGGTCCACTCTTCTCGATTCTCTCTGGGCAGTCGTCGGTGTTGCCATGTCGAGCGGACGCAGCAGATCCGACAAGTCCCTTTCACGTCGTCTTGCCTGAACCGCGCTCCGACATGGCACCGCACGAGCATGCCCCCGAACCGGCTTGGCGCCTGATCTGCACGCTCAACACCTACGACAAGACGCAACTGGGCCAGATCTCCTATGCGTTGAGCCGTCGCTTCGCGTGGATTAAGGTTGGAGCGCCGTCGGACCTTGAGGCTTTCACGGTAGAGATGTCTCACCGACTGGGCCTTACCGTTCCCGACCCGATACCTGCGAATCCGGTTGCGGCAATGTGGCGGGCGGTCAACACCGCGCGCGAAATTGGCGGCGCGCCAATCGTAGATTTCTTGAAGACCCTGCGGGCCCTCGATCATGGCGTTGACGCGTTCGCCCCGCCGGCTGGCGCGGCCGCGGACGCATTTCTCTCCGCGTTCCGCATGTGTATCTTGCCGCTCATGGACGGGCTGTCCCCACGAGAGGCATCTGATTTGGCAGTCAGCGTCGCAACGGCTTGGGCTCTCGACGCTTCAAGAGCGGATCGACTGAGTATGGACTGCAGGGAGTTCTCTGCGTGACGCAACAGGAGCCGGCACTTGAGGCAACGTGCCTTCGAGGCCTCCTTCGATATCTCGGCTCCGGCCCCCGATCACAGTATCGTGGGCCTGTTACCGACTTGACTCGAGATGACGTCGACGCGCTCTTGATGTGGTGGGCGCTGTCAAAACCAGTGGGTGCGCTGGCCTCCAGATGCGCCAGCAGACCTCGTGAGATTTCGCCGTCGTTCGAAGAGTTCCGAAGGGAAGTATCCGGCGAACTGCCTGGACCACCAGATGCGGCTGCGTCCGCACTGCTGCAAGCAGTCACATGTGATTCGGCCGCATTCATCGTCAATGAAGCGTCCGGGACTTGGCTGTCGGGACCGAATCGTGTGCTTGCCAAGACACTGGACAGTGCGCGAACGGCACTTCGGTCTGCGGCTCTTCATGCCCGAGGCGGGCTGTTTGAAGGACCGGCTCAAGAGCGGCTGAGCGTAATCGATGACGCACTACGGACAGCACCGCTTCGAGAGATCTTGAATTCGCCTGCGGGTCGCGCGAGGCTTAACGCTCACGACCGAAGGCAAGCCGCGAAAGCACGCGCACCTCTGTACCGCCTGGCATGGGACTGTGCTTCCACCGCGACGGCCATCGAGAACCTGGAGCCCGAAGCAATAGCAGCGCTACTCCAGTGTGAGTTGCTCCCGAGGTTGGAAACATGGCGCCTGTTCGAATTGGCTTGCCTGCTCGATGTGGCTGCCGCATTGTCGGCCGTTACCGGCGACTCCTGCCGACTCGATATGTCGTTCGCCACGACTCGACCTGCTGCGCGTATTGGAAACCTTCAAGTATGGTGGCAACGCGCGATTGCGGCGCGCTCACGCCCATATCTTGATGAAGGGGAGCGCAAGGCGGCGGATCTCGCAAGTTCACTCGGGGTCAATGCCGGTACCGCGCGCGCCGACCTTACGGTCGAACGAGACGGGCGCGTCCTCGGCATTGTCGAGTGCAAGTGGTTTGGCAACGAGGCGTCAGCGCCCGGAGCGATTCTGGAAGCATGTGGGCAGATCGTTGGCTATGCCCGCGACGCGGCCTGGCGCCAACACGAAAGTGCCGACGACCTTTTGACGCGAAGCGTGATCGCTCTGGCGCGCCGCGGCCCTGCTCCCTTGCGACTAGGCCACGGCCCGATCGGCTGTGTTGGTCTTGACGACCTTGGTGGAGACGCGCTTTACCCTTGGGCCAGCCTGATCGCCGCTGCTTGAATGGTCTCGCTGCTGCGACCTTGCGGCACCACCGTCAGCCACGAGCGGGACCTCGCGCTCATCAACCGCAGCCGCACACGGTGTGTGGATGACGTAAGACGATGGCTTACCAGCACTCAGGCAATCTTGCGTGCCCTGGAATCTGGACATTGCCCCTTCGAGGTAGGCTGCATTCATTTCGACGCAAGCCCATCGGCGGCCTAGCGCTTCTGCCACCGCCCCGGTGACGCAAGATCCTCCGAAGGGATCAAGAACAAAGTCACCCGGATCGGTCGTCATTCTGATGAAGTACTCGGGCAACGCCGCCGGAAACCTCGCAGGGTGAATGTCTAGACCCTTATCTCTGCAGTACTCCTGATACGCGCCTGTCGATTCGGTGTTTGCGATTGCCAGCAAATTTGGGGGAACCGAGCCTCCGTTATCCTTTCCGAACTTCTCCGAAATCACGTGCCCGGATGGACGTGTCTTGGCTTGATAGCCGTTCTTGATGAGCGACTTCATTGACTCGCTGTACGGCGCGAGAACTCGTCGGTTGCTGGCTTTAGGAAATGGGGTCTTGGAGAGCCACCAGACGCAGTTCACTGCGTCTTTCGGCCGAACGCGGCGGACGTTGACCCACTCGGCGGGCGTTGGAAGTTTGGCCGGGTTCCACCAATAGTGCTCCAGGGCAAGGTGAAAGCCGTATTCCTCGCAGAGCATGATCAAGAGTTCGAAGTGGTACAGGGAGCGTGTCGGCGTTCCCGGCTTCCAAGCCCCACCGATGTCGATGACGAGACTCCCGTCATCCCGAAGAATCTTCCTGAAGCCCTCCGCGAAAGGTCGAAACCAGTCGCAGTAGGCGTGAGCGTCCTCATTCCCGTACGATTTTTTACGGACCAAGCCGAATGGAGGCGAGGTCATGATCAGATTGACGCTATTGGGTTCCCTTCGCTCCATCCAATCCAGCGAGTCACCGTTCCACATGCTTCCCAATGCGGTGCGGTGGTATTCGGTCAGTGGACGGGGAATACGCTTCACTTGCGCCTTTGGAGTTGCAGACTGGATGTCTGCACGTGCAAGTGCCCGCAGGTAGTCACTGATGGTCTTGTATCCCAGGGTCTTCACCCGTTCTTCTAGCGCCGCCTTCTCTGCAGCGCTCATACGTATCGACGTGGTCGTTTCTCTGGGTTCTGACACAGTTGGTCGAGCCATTCCTGACTCCTCGCGTTAATGTTGTTCAGCCAGGCCGACGTAACACGAAACCCAGCCTTGTTTTCGTATTACATTATGCCTCGGCGCTCGGAGAAACGCAACGCCAATCAGGGGCTCCGCGGGGCGTTCGGCATTGGTCTGTCAACGAGCAGGCTACCCTCAGCATGTCGCCTTGCAACGAGCCCCGGCAACACCTTCCCGCCGCCGTACACCCACCGGCGAAGTTCAGCGGCGGCAGTCGTCCAATCCCGCTGGTTGACCCGCCGCCGCAGCGTCGAGGTCTGCAGCCGCCCCGCGCCGAGGTTGAACGTGAAATCCACGATGGCTGCGAGCCGCCCTTCCGGCTCGGTCGCCAGCACAGGGCAGTAGCGCAGCGTGGCGGCGAGCGCCACCTTCAGATCCTGGGCGAGGTAGGCCTCGGCCTCTGCTTCGGTGATCGGCGGGTGCTTCGGATCGCAGAGGTGACCATAGCCGATCGTCGGATAGCCGGCCGGACAGATGTACGGATAGGCGCGGTTGGGATCGTGCTTGGGCACGCGGTGGAAGCCCTCAAAGCGCTTGGCCAACTCGATGGCCGCTTGCGGCACGGGGATCACGGCCGCACCCGGTCGAACACGCGGCCGAGGAACCAGAAGTTCAGCACCCCGGCCCACAGGGCCTGGTCGGCCTCGGTCCAGGCCGCCTGGATGGCGGGGATCCAGTCCGCCCCGGCCTCGATGGCACCCACGAAGGCGGCAGTCTTGGCCGCGCAGTACAGCGCCATGAACCAGTAGGTGATCACCGGACGGACGCTGCTGGACAGCGCATCGGCCCACTTCACGCCCGAGGTTCGGCCCTGCGCCGCGACCGCTTCGCGCAAGGTCTCGAGGGCCCCCACGTTCCAGGCGGCATCGGCCCCGGCGCCGATCTCGGCCATGCGCTGGGCGCCGCGCAGCTTCTCGAACTCCAAGGCCTTGTCCTGCATGGCGAGTTCATGGCTGCGCTCGCCCTTGCGGTCGATCCACTTCAGCACTTCGGGCGCCAAGCGGAAGGCCCCGCCGAGGAGGCCGCCGAGCAGGGTCTCGATCATTGGCCACCTCCGAACACCTTGAGCTTGATGACGGCGCCCGCGACCAGCGCCAGGAGGAAGCCAGTGGTGACGAGCCGGATCACGGTCTGCCAGGCGGTGTGCTTGGCGGCGTTGAAGGCTTCGAGCAGGCCGCGCAGCTCGCGGATATCGTGGGCGGCGTCCTCGCCGTCAAGGCCGACGTCGGCAAGGGCGCGCCTCGCGCCGCGTTCGGCTGCGCGTGCGAGCAGCTCCTCGAACTCGTCGCGCGGCATGACGACCATGCCGTCTTGCAGAGTGGGTGGGCTCATTGCTGGTCTCCAGAAACGAAGAACCCGCCGGGCGGCGGGTTCGGTGGATGCAGTAAAGAGAATGCGATCAGACGGCGATGCCGGGGCTCCAGCCGGTCGCTTTGTAGACGGAGAGCACGCCCTCGTCCTCGACGAAGCAGGTCCAGCCGATCTTGGGGGCGTGGTACTCCCACGCACCGGCGATGCGCACCGCGATCTGGTCGGTGCGACCCGCCCAGGCGCCGGTGGCGGTTGCCGGGACGATGTAGCGATCGCCGTCCACGGGTGTCGCGGGTGGGGTGGCGAGATCGCGGTCCTTGACCGACAGGCCCACCACGGCGCCGAGCCGCTTCAGGTTGGCGTCCATGCCGCCGTTCCAGTTGTGTTCGCCCTGGGCCCAGCCGTAGGCGAGGCCGAGGTTCGGGTCATTCAAGGCCATCAGACACCTCCGTAGTAGTCGCCGTAACGCAGGCCGTAGCCGGTACGGTCGAATTCGATGACGTGTTTCTGCCAGGACACGTGGCCGTCGCGGCTCGCCTCGATCTCCACCTTGACGTGCGCGTTGACGCGCCCGAGGCCGGAGTCGGCGAGCTCCTGCGCCAGCGGCCAGGTGGTACCGTTACCCGTGATGCCGCTCACCGTGCGCGCGAGCTGCCCATTCTCGTTGTAGAAGCGCACGGTTGTGGTCTGGCCCGCCTCCGGCGTGATCGCCCCCTCGGTCTGCAGGACGAGGTAGGCGGTCTGGGACTGGCGGTTGCGCGTGGCCCAGCTTACGTTGATCTCGCCGGCCACCACGGTCGGATAGCGCTTGCCGTTGATCTGGGCGTTGCCGGGGCAGTACGGACGGATGAAGCGCTTGTCGAGTGGCAGGCTCATCTCCGTTGCCGCCGCCTCGGGCAGCGTGCCGCGTGCCGTGCGGGTGAGGAGCTTCACGCGCACCGTCTCGCCGGCGACGTACTCGGGCGTGAGGTAGTGGCGGAAGCCGTCGACGAACCAGATGCGGCTGCCTGCGGGGTGGCTCGCCGGCACCGTATCGAGCATCCCGCGCTCCAAGGTGACGGTCTGGGTCGCGAGGTTGAGCGACACCACCTTGAGCCATTCGCCGTCGATCACCGTGAGTCCTCCGGCAGTCACCTCCTCGAGGTCGATGCCGGAGGTCAGCCCCACGCTCACCTGCGCGGCCGACTGCGGCAGCATTGCGGTGAGAACCGCCGTGGGCGTGAAGATGCCGAAGCCCTTCTCGGTGAAACTGCCGCTGACGCGGGCCAGTGCCTTGAAGCCGAAGGCGTCCGACGAGGGGCGCGAACCGCAGGCTGCCACCAGGCCGTCGAGATCGTCGATGTCGCCGAGCAGGCTCTGGGACTCGCCGGTGAAGTCCTTGACCACCGACCAGTACGGCACCTCGAACAGGGTCTGGTGGGGGCACGGCGCCGGCAGGCTGGTCGGCTCCGTCCAGCCCGAGGGGGGCGGCGCCGAATAGACCGACTGCGGCAGGCCGAAGATGTCCTGCACGCACTCCACTCGCACCGCCCCGTTCGCCAGCTCCCCATAGGCGATGCGCGCGACGCGCATCACCATCTGGTCGATGCCGTAGGGCGGCCAGGAGAGCTTCACCACGTCGCCGATGTTGAGGCCGGAGGCCTGGCGGTTGGCGACGAAGGTGCATTTGGCGAGGGGGCTTACGAGTTGCTTCAACTCGCGCATGGCCACCCGGTTGGCCAGCTCCGCTCGGCTGATGCCGGGGTAGTTGACCGTGGTCGCCACCACGCCGCCGTTGAGCTGCACGGCGGCGATGTCCTGCACTGTGACGCTGCCGTCCTTGTCCGTGACGCCGTCGCGGTAGACGACGGTCACCTGGTTGGTGATCTCACCCCAGGAGGGCCGCGTGAACTCCTCGATGCGCAGGATGTTACTGGGGTCGAAGATCGGTAGACTGGAGATCGTGTAATCGTCGCGCGCGAGCTTGAGGGTGAAGAGCCCGGTGCGCGGATGGACGTAGAGCAGCCCGTCCACGTGCCGGAGCACCGACAGGATGAAGTCCTCGATGGTCTCTTCCTTGTTCCACAGCAGCGACAGCCCGAAGCCCTCGGCATGGAGCGCGTCGGCGGCCGCCATGAAGCTGGCATCGTCGATGTCGCTCGTCGGGTAACCCATGCCCCACTCGCCGTTGGTGAGGCACTCGCGCACGATGTGGGCCGGGTTGGCGTCGCCGGAGATCTCGGCCTTGGCCGCGTACCACTGCCTCGGCACCCGCTTGGCGCGCACCGACCAGGGCTTGATGTAGGGGTTCATGGCCGCGACCCACACCCGGCGCAGGATCAGCGACACCACGCCGCGGAAGGCCGGGATGTCGGCGCCGAGGCGCTCCTGCAGGTAGGCGTTCCGTCCCTGGGTCGGCCCGCCCATCAGGATGTCCACCGGCCCCTGCACGCCGCCCTCGCGCTCCTCCCCGCCGAAGAGATTGGGGTTGTCGATGGTGATCGTGGTGTTGCCGGTGACGTTGCCCGACCAGGCGACGCGCTCGCCCACCCGGATCTCGGTGATGGCGTCCAGCGGGCCGTGGCACAGGGCGAGGTGGGCGCCGAGGCCGTACCAATAGCCGACCGTGTACTCCTGACTGCCTTTGCCGCCGCCGCTCATCCTGCCTGCTCCTTCTGTGCGCTTCGCGCATCCCTCGCTGCGCTCGGGACCAGCACTTCGTGCTGTCCTGCGGCCCTTTGGGCCTTGTCGGCTTCCTCGGCGACGCGGATCGCCATCGCGTCACCCGTGGCGCGCAGCCAATCGACCGGAACACCTCGCTCCACGAACTCGGCCCAGGTGTGGCTGCGCCCCTCGAACCAGCGACGCATGCCGCGGGCGCAATAGCCCAGGGCGCGGGCATGCTCCAATCGAGCGATGACCTCTGCCGGCTCAGAACGACCGCCGGTCGATCCGACATCCGGGATTCGCCGGCTGACGGCATTCGCGGTCGTGCACATCCCCACTTCGTGGGGCCCCTGCTTACTGCTCATGCCGTTACTTCTTGCCCCCGGAGGACTTGCGGATCGGCCGCACCTGGACGTCGCCGTACCAGACCACGTTGGGCCCGGAGATCACCCGCGTACCGAACAGCACCGGGATGGGCGCATCCTGGGAGGCGATGGGCACATCCTTGTCGCCGATCTGGCCGGGCTGGGCGTCCTGCACCTTGGGGCGCGGCGCGAGCAGCGCGGACAGTACCGTGGTGACGACCCAAATGATGATCTGCTGCCACATAGGAAAGCCTCACACGATGGCGTCGCCGGTGAAGGGGTTCTTCACCGGGATGAAGGGGAAGCCGCCGAAGTTGTCGAGGTTGCCGAACCTGTCCTTGCAATGCGCCATGGTGTGGTCGCAGCCGGCATAGAGCTGGACCGCATCGCCCGCCGTGAGGCCGACCATGGGAGCGACCAGGGTGAGGTCGATCCCGGCGTGACCGACGATCATGCGCGCGCCGGCGGTGGTGGCGAGCATGCCGCCCACGAAGTAGCCGTCCGGCCGGCTGGCGGCGACGGCGACCTGGACGGTCACGCCGCTCACCGCCGCTACGGTGCCGTCCACGCGGAAGCTGTCCTTCAGCGCGCCGCATCCGCTGGAGTACAGCACGTGGCGGCACAGCAGCTGGTAGCGGGCGCGCAAGCCCGGCCGCTTCAGGCTCGAGGCGATGGGCTCGCACTTGAGGGTGGCCTCGGCGCCGGACAGCCGCGCGCCGGTGATCCGCCCCTTCCAGTAGGTGATGAACTCGGCGTCGCCGACATGGCGCCGGTAGATGGTCACGCTCACCACACCCTCGGGCGGGGCGGCGAGAAACAGACTCGCCACGGCCAGGTCGCGCGGCATGCGGATCTCCAGCCCCAGCCGCGCGAGCTCGTTGCTCTGCTCGAGGCCGCCGCGCGAGATCGTCGCCGGCTGATAGGTCTCGGATTGGTAGTCCACCGCCGCCTGCCCCGAGGTGTAGAGCCAGCGCTGCGCGCCCTGGGAGAAGCGGTAGAGCTCCTGCGGTTGTCCGCCGTGGGCGGACTGTTCGATGCCCAGATAGCTCATGGTCTTAGCTCATGATCTCAACGTCCGGGTGGAGAGCTGCACGCGCGCCGTGGCGTCCGTCTCCCAATGCAGCTCGACCGCGTCCTGGTCGAGCCGGGCCAACTCCAGGTACGAGACCTGCAGGAACTGCTGGGGATCGAGGGTCACGCCCAGCGGCGCGTCCAGGGAGAGCAGCTCCTCGTCCTCGGAGATCTCGTTCGCCCCGGTGATACGGCGATGGAAGGTGCCGGCCGTGGTGAGGAGCCGCAGGTCGCGCCGCAAGGGATCGGCGGCGACGAAGCGGGCATAGCCGACGTTGCGGACGACGAGGCCGGCATCCGTGGCCGCCACCGTGCGGCTGACTTCGAGGTCGGACTCGAAGGTCGGCAACCAGCAGGGATTCGCCCGTCCCGCGCGTGCGGCGAGCCAGCCCCGGAAGGCGGTCGCCTTGCTCCGGTCGGTGAGCAGCCAGGTCAGCATGCGTCCGATGAGCGGGGAGCCCGACTCGTCGTCGAAGGTCGGCAGTCCCGTCCCGTAGTCGATGATGGAGAGGCGCCGAAGCCACCTGTCCTCGAGGTCGGTGCTCCGGTTGGGCCGCCAGTCGAACACCCGGTAGCCCTGATAGGCCGGGCCATAGTCGGCGACCGCGGGCGCCGTGATGTCCTCGATGCCGAAACGGCAGCGGCCGACGGCGATGATGTCGGTGGGACGCGTAACGGCCACCTCGCCCTCGAGGCGGGCGAGCCGCGCCGGGAACACCCGCGTGCCGGCCGGCCAGCTCCCGGCCAAGGGGAGCTTGAGGGTCAGCGTGTTGCCGGCGATGGAGAGGATCTCCACCGCCTCGTGCCGCGTGTTGGAGCGCCACAGCACCGCCAGGCCGCCCGCGTGGTAGTCGCTGTTGGCGACATCCTGCACGGTGAGCGCGGTGCTGCCGATGGCGGCCTCGCCCGCAAGGGTGGAGACGTCGGTCCACACCGGCAGGCAGTAGATGCGTGCGCCCCAGGCGAACAGCAGGTGATCCAGCACCTGGGCGTCCCGGCCCTCGATCAGGAATCCATACTCGAAACCGCGTCGCGGCAGCTGCCGCAGGCGCACCCGCTGCTCGGTACCGTCGTAGGCCTCCAGCACCTCGGTGAGCCATTCCAGCCGCTCGGTGATCCCTTGCGACCAGTCCGGACGCATGCCGAAGACCACCACGCGGCGGCCGGTGACCACCAGCAGCGCGGTGAGCCCGCCGGCAAAGACGAAGCGGTAGGCGGCGTCGATCACCGGCGCCCCGCGCGTGCCCGCTGCGAAGGTGTAGAGGCGCGACTGCAGCGGCCCGAAGGCGAGCGGCGGCGCCGGCTGGCCCGAGAGCAGCAGCCCGTCCGTTCCGGTCTCGTCGATGGCATCGAGCGTCTGCGCGTCGAACCGAGCGTTCCACACCTCCAGCACCCGCTCGACCGGACTCACCAGGTTGCCGAGATCGATGGTCGAAGGGATGACGTGGATGCGGTGATACCAGTCGGCCCTAAAGGTGGGCAGCAGAGCGCCGTTGACGCCGAGTCGCAGCTCGTCGACGGGCTGGGTGTCGAGTCGCGCGCCCGGACGCATGACCGAGCTCGCACTCTGGTCGAACGGAAAGGCGACCGGCACGCGCTCGGAGACCTCCGGCGAGCGCGACCAGGTCGGCGGCTCCTGGCGGGCGGCACCAGGCAGGATGGAACCGGGAAAGGTCGGCATGATCCGCTCAGGGGATGAGTCTCACGGCATAGCCGTGCAGGCCGCTCTTGCCGTTCTTGGAGTGGGCCGGAAAGGCCATCCACTGCTCGGCGCCCAACGCGAAGGCCTCCGCCGGCGCGTAGTGGGTGATGTTGAGGTAGCGCAGGTGAGCGGTGTGGCCGAAGGGCGAGAAGAAGCCGGACGGCCGCGCCACGAACAGGTAGAACGGCAGCATCGGCGTCACGCCGTTCAAGGTGTTGGGCACGTGCCCCCACCAGTAGCGCGCCAGACTGTCGCGCGGCGTGCCCGTGCCCCGTTCCCACAGCGCCTTGGCGCGCTTGCCGGTGAGCGCCCAGTCCTTGCAGACCGAGTGCCAGTCGGTGGCGCCGTCCACCTCGGCGAGAACGAAGTTCGCGCCGCCGTAGTACTTGTAATCGTTGAACGGCAGGCCGAAGTGCCGGTCGTGGTCGTAGCCGAAGACATAGTCGTTGAAGCCGCTGTACGTATAGGTGTAGGCGTCCGGGCCGAACGCGCCCGACACGAACGCCCCGCCGCCGTAGCTGCCGAACTTCGTGAGATCCCCGAAGGCGAGATGGTGATAGACGCCGGGCGAGACCTCGGCGACGAGCATGATCAGTTCGGGCGTGGCGGCCGAGAGTAGGTGGTAGGTGTTGGCGGTGCCCACCTCGAACAGGCCGCAGGCTTCGGCGCGGTAGCTCGTGGTGTTGCTCACGTAGCTGGCGTTGACGATCGATCCGGGTTGATCCCACCAGGGCTTGCCGGCATCGAATCCCGTCGAGCCGATCAGCCAGATGCCGGTGATGGTGTTGTAGCGTGTGGAGAGGCGCTCATTCACCGCGGAGCGCAGATGGACGTAGAGCCCGCCCTTGGCGAGCGACAGGGTCTGCCCGGTGCCGTCTGGGGCCCAGCGTAGCTGGGTCCAGCCGTTGGCCACCGCGAACACGCGCAGGGCGTCGAGCAGCTGATCGGGGTTGGCGGAGGTACCAGTCTGGTAGGCCATGGTCGGTCACGAAAGGCGCAGCGCCCAGTAGTCGCGCACGCTGGTGCGATACACGTTCTGCACCACGAGGTGGTCCACGCCGCCCACCGTGATCAGGTTCTCGGCGGCGTTGTTGAACCCGGAGACGTGATAGACGCCTTCCAACTCGCCGAAGAGGTCGTGATCGGTGCCGGAGTTGTTCTGCGTGAGCACGATGGGCGAGAGCACGTAGGTGCCATCCGGCGCCTCGCGCAGGTTGCCGAGGTAGGTGTAGTTCGTCGGCCAGACCGGGCGCGGCCCGTCGTAGCGATACTCGGACGACGAGTAGGCGACGTTCTGGAACGGCAGCCAGGCGCCCGAGGGGCCGCGCAGCATGCAGGCGGTGTTGGCGTTGTTCTGTCCATCCTCGCCCGGGTCGACGAAATGGCGGTGGTTGGGCGAGGTCACGCTGTAGTTGCGGCCCCGCTGGCCGGTCATCGAGCCGCCGACGAGCAGCGGGTACGGGTACTGACCCGGCGTCGCGTAGGGCAGGACGAAGCCCAGGTGCGCCGCCTGGTAGACGGTCGAGATCTTCGCCACCACCACGGCACGCCGGCCGTTGGCCACGAACCAGTACGGGATCGCTGTGTTCCAGAGCGACATCATCGGCAGCCAGCCGCTGATCGCGCCCGGTTGCGTATAGAAGTCGTTGGCCGGGTTGAAGCCGATGAAGCCGTTCAGGTCCCACATGTAGTAGCCGGCCGTGGCGTTCTCGTAGGCCCGGATGCCGCAGTAGATCTCCTCGGCACCGGCCAGGCCGGGCGCCTTGAGGATGAGCTCTTTCGTAGCGGCGTCCGTCGTCCAGCGCAGCGCCTGCCACTGCTGGCCCGCGGCGACCAGATTCGGGTGAGTGGTGAGGAAGGCATGGAAGCGGTCCAGCAGATCGCGGTAATCGCTGGCCGTGCCGATTTCGAACGCCATTTACGCAAGCACCTGTCTGACGGCTCCCGCATTGCGTTGCAGGATGTTGAGGATGGTCTTCTCGCCTGCGGACGAGTTGAGGTAGTCGGCGGCCATCGCCGGATCGATCACGTTGACGATGCGCACGGACTGGCCCTGGGCCGGCGGGGGCGGCGTCTCGGGCACCAGCCCGCCGGCGGCGAAGGTGAGCCGGGGCCCCTGGATGCGCGGTCCGCCTTCGATGCCGTTGATCGCCTCCAGGAACGCCACGCCCACGCGCTTCACGGCGGCGGCGTTGACTACGTACTCGCCGGCGGAGAGCCGTGCCGGGATCGAGTCGCTGGTGGATGTGCCCGGGCCGGTGACGTAGCCGCCGCCGGCGAAGCCCTGGAACAACGACGAGACCAGCGATCCCAGGCTGAACCCGCCCGCACCGCCGCCCCCGAACAGACTGCCGAACAGCGCCTCGGCGAGCTTCTGCGAGGCGATGCGGTTGATGGCGGCGAGTACCGAGCGGGCGAAGTCGGCGAAGGCGTCCTTGGCCGACTTGGCGCCGCTGCCGATGGCCTCGAACATCTGCGCGAAGCCGTCCTGCACCGCCCCGTCGATGGCGACCGCCACGTCGTCCACCACGAGCTTCACCTGCGCGATCTCGTTCTTCCAGGTCTGTACCCGGGCGACGGCCTCCGGGCCAATGGCCGCGGCGGCGGCCTCCAACTGCGGCAGGAGCGCATCGAGCGATTCGCCCGTCTGGCGATGCAGCGCAAGGATTTGGCTTCGTGCCTGGGATTCGGTGAGTAGCCCCGACTGGCGCTGCAGGTTGATCGACTCCTCGGATGCACGCATCCGGGCGAGCGCGTCGTTGAACTGGCGCTCGTAGTCGGCGAGATCGGCGGCCGCCGACTTGACGTCGATGAGGCGCCCGACCGTGGCCACGCCTTCGGTGTCGCCCTCGGCACGCAGCCGCTCGATCAGCGTCTGGTACTGCCGCTCGATCGCCGCGCGTCGATCCTGGCTGGTCGCCGCCCCGGTGAGGTCGAGCAGTTCGTCGCGCACCTTGGCAAGCTCCTCGCGCAGCTCGCGCTCGGCCTGGGCGGCCTTGCGGGCATTGGCGACCTCGACGTCCGCGCGCTTGTTGTTGAGGACGGTGAGCTCCGCTTCGAGCTTGGCGACCTCGGCTTTCGCCTTGAGGCGTGCCGGTTCGTCCTTGCCGGTCTTTTGCAGGCGCTGCTGCTCCGCGAGCGAGACCTGCACGCGCCGGATCTCCGCATCGATCTCCTGCTGCTCGATCCGGGTCTTGGCCGCGTAGTAGTCCTTGAGCGAGATCAGCCGGTCTTCGAGGGAGGCATCCAATGCCCGCGCCTGACGGTCCAACGCGTCCTCCAGCGCCCGCGCCTGACGGTCCAACGCGTCCTTGAGGAGCTTGAATTCGGCCTCGGCCTGGGCCTGCACGAGGGCGAGCTTCGCTGCTTCGCCTGCCTTGTCGGGGGCGGACAAGGCCTGCGGCTGCGGACGGCCGAAGACGCCCGCCTGGGTTGATTCGGGGCGGATGCGCCGAGCGATGGCTTGCGCGGCCTCCCCGACGTAGTCGCGCGAGACGGCGTCGCGCACGGCTCCAGCCAGCTCCTTCCCGAAATCCCGCACCTCGCCGAGCTGGCGGCCGAGTGCTGCGCGCAGCGCCTGCATCGAAAAGTCGCCGCTGAAGGCCGCTGCCACGTCCTGGCCCAAGGCCTTCGCCAGCTCTCCGATGTCGGAGAAGGCGTTACGAAAGCGCTCGACCAGGAAGGCGGCCGCGATGCCCACGACGCTGCCGATGGCGTTGAACGCGCCGATGACGACGTTGACCATCGCGCGGACGGCCGTGCCGATGGCGTTCAGCGCGCCGACCATCGCCGCGCGCACGCGGGCCCAGGAGAGATCGTTGGTGCCGACCAGCCTTCCTAAGGCGCTGACGACTTCCCCGACCTTCTCGACGACCAGGTTCCAGGCGGCGGCGACGATCTGCTTGATCGAGGCGGTCCTGCCGCCGAACTCGACCACGGCGTCGCGCGCCGAATAGAGTGCGCCCGCGAGCAGCCCCACGGCGGTCACGATGACGCCGATGGGCCCGCCCAGGAGCGCGAGCACCCCGCGCAACAGACCCGCGGCGCGACCGAGCAGGGACGTGGACGCTACTGCCTGAGCCACGGCACCGGAAGCAGCGGTGGCTTGCAGCCGGGCCTTGGCCGCATCCGCGACCAGCGCGCCG
>FWPV01005906.1_pt1 | contig 24036 bp, 11 predicted proteins | sample 2228371 | NCBI WGS metagenome assembly FWPV01 (sample SAMEA103939776, study PRJEB20133) | metagenome | reverse complement strand
CTGTTCAGCAAGTACGGCGGAAACGAGGTCACGGTCGACGGCAAGGAGTACGTGATCCTGGACGAGGATCAGATCTACGCGATTCTCGGCTGACAACGTCCGAACGAGAACGAAGTCAAAGGAGGTTCTGAGAGATGCCTGCGAAGCAACTGCTGTATGACGAGAGCGCCCGCCGTGCTTTGGAGCGGGGCGTGAACAAGGTCGCGGACGCGGTGAAGGTGACGCTCGGTCCGCGGGGCCGGAACGTTGTTCTGGACAAGAAGTGGGGCAGCCCGACGATCACGAAGGACGGTGTGACCGTCGCCAAGGAGATCGAGCTGGAGGACCCGTATGAGAACATGGGTGCCCAGCTCTGCAAGGAGGTCGCCTCGAAGACCAACGACATCGCGGGCGACGGCACGACCACCGCGACGGTGCTGGCCCAAGCGATCGTGACGGAGGGTCTGCGGTACGTGGCGGCGGGCGGCAACCCGATCGCCGTGAAGCGCGGGATCGACCGGGCCGTCGAGCTGGCCGTCAGCGAGATCAAGAAGATCGCCAAGCCGATCAAGGACAAGGAGCAGGTCGCGTTCGTCGCGTCCATCGCGGGCAACGACGAGGAGATCGGCAAGCACGTGTCCGAGGCGATGGACAAGGTCGGCAAGGACGGCGTGATCACCGTGGAGGAGAGCAAGGGCCGCGACACGACGCTCGAAGTCGTGGAGGGCATGCAGTTCGACCGCGGCTACATCAGCCCCTATTTCGTGACCGATCCGGAGCGCATGGAGGCGGTGCTCGAGGATCCGCTGATCCTCATCCATGAGAAGAAGATCAGCAGCGCGCAGGACCTGCTGCCGTTCCTGGAGCGCGCCGCCCAGACCCGCCGCCCGATCCTCATCATCGCGGAGGACGTGGAGGGCGACGCCCTGGCGACCATCGTGCTGAACAAGATCCGCGGCGTGCTGCAGATCGCGGCGGTGAAGGCCCCTGGTTTCGGCGACCGGCGCAAGGCCATGCTGCAGGACATCGCGATCCTGACCAAGGGCAAGTTCATCAGCGAGGACCTCGGCACGAAGCTGGAGAACGTCACTGTCGACATGCTCGGCACCGCGAAGAAGGTTGTGATCACCAAGGAGGATACGACCATCATCGAGGGCGCTGGGAGCAAGGAAGACGTGATGGGCCGGATCAACCAGATCAAGGCCGAGATCGAGAAGACCGACAGCAACTACGACCGCGAGAAGCTGCAGGAGCGGCTGGCCAAGCTCAGCGGCGGCGTCGCGGTGATCAAGGTCGGCGCCAGCACCGAGACCGAGCTGAAGGAGAAGAAGCACCGCTACGAGGACGCCCTGTCGGCGACCCGCGCGGCGGTCGAGGAGGGCATCGTTCCGGGCGGCGGCGTGACGCTGCTGGCCGCGGCGAAGGCCCTGGAGAACACCGGGCTGACCGGCGACGAGCTGACCGGCGTGCAGATCGTCAAGCGGGCTCTGGAGGAGCCGCTGCGCACGATCGCCAGCAACGCGGGCCTTGAGGGTTCGGTGATCGTGGAGCGCGTGAAGGCCGCGCCCGAGGGCCACGGCCTGAACGCGGTGACCGGCGAGATCACCGACATGGTGGCGGCTGGAATCGTCGACCCTGCGAAGGTCACTCGGTCCACGCTGCAGAACGCCGCGTCGATCGCGGGTCTGGTGCTGACCACCGAGGCGCTGGTGGTCGAGAAGCCCGAGCCGAAGAAGAACACGCCGCCCACGCCGGGCATGGGCGACATGGACTACTGATCCGAAGGGATCTGGAGCAGCGAGGGGGCGGCCCCGAATGGGGCCGCCCCCGAACCTTTCCGGTGCCTCGCCGTCAGGCGCCCCAGGCGGACGCCAACGCATGCGCGACGGCGTCGAGGAACTCCTCCGTGGAAAGGTAGTCAGAGCGCTGCACGTTCTCTCCGTGGATGCACAGCGCGAGGTCCTTCGTCATCTTGCCGGACTCGACCGTCTCTACGCACACCCGCTCCAACGTCTCCGCAAACCGCTTCAGCTCGGCGTTGCCGTCGAACTCCCCGCGGTACCACAGGCCGCGCGTCCAGGCGAAGATCGACGCGATCGGGTTGGTGGAGGTCTCTTTGCCCTGCTGGTACAGCCGGAAGTGCCGCGTCACCGTGCCGTGCGCGGCCTCGGTCTCCACCGTCTTGCCGTCGGCGGTCATGAGGACGCTGGTCATCAGCCCAAGGGAGCCGAAACCCTGCGCCACTGAGTCGGACTGCACGTCGCCGTCGTAGTTCTTGCACGCCCACAGGAACCCGCCGCTCGACTTCATCGAGTAGGCCACCATGTCGTCGATCAGCCGGTGCTGGTATTCCAACCCGGCTTCGGCGAACTTATCCGCGAACTCGGCCTCGAAGACTTCTTGGAAGATGTCCTTGAACCGGCCGTCGTAGGCCTTCAGGATCGTGTTCTTGGTGGAGAGGTACACAGGCAGACGGCGATTGAGGCCGTAGTTCAGACAGCTCCGGGCGAAGTCGCGGATCGAGTCGTCGGTGTTGTACATGGCCAGCGCCACACCGCCACCTTCGAATCGGTACACCTCGTGCTCGATCGGCTCGCCTCCGTCCTCCGGCTCGAAGGAGATCTTCAGTCTCCCCCTTCCGCTCACGCGGAAGTCCGTTGCACGGTACTGGTCTCCAAACGCGTGGCGGCCGATGACGATCGGCTTGCTCCAGCTGGGGACGAGTCGCGGCACGTTGCGGCAGACGATCGGCTCGCGGAAGACCGTGCCACCGATGATGTTGCGGATCGTGCCGTTAGGCGACTTCCACATCTTCTTGAGGCCGAACTCCCGCACGCGCGCTTCGTCCGGCGTGATCGTGGCGCACTTGATGCCGACGCGGCACCGCTGGATCGCCTTCGCCGCCTCCACGGTGACCTGGTCCTCGGTCGCGTCGCGGTTCTGGATGCTCAGGTCGTAGTATTCGATGGGCACGTCGACGTAGGGAAGGATCAGGCGCTCCTTGATCATCGCCCAGATCACGCGGGTCATCTCGTCGCCGTCGAGCTCCACCACCGGGTTCGTCGCCTTGACTTTCGCCATCTTCGTGTCTGACTCCAGGACAACGGGTTTACCCCAACCAGGCTCCCTGTCCTGAAGGGAGAGAGGCGACGAACGGCCGCGGAGATCCGCAGCTCGCGCAGTTTCCTCTAGGTTGACAACCCCCCGGTCTTGATTCCGGTTTCTGGTTCCTTTCCTGCGCCGTTTGCGGCAATCCTATCCGGATCGTCCCCGATCATCCGATCATTGTAAATGAAGACCGACGGAGTTTTGAACCATCGAAATGGATTAGGGGTTCGTGATGTCTTACGCTGGTGCAAGCGACGACAGGAATCCAATCGGGTCCTGCGGCCCAACACCTCGGGAGGGCCGGAGACGAGAGTCGAGCTGGGCCGAGGAATCCGTCGGGGAGAGTCTGAGGAGCGCGTGGGGGCCGCTGTTCGTCAACGTCGTAGACCCCATTGTGGTGCTGGACGACCAAGCGCGCATCCAGGCGGTGAATCCAGCCTTCGAGACCCTTTCCGGTTGGACGGCTTCCGAGCTGCTCGGCAGCCCCGTGGATGTTTTGGTTCCTCCTAACGTCGAAGTGAACCATGCCGCGGCGATCCGTCGCTTTCGGGACACAGGCGTGTCCCGGGTGGTTGGCTGCAAGACCGACATTGAGATTCTCTCGAAAGAAGGGAGCACCATCCCAGTGGAGCTGTCCGTCAGCATGTTGCCCGCGGGGGACCGGGTCGCCTTCGTCGGCGTGGCGCGAGACCTTCGCGAGAGGAGGGAATCGGAGCGACGATGGGCGGATGCGGCAGAGCGATGGTACAGCTTGCTCCGATCGCTTCCTCTGCCGGTCGCCGTGGTGGACTCTCAAGGGCACTCCGTCTTCGTCAATGCGGCTTGGGCGGGGCAGACGTCGACCCCCGAGGAGGCTTCCGACAACGATCAAGCATGGCTGAGAGCGATCCTCGGGCCCGACCGACACGCCTTGAGGACCGGCACGGCTCGGCTCCTGGAGACGGGAGAGCCGCTTCATCTGGTGGTTGGCTACCAAGGGCCGGATGGAGCCCAGGGAACGCTGGAAGTTTTCGGAAGGCGTCAGGTCCAAGCCGACGAGGCGAGGCACCTTGCGGTGCTGGTCGCGGAGGACGTCTCCGATCGCATCCAGGTCGCGGAGAGACTGTCGGAGAGCGAGAGGATCCACAGGCAGATTGTCGAGTCGGCTCTCGAGGCCATCGTCACCACGGACCGACGGGGCAGGGTGCTCTCCTGGAACCCAATGGCGGAGAGCCTGTTCGGCTGGACGATGTTCGGGGCGTGCGGCAGAGCCCTCTGTGAGCTTCTGTTCCCCGAGCGGTTGCCTCTGGAGCTCGCTAAACTGTGGGAGGAAGGCGACCCGGCCGCCACGTGCGTCCCTCCAACCCTCCTTCGTGCGAGCCGCAAGGACGGCTCTCCGATCCATGTGGAGCTAGCCGCGACGTGCGTCGAGACCGAGGAGGGGATTCAGTGGACCCTCTTTCTTCGGGATGCCACCGACCGGTGGCTTTTCGAGGAGTCGGCCCGACGAACCCACCGTCAGCTGTCTGAACTCCTCAGCGCGATTCCAGCTGGATTGGTGGTGTTCGACGACCACGGCATCACCTATCACTGGAACGCTGTGGCGGAGTCCCTTTTCGACGGTTGGAGCTCCCCGGGGAGGGATTTCACCCTTTGGGACCTACCGATCGCGTGGGACGTGCATGAGGTCCGGCACAGGCTGCAGAGTCTGACACCAGGGGCGCCTTTGCGCCTGCCCGGCATCCGAGTCGGTCCTGAGCCTGCCCGACGATTCTGCGACGTGACCATCACGTTGATGGATGGCAGCGAGGAGCGCCGCTATCTATGGAGCGCGGTCGATGTCACGGAGCAGCGTCAGTTGGAAGCCCATCTGATGCAGGCGCAGAAGCTCGAGTCGATCGGTCAGCTGGCCGCAGGCATCGCGCACGAGATCAATACACCGACGCAGTATGTCTCTGACAACGTCCGGTTTCTCCACGACGCCTTCCAAGACCTTCTCCGTGCATGGAACGGTCTGGAGCAGCTCGTCCTGCAGACGGCCGCCGATCCCGGGGTCAGGCAACGACTCTTGGAACTCAGGGAGGATGCCGACTTGGACTATCTGTTCGAGCAGATCCCGTCGGCCATCTCGCAGTCCCTCGATGGCCTGCAGAGGGTGGCGACGATCGTGCGTGCGATGAAGGAGTTCTCTCACCCGAACTCCTCCGAGAAGACTGCCGTCGATCTAAACCGCGCTCTGGAGAGCACGATCAACATCTCCCGCAACGAATGGAAGTACGTGGCGGAGATGGAGACCGACTTCGACCCTGCGTTGCCGGTCGTGCACTGTTTCGCCGGGGAGCTCAACCAGGTGTTCCTCAATCTCATCGTGAACGCGGCGCACGCCATCGCCGACGTGGTCGGCGGGTCGGACCGTAAAGGGAAGATCACGGTGGCCACGCGGAACCTGGGCGGCGACTGGGTGGAGGTGTCCGTTTCCGACACCGGATCCGGAATCCCTGAGGCCATCCGGGACAGGATCTTCGATCCCTTCTTCACCACCAAACCGGTCGGCAAGGGTACCGGCCAGGGCCTGTCCATCGCCTACAACGTCGTGGCCAAGCATGGCGGCCGCATCTTCTTCGACACGGAGACGGGACGCGGAACGACGTTCCACGTCCAGATCCCCACCGCCTACGAGCACGCCAACCCTCAAGACCAAGCTGGAGCAGCGGCATGAGCAAGACCCGCATCCTGTTCGTGGACGATGAACCGAACATCCTCGAGGGCCTGCGTCGCCTCCTGAGATCCGAGCGAGAGCGCTGGGCAATGGACTTCGCCTTGGGGCCCGAAGAGGCCTTGGAGAAGGTCCGGGAGCAACCTTACGACGTGGTGGTCACCGACATGAGGATGCCGAAGATGGACGGAGTCGCGCTCCTGGAGGAGGTGCGCAAGCTCCGGCCGGAGGCGATCCGCTTCGTGCTGACGGGGCAGACGGACCGCGACACAGCGCTGAACTCTGCGAATTCCGCACACCAGTTCTTGGCGAAGCCCTGCGATCCGGACGAGTTGCGCCAAGCGATCGGCAGAGCCTCGCGCCTCAGGGAAGTGTTGGGTTCCAACGAGCTGAGGGCCTTGGTCAGCAACATCGGGTCTATGCCGACCCTGCCGGCGAACTACCACCGGTTGCTCAGGGAGCTGGACCAACAAGATCCGTCGATCGCCCGTGTCTCCGAAATCATCGAGCAGGACATCGGAATGACGGCAAAGGTCCTGCAGATGGTGAACAGCGCCTTCTTCGGCGCACCGAGGCATGTCTCCAGTGCGAGGGATGCGGCTGCTCTGCTCGGCCTCGACACGCTGCGCGCGCTGGTGACCGCGGTGCACGTGTTCCGACAGTTTCCGCAGGAGCGCGTGCGCGACCTCAACGTGGACACGCTGCACCAGGATGGGCTGACCACCGGCTCCATCGCCCGCCGCATCGCGCAGGAGGAGGGGCTGGGGGCCGTTCTGGCGTCTCAAGCCCTGCTGGCCGGAATGCTCCACGACATCGGCCGTGTGCTGATGGCCTGTGTCCTGCCTGAACGGTACCGGCAATGCGTTCAGGCTGCGCGGAACCAAGGAGGGTTTCCTTGGGAGGCCGAGTACAGCGTGCTGGGAGTTAGCCACGCCGAATTGGGTGCCTACCTCTTGGGGTTGTGGGCGTTTCCTCAGGACACGGTGGAGGCGGTGGCGTACCACCATCGGCCCGAGAACGGAGCCGAGAACGCTTCGCCCCTTGTTCCCATCGTCCATTTCAGCGATTGCTTGGAACGAGCAGTCGCGCTGGGGATTGACTTGGGCCAGGCGGGTTTCGCCAGCGAGCACATGGAGCGAATCGGCTTGGCAAACAAGATTGGGCGCTGGACCGAAATCGGGAACAAGGTTCTTGGGGATCGCTGGGCGGAGGCGAGCTGATGAAGCGCAAGGTGCTGGTTGTTGATGACGAGCAGAACCTGCTCGATGCCCTGCAGCGCCAGCTGCGGAAGCGCTTCGATGTACGCACCGCCTGTGGCGGGCCGGACGGTCTGGAGTGCATCGAGGCGGAAGGGCCGTTCGACGTCGTGGTTTCCGACATGCGGATGCCGGAAATGGACGGGATCGAGTTCCTGGAGAGGGTTCGCCATGCCGCGCCGGACACTGTCCGCATGATGCTCACCGGCAACGCGGACCAGATGACGGCCGTGCAGGCCATCAATCGCGGCGCCATTTTCCGGTTCCTCAACAAGCCGGTCGACACGGAGCAGTTGGCGGAGGCGATCGAGGCTTGCGGCCGCCAGCATGACCTGATGGTTGCGGAAAAGGAACTCCTTGAGAAGACTCTCGCGGGAGCCGTTCGGGTCCTCGTGGAGATTCTCGCGCTGCTCCATCCAGAGGGGTTCGGAAGGTGCCAGCAGCTCAAGGAGCGCGCCAAGGTGGTCGCCCGGATGGTTGGTGCCCCCGAACCGTGGACGATCGAGCTGGCCGCCCTCTTCGCGCAGGTCGGTGTGGTGGCGGTGCCGCCGGAGTTGGTCCACAAGGTTCGCCGAGACATGCCCCTGACGGACTATGAGAAGCGGATCCTCAGCCGAACGCCCGTCTTGGGAGCCAATCTCCTGAGTCAGATACCCAGGTTGGAGCGTGTGGCCGAGATCATCCGGCTTCAGCGGTGCAGCTATCGGCCGATCCCCGGACACGAGGGACCGAGCGGGGAGGACATCCCGATCGGCTCCAGAATTCTGCGGGTGTTGGGAGATTTGGCGGACCTCGAGTCGCGCGGTCTGGACCTCAAGCGTGCGTTCTTCGTGATGAGGCGCAACGCGGGGGCTTACGACCCGCGGGTTTTCGAGGCCGCCGAGCGGGCGCTCTGCCCCGAGGCGCTGCAGGACGTGGGGTTCCCCGTTCTGCTGGAAGACCTGAGGCCTGGCATGGTTCTCACGGAGGATCTGGTGGGGGCGAACGGAGATCTGTTGGTGGCCAAGGGAGCCACCGTGAGCGACACGCTTCTGGAACGGCTCCGCAACCTCGGGTACAAGGGCACGGTCATGGTGCACCAGGCGTCCGATTCCGCAGCCTGACGAGGGTCGCTCGGCCGACTCGTCCAAGAGTCACCGCCTTTGAGGCCCTGCGTGCCTGCGCTAGACCCGGTCTGTTCGGTGCGGCACCGAGCTCCAGCGACTTCTCTCTCTTGCTGGCGCCCTGATGCGCCGCCCAAGCTGGCGCACCCGACCGGCGTCATTGCTTTCGATTTGATGCAGCGCGGGTCTGACTTACAAGGAAGCCTCGCGCACAATGTCCCAGCAGTGCGCTCTTGATTCAAAAGCAGGCTGCTTTCGTTCCAAAAGCAACCTGCTGACGATCCAAAAGCAGTGCGCTTACACAGCACAAGCAGAGCGCTTTAGTGATCTGCGGCCGCTTCGAACTCGGTGGAGCCCCAAGGCGTCGCTTGCTAGCTGTGCTTCGCAGGCGGGGCCCGGCCGCAAGGCCGGGCCCCGTGTCGCACTAGCCCATGCTCGTCAGCGGTTGTGCGACCGCTCGCTCACGGGGTCCAGCAGCGGATTGCCCCGGTAGCCCTCACCGCGGCCGGTGCGGGCGTGCTGCACCGCGCGGCGCACCAAGGCCAACTGAGCCTCGACCTCGGCGAACTCGTTCTTCCCAGTGTGGTGCTCCACCCCCAGCGCACCGGAGTATCCGGCCTCCAGCAGGATGCCGAGGGCCGCGTCGACGCGCGAGTAGGTGGTCTTCTGGTCGATGTGCGTGTGGATGGCGATCGGCGCCAAGGCGCGGTCGTACTCGTCCGGCGTGTTCCACGTGTCCTTGCCCATGTGCAACAAGATCCCGAACGCCTTGGAACCGACCGCTTGATGGAGCTTCAGCATGTTGTCCGGGTAGTTCTCGGCGCCCCAGTGGGTCTCCGGACCGACCTTGTAGCCACCATCGGCGGCGCGCTTGCTGAAGGCCCGGAACGCCTCGACGATCGCGTCGAACTGCTCGTCGGTCCAATGCCGGTCGCGCCCACCCGTGTCGATGCGCACCGTTCGGGCGCCGAGAATCTCTGCGGCCTCGAGGTGCCTCTCGGCGAGCTGCCGGTGCCTAGCGCGAACCTCTGGATCGTCCTCCCACACGTGGCAACCGTCGGCGTGATAGTTGACGCACACCAGGTCGCGCTCATCCATAGCCTGCCGAACCTTCTTCAGACGGTCCTTATCGAGCTGCATCTCCACGTCCGACCCCAAGAGGCCGTTCCAGATGTCCGCGGTGAGCAGGTGGTACCGGTAACGGCACGCCTCCAGGTAGCCGAACACGTTGATGGTGCCCTCGGCCAAGGCGCCGTGGAACGAGAACGACGCGATGCTGATGTTCATAAGCTCATCACCCCGCGCCGCAGGTTACCACGGTGAAACGCTCCGCACCTTCGTGAACAGACGCTTGGAAAGGCGGCCGACCGAGGGTCTCCTGCCTCAGATTCCGGGATCGCGGAGGTGGACCTTCGTCAATGGAATGCCCTCTCCGCGGAAGAGCGCCTGAAACTTCGGCATCTCCTTCATGCGGTCCGCAACACGTCGTTCCTCGTCGGTTCGAGACAGCTGTTTCGCCATCTGGCGCGCGTCCACATCGTTCAGACGCAGCACCAGGAAGTTGAGGATGGCGGAGAACAACCCCCGGTCGAAGTCCTTGGCTTCCTGCGAGGCCACGATCAGAAGAAGGCCGAACTTGCGGCACTCTTTGGCCATGGTCGGCAGAAGCCTGAGGGACGAGGCTCGATGCGCCTCGTCGAAGACCACGGCGTGCGTCAGGTGGTCTTGTGGGCCTCGAAGAAACATCTCTTGGTACACGCGGTAGAGCATGAAACAGGCGTAAGCTCGCTGGACGTTCTCCGCCCGAACGCTGTGGATCCGGATCAGTCGGGGGATTCCCGCCTCCAGCAAAGAAGGCTCCTCGCTATCTGTTCCATCGAAAAACTGGTAGTCCTCGAGCTCTTGCAGACGGGCGACCAGATTCCTCATCGCATTGTCCCGGAGGCCTTCCGTCGCCTTGCGCAAGCAATCGAGCCACAGCGAGAATCGTGGGGTTTCACCCTCGATGCCTTTGTCCCACCCGCTCTGCCTGTACGACTGCAGAAGTGCCTCGCGTATCTTGGACAGCTGGACGTCGCCGAGGTCGGGGAAGATGGCCGCGAAGATGTCGCGCAACATGCCGGCGACCTCGACATGGGCCAGAGGACTCTTTTCCAGCACGCGCATGGGGTTGAAGCCGAGTCGGTAGCAATCATGCACCCTGGCGTCCTGTAAGGCCTCGGCGAGCTTCGAATCGAGGTCCTCATGGTACGAGAACACGATGGGTGCGACGCCGCCTTCAGCTAGCTGCTGGCAGATGTTGATCAAGGCCGTGGTCTTTCCCATGCCCGGCTGGCCGAGCACCATCAAGTGCGGGTTTCCCTTGATGTCAGGAGACCAGAAGACTTCGCGTCCGCTCTCGGTTCGCCCCAGGAGGACCTCGGACGGTTCACTTGGGGAGACCTTCCGACCTGCAGCGCTATCCTTGGAGGCCTCCAAACGAGAGGGATCGGGAGTGCCACCTTGTTGCTCGCTCGTCGGTTCGGCGGCATCCGGCCGGCTTTCGTGCATCGCCGTGACGCCTTTGCCTTGGCCAGTGTGGGTGTCAGGGTCCCCCATGGTCCTGTCGGTCCGCGATGGATCGGTTGTGCTTGGTCCCGTCTCTTCCACCGGAACGCGCGAATCCGCGTTGCGCTGGACAACGGGAAGATCGGGCAGGCTGTGCGGACCGAACAGGAAAACTCGGACCCTGTCGCCGTCGATCACGTCGGGTCGCTCTTCCGCGTACTCGGGGCAGAACACCAGGCCGATGCCTTCTGCCTCCAGCTGGAGCTTCTCAGGGTTCAGCAGGTACCGCTCGATCGCCTGAAGCAGGCGCGCGGCATGGCCATCACCCAGCTGGTGCCGGGCGGCCTTTTCCGCATAAAACCTCAGGACCCGACCGAGCCGCGCCGCCCGCAGAACAATCGCTTTCCCGTTCGGGTTGGTCGCGACGTAGCGCTCCCGGAGAGAGTTGGCAGACTCGGACAGTTGCTTTGCGATCTGTTCCAGCAGCTCGGGGCTGCGCGCCGTGGACAGATGCCTTCGGTACTTCACCTCCACGAGTTGCAGGCGCAGGCGACCGTAGGAATCGAGCCGCACGTACAGCAGGTCGGCTCGGCGTGCGCTCGACTCGCCTTCTGCGGCGCCCTTTTTAGTGAACGGGCCGTAGAGCAGATCCCGCACGTCGTCCAGCGGTACGAGGAACCCCTCGTCGAGGTTGGGCCAATCTGGAGGAAGGTCTTTTCTACGGATGGATCGGCTCCTGGCCATCGCCAGCGCAACGAGTTCAGCTCCTACCGTGCTGTCCTCGCCGCCTTGGGCGATCGCCGCGAGACGCATGGCAAGATGCCCGCTGAGTGCCTTCAGGTGGTCGAGCAGGAAGCGGCAGTTCCGTTCCGAGCCGCTCAACGACATGCGTTTCAGAACGGAATCCAGCAGGTCGCGGACTTCGTCGAGATGCGTGGTGGACGTGATCAGTTGGAGGCACCCGAGGTCGTCTCGCTCTGGGACGGCGTCGATCACGTACGCGTCGTAGATGGTCTGCAGGTCCCGCGGACTGTCGAAGTACTCCACGCCGACGGAGCGATCCATCGTGATGACCCAGTCGCACAGCTGATGCAGCCGCTCGTGAACCGCTTTGCCGTCGCCTTCGAGTCGGGTGAGCAACACAGGCCAACGACTTCGGTCCCCCATGGAATGCGCCACGGCCTCGAGGATCGCAGATTGGAGCCTCGTCAACCGTTCGGTGGCGGCTCGGCTTGGAAGCTTCTCACCCTCGTACTCGGCTGGGATCCACGTTCGCCATTGAGGGATGCCGTCGCAGATGTCGAACTCCCGCTGAAGGTTGGCGATGAGTCCGAACCCCAACAAAGGCCGTTTGTCCACCGGTCTCGGACCCAAGGTCGGTGCCGAATGGAACGTGTCGAACGCCAAGGCGAGGTGGGCTCGCTCGTCGGGCAGGTCGCCCGTTTGGACCGACCAACGCAGGCGCGGCACGAACCGCCCCTTCTTGTCCAAAGACTCCATGCACCACAAGTCCTCTTTGGACACCGCTTCCGATCCAACCCGGCGACGTTCGTTCAGACGCACGAGGTATCTGCCAGTGGTCTCCTCCCTCTCGTCCGAGGAGATGAGGTCCAGACGGAACGCACGCTTGCCGTCCTGGTTCGCATCGGGCTCGTCGTCGTCGCTGTCCGGTGGGTTGCCCGTCGCCCGCTGCGCCTCACCGAGGGCGCGGACGACTGCGGCGCCGTCACCCGGCTTGATTGCCAACACTCGAAGCCAGGCGCTTTCCGGATGGGACTCGAGGTAGTGCCGAACCTCGGTCGCCAGAGCCTTGCTGCCTGCGACGGTCAACGTAGGTTCCAAACGATCGTCGACGTCGCGGTAACAGAGGGAGAGCAGCGAAACCGTGGCCTTGGGCTCGGGGTCGGACGAGGGCACCATAGCTACGCCGGCCAGCCCGAGGCAGTCTCCGAACACGAACGGATCGTTCGGTTCGAGGCCGGGCAGCAGGAACGGCAGATGCGCTCCGTCCAACCCCTCGAGCATGCGGAGCACGCTCTCCGGCCGATAACCCTCCTTGTGGCAAAGGTGGAGAGCCAAGTCGTCGTAGCCGGCCTGCCACGCGGCCCTCAGCGGATGCAGCGGCGGCACGATCAGTCCCAGCGTCTTGCCGGCCAGGTTGGTCACCTCGATCGTGAACGCGAGGGCGAGCTCGGGTGGACCCGACTCCAACGCCTTGGCCCATGCATTGAGGTAATCGCCCAACAGGTCGTCGCTGTCGTGCAGATAAACCCGCGACAGCATGCCCGCGCTCTTGCTCAGGTCCTTTTGAAGCCTGGCACACCGGTCTTTCAGTATCTCGAACCAATCCTCGGATCGCCAAGCGTCGGGCTGGAACGGCAGGAACTCGGGGGATCCGACGGTGCTGCCGTCCGGTCGACAGGCGACGCGCCAGCGTCCGAGCAGGCGGTCGGCGTTCTGTTGCTGCCAACTCTCTTCAATTTGTTGGAGTAGGCGCGGCCGGAGAACCCGGAAGGACCTCTTGCCGTCGCTGAGACGAATGCTGACGTTGCCGTTCTTGTCCGGCTGGCCAACCTCTCCATCCTTGCGCTTCTGCGCCCACTGAACGATCTGAGCAACGTCCGGCTCGCGGATCAGACCCTCAACGGGGCAACGGACTGCCGGACCTTTTGTTGGCGGAATTTCGACCTTGTCAAACCGAAGAAGGAACAGCTCGGATTCATCCTTGATCACCTCCGACTCCCCTGGCGCGCTTACGACGACCCGCGCCTCGCACGGCGCATGCTCCTCGGCGGCCTCCAGCAGGTCTGCCACACGGAACACGGCGCGCTGCTCGGGGTTGCCGCTCGACTTGTGCTTCAACGAGGCGAGCTCCTGCTCGCCGGACATCACGCTGACGTCGAACACCACGGAGCCCTTCGGCAATGTCTCCGGATTGCTCGCCCAGCGCACCTCCAGCTTGACCTTGGGTTGCCCCGGGTCAAGGATGAAGAGTGGAAGACCCTCGCCGTTTTTCGGCTCTGTTAGACCGGACCATCTCGTCGGTTTGCCGTTCTTCAGCATGGGGACGAGCGTGATCGACTGGAGGGTGTGGTGCAGGAACCCTGGTTCGAGGTTGCCGAGCCACAACCGTTCGTCCTCGAGCACCTGCGCCAACGACTCGCGGACGGGGCTGTCCGAACTCCTACGGAGCAAGTCGGTCAGGAGTTTGCCTTGCTCCGGGTCCTTCAGGGCGAGCGCCGCCACGCGCTCCTCCGCGGTCTGAGCCGTCCATGGGGGCATCCAGAGGCGCTCCACCATGGTGGCCGAGGCTGGAACGAGTCTTTCGATGCTGTCCAAGTCGCCAGCGACCGGCCATAGTCCCAGCTCCACCAGCGCGCCCCCCGGTCTATCGGGGGACTGCAGCATCTGGAGTAGGACGTGGAAGCGCTCCCTCGCGGTGCAGTGTCTTCCTCGTCCGCCCAGCGACCTTGCAGCCTTATAAGCCTGTTTCGAAACCCGATCGGCCGCCCGGGGAAGGCGCTTCAGGACGTCGCGCTCGGCATCCGAGAACAGCGCCGACTCGGTGATCTTCCTCGCCGAGCTGAACACGCCGTCTAGACCGGCTCCTTGGTATTCGGTTTCGACGAGCAGGATCGTGGCCTCGGTCTTCTTCTCTCGAAGTTCGACCGCCTCGTCCGAGCGGATCCAGCCATCTCCCGAGGAGTCGGACACCCCCAGGATCCTCCAACTTCCGTTGCCCTGTGTCGCGAGGACTTGAGCGATCTCTTCGCGATGCAGGGCACGGCAGAACGCGAGACCGCCGGAAGCCGGCGCTCCAGCGAGCTTGGACAGTGCGTTGCGCAGGAGTTCACCCTTCATGGCCATTGTTCGAGGAGGCACGGTACCGCGGCCTCAGCAGCTTCATCGACTCAGCGTCGTTCACGGTGGTCAGCAATCCCAAATCCCGGAGCCTGCTCTCCAGCAGCGCGCGGTTCAAGAGCAGCAGCTCCCGATCGATGGACATCTCGGGTGGGGCCTCGTCCACGAACAGGCCGTAGCGGTCGCGCAGCAACCAGAGGAACTCGGCGTAGGACAGCCGCAGGTTGTGCTGAGCCAGCAACGTGTGCACCAGCGCCTCCAGCAGCTCGTTGGAGAGCACCACCGACCGTGCCTCTTTGCGGCGAATGGTGCCGTCGGACAGCGTGCGACGCACCCTGCGCTTGCGCACAAGGCCGTAAGGCTCGTTCACCATCCCTGCTGAGTCAACGAAATTCAAATAAAACGACTGGAGGAGCTTCTCCCCCATCATCTGGCAGAGCGCGTCAGCGAGCGCCTTTGTGGGATCTTCGCGGGCCATCGGACTAGAGAGCAACGCTGAGACCTCGGGCGAGCTCGCGGTCTCCGTTAGCACCCTCTGAAGATTGGCGCAGTGCTTCCTGATGGAATACAGAACGTACTCCGAGTCCTCCTCCGTCCTTGAGCGAACCCTGCCCAGAAGATCGAGCCAAGCTTGCCCATCCGCGTGCACGGGGCATCGAGCCGCCATTTCGGGGAAGCCCCAAACCTCTGCATCAAGGATTCGAACGCAAGCCATTGCCACGGTAGCCTCGTCCAGCAACCGGAGCACTCCGTCCATCGATTCCTCCGATGCCAACTGCAGGTCTCGTTCAAGACCACCTGAGGCGTCGACGAACACCGGGTGAGGCAACTGTTTTTCTTGGCTGGGTACAGCGTAGCTCCGTTCCCACTGCACCACGCATCGCAGAGACGACTGGAAGGAGTGCCATACCCCCAAGCCGATCAGGCTTTCGAGCATGGGTGTGAGCGCCCGGCGCGGCACAGCATCAGCGAATTGCTCCAGAAACGTCTTCAGGTCATCTCTGAAGATCCTGGTAGCGCGGGAGCTGAGCGGCCTGCGGCTTGGAATCCCTGAGGAGTCTTTGCCGGACAATGATCTTGATTGCTCCGGAGCTTGCCCACATCCAAGGCCGATCGCTACGGAGAGCAGTTCGTCTACGGAGAGGCCATGCTTCTCGTCGAATTGGTCTCCTGACAGCTGGCTCGGGTTGTCGCCGAAGATCACGCCGCGATGGAATGGGCGGAGCATGAGGTTCTCTTGCGGCTTCTTCGCGATCGGAAACGGACCTTGGGCGCACGGTTGCAGAGCGTCCGCCAGATCTTGCTCGGCAAGGAGGGCGACCACCATCTCCGGAACCCAACGGAGATGCGCCACCTTGACAGGCAGATCAACCCACGACGCGAAGAAGTGCGAGGGGTAGACGCGGATGACCTCCTCGGCCTTGCTCTCCGATCGTCGGCGGTTCTCCAGCGTGTGCGCCAGCAGAAGGTCACCGAGAACCTCCTTCCGCAGCTCGTCGCGGAACTCAACGAACCGAGCGGCTTGGCCGTTCGCTTGCTCCGCGACCCCGCAAGCTAGGACCTCGAGTATCGAGCTGATGGTGACTGCTGATCCGGAGCGGTAGGTCTTGTGGAAATGGCCGGTACCTCGACGCACGCCGCGCCGGAAAAGGTAGAAGATGGCCGGCAGAATGCCGCCTACGGCGAAGTTTTGCGGAATCGCCGGATAGACGGGCATGGTGGCGCTCGTCCAAGTTAGGTCAGCGAACCTCGGGGTTGTGGCTTGGGCCAGAAGCTCCTTGCTCACGATTGCACCTCCACTTCTTCGCAGGCGAGAACCTGCAGACCGTCTCGAAGCTCGGTACCGAGACGGAACACCTTGCGATCGCCCTTCGGGTGCCAGGCGAACCACACGCTCTCATCTTCAAGCGACAGCCGTTGTACGAAGATCCGAAGGTTCGCGAACAGGCTGTCCAAGCGCCGCTCCGCGAGCTGTTCGCCGTCCGACAAGCTGAGCAGCGTGTGGAACAGCTGGTACCCCATGCTCATCACCTCCTCCTCGCCGCTCTGGTATCTGTAGACCAGTCTCAGTCGGTTAGGCAGCACCGGAACGAGGCCCGAAGCCACAGGAGGCCACTCCGGCTCCAGCCGAAAACGGTCCAGCGGCTTCTCGATCCAGAACACCGTCTCCGTTCGGTTGCGACCGGGAATGCGCAGCGGCACCACCCCCTGTTCGCGGAATCGCCGGAGCGCGGCCCGCGGGAGGAACTCCATCATCGCGATGCCCTGGCAGAGCCGTCGGCAAAGCTCGTCGTTCCCAGCTTTGTCTCGGCGCGATGCCTCGCGGAACTCGGCGAGGTGCCGCCCCTCGGCCAACCCAAGGGCATGGGAGTTCTCAGCGAGGGCCGCGATCTCCTCCTCGGTCCATTCTAGGAAGGCCCGGCGGCGCGCGGTCGCAAGCGGAAGTCCGGGATAGCTGGGTCCGGCTCCAGGACGGTGGACCGACGAGCGCCCGAGGATCCATCGGTCGAGGACGGGATGAGCCTCCAGGGCGGGGTCCAGGTGCGAGAGTTCCCGCAGCAGTTCGCCCTGCCGGTGATAAGACTCTGGATCGAACAGGAGATCGGGCGAGGACAACGGTTTGAGAGAGTCGTCGTCGTGCAGCTCGCGGCAAGTGTGAACGCCGAACAGGACGTAACTCAGCGCGCCGCGCAACTCCCTGAGGGTGATGTGAACCTCTCCCCGTTGGTGAACGGCTTGGAACGCCTCGAGCAGGCGCTGCCGCATCCTCAACCCGCGGACCCCCTCCTCGCTCTGGGCCGCATCGTGCTGGAACGAGGCGACGAGGCGCCGGGCGTTCGTTCCCGCAACGCAGCGGCTTCTCGCGGAGCAGGTCTCGCAAGGCCTCCACGTTTGAGCGGCGTTCTCGCCGCCGAGCATCGCCTTGATCACCCGGTCGAAGAAGCCTGCGTCGATGGTTCCCGTCGCTCGATCGACCCCACCCACGAGCGACCGGTGGTTCAGGCTGACCAAACGGATATGGTCCGACAGCTTCGAGGAGTCGTCGTCGCTCCTCAAGGCCGCGAGGAGCCCGCGCAGCAACGGCCGGTCACCGAAGATCTTTTGCCTGCGGAGGATCCACTCCAAGAGCTTCCCGTCGTTGATGGCTAGCAGGTGTGCTACGTCCTCTGTGGGCCGACCGTCCAAGAAGGGTTTCAGGAGATCGTCCACCAGCTCGTCTGCGGGTCGTCCCCGCCAGGACGCCGCGCCGTCGAGGTTCGCCCTGATCAACAGGCCGTCGACGGTTCGGTGCTCCCAGACCCGGTCGCCGGAAAGAACCCGATTGGCTCCGAGCCGCTGGGCTAGGGACTGCAGCAACGCCGTCTTTCCGTCACCCGCGTTGCCGCAGAGAATAACGAGGCTCACCTCGCGACTGGAGAGTTCTCGCAGAAGCCTCTCCTCAAGGTCTGTGGGAACATAGGTTTGCTTGGCAAACTCGCTGTCCACGCCCCGTGCATTGTCGTTGCCAACCCTCGAACCCGGGTATAGCGTGAGCAGGTCGCTCAACCAAGGGACTTCGTTCTGGTGGGTCTCCGTCGCATCGGGCACCGGTTCGCTGAGGTCCGCCAACAGCGCCGCCGCGCTCTGATAGCGACACGAGGCATCCGGATGCGTCGCCTTCTCGAGGATAGGGACAAGCTCGCCGAGCGCCTGCCTCCTCTCCTCCGTCCAGTTCAACCCCTTCGTCTTATCGATCCCGTAGGGGGTGGATGGGAACGGGTCATCGTCGAACGCCACTCGGAACAAGGACGCCGCCAAGGCGAAGAGGTCATCGCTGAGCTGGCACGGGTCGCCTCGCTCGAACTCCGGCGAGCTGTAAAGCGGGGTCCCCGAGCTGGATGCGGTTTGGCCCTTCGGTGTGACGAGGTCGTAGTCGATCAGGCGGATGGAGCCGTGGCTCAGCACGAGGTTCTTCGGCGAGACGTCTCCGTGCACATACCCATGGGCATGGAGCACATGCAGAGCCGCGGCAGCCTCCTTGAGCCATTCCCGAAGAAGCTTGGCCACAGACCGCTCGGACATTTCGGTAGCCAAGGTGCCAAGGCGGCCCGCCAGACGATCGAGCGCCTCTCCCTCGACCCACTCCATGAGGGCCAGAATGCCGCAATCCCTCGCCGAGTCTGGAACCTCGTAGATCGTAGCCAGACCGTTCTCTCTGCTCAGCCCTTGAATGCGGTAATAGCCTTTGCGGACCTCCTCGGGATCCCGATCGGGCAGGAGGACCTTGGCAACGAAGGTGCCGAGGCCCTCTCCGGACGAGCGCACCACCTTCTCCACCTTGAACGTGCACCCGATGCCCCCTTGCCCAAGCTTGGCAAGGATGCGGAGGTCGATCTGGCTGTCGAACGGCACCAGCGTGCCCTCGCACCACGTCTCCAGAGGGGGAACGGAACGGGATGGCTGGTTCGAATCGGTGGGAGGGTTCGTCGGCGCCGCGTCGACCAGCAGCGCGGCCATGCGTTCGGCAAGCTCCCTCAACGGGGGTCTGCTTTGAATCTCCGTCGAGCAGCCGGCCTCCAGCACGCTCTTTGCTTCCGCCGCCTTTGCGGCCCCCAGACGCTCGAACAGAACCGTCAGCGTCCTGCAGAGGCTGTACACGTCGCTTTGGGAAGTGGCGCGTCCACGCCCCTTCTGTCGAATCTCGGGTGCCATCCAAGGATCATCGGCCTCTGGCCCCAAGTCGCCAGTGCCGTAGATGGTTGGTTCTCGGTCCATCCGAGAGAATCGCAGTCCCGTGAAGATTGGTTCGTTGTTGGAGCTCACCAAGAGGGTCTGCGGATTGATGTTGCGATGGACGAAATTCTGGTCCATCGATTGGAGGCTGGCGAGAGCCTCGAGGCTCCTTATGGCGAACTGGATTCGATCGCTGAGTGGCCACTTGGCCTCGTCGGCAGACGACCGCCGTTCCAAGTTGGGTGCCTGCGGGTCGAAAAGGACGCCGTACAGGATCTCTCCAGGATAGTCGCTCGCGCTCTTCAGGTACTCCCGTACTCTGGGAATGTACGGACTCTTCTGCAACACCCGGAATGCCTCGAACTCGCGCCTTGCGAGGTCTTCCGCTCGAGGATCCTTTCTTGCCGACAGATCGTACCAGTAGACCAAAACCGGCTCTTTGGTGCGCCGGTGAAAGCCTCGAAAAATGCGGCAGAAGCCGTCTGCGTCGGCCGCAACCCGCTCCAGGTTGCAGTACTCGTCAATCGAGCGGGGAGTGCCCGAGATCACAGCCGAGGTTCTGGGTTTCAGACAGTCCGCGACCCCAAGAATCATGGAGCCGTCCAGAGCGAGCCCTGGCTGCGAATCGAAGAGACGGTGGACGCCATCCACGGCGAAGCAGGGAATGCTTGCGATCCGATCTGGGCAGGATGTCCCTTGAGTCGTCAGGAGAAATGCTGGAGACGCGAACAGATCAGCACGGCGAAGGCGAGCTTTCAGCCACCCGCCCAGCCGACGCGCCTTTCCCGCCAGCTTGTCGGCCTCCCTCGTTGCTTCGGACTCTCTCGCCCGAATCCAGTCGGCGTCCCAATGTTTGACCTCGATCACGAAGACGCCGGACGGACCAATGGCGACCAAGTCAATCTCGTCGCTCCGAAAGTCTTTGGCGTGGTGGACCTCAAGGTTCGAAAACAGAACCCATTGGAACCCATCGTTTCGGCCGCTCAAGTGGTTGCAGCAGGCTTGGATCGCTAGCCGCTCGCTTTCGTTGACCGTCTCGCCGCAGGGAATGTGCCTCACCGCCATGACGCAAACCGCTCCGTGGGTGTCCTGGTGCTCTGCATCATACTTCTTTCGTGCTGCCTCCAACCATCCGTCGAACTCAAGAAGGAGCGCGTGAGGACCTTGGAGGCTTGGTTCCCAAGCAGGGCGGGCTCGCCGTAGGAACGGCGAGCCCGCACGCTCGGTGCCTTCTGCCAGGCTGTTAAGCCTTCAGCATGCTGCGGAGCATCCAGACGGTCTTCTCGTGCGCCAGAATCAGCGACTCGGCCATGCCCTGCGTGACCGGGTCGAGGTTCTCGTCGGTGGCCTTCCAGAGCTTCTTCAGGTCCGCGATGAGCGCCTCGTAGCCCTCAATGAGATCCCGGATCATCGCGTCCTCGCCCCGAATGCCGGGCGACTCCTTCACGCTGCTGATCTCCGCGAACTCCTTCATCGTCCCGGGCGGGAAGCCGCCCAGAGCCCTCACCCTCTCCGCGAGCTCGTCGACCTGCAGGAAGTGCGCCTCGTACAGCAGCTGGAACTGGTCGTGCAGCTCCTTGAAGCGCGGTCCCTCCACGTTCCAGTGGTGGTGCTGGGTCTTCGTCATCATCGCGTACGTGTCGGCGAGCACTTGGATCAACGCTTGAATGACCTGTTCGTTCTGAGACATGCTTCTCACCTGCCGTTCACCGGCTCCATCAGGGAAGACGCAGCCACATTGCCGTTGGATTCGGGATCGCATTAGACTGAGTCTAAATACCTTCCGCTGTCGCGCCGACGGAATCGACGCGAAGCTCCTCCAGGTGGCCTCCTATCCTCAGCAAGTCGTCGTAGCTCCGGTCCGCGTTGACGATCACCAGGTTCCGGAGCGCCCGCGAGACCGCGCAGTAGAGCATGCGATGTCGCAGGGCGTCCGTCATGGCGTCGCCCACGAGCGGGCTGGGCCACAGCAGCACCACGTTCTGAATCTGCCAGCCCTTGAAGCTGTGGATGGTGCACATCTTGAGTTCTCCCCGGCCCTTCCAGAAGGCCTTCTTGCGCTTCTGCCGCTCCATTCGGTCCGCAGAGAACACGTGGACGATCGGGCCGAACCTGTTCTTCAACGCTCGGTATGCGTCGAGACCCCAGGCGTGGTTCGGCACCAGGACGCACACGTCGCTCGGATGGACGGGTCCGAACGAACGGATGGCGGGTTCGAGCAGCGCTAGTGCGTGCTGGTTGTTGTCTGCACGCACCCAGCCGTGAATCTCGTGCTCCACCGGACCCAGCGTGGGTTGGCGCTCCGAAACTACGGGAAGGTCCTCATCGTCGCCCAATCCGGCCTGACGGGCGAACGCCTCAAGGAACGCCGCGGTTCGCTGCGGAACGCGGTAAGAGCGCGCCCCGAGCTGAGCCCAACGGCCACGGAAGCGGCACACCCGGTGGGAACTCTGGTCCCCGTTCCTTCCACCGTCTCGGTTGTAGAGGTTCTGGCGCTGGTCCGCGACGATCACCATTTCCCCGCCTGGCTCGAGGAAGCGCGCCAGCAGGTCCAGCCAGCCCGCCTCGAAGTCCTGCGCCTCGTCGACGTAGATGCCCCCGTACAGCGGAAGCCCGAGGTCCGAAGGGCTGCGGCCGTCGGCAAGGGCAGAACAGAGAGCTTGGAACGCCTCGTCGAAGCGGTTCCCAGGCGCCTCGGCCTCCCTCTCTTCCGGTCCGAACGGGTCGGAACTGGCAGTGGAAGGGTTTTGCTTGCAGGGCAAGCGCCGCAGGACGCCGCCCTGCACGGCCTGGGCGATGCACCAATCGTGGAAGTGCTTGCACGTCTGCCTGTTCTTGTGCACCTTGTACGGGCTTCGCTGCAGCAGGTCGTGCAGCCAATGGGCCATGGTGATGTTGTGGCACGTCAAGAGCACGTTCCGGCCCTCGTGGTTGGCCTGCAGGGCCCGGTGAACCAGCGTCAAAGACTTCCCGCTGCCAACCGGGCCACGGATCCGGTGGAAGCCGGACCGAGGCGCGGCGTGGATCCTCTGATGGCGGTCGGGCATCGGCAGCGGGCTGTTCTGCTCGATGTAGTGGTGCGGCGGAAGGAGGTGAAGGATGAGGCGACCGAGCATCTCGGTCAGGAAGTCGTCGACTCCCTCCCTGCGGGTGTGGTAGCACGAAGGAACGATCTGCTGGAGCCTCTGCTTGTTGAGCCAGTCCCGCCCGAAAACGATGTCGTCGGTGTTCTTCCACGGCCGAAGAAGCGCGGCGGCGTCGTCGGTCGTCGCTCGGTGGAAATAGACCGCCGCCCTGCAGTGCCGCTGCGTGCGATGGTCGTTGGTCGGATCGCCGACCGCCTCCTGCCCAATGAGGAACTGCTCGTAGATCTGGGCCGCGTACGTTCTCGCTTGGAGCAACGGATTCTGCTCCTCCCACTCGCCGTGAGCCGTTCGCCCGATCAGTCGGTCCCCTTCGGCGCGGTAGTTTCCTAGGTGCCAGTCCTTCACCTCGAACACGACGGCGCCCACGTTGGGGTTGACCACCACCACATCGGGGCGAAGTCCGTTCAGGTGCGGCTGCACGAACACGCGCCAAGCGTCCGGCAGGCTGGAGTCCAGAAACTCGACGAGGGCGCGCTCGCCTTCGGTGAGCGGTGCGTGCAGGCTGTTCAGCGTGTTCCAGTCTGGGTAGAGCCGTTCCATGGTCCGTCCGCGGTGCGAGCGTTTGCCGTCGCGGCCTCATCGTCACCTTCTCCAAAACCTAGCTTCTTAAGACGCTTTGTCGTGAGGCGCTTGGACTTCTCTAGGAGGCCCGCTTCCGGCTGTCCGTCATTACCGCACCTCATGGCGGCTGAAGGACGGCTCTCCGCTACGGCCGGAACAGTCCGGGTGGGCAAGCGTCGTGGCCGAGAGCGTCGGGGAAGAGCAGTTCGGGTGCTTGCCACGGATTTCCCTCCTCCCTCCTAGAGGGAGGAGGGTCAGGGTGGAGGGTGCTTGCGACCGCCGGTTCGCTCCCTCGGCTGGGAGGAGTGGACGAGATGGCACTGCTCAAGCGTGACTTCGCGGAGAGTTCCGTCCCGACGAGTTTCCAGATTCGTTCGGAATGGAGCACCCTCCCCCTTGATCCCCCTCCCGCGGGGCGGGAGGGGGACTGGAAAGTCCCCTCCTCCCTCTGCGAGGGAGGAGGGGTTAGGGTGGAGGGTGAGTTGGCGCCCATGATCCGCCTTGCCGGAAGCGATCTCCAGCGCTTCGCCGTCCCGTTCTCAAGGAACGGTCGGAGAACTCGTCCAAGCAGCAAGCCGGGTGTCTTGCGGCGCACCCTCCCCCTTATCCCCCTCCCGCGGGGCGGGAGGGGGACGGTGACATCCTCCCTCCTCCCTCGCTGAGGGAGGAGGGTCGGGGAGGAGGGTGGTTTGGGGATGATGGTCTGCCGTACCGGAGGCGACGTTGTGCGGCTGTCGTCTGTTCTGGCGGAATCAGGCCAACTCAGCGTTTGGAAGGCTCCGATTGTCCCGCACCCTCCCCCTCGATCCCCCTCCCGCCGAGCGGGAGGGGGACGCTGACATGCTCCCTCCTCCCTCTCTGAGGGAGGAGGGTTAGGGTGGACGGCGGCTCGGCGCCAATGATCCGCCTTGCCGGAAGCGATCTTCAGCGCGTGGCGTCCCGTCTTCAAGGAACGGAAGGAGAACTCGTCCAACCATCAAGCCGGGTGTCTTGCGGCGCACCCTCCCCCTTGCTCCCCCTCCCGCCGGGCGGGAGGGGGACGGAGACAGACTCCCTCCTCCCTCGCC
>FWPV01005901.1_pt1 | contig 24041 bp, 22 predicted proteins | sample 2228371 | NCBI WGS metagenome assembly FWPV01 (sample SAMEA103939776, study PRJEB20133) | metagenome | reverse complement strand
GTGGAAATTCGACGCAATCGGACGGGGATGTCTCCGAAATATGAACCGGACGATTTGAAAGGAGAATCTGGCCAAGGTTAATTCGCCCCTAACCGGAGAATCTTCTCAATGCGTAGGTGGATCCTTCGGGCAACGGGACCAGTGGAGGTCTCCGCCCTAAGGTTTTCGCCGACATCCCTGCCCGATTCTGCCGTCTTTCTGCGGTCGAGTGAAGCCGGATGGGTCCTTAAAGGACGAGCTTGGGATAATGATTTTGTGAAAAGAATAACTTTGACAAAAAAAAGGGGGTGATATATAGATCAACTATGATCGGGAGGATGGTTCGAGAGGTCATCGAGAAGAAAGGGTTATCGTATCGAAAGGTAGCACATGATCTAGGCATCGACCACGCCAGCTTATACCGATCTCTGATGGATGGTGCCAATCCTGAATGGAAGACTCTCCAAAAGCTTCTGAACTACCTCGGCTGTGAGATTCGGATCGTAAAATCGAAGAACAATACGAGAGGGAAAAGGCAAAACAGAAAGGTTCATGACGGCTAAGAAAGGAAATCAAAAAGGAGGGTGACCTTTATGAAACCTTTGTCGGTCGGGTCAGCGGGTATCCTTTTGGCTTTAGGGCTTCTAATCTATTCTGCGAACGCGTGGGCTGCGGAGTGGAAACCATTGGCAAAGGCCAGCACCGGGGTTTTCCATTATGACGCAGCAAGCGTTCGCTCGACACCCGAAGGTTTTGTTCGAGTATGGATCCACAATGTGACCAAAAAAGAAAGCGATCTTGTGGAAATCGACTGCAAGGCGAAAAGCTATCACGTTTTGGATGTTATTCAGTACGATGAAGCGAGCCGGGTGAAGAGCCGTGAAACCTTCTACGACAACCCCACCCACAATTGGTACGCCATCTCTCCTGGATCAGTGCCCGAACTTCTCTCCTTGTTTCTCTGCCCGTGAGGGAAGCCTCTCTACTGGGGAAAGATTATGAAATTGATCATGTGGAGGGGGAAATACCGGGGAAGGAGCAAATTTCAAAGCATTTACAGTTGCCCGCCGTTTAAACTCATTCATAATCTCAAAGAGTTTTGCTGGTGAGCCGTGCAGGAATCGAACCTGCAACCTACTGATTAAGAGTCAGTTGCTCTACCGATTGAGCTAACGGCTCACCTCGTAGCAGCTAACGATCTCCTCGCCTCGAAGCCCATAGGCTCGAGGGGAGAGCTTATCTCCTCCCTGCATAATGCAGGGCGCGCCCGGTCCGACTTGAACGGACGACCTGCGGATTCGAAGTCCGACGCTCTATCCAACTGAGCTACGGGCGCCTTGGGGTGAGTGAAGGGACTCGAACCCTCGACCGCTGGGGCCACAACCCAGTGCTCTATCCAACTGAGCTACACTCACCATCCGAAAGATTACTTCCAACGGATCGACTCTCGAGAATCGATGAGCAACTTAAAATAATGCTAACCTTGCGTTCCTCTTTTTGCAATCGCACGGATGAATTCATGGCGCGCCTGGAGGGATTCGAACCCCCGACCCACGGATTAGAAGTCCGTAGCTCTATCCATCTGAGCTACAGGCGCATCGCCCACAACAAATTCAAAGCCTCGATTCTCTGCTCTCAGCCCTCAACTCATTCGTCCAAACTTCAATGGTCGGGGCGAGCCGATTTGAACGGCCGACCTCCTGCTCCCAAGGCAGGCGCGCTTACCAGGCTGCGCTACGCCCCGGTCCTGTTTCGGGAAGATACTAATAACACATATCGTTTACTAAGACAACGGTTTCGCCCTCCCCTCTTTGACAAAATGAATGATTGACCTCCTTATCTTCCTCAAGGCCTTCCCTCTGTGACTAATACGGTTTTTCTCCTCGACCGAGAGCTGGGCCATCGTCTTCCCAAGGGCCGGAAGGACAAACAGCGGATCGTATCCGAAACCCTTCCTCCCCACCTCTCGGAAGCCTATCCTTCCTTTGCAGACTCCCTCCCTTGTCACCTCATTTCCATCGGGGGACACAAGGGCCATGACGCATCTAAACCTTGCCCCTCTCTTCGAATAAGGAATTCCCTCCATCTCGTCCAGAAGTTTCCGATTGTTCTCTTGCGGGGACGCCCTTTCGCCTACATACCTGGCCGAGTGGATACCAGGTCTTCCATTCAGAGCGTCCACCTCCAATCCTGAATCATCTGCAAGGATCAAATGGTTGAGGTAGCCTGAATAGAATCGTGCCTTCTTTAGAGCATTTTCGGCAAAGGTCTTTCCGTCCTCTTCAATGTCCGGTGCATTGGGAAAATCGTTCAGCGAGAGGACACGAAGGCCCAACCCTCTCAGGGCTCTTCGGATTTCCCGGACCTTCCCGCTATTTCTGGTGGCGATGACGAGAACTTTTCTCTCTCCGATATTACCCCTTCCCCTCCAAGGCTCTCTTTTGAATCGCGGTCAGCTTCCGGATCCCTCTCTCGGCGACCCGGGTGAGTTCATCCAATTCCTTCTTCGTAAATACTTCCAGTTCAGCTGTCCCCTGGACCTCCACAAACTTTCCGGACCCCGTCATCACCACATTCATATCCACCTCAGCCCTGGAGTCCTCATCGTAATTGAGATCCAGTAGAATTTTCCCGTCCACTTTCCCCACGCTGATCGCAGCCACCGAATCCCTGACGGGAACTTTCTCGATCATACCGTCCCTTACCATCCTCCGAAAGGCGTCAACCAGGGCCACATAGGCTCCCGTGATCGAGGCCGTTCTCGTCCCTCCGTCGGCCTGCATCACATCGCAGTCGATCCAGATCGTCCTCTCCCCGAATGCTGAAAGATCGGTAACGCACCGGAGGGATCGACCAATCAGTCTCTGGATCTCAAACGACCGACCACTCCCACGCCCCGTCAAAGCATCGCGGGCCGTCCGGGTATGGGTCGAGCGCGGAAGCATTGCATACTCGGCAGTAATCCAACCCTTCCCTGTATTTCGGAGAAACGGGGGGACCCTCTCTTCGACGCTGGCGGAGCAGATGACCTTTGTATCTCCCATCTCAATCAGAACGGACCCCTCCGCATGCTTCAAGTAATTCCTTGTAATCCTAACGGGCCGGATCGCGAAGGGGCTCCTTCCGTCACTTCGTTTCATGACGCCTCCTTTTAGAAAGATAATCTCAAAAAAAAATCAAATAGTCAATTGCCGATAAGGAGTTTCATGGGGAGCAATTATTGAAACCTCTGAGAAAAGTGGTTAAGATCATTACCCGACCGAAGATCTCCCTTTGATGGATGACGACAGGAGATTCCGAAAGGTCGGAGCAACCCCACGGAGGATTGGAAAGGATGGTCTCAACGGATCCCAAGCGAGTTTTTTCAGGTGCTTCAAAATATGTGCTTGACGAGGAGCTTGCGAAGATTGTCAACATCTCCATCGCTCTGGAGATGCCCCTTCTTCTCAAAGGGGAGCCTGGAACAGGAAAAACGATGCTGGCCCATGCGATCGCTGAAGCCCTTCAGATGAGGCTGATCGTCCTGAACGTCAAATCGAACATGAAGCTCGTGGATGCCCTCTATCAGTACGATACATTGACCCGTCTGAATGACAGTCGTTTCGGAGATTCCAAAAGGGATGTGAGCAATATCGAAGAGTATATACGAATGGGAAAGATCGGACAGGCCTTCGTCTCCGACGAACGGGTGGTCCTTCTCATCGACGAGATCGATAAGGCAGACACCGATTTCCAAGACGATATGCTCGACGTTTTAGACCAGATGGAGTTTGATATCATCGAGATCGATAAAACGATCCGCGCAAAGCATCGACCCGTGGTCATCATCACCTCCAATGCCAAGAAAGACCTCTCGGATCCCTTTTTGGGTCGATGCAATTTCCACCATATCGCCTTCCCAGAACCTGACATGATGAGACGGATCGTTCAGGTCCATTTCCCTGATATCGAAAAAGAGCTCCTGGAGAGCGCCGTTCGTACATTCTACCGTCTCAGAGAGATCAAAGGGATCGAAAAAAAACCAGCAACGCGGGAACTGATCAACTGGATTCGGGCCCTTCGGGCCGACCCTGACATTCGTACCAAGGATTTGATCAAGGGAGAGGTCCCTTACCTCGGTGTCCTCTTTAAGAAGAGTCCGGATTATGTGGTCGCTCAGAACGCCGTCTCGAGGTTCAGGATGTAGATCAGGAGAGTGCGTGGAGGTAAGGGCATAGGATCCGTTCTTGCGCAATAATGATTTTCCCTTGGCACTATGCCCTTTGCCCTGTGCCCCAGGGAGCTGCATGTTCGTTGACTTCTTTTACCTTTTGAAAAAAGTCGGTATTCCCGTATCCCCCACCTCCTTCCTGAGGCTCCAAAAGGCCTTGAGCATGGGCCTCATCAATTCGATTGACGATTTCTATACCGGAGCCAGAGCCATCCTCGTAAAGAGTGAAAAATATTTTGACCTCTATGACCAAGTCTTCGCTCATCGTTTTCAAGGTGTGGAGCTCAAGGAGCCTTCGCCCATCGAGCTGTCAGAGGTCGTCCGTGCCCTCCTTGAGGATTGGTTGAAGGACCCGAAAACCTTGGCCGAGATCCTTGGGATCGACGAGAAGGAGATCGGGAAACTCACCCCGGAGGAACTCGTCCAATATTTCCTGGACCGACTCAAAGAACAGACCGACCCTCACCATGGCGGAAACAAGTGGATCGGAACGGGAGGAACATCACCGGTCGGACACTCCGGATATCACCCTGGAGGCATGCGGGTCGGGGGCGTCTCAAGAAACAAGTCTGCTGTGAAGGTGGCCATGGAGAGGAGGTACCGGGACTACACGCAGGAGGGTCCGATGACCCCTTCCCAGATGGGGGAGGCCTTGAAACGGTTAAGGAATATGGTTCCTTTTGGTCCCAAGGACAGGGTCAATATCGAAGAGACGATTTACGAAACGATGAAAAACTGCGGCGAGATCGAGATTGTCTTCGACCGGAGTCTGAGAGACCGCCTCAAGGTCGTTCTTGCCATTGATAACGGCGGATGGTCCATGGATCCCTATGTCGAGCTGGTGCAAACGCTCTTTAATTATGCCCGCACCCAGTTTAAAGATCTCAAAACCTTCTTCTTTCACAACACGATTTACGATTATCTTTGGGAGGACCCGCAGAGACGTTATAAGCCCTACCCCGTTGACGAATTAGTTCGTCTCGATCCCGAGACAAGATTCATTATTGTGGGCGACGCCAGCATGGCGCCCTATGAACTCATGGCCACCGACGGCTCCCTCTACGTGGAAGAGAGGTCTGGAAAGCCCAGTATCGACCGACTCAAATTCATTGCGAAGACATTCCCCTATTCCGTTTGGATCAACCCTGTGCTCGTCGAACACTGGCCTTATACTCCGACAATCCAACACATCCGCGAGATCTTCCCTATGTTCGAGCTGACCCTCGACGGTTTGGAAAGGGCGGTAACCCACCTGATGAGGAAGAATTAGTCAACCTCGCTGAAGCGTGGCGAAGATCGGGCGACCGGACAGGAATATCTCCGACATCCCTGTCCGATTCCGTTGAATTTCCCCGATGGACTGGGACATCACCCATCAGAAGACTTTTCCCTTGACAAAGGCCGAGTGCTTTCATTAACCTACTCCTTTGTAAAATCGTCTAACCCATTTTTGAAAAGGATCCTTGATGAAACTCATCGAAAAAGAACGCCAAATGATCAGAGAGACGGCCGTCAAGACGGCCCAGAAAACGATTCAGCCCCGGGCTGCCGAGATCGATGAGATGAAGGAATTTCCTCGCGATCTGATGGAAACCCTTGGGAAACAGGGATTCCTCTCCATTCTTCTCCCGGAAGAATACGGAGGGATGAACGGCGATATCACCGCCTTCTGCTTCTTGATCGAGGAGATCGCCAAGGTCAGCGGCTCGACCGCCCATCTTCTCCTGGTGCAGGGCATGGGCATTCTACCCCTCTGGCTGGGAGGCAGTGACGCGCAGAAGGAACGTTACTTCACTCAGATCGCGGAGAAGAACTGCCTCGTGGCTTTCGCCCTGAGGGAGGAAGAAACGGGATTGGATCCCTTTTCGATCAGAACTCAAGCTAAAAGGGAAGGAAAGGAATATATATTCGAGGGACGAAAATGCTTCGTGACCCATGGAACGCTGCCTCACCTTTACTCCGTCTTCGCTGTGACGGGACAAGGGAGAGGAGAAGAAGGGGTCTCCGCATTTGTTATCGAAGGGGAAACGCCGGGTCTCCGGTTCTGGCAAAGAGAAGAAAAGTTAGGGATGAGGGGGTTGGTTACGGCCGATGTAATCTTCGAAGGGTGCCGAACGACCGAGGAAAGCCTCCTCGGCGAAGAGGGCCAAGGGTGGAAGCTCGCGAGAGATACCTTGACGATGACCGGTCCAGCCATGGGGGCGGAGGCCGTAGGGATTGCACAAGGCGCTCTCGATTACTCTATCCACTATGCAAATGAAAGGATTCAATTCAAGAGACCCATCTCGTCCTTCCAAGCAATTCAATTCATGATCGCCGATATGGCGACATCGATCGAGGCGGCCCGCGCCCTCGTTTACCAGGCGGCGCGATGCGTCGATACGAGGATGGATGAAGCCGAAAAGCTCTCGACCATGGCCAGGCTCTATTCATCCGATGTGGCGATGAAAGTAACAACCGATGCCGTACAGATTCTGGGGGGCTACGGTTACATGAGGGATTACCCCGTGGAACGGATGATGCGCGATGCGAAGGTGACGCAGATTCTCGAAGGACCGAATCCGATTCAGCGCATGGTATTGGCTCACTATCTTTTCAGGGATTGACCTCCATATGGCGGAGAAGAGAAGCATCCTTCGCCTGCCCCTCGTTCCCGTTTTTCTTGCCTACGGCGTCGGGATTTACATTGGCCACTTCGATCTCCCCGTTTCTACCCTTTCCCTCATCCTCTCCTGTCTCTTCCTCCTGACCGTTTGGGCTCTGACGATTCTATTCAAGAAAGAGCAAGGAGGAACGGTATTTGCCCTGTTTCTCTTTTTCCTTCTCGGAATTTTCTCCATCCATCTCTACCTCAGACCGCCTTCTTCTTCCTCCTCCCTTTCCCCTTTCATTGGATTCGATGGGGTCGTTCTCGAGGGTAACTTAGATCGTCCTCCCCTGGAGTCGGATCGGGGAACCCAACTCTATCTTCGAGTCCGCAAGGCTATCCTTCCTGATCGTCGCTATCCTGTTCAGGATTTGGTGTTGATCTTCTCCCAACAGAGAGGGTTCTCCCTCCACCGGGGGGATCCCCTCCGTCTCCGCTGCAATCTCCGTCAACCCCATGGATTCCATAATCCAGGTGGATTCTCGTACGAACAGTACCTCGGCTTACAGAGGGTTCGTGTCGTTGGCTTCCTCTCTCCCGAGGGAGCTTTGATCAAGATGGGAGAGGGTCCTTCATATTCAGCTTTCCGTGCCGTGGAAAGGCTGAGAACCCATATCCGAAATTTCATCGAAAGGGAGGCTCATCCACCCTCCTCGGGAATCATTAAGGCCCTGGTCCTGGGCGAACGCGGGGATGTGTCGGAAGAGATCACGGAGCAATTTACAACGACGGGCATCGCTCATCTCTTGGCGATCTCAGGGGACCATCTCGGGATCGTTGCTTTTCTCTCCTTTTCCCTCTTTCTCTGGCTCTTCAAGCGATCGGAATTCCTTCTCCTCTCCTTTTCGGTGAAGAAATGGGCCGCCGTTCTGACCATTCCTCTCATTCTTCTCTATACCTTCATTGCAGGGGCTGGGATCTCAGTCATCCGGGCCACGATTATGGTCATTACCTTCTTCTGTTCCATCGTTTTCAGCCGGGACCGGGATCTTCTGCATACCCTCGCCTTGGCTGCTTTTCTCATCCTTCTCTTTTCCCCTCCTTCTCTGTTTGATGTCTCTTTCCAACTCTCTTTTCTCGCTGTTCTTTCCATCCTCTACCTCGTTCCTCGTCTTCTCCGTTGGTGGGAGGAAGGAGAGAGGATCCTCCCTTGCCAGGAACTATCCTGGAGGGTTCGCCTCATGGTCTATCTCAGAATTTCTCTCCTCGTGACCGTTGTCGCCATGGTGGGGACAGCCCCCTTTGTAGCCCTCCATTTCAACCGGATCTCTGTCATCGGCTTCTTCACTAACCTCCTCTTCGTTCCGTGGGTTGGATTCATCATCGTTCCGCTGAGCCTGCTCGGATCGCTTCTCTCATTTTTCCATCACCCCTTGGCGGCCCTCGTTATCCAAATTGACAGCCTGCTCACTCTCATCCTTCTTAAAACCGTGGCCATTGCAGCCGCATTGCCCTATGCCTCGTTTTACGTATCCACCCCAACCACTCTTGAAATCATCCTTTTTTACCTCCTTCTCTTTTTCGCCATCCATCTTTGGCAAGGGAGAAAAGTCCAATACCTCTTCCTGACATGTTGTGTGGTCTTTCTCCTTAATTTCGGCTTTTGGTCTTCCCGCGGCTGGTTTCAGAAAGACCTGAGGCTGACGTTCATCGATGTGGGACACGGGGATTCCATTCTGGTCGAATTTCCAAAGGGAAAACGAATGCTCGTCGACGGTGGAGGGCTCCATGAGGATCATTTCGATGTCGGCAAGGGTGTCATTGCTCCCTTCCTATGGAAAAAGAAGATCAAAAAGATTGACATCCTTGTCCTCACCCATCCCGACCCCGACCATTTCAAAGGATTGAATTTCATCGCTTCTCACTTCTCCATCGGTCAGTTCTGGGACAACGGCCTTCGGGCGAGTTCCGCGTCTTTTGCTCAATTGGAGACCATCCTTTCCAAAAGAAAGGTCCAGCGATCTTCCCTAAATCAACAAACTCCTTCTCAGATGATCAACGGCGTGCAGCTCTCCATTCTGAATCCACCTCTGAGCAAGGTGCCATCGGGGATGAGCGAGAATCCTTCTTTTCTGAACAATCACTCCCTCGTGATGAGGATTCAGTTCGGCCAGGTCGTTTTCCTCCTGACAGGCGACATTGAAGCGGAGGCCGAAACTCGGATGGTGAAAAGAGGTCTACCCATCACGGCGCACCTCCTAAAAATCCCTCACCACGGAAGTGCCTCTTCGAGCAGCCAACTCTTTATCGAGAGGGTCAGCCCCTCCTATGCCGTCCTCAGTGTGAGCAGTCGAAATCTCGGAAGGCTCCCCCACCCCGAGGTGCTGAGACGGTACGAGCGGCTGGGAACAAGAATTTTCAGAACGGATCAACACGGCGCCATTACCGTCGTGACGGATGGCAGGACAATTCAGATTGAGACATTTCTAAAGGAGAAAGATCTAAAATGAAGGGGTTCCCAGGAGCCTGAAAGGGAACGATTGCTTACGATTTGACTTATCCCTCAGGATGCAATAAATTTAACTCCATCCTCCCCTTCCGAGGTTCGAGGAGGCTGATCCGATGTTCTACCCCATCCTTCGGCTCCTAAGGGCGATGCATTCCGAGGCAGATCCTCGGCAGATCTCGCTCGGTTTTGCCTTGGGAATGGTCCCTGGGCTGACACCGGTGGTCAGCCTTCACAATCTGCTTGTCCTGCTGGTCGTCCTCTTATTCCGGGTCCACATTGGCGCGGCCATCTTCTCGTGGGGCGTCTTTAAAATTATAGCCTATCCCTTGGATCCTCTTTTCCACCAAATTGGCCTCCTCGTCCTAACCCGAATAGGATTCCTCCAACCTCTCTGGGTCGCCCTTTACAATGCACCGCTCCTTCCTTACACCTCCTTCAATAACACCATCGTCATGGGAAGCCTGATCTTTTCCCTTCTCGCCTTCTTCCCTGTTTACCGGGGAGGGAAGTTCATGGTTTTGAAATATCGTGAGACTCTGATGGAAAGGTTCAATCGTCTAAAGATCGTCCAGGTCTTCAGGGCATCAAGCCTTTACAAATGGTATTCCCGCTACAGCGAGTGGAGGGGATGAGAGGATGAAGATGATCCGCTGGCCCGGGCTGATTTTCTTTGTCGTCATCGTTGGCCTCGTCACCATTTTTAGCCTCTTCTTCCTCGACCGCATCGTCAAGGGAATCATAGAAGATCGTGCTAGCCTGGCCGTGGGAGCGAAGGTGGAGATTGGGGATCTGAGAATGAAGATCCTCGGGCTTGGGATCGAGATCCAGAAGCTCCGGGTTGCCAATCCTGAAGAACCCATGCGCAATTCCCTCGAGATTGGGTCCCTCGCCTTTAATCTCAGAGCCGCACCCCTCTTTAAAAAGAAGATTGTGATCGAACGGATGAAGGTTCAGGATTTAGCCTGGAATACTCCCCGAATGACGTCGGGCGCCTTGCCTCCCAGGCTCAAGAAAAAGCTCGAGGCGTGGAAAAAGACGACAGATCTCGAGGCTCAAGCTGAAAAGCGAATTGAAGAATGTGTCCTGCCAAATTTCTCGGTTCTGGCCGACCTGAAGAAGCGTTCGCCCGAAGAGCTTCTGAAGGGTGTCCCCCTCCGATCCGCCGCCTTTCTGGGGGACTATTCTAAGAAGCTTTCCTCGACCAGGGAGACATGGGAGAAACGTCTTAAAGAACTTCCCACAAAGGAAGAGATTGAAAAAGAGATGGGATCCCTTCAGGCGTTGAAGGACCAACGCCCGAGGGACTTTGCGCAGCTCCCCTCCTATCTTGAGAGGTTAGACGCTCTGCAAAAGAAAATGAATGAAACGCAGAGGACCCTGACCACTGTCCAACAGGAATTCGAGAGAGAGATGAAACATCTCAAGACCTCGCTCCAAGAGGTGGAAAAGCTCAAGGAGGCGGATCTCAAGGGCGTCATGGCGAAGTTGGGGATTCAAATTCCCTCAGCGGCAGACGCGATCTGTGTTTTGCTTGGAAGGGAGGTCGCCCGCAAGGTCAATTGGGCCCTCGGCATGTACGGAAAACTGAGCCAGTACACATCGAAAGGCAAACCCAAAGAAGAGAAGGAAAAGCCAAAACCCGTGCCGAGGATGAAAGGCATGGATATCCGGTTCCCAGTGACCCGAGGCTACCCTGATTTCTTGCTTGAGTGGGCCGAATTCTCGACTCGGCCTGATGTGAAAAAGGCAGCCGGGGTTTTCGCCTTCGAAAGGTTGTCAGGTGAACTTCGAGGACTGACCTCTCATCCGGCTATTTATGGCAAGCCCATGCTCTTTAAACTGAACGGAACGATGACCGGAAATCTTGTCAAAGACTTCTCGCTCTCCGGTCAGTTCGATCATCGCAAGACGGTTGTCGATGACCGGATCGATCTGACGATGAAAGAGCTCAGACTCGACCGGACGGGCGGTTCAGGCCGTGAGGATTCTCCCTTGAGGATCGTTTCAGCTCTCATGAATGTGAATGCTTCCCTTCGCGTGAAGGGGGAGGCCCTCGAGGGTCGCGTTCTGCTCGATATCTTCGATCCGAAGATCGCCGTGGGACCTTCAGCGGCTCTCCTCGAAGACCTGTTCAAGAATATGGGCTCGTTCGACCTCTCCCTCTCCATCGGTGGAACCCTGGATCGGCCCGTTCTGAGCCTCTCCTCCTCCGCGACGAAAACCCTGACCGCCAAACTGGAAGCCATGGTTGAGGGCAAGATGAAGGCGCTGCAAAACGAGATAAGGAATGCCATCTCCTCCCGGATAGAGGGGGACCTTGCGACTCAGAGAAATGAGGTCAGCAACTTCGAGAAGTGGATCCGAGAAGAGTTGACCGCCCGATTGGGCGTAACCGGCGCCCGAGTAGGTCCAGCTCCGAAGGGACTCCTCCCGGGTTTCAGGTAGCTTCGAGTGCGGAAAGAAGAGGCCCGTATCTTTCGAAGAAACGGAGGAAAAAAGGATGTCCACTCCGCTGAGTCCCAGTCCGCAGAAAGTTCAGGAAGCACTGAAAGCCCTTGGGTTTGAAAATCGGGTCGTGGAGTTGCAGGTCACGACTCGCACCTCCGCTGAAGCCGCTCAGGCAGTGGGGTGTAAGGTGGAACAGATTGCCAAATCGATTCTTTTCCGAGGGAAGGAGTCGGATAAGCCTATTTTGGTGATTGCGAGCGGCCCAAATCGGGTCAATGAAGAAAGGATAGCGGAATATATTTCCGAACCCCTTGCGAAGGCAGATGCCAATTATGTCAGGAAGCATACGGGTTTTGTCATCGGCGGAGTTCCTCCCATCGGGCATCTCGAAAAGATCGAGATCTTCATTGATGAAGATCTCCTCAAATACGAAGAAATCTGGGCCGCTGCTGGCAGTCCCAATGCTGTCTTCAAGCTGACGCCGACTGAGCTGATTCGGATGACCGGCGGTCGCGTCGTAGCCATCAAATGATCCAAAAACAGACTTCAGGAAGAGGAGGGAATCTATGGAGCTGAAGGTCGAACGGTTGGATATCCCTGAGGGATGCAATGTCATTTTTGGACAGACTCACTTCATCAAGACGGTGGAGGATCTCTACGAAATCATCATCGGCACCGTCCCAAACGCCAAGTTTGGAATCGGCTTTTGTGAAGCCTCCGGTCATTGCCTTGTCCGAGGAGAGGGGAATGACGAGGCGTTAAAGCAAGTGGCCATGAAGAATGCGATGACCATCGGAGCGGGCCACACCTTCAATATCATCCTGAAGGATGCCTACCCCATCAATATCCTCAATGCGGTGAAGATGTGTCAGGAGGTCTGCACGATCTTCTGCGCAACGGCCAATCCCGTTGAGGTCATCCTGGCTCAGTCCGAGCAGGGCCGAGGGGTTTTGGGCGTGATTGACGGCTCTTCCCCCAAGGGAATGGAGAAAGAGGACGGGGTTGCCTGGAGAAAGGAACTGCTGAGGAAATTCAAGTACAAATTGTAAAATCGAAGTACGAAACAGTCCAAACGGCGAGGAGACCTCATCCCCCATTTTTCACTAAACACTCAAGGGCAGTGATATACTCCTCGGTCATACAGGTGGGAATCTGGTGTTTTTTTAGACATTCGAAGCATTTGCTGGGCTCGTAGAGAGGGGTGCTCACATATTTTTCTCCACCATCCGGGAAGAGGGTGACGATCAAGCCCTCGTCCAATTCCATGGCCTTCTGGAAAGCTCCCCACATGGCGGCTCCCGAACTGATGCCACAGAAGATCCCTTCCCGCAGAGTGAGGACCCTCGCCATCTCGAAGGCATCTTCGTCCTTGACATTGATTTTCTCGTCGAGGCGCGCAGGCTCATAGATCTCGGGGACATATTGGTGGCTCAGGTTTTTAAGGCCTTGAATCTTTGAATTGGGATAGGGTTCTACCCCGACGATCTTAATCTCTGGATTGTACTCTTTGAGTCGCTTCGAGACGCCCATGAGGGTTCCTGTGGTGCCTAACCCCCCCACAAACATGGTCACCTCTCCCTTCGTCGCCCTCCAGATCTCCTCCCCTGTCGTCTCATAATGGGCGAGCACGTTGTACTTATTCTCGAATTGGTGGGGCATGTAGTACTTTGGATCCTTCGCGATCTCCTCCGCCAAGTCGATGGCACCGTCCATCCCTTTGGAGCCGTCGCTTAAGATGATCTTCGCCCCAAAGGCGGTCAAGATCTTTCTCCTCTCAATACTCATCGTTTCAGGCATCACCAATTCCAGCCGATAGCCCTTGACGGCACAGATCATCGCCAGTGCAATGCCCGTATTCCCGCTTGTGGGCTCGATCACGATCTTGTCCTTCGTCAAGAGACCTTCCCTCTCCCCATATTCGATCATGTACTTGGCAATGCGATCTTTCACGGAGCCAGCGGGGTTGTACCGTTCCAGCTTAGCATAGATCTTGACACTCTTTTTGGGAACGAGATGATTGATCCTTACCATGGGAGTTTCTCCCACCAAATCGATCATCGTCTCGGCAACTCTACTCATGTTCTCCTCGCCTTCCCCTTCCGATTTCGTGCTTCGCCCTTCGAACGACAACCCGGCGCAGGGCCGCAGGGCCGCACGGTCGCAGCTCTTTGTCGAAATTAGAGGGAGCTCAGGATCTCCGCTTTTCCATCCGTAATGGCAATGGTGTGCTCGAAGTGGGCGGAGCGCTTGCCGTCCGCGGTGACCACCGTCCAGCCGTCCGAAAGAATCTTCACTTCATGGGTTCCTTCGTTCACCATCGGCTCCAAAGCAAAAACCATCCCTTTTTCCAACCGGGGTCCCTGATGGGGGGATCCAAAATTAGGGATCTGAGGTTCCTCGTGAAGGTCTCTCCCGATTCCATGGCCAACAAAGTCCCTCACCACAGAAAATCCGTGGCTCTCCACCCATGTCTGGATCGCATAGGAAATATCGAAGAGGCGATTCCCCACTGTGGCCTTTTCGATTCCGATGTAGAGAGCCCTCTCTGTCACTTCAAGGAGCCTTCTCGCCTCCGGATCGACCTCACCCACCGGAACCGTGATCGCTCCATCTCCAAAATAGCCGTTCAGATTCACCCCCACATCGAGGCTAACCACGTCCCCTTCCTTCAATCTACGCGGACCAGGGATTCCATGAACCACTTCCTCATTGATGGAGATGCAAAGGGTTGCCGGAAAACCCCGATACCCCTTGAAGGCGGGGATGGCCCCCTTCGAGAGGATGATCCTTTCAGCCATCTGGTCCAACTCTTTTGTCATCACCCCCGGGCGAACAGCCTTTTTCAATGCCCGAAAGACTTCCGCGACAATTGCGTTGGACCTCCTCAGGTGCTCGATCTCTCGGGACGATTTGATGATGATCACCCACGTAGTATGCATTTGAAGGCATGAATTGTCAATATTCGAAAGCCCCGATTTCTATTGACTTTATCCGCTGAACCAGTAAAATTAAGTTGATCCTCTTCGGATAAGGAGAAGCCGATGATCCCTCGATATAGCCGCCCGGAGATGGCCAAGATCTGGACGGACCAGAGGAAATACGAAACTTGGCTTACCATTGAACTCCTCGTTTGCGAAGCCCTCGCCGAGTTGGGTGAAATTCCCAAGGAGGCCCTCCGGGAGATTAAGCAAAAGTCGAACTTCGATGTCCAAAGGATCGAAGAGATCGAGAAGGTGACGAAGCACGACGTGCTCGCCTTTTTAACCAACGTGGGCGAAGGCATCGGGCCGCTCTCCAGGTATCTCCACTACGGGCTTACCTCCTCCGATATCCTGGACACCTCCCTGGCACTTCTCCTCCGAGAGGCCTCCGACATTATCCTGAAAGATCTCGAGCGCCTCTTGGAAGTCTTGAAGAAAAAGGCCTTCGAGTATAAGGAGACCCCGATGATCGGGAGGACGCATGGGATCCACGCCGAGCCCATCACCTTTGGTCTCAAGATGGCCCTCTGGTACGATGAAATGAAACGAAACCTCATGCGCATGGAGCGGGCCAAAGAGGCGATCAGTGTCGGGAAGATCTCAGGGGCTGTTGGAACTTTCGCTCACATCTCCCCTTCGGTGGAGGAATACGTCTGCAGGCGGTTGGGACTCAGGCCCGCCTCCATCTCAACCCAGATCGTCCAAAGGGATCACCACGCCGAATTCTTCACGACGCTGGCGATCATCGCGTCCTCGATAGAAAAATTTGCTGTCGAACTCCGACACCTGCAGCGGACGGAAGTCCTCGAGGCCGAGGAGTTTTTCTCAAAGGGGCAGAAGGGATCCTCGGCGATGCCTCACAAGAGAAACCCCATCTCCGCTGAGAACCTAACCGGCCTGGCTCGATTGGTACGCTCCTACAGCCTGGCTTCCTTGGATAACATCCCCCTATGGCATGAAAGGGACATCAGTCATTCCTCCGTCGAACGGGTGATTGCACCGGATGCCACGATTTTAGTGGACTACATGTTGAATCGTTTCACCTCTCTGGTCGAGAATCTCATCGTCTATCCCGAAAACATGATGGCCAATCTCAAAAGGATGGGAGGGCTTATCTTCTCGGAAGCCGTCCTTCTCCTTCTGACGAAGAAGGGTCTTTCCAGGGAGGAGGCTTATGCGGTCGTTCAAAGGAATGCGATGAGGGTTTGGGAAAAAGGCGAGGATTTTAGGTCTCTTCTCTCTCAAGACGAGGCGATTCAGCGTTATCTTACGCAGAAAGAATTGGACGACGCCTTCGACCTCCGGAGTCACCTCAAACACATCGACACCATCTTTCAAAGGCTCTTTGGAGGTTCTTGAGATGAAGAAGGAACAGCGAAAGCCTCCTGACTTGAAGGAATTACTGGGGATAAAGGACCCTTCCGACCGAGGGGTGAAGAAAAAGCCCGGGTTAAAAAAAACCCACTTCACCATCTGGTATTTTGTCATCGCCTTCCTCGTTATCCTCTTGATCCAGAATTACATCGTGCTGAAAAAGGCCGAAGATGTCATCCCCTACAGCGAGTTCAAGGAGGCCCTGAGGGCGAACCGAATTCGCGATATCACCATCACTCAAGAGACGATCTCCGGCGAGAGGGAAACGGAGAAGGGGTTTCGAAAATTCCAGACTGTCCGCGTCGAGGATCCGGATCTCATCAAGGAGCTCGAAGCATCAAAGGTAAAGTACACGGGAAAGGTGGAAAGTAAGTGGTTGACGAATATCCTCTCTTGGATCGTCCCTCTCATCTTCTTCTTCTTTCTCTGGAGAATCCTCTTCTCGCGAATTGGGCCAGAGACGAGTGTTATGTCCTTCGGAAAGAGTCGCGCGAAGATCTTCGCCGAAAAGGATAAAAAGGTGACCTTCGCCGATGTGGCGGGGATTGACGAAGCCAAGGAGGAACTCAAGGAGGTGGTGGAGTATCTCAAGAACCCAGGAAAATTTCAACGACTCGGCGGAAAAATCCCCAAGGGAGTGCTCCTCGTCGGAATGCCTGGGACGGGGAAGACCCTGCTCGCAAAAGCAGTGGCCGGAGAGGCTAACGTCCCGTTTTTCTCGATCAGCGGCTCTGATTTTGTCGAAATGTTCGTGGGGGTAGGGGCCGCCCGGGTGAGGGACCTTTTTGCCCAGGCTCAACGCCACGCCCCTTGCATCATCTTCATCGATGAACTCGATGCCTTGGGGAAGGCGCGGGGTGTCAACCCTCTGGGAAGGCACGACGAGCAGGAACAGACCCTGAACCAGCTTTTGGCCGAGATGGATGGGTTCGATCCAAATACGGGTGTCATCATCATGGCTGCGACCAATCGCCCCGAGATCCTCGACCCAGCGCTGCTGCGACCGGGGCGCTTCGACCGCCATGTCGTCGTTGATCGACCCGACATTATCGGTCGGGAGGAGATTCTACGTATCCATACGAGGAATGTCAAGCTCGCTCCGGGGGTGGATCTTAAGGTGATTGCCTCGCGGACACCAGGATTCGTGGGCGCAGACCTGGCCAACATCGTGAATGAGGCAGCCCTTCTGGCCGCGCGAAAGAACAAGGAGGCGGTCGAGATGGCGGATATCGAGGAAGCGATTGATCGCGTTGTGGCTGGGCTGGAGAAAAAGCGGAGGCTCATGTCGAAGAAGGAAAAAGAGATTGTGGCTTTTCATGAGTCCGGCCATGCAGTCGTGGCCTCCTTGTTACCAAATGCCGATCGGGTCCGCCGCATCTCCATCATCCCCAGAGGGATCTCTGCGTTAGGTTACACCTTACAGCTCCCAACGGAGGATCGATATCTGATGACGAAATCGGAGCTGCTCGATCGGTTGGCTGTCTTGCTGGGGGGGAGGGTAGCAGAGGAACTCATTTTCGGAGAAGTCTCCACCGGTGCCCACAATGACCTCCAACGGGCCACCGATATTGCGACGAGCATGGTCAAAGAGTTCGGGATGAGCGAAACGCTTGGCTATGTGACCTTCGAAAAGGAAAAAAAGCCTCTTTTCCTGCCGGCCGCTTTTCCCTCCGCGAGAGAGTACAGTGAGGATACAGCCAGAAAGATCGATGAGGAGGTGAAGAAGATCATCGACCAGGTCCATCAGAAGGTGAAGGAGATGCTCACGGCAAAAAGGGATCGCTTGGAGGAATTGGCATCCTTCCTCATGGAAAAAGAGGTTGTGGAGGAAGAGGATTTGAAAAGAATTCTCCAACTGGACGTGGGCAAGGCATGATCAAGAAAGTTTTCAAACATCTTCGCACAAAGATCTTTGCAGGGGTTCTGGTTGTCTTGCCTCTCGGCATTACCTTCCTCGTCCTGAAGGTCGTTTTTAACGCGCTGGACAGTATCCTTGGCCCGCTCATGCCGAGGATCACGCTCTACCTCTTTAACCGCGACCTCAGCCTCCCGGGTCTCGGAATCGTTGGGTTCTTTCTTCTTCTTTACGCGATCGGAGTCATTGCCACGAATGTCTTGGGGCGCAAACTGGTGAGCTGGACAGATAAGCTCTTTGTTCATATTCCGGTCGTCAAGAATATCTATCTCTCCTCAAAACAACTGACCGATGCTTTCTCCACGACGAAACGAGGCTCCTTCCGACAGGCGGTCTTTGTCGAATTCCCACGGGAAGGAAACTTCGTTCTGGGATTCGTCACAAACGAGTTGACCGATCTTGAGAACGAAAAAAAGATCGCCGTCTTCATCCCCACGGGGTTCGCGCCCCCAGCAGGTCACCTCCTCTTCCTCCCCAAAGAGAAGCTCTTCCCATCCCAAATGACTGTGGAGGAGGCGATCAAAACGATCATGTCCGTAGGCATCGTTGCGCCCTCCCAACTTTCTGTAGCCCTAAGCCAGAAGCAACCGATCAAAGGGTCCATTGAAAAGTCGGAGGCAACGAAATACCTAAACCCAAACGTTGAAGGAGGTCTTTAGCCATGGAAGCTGTAACGCTTCTGATCGCAGTTGCCGCTCTCATCATCTCCATCCTCGCCTATCAAAGAACGGGAGGGACAGCCGAATTGATACGTCGGATCGAGTCGAAGACATCCTCCCTCGACCTGAAGAAAGAGATCGACGCCCTGGTGGCAATGACCGATGCGCTGAGGGAAAAGACGGCCGATGCCTTGGATCGGTTGGAGAAGGTCATCCGTAAGACAGAGAAGAATCAATCAACGTAATGCTTCTCTCTTCTCGACTCTTTTTTCTTTCCGATGAGATCCACCAGAGAGGCTCAGAGTGGTCCCCGGGCGAATCCCCATCAGGGACGATCGACGGACATGACGATGGATCAAAGGTTGCGCGTTCTCTTTGTCACCCCTGAAGCCGTTCCCTTTGCGAAGACGGGAGGGTTAGCGGACGTGGCAGGGGCTCTTCCGAAATATCTTCGACCGTTGGGATGCGATCTCAGACTGGTCATGCCCTGCTACCGGATGGTCAAGAAAAGCGGCCTGCCAATCGCCTACGAAGGAGAAGAGATTGAGGTCCCGGTGGGAACCGACAACCTGAAGGTCGAGCTCTATCAGGGCCAACTTGACGAGGCGATCCCGGTTTATTTCATCGGTCGGGATGAGTTTTTCGATCGAGAATTCCTTTATGGGACTCCCAAGGGAGACTATTTCGACAATGCGGAGCGCTTCATCTTCTTCTCGAAAGCAGCCCTGCTCCTCTGCCATTTTCTAAACTTCTCTCCCGACATCATTCATCACCATGAATGGCAAACGGGGCTCCTCGCCGCGTACCTGAAGTCGACCCATCGGGAGGATCCCTTTTTCTCCCATACAGCCGATGTCTTCACGATCCATAACATCGCTTATCAGGGCGTGTTTCGAAGGGAGAAGTTTTGGCTCACCGGTCTCCCCCATGAAATGTACAGTCCCGAGGGGATCGAATTCTGGGAAAGAATCAATCTGATGAAGGCAGGAATTGTCTATGCGGATGTGATCAATACGGTCAGCCGCAAGTATAGCGAGGAGATTCAGACGCCGGAATTCGGTTACGGATTGGAGGGCATCCTAAGAAAGAGAAAGGAAGATCTCTATGGTATCCTCAACGGAGTCGATTATAGCGAGTGGGATCCGGCGATCGATCCCCATCTCGTTGCCCGATACGATCTGAAGGACCTCTCCGGGAAGAGGGCCTGCAAAAGGGATCTTTTAAATGAGTTCAACCTACCGTCTGCTCTTGAGAGAGTTCCCCTCCTCGGGATCATCTCTCGCCTCGCCGACCAAAAGGGGTTCGACCTAGTGGCCGAGATCTTGGACGAGCTCTTCACCCTCGACGTGGGACTCGTGCTTCTGGGTACGGGCGAGAAGAAATATCATGATCTCTTTGAGAAGGTGGCGCGCCAATACCCACAAAAAGCCGGAATTCGCATCGCCTACGACAATCGCTTAGCTCACAAGATCGAGGCCGGTGCCGACCTCTTTCTCATGCCTTCGAAATACGAACCCTGTGGGCTGAATCAGATCTATAGCCTCAAATACGGAACCATTCCTATCGTCCGGGCCACAGGGGGGCTCGACGACACAATCACGAACTATGACCCCAACACAGGAACCGGAAACGGGTTTAAGTTCACCCGATACGATGCAAAGGAATTCTTGGACCAGATTAAAAGAGCGATCGGTTTCTTTCATCAGCCCCATCACTGGAATCAAATCATCAGGAACGCAATGAATGCCGATTTTTCATGGCAAAGATCGGCCGAGGCCTACCTTCAGCTCTATCGAAAGGCCTTGCAAAAAAGAGGGAAAGGCCGAAACGCGTGACCTCAGAAAAGGTGGACTGAAGATGAAATTCACCCTCCTCTTTCGAACGGCAATGGTTATTCTCATTCTTTTCTGCCTCTCGGCAGCGGCCCATGCGAAAACCCCTCCCCTCAAGAACCTTGACCTCCCAAGGCTCGTCGAGACCGGGGAGCTGGTCGGCGCCATCAATCATCCGGCCCTTCGTATCATCGATTTGAGATCTTCCCTGGACGATTACCTCCGAGGACACGTTCCAAACGCGGTCTTTTTTCATTTTGAAAACCTTCGGGTTCCAAGAAATGGTATCCCAGCTCAACTTCCGGACAGGATCTCTCTGGAAAGGATGATCGGAGACTATCTGGCAATCTCCAATGACATGTGGGTCGTCCTCTATTCCGAAAAGTCAAATCCCAATGCGACGTACCTCCAATGGACACTCGACTATCTCGGGCACCGGAAAGTGGGCATCCTCAACGGAGGCTGGGAGAAATGGGTTGCGGAAGGACTTCCCCAAACTCAGGCCTACCCTTCCCTCGTTTCAAAAAAATTTTTTGCAAGAATAAAAGGCGAAAGTCTTGCCGACAAGAGATCCGTTCTCAGCCAGCTTTCGTCTCCCGATAGCGTCCTTCTCGACGGCCGACCGCCCAAACAGTATACAGGCGAAGAGGGCGAAGAGATCCGAAGGGGTAATATCCCAGGAGCCAAGAATATCTTTTGGCAGACCATGTTGGAGGGAGAGGATGTAAGGGTGTGGAAGAAGAGAGGGGACCTCGAAAAGATCCTTTCGGAAGCGGGGGTTTCGAAAAAGAAGGGAATCACCGTCTACTGCCGAACCGGAAGGGAAGCAAGCCACCTCTACTTCACGTTGAAATACGTGCTTCAATTTCCCAGCGTTCGCCTTTACCGCGGATCCTGGGTGGAGTGGTCCGCCGATCCAAACCTGCCGATCAAAGGAGGAAATGAACCTTAGGCGGAAAACGCCAGACGGGAATACCCCAAAAAGCTTAAGGTGGAATGCCTCACTCCGCCGTTGAAATTCAAAGGAATCGGACAGCGACGTCGGAGAAAATCTCACGGCGGAGCCCTCAGCTTCTCCCATGGCTCGAAGAACCCACTATAAACTAACGGGATTCCCCTGCTCTGGGCGAAGTGACCTTTGCCAAACGATCATTTCAGATCGTCCGCTTCGCCGGCAAGCGCTCTGCAGACCCCGCGCTTCAGCGGGGATTCCTACCGCCATCTCGTTCGACTTGTCTTTTTGAAGGGATTGATTAATAATACGTTACTGTCCTCGAGACTCCCCCCTTTGCAATGAAGGGGGTTCGAAAGGAGAAGGTTTATGCTCAGAGTCCTAAGGGAACACGCCAGCTCGTGGATGCTGCGAGGGATCCTCATTCTCGTGGCTGTGACCTTCATCTCATGGGGAGGGTATTCCCTTATCCGTGAGAAAAAAGTCACTTATGCAGCCAAAGTCAACGGGCTGGAGATCGACATGAAGGATTATGTGGAGGCCTACCAGGTTGCTGTCAGACAGTACCGAGAGGCGTTGGGTTCATCCTTTTCAGAAAAGATGCTCGAAGATCTCGGTTTGAAGCAAAAGATCCTGGACGATCTCATTTCAAAGGTACTCATTTTGCAGGAAGGGAAGGAAATGGGACTGTCGGTCCAGGATGACGAGCTTCGGAGAAGCATCGAATCGATCCCATCCTTTCAGATCAATGGTCAGTTCGACCCACGGGTCTATGAACGATTTCTTCGTCTGAACCGTTTGAGCCCAGAGCAATTTGAGCAGATGCAGCGAGACAGCCTTCTCATTTCAAAAGTGGTCAATCTCATCCGGCTCAACAGCGGAAGGGTTTCAGAGGAGGAAATCTTGCAGACCTACCTCTTCGAGAATGAAAGAATCAATCTCTCCTTTCTCAAAATCGATCCCGAAGCGTTCAAGGCAAAGGTTCAGGTGAATGAGCTGGAGATTAAGGATTACTATGAAAAACATCAGGAGGAATTCAGGACACCGGCTCTCCTCCGTGTCCAATATCTCATTTTTCGGCCCTCCGACTACGAAGCAAAAGTCCAAATCTCCCCGGAGGAACTCAAGAAGAATTACGACCTGAAGAAGGGAAGGTATACCGTCCCGAGGAGGGTGAAAGTCCGAGAGATTTTGATCAAAACAGAGCGCGAGGACTCTCCAGAGAGGGTGCAGGAAAAAAGGAAAAGGGCTGAGGAGATCTTAGCGAAGGCGAAGACAGCCAAGGACTTCGCATCCCTGGCTAAACAGCTCTCCGAGTCTTCGACCGCCCCCAAGGGAGGCGACCTGGGGTGGATCCAGCCAGGGAGTCTGGGCGAACCGATCGATTCCGCCCTCTCCTCTCTGAAGAAGGGGGAGTTGAGTGAAGTCCTTAGAGGGAGAGACGGGTTCTATATCTTCAAAGTCGAGGACGTGGTAGAGGAGAAACAGAGGCCCTTCGAAGAGGTGAAGGATCAGATCCTTCAAGAGATGAAGAAGGAGAAAGCCAAAGCCGAAGCATCCCGCCGAGCGGAGGACGCCTTCTACGCCCTTTTTCGAAGCCGCGACTTGGAGGGGTTTGCGAAGGAGAAGGGCGTCCCCCTGAAGACGACGCCTCTTTTGAAGGAGGGGGACGAAATCCCGGAAATCGGTCGTACTCCTCTCTTCTACTCCGGTGCGCTCTCGTTAAGAGTCGGGGAGATGTCACCTGTGATTAGCATCCCCCCCAACTTTTATGTCCTCAAGTTGTTGGACAAGAAAGAATCTCGAATTCCCCCCTTGGAGGAAGTGAAGGAGGAAGCGAAGCGTAAGGCCACGGGGGTGAAAGCCGATGAGAAGGCGCGCCAGGTGGCCGAAGAAGTTCTCAATCAAGTCCGGTCGGGAAGGGGGATCCGGGAGATTGCCAAGGAGCATGGACTCCAAGTGGACGAGACCGGATTCTTCAACCGGGCTCAAGGGATAGTCCCAAAAATCGGTCCCGCTGGGGAGTTCATGAGGTCTCTTTCCGCCTTGACCCCAAAGCATCCCGTTCCCAAAGAGGTGTTCCGAACCAACGAAGGGTATTTTGTGGTGAGACTCTCTGGACTCGAACAGGCGGACGGGGAAAAGTTTCCGGTCGCCAAGAAAAACCTGGAGAGACGCCTCATCTACCAGAAGCAAGAAGAATTTTTTCAAAATTGGCTTGGCCAATTGAGAGCCAAAGCGAAGATCGAGATCAACAAAGATCTGTTATAGAGGGAACTACATACGGGGAGCGATCGAATCGCCCAAAAAAAGGGACCCCAGGTTCTACCTGGGGTCCCTTTTTCGCAGCTTAACGAAAGCTTTCCTCAGCTCAGAACGACGACGTTCGTTGCCTGAAGACCCTTGGGTCCCTGGGAAACATCGAACTCCACCTCGTCGCCTTCGTAGAGCGTCTTGAATCCATCTCTCTTGATGGCGGAGAAGTGAACAAAGACGTCGTTTCCATCATCCCTGGAAATGAACCCGAAGCCTTTCTTCTCGTTAAACCATTTCACGCGACCTCTGGCCATTACAACTCACCTCCTTTCCTCTTGA
>FWPV01005900.1_pt1 | contig 24043 bp, 22 predicted proteins | sample 2228371 | NCBI WGS metagenome assembly FWPV01 (sample SAMEA103939776, study PRJEB20133) | metagenome | reverse complement strand
GGCGCGCCCGTGCAGGATGAGGTAGGGCTTGCCGCTCACCTCGTTCAACGTTTCGACCTCAAGCCATGCGATGCCGAGTGGCGAAAGGACGCGCATCCCCACACCGAGGGCTTTGGCGACGGCCTCTTTCGCCGCGAAACGCACCGCCAGTTCTGCCGCTCGCCCACGGCTATAGCGGATTTCATCAGGGGTGTAGACGCGCGCGAGAAATTTCGTGCCGAAGCGCGCCAAGGCGCGCTCGATGCGCGGAATCTCTACAAGATCAATACCACTCGTCAACATCGCTTAGCGAGAAGCCGGTTCTGCGATGGCCAGGGCGTAATGTTCAGGATCGAGCCAACGTTGGGCGACCTCTTGGATCTGTTGGGCGGTGACGGAGGTGATGATGTCCGTGTAACGTCGCAGATAGTCCAATCCCAGTTGATGATGTTCGATATTGAGCAAAGTGTGGGCAACGCCCTCGTTGGTCTCCAGTTGCAAGGGCAAGCTGCCGGTGAGGTAGGACTGACTATCGTTGAGTTCGTCCTCAGGGACACGCGTGTCACGCAGGCGGCGCAGTTCTTCCACGATGAAGTCTACGGTTTTGGCGACATTGGACGGAGCGACGCCGGCGATAATGCGCCAGGGGCCGGCGACGCTGCCGCCTTCAAGGTCGCTATAAACATAGTAAGCCATGCCGTTAGCTTCGCGGATGGTCTTGCCCAAACGCCCGTACATCCCAAAGACGCCGAAAACCGTGTTGGCAACGAAAGCCGGGATAAAATCGGGATCACGGCGTGCCGGGCCGGGCCAACCTAGAATGAGATCGCTTTGGGTCTTATCCCGAATGGCGATACGTTTCTCTCGGCATTCGGTGAGTCTGGGGGCTGCCGGTATAGGAGGCCGTGGCGGACGTTGGCCTTGCCAATCGCCGAAGACGTCGGCGATGGCTTGGGCGGCCACTTTCGCCTTTACCGCGCCGACGACCACGATGACGGTACCCTGGGGGGCAAAGTGTTGGGCGTGGAATTGCACCAGGTCGTCACGGCTGATACGCCGGATTGTTTTAAGATAGCCGGTTTGGCTCCAGTGCAGGGGATGCTCCGGCGGGTAGGCCAGGGTGCGAAAGGTCAGCGCCGCCATACGCTGGGTGTCGTTTTCTCGCTCCATGATTGCGGTGATAATTTCGGCACGGGCTTTTTCTACCTGTTCGGCCTCAAAGGCCGGGTTGCGCAGAGTATCGTTGATAATATCCAGCAGCAGGGGTAGATGTTCGGCTAAGCCTTTGGCCCCGAAGGCGGAGGTCAGCGTACCCGAATTCCAACCGAAGTGAGCGGCAATGGATTCGACTTCTTCGTAGAGTTGGGCAAAACTGCGCTTGTGGGTACCGCGTTCCATCACATCGGTTGTGAATCTGGCCAATCCGATTTTATCGGGAGGAACATCCGCCGCTCCGGCTTCCACATACCCACTGATGACCACCGTTGGGCTGGCGAAATTCTCGCGGATCAGGAAGGTGATGCCGTTGGGCAATGTCTGGCGCACTATATCGTTAGGGCCGGGCAAAGAAAGTTTTGGTTTTTGTGCGTACATCGTTTCTCCAGAATTCATAAAAGCCTTGAAAAATGGCTATTTAGGGGTCAGATACCAGCCGGTTGTCCGATTTTGTGGTCGCAGGTAGGTTTGGGCAACGCGCTGCACATCCGCGGCGGTGACCCTGGCGAGTTTATCCAGGTAATGGAGGAACCAGCTATAATCGGCGAAGATCTCGCTGAATCCTAACCAGAAGGCTTGATTCGTTGTACTCTCGCTGGAGTAGGCGAACAGCGCGCGGGCTTGCCGTTGGGCTTTTTCCAACTCGGCAGGGGTGACCGGTGAATCTTGCAGCCGCTCGATCTCTATCCAGAGGGCAGTTTCAACGTTAGCAAGGGAGCGACCTGGCCAGGCGGTGGCCGTTAGTTGATAAAGGCCGGGGTCCACCGTCATCATCAGGCTACTGCTGACATCAACGGCGAATTCTTTTTCCACCAATGCCCGATACAGCCGACTGGTGTGGTTGGTGAGGGCGCTTCCTCCTACCGGGAATGCCGATCCCCCGGCCAGGATGGCATTGAGTACGGTAAGGGCGAAAAAGTCCGCATGGCGCGCCTCCGGGATGTGGAAAGCAATGACCAGATAGTCCGTTTGTCCTGCGCCCTCGACAATGACGCGCCTCTCACCACGCTGGGGTGGTTCTGTAAGGGTTACCGGCGGGGTGGGCGGGCCGGGTTGGAGTCCGCTAAAATAACGTTCGGCAAGGCGTTCGATTTCCCCGGCGTTGAAATCACCGGCGATAGCGAGGATGGCATTGTTGGGTGTGTAGTGCTTCCGGTAGTAGTCATAGAGCACATCGCGGGTCATGGTTTGCAGGTCGCAGAGATGGCCGATCGTTTCGTGCCCGTAGGGATGGACATGATAGGCAGTGGCGAAAACCTCCTCATCCAGCAGGAAAAGCGGTGAGTTTTCGTTGCCCTGTCTTTCGCTGATGATGACCGTGCGTTCGGCGTCCACATCTTCCGGGGCAAAGGTGATGTTGTGCATGCGGTCGGCTTCGATATCGAGGGCCAAAGAGATTTTGTGTGCCGGCAGGGTCTCATAGTAAGTGGTGAAATCATACCAGGTCATCCCGTTGGCTATTCCTCCTTCGCGTGAGATGGCCCGGTCGGCGCTGCCCTCCGGCCAACGTGTGGACCCTTTGAACGTCATGTGTTCGACCCAGTGAGAGATTCCCGTTATGCCGACATGTTCGTTGCGGACACCGGCGCGGTACCAGGCCCAGACGCTGGCCACCGGCGCCGTATGCGTTTCGCGGATGAGGACTTTCAGACCGTTGTCGAATGTTGTGCGTAATAAGTTCATGCCATATCTCCCCTAGGGCGTGTTTTTGTCGCCTTACGAAGCGCGCGATTTTTCTTGTTTTTATCCATGAAATCCGTGTACGATTGGTGTAACTGCTCAGCAGGTCAGAAATCTTGCACCGCCGAGCTCGCAGAGACCGCTGAGATGGCTGGATTGGCAGACTTGGGGGCAATTTGGCAGCATTTTGCCTCCGCAATCTCTGCGCGTTCCGTGTCCTCTGCGGTGAAATGAACACCTCCTGGACGGTTACCGATTGGTGTTGAAGTGTGCAACGAACAATTTGAGTTACGTATTGACCCTCTCGAGCGCTTCTTCTAAAGTCGGCAGGCCGGCCTGTGCGCCGGGCTGACGCAGTTTTAACGCCGCCACGGCCATACCCAGGCGGGCCGCTTGCTCCAGCGGTAGTTGCATCTGCAGGCCGGTGATGACGCCGGCAGTGAAGGCATCGCCGGCGCCGGTCGTGTTCTGTACCGCGTTGACCGGATACGCCGGCAGTGCGGTTATGCCGCCTCGGTCGCCTATCAACACACCTTCCGGCCCACACGTCAAGAGCAGCGGGCCGTATCCCCAGGCGAGTAGGTGCTGCAGGGCGGTTGCAGGCGCGTTTGCGCCGGTCAGGGCTGCCGCCTCGACGCGGTTGACGATCCACAGATCAACATGGCGGGCGATGGCGAGCACGGCTTGCGGGCCTTGGGGCCACTGTACATCTGCCGGTGTGTAGGAGATGAAAATACCGCTCTCGCGCGCCACGGCGATAGCGGCCAAGGCTACTTCCTCGTAGGCCGGGCCGAGGTGGAGCGCGCCGGCTTGCCGGATAACGGCACGGTTGATTTCCTCCGGTGTTTCCAGGGTGGTGGTGCCGGGAAGGCCGAAGATCATCCGCGCTCCATACGGATCAACGGCAATGAAGCAGCTATGGGTCGGCGTGTGGGGCCGAATCAGCAACGCGGAGGTATCCACGCCGGCCTGGGCAAGCCTCGCGCGCAGGAAGGCGCCGCTATCATCATCGCCGGTTGCGCCCAATAAGATAACCCGCCGACCCAGTCGGGCCAGGCCGACGGCAATGTTAGCCCCGACCCCGCCGGGACTACGAGACAGGGCGGTGGCGACCACATTGCCGTCCACGGCGGGAAAGTACGGCACCCGCGCTTCGATATCGAGCGCCGGCCCACCCAGCACCACAATCGGGCCTTTAGTATGATTCTGCAATACCTTCGCCGTTATAGCCGCGGCCGATGGCCAAGTACTTGAATCCCAATCCGCGCACGAAAGTCGGATCGTAGATATTGCGCCCATCAATCAAGACAGGCTGATTCATGGCATCTCTGATCCGTACTAAATCGAGGTTTTTGAACTCATTCCATTCGGTGACGAGGATGAGGGCGTCCGCTCCCTCGGCTAAGCGATAAGGACTTTCCATCATCTGGACTTCCGGTAGTAAGCGTTGCGCATTCGTCATGGCCACCGGATCGTAGGCGCGCACTGTGGCACGTTCGCGCAGCAGGTCCCAGGCGATGTCGAGCGAAGGCGCTTCGCGCATGTCATCGGTATTCGGCTTGAAGGCCAGGCCGAGCAAGCCGATGACTTTTCCTTCGAGCGTACCGTCGAGCAGTTTTTTGACTTTGCGGATGGCACTTCTGCGCTGGTCGGTATTGATATCCATCACCGCGTGGATCAGTTGAGGATGCCGGCCGGAAATTTCGGCCATATAGGCCAGAGCCTTCACATCCTTGGGGAAGCACGAGCCACCCCAGCCCAAGCCGGCGTCCAGAAAAGAGGCTCCGATACGTTTGTCCAGCCCCATGCCGTAGGCAACTTCTTTCACATCGGCCCCCAGCGCTTCGCAGATGTTGGCGATTTCGTTGATGAAGGAGATTTTGGCTGCCAGGAAGGCGTTGGAAGCATATTTGATCATTTCCGCCGTGCGCAAGTCGGTGATCATAATGGTGGTGCGGAGCGGCAGGTGAAGTTGGGCGACTTTTCCGGCAGCTTCACGGTTGGTCGAGCCGAGGATCACCCGATCGGGATTCATAAAGTCGGCAATGGCCGATCCTTCGCGCAGGAACTCGGGGCAGGAGACGACGGCGAACTCCGGCGCATCGGGACGCCGGCGGTGGATGATGTCCGCCACCCAGTCACCCGTACCGACCGGCACGGTGGATTTGTTGATGATAATGAGGGGATGGTCTATGACATCGGCGATGGATTCGGCGGCCATCCGCACATAGCGCAAATCGGCTTGTCCGTCCACATCCGAGGGGGTGCCGACGGCGATGAAGGCGAATTCGGCCTCTTTGAGTGCCTCGGCATACGAGGTGGTGAAGCTTAGCCGTCCGGCCTTGACGTTCCGCTCGACCAGTTCCTCCAGGCCCGGCTCGTAGATAGGCATGATGCCCTTGTTGAGGTTTTCAATGCGGCTTTCATTGATATCGACACATTGGACGCGGTTGCCCAGGTCTGCAAAACAGGCCCCGCTAACCAATCCAACATATCCCACTCCAATCACGGCGATATTCTTCATCGGCAGTTCAACTCCTCCTTGGGATAGTCTGGCAAAGCGTTTTAAGCTATATCGGACATACGGTAAAATTCTTTGTTTTTCAGTCGGTCGAGCAAATGACGTATGGACTTTCTCTTGTTTTTATTCGTGAAATCTGTATTGATCCGTGCAGTATCTTGTCCAGGTTAGAGAATGATACCACAATTGCGATGTTTTCCAAGCTTTGGAGTATACTCGGCTTGGGAGGTTACTTATGGAAGCCAACCCCTTTTCTTTTTATTTCGTCGCAAACGTGTCAATCATCAGCCGCACGTCGCCGAGTGGATAGAGGACGGGACACGTGGCGCCACGCTTGAGGTATTCCTGCACTTTAGCGCGCGCTTCTGCCGGCGTGCCGGTGGCACTGATCCTCAGCACCAGTTCGTCGGGAACGTAGATCATCGCCTTTTCGATTTGCTCTTTGGTGGCAGGCCATCCCAAAATGCCCTGGATTTTCTCGACCACTTCTTGCTTCACGCCGCTGGCCTTGGCGATGTGCGGTTGCTGGGCGAGGTATTGCGTCAACAGCATCTTGGCGCCGCGAATCGCCTCGGCGCGTTCTTCGTGGACCGAGCAGACGACGAGTTGGGGACGATCGAGGTCATCCAGGGTGCGCCCGGCTTTGCGCGCTCCCTTATCCAGCAGTTCCAGTGCCTCATCGTTGTATTCCGGCGGCACGCAGTAGTTGAGCAGTACCCCGTCGGCGATCTCGCCGGCCAATTCCATCATTTGTGGGCCGGTTGCGCCGATAAAGATCGGCACGTGGCGTGGCTCCCGCCGCCCGTGGACAACATCCAGCTCGATGCCTGTCACATGGTGGAATTCGCCGTGGTAGGTGACCCGTTCCAACGCCAGCAGCTTGCGCATGACTTCGATGGTCTCGCGCATGGCAGTGAGCGGTTTGCGTCGCTCGATGCCGACGTTTTTGGCCAGCGGATCCCACCATGCGCCGATGCCGCACAGAATGCGGTTGGGCGCCAGATCGTCCAGCGTGAGGAAGGTTGCGGCTAACAGGCCGATATTGCGCGTCCAGTTGTTGATGACGCCTGAGCCGATTTTGAGCGTGTGGGTGACGGCGGCATAGGCGGCCATCGGCACGATGGCATCGCGGACCAGGCGGCTTTCGGCCTGCCAGACGGCTTCGAAACCGCGCGCCTCGGCGTATTGGGCGTAAGCCATGCCGTCGCGGATTGGATGAGCATCTTGTAAGTACAGCGCTACACGTGGAATATCGTTTTGTGGCATAGTTGACCTCCTGATAGAGCGTGTTGGAAATCTGTTCAATTTTGTGCCGGTCAAGATGATTCTGCAATGAACGGCTCAAGCATTGTACACGGATTTGACGGATTCTATGGATTTTTTAAGAAAAAAATCCGTGCTTTCCGTGTTCATCCGTGTACCCAAATTGTAACATGCTTCTGACTACTACATTTACTAATCCAAATCTTAAAATCCTTTGTGCACTTTGTGTCCTTTGTGGTTTTTGCAGTGAAGTCAGGATTTACGCTGATCTTCGCAGATAAAGTAAACGAAGCGGTAAAATCTGCGTGAATCTGCGAAAATCGGCGTCCCAGAGCTTTGCTACGAGCAAACGTGAGTCAGTCTTGTCATCTAAACAGGTCTTTTTCCGGTGGGCGTTGCATGTCCGTAGCCCGACCATCACCGCGCGGATAGTCGGCGCCGCGGATAAGAACGACGGGAATGCCCTCCGCTGCTTGTCCGGTGACGAGGCCTGCCGCGGCGGCCAATTCGTCGGCGCGGGCGACGGTGGTGACACGCAAGGTATAGCCATACCTATCGGTTTGTCCGCGCAAATCGGCGATGGGGAGCATGCCGGCGACACCGATGGCCACGTTGACCGTCCCCAAACGCCAGGCGCGTCCGTGGGTGTCGCTGATGATGACGGCGACATCCGCGCCGGTCGCCGCCATCAGCCTGTCGCGAATGCGCTGCGCCGAAGCGTCGGGGTCTTCCGGCAGGGTAAGCGCGATATCGCCTTCCGGCCCGGCGACGTTGGAGCGGTCCACGCCGGCGTTGGCGCAAATCCAGCCGTGGCGTGTCTCCATAATGAGCGTACCTTCGCGCCGGCGCACGACACGGCGCGACCCTCGCAGGATCACTTCGACCAGGCGGGGGTCTTTGTCCGTGGCGGCGGCGAGGATGTGTGCTTCCGGCGACGGTTCCACGTCAGCCAGTTTCACGGCGCAGCCCTCGGCCTTCGAGACGATTTTGTGTGTGACGACCACTACATCACCATCGGCAAGTGTGAGTTGCGTGCGCGCGAGGGCGTCGAGAATCAATTGCGCTACATCATCCCCCGCTTTGACATGGGGAATACCCGGCAGCCCGTAAAGCGTGAGTGGCGAGTTGCGAGTTGGGAGTGGTGAGTTAAGAGTGAAGCGTTGTGAGTTTTGCATCTTGTCCCCTGTCTCCTGCCCCTTGCTTCCCGCCTCCTGCATCATGGCAACCCGGTGATGCGAATGCCTGACCCCGGCACTTTGTAGCGAATGTTGATGCCGATCAGAATCGAGGTTAGCCCTTCGACGACTTTGGCGTTGACCAGCGGGCCGGCGTCAATGCCGCGCGTCCCGATGTCCTCCGCCAGTTGGATGGCGACGGTTTTGGCGGCTTTCTTATCCCCACAGACCAGCACATCGCACGCGAGCGGCTTGTCGGGGTCTTCCAGTGTGTGGGCGCCGACATTTTGGAACGCCGCTACCACATTCACATTGGGGCCGAGGATGGCCTGGGCCTGTTCCGAGGCCGATCCCTCAGGGGGAATGTAGACCTGGCTGGCTTTGGAGGGGTTCAGCGCCACATTGACGTTGACCAACGTTTTTCCTTGCAGGGCCTCCTTGAGAGTCTCCAGCAAAGCGTTCTGCGCGGTGTAGGGTACGGTGAGCACGGCAATCTCGCAGGCGCGGGCGGCATCGGTATTCGTCATCCCGACAACAAGGGAGGCGCCGAGTTTGGCATTGATTTCGTCGGCAACCCGCTGCGCTTTTTCAGCCTCCCGCGAGCCGATGATCACCGTATGTCCGGCTTTAGCCCACCGTATGGCCAGACCGGGGCCTTCGTTGCCTGTTCCACCGAGTATAGCAATCGTATAATTTTGTCTCATCATCACCTCTTTTCTCTCTCTTCTTCTACCCTGGCCAGCCATTGCCGGGCGGCCTTTTCCCAGGTGAAAGTTGCCGCGCGCGCCAGGCCGGCCTCACGGAGTCGCGCGCGCAAGGCGTCATCATCGAGCACTTGCTGCAAGGCCGTCGTCCAGGCGGGAACATCCAACGGGTCGAGCAGTAGGCCGGCCGTGCCGACGACTTCCGGCACGCTGGAGGTGTTCGCGGCGACAACCGGTGTACCGCAGGCCATGGCTTCCAGAGGAGGGAAGCCGAAACCTTCGTACAGGCTGGGAAAAGCCAGCAAGGCGGCCTGCCGATAAAGTGCCGGTAGGTCTGCATCGTCACAAAAGCCGAGCAGATGGACATAGGGCCTTTTTTCTGCTGCTGCCAAAATCGGCTCGGCCAGCCATGCCGGCCGACCGACGATGACCAGATCCAGTTCACGTTGGGCGCTCAAGGGATCGCAGGCTTCCATAAGCCGGATGTAGTTCTTGCGCGGCTGGACGGTGCCGACGGTCAGGATATAGGGCCGTGCGCCGATATGATAACGGGCCTGTAAATGGGCGCGTTCGCCTGGCGTTGTCTGCGGGTTGAAACGCGGCGTGACACCGCTGTACAGCGTGCTGACTTTGGCCGGCGAGACCCCCAGCAGTGTGATCAAGTCACTGCGGGTAGCGTCGGAATCGGCGAAAATGTGATCGGCGCGCGCCACGCTGCGCGGCACAGCTTTCTCCAGATAGGCGCGGAGTTTAGGGGGGAAGGTATCGGGATGGCGCAAGAACGACAGATCGTGCACGGTCAATATCGCGCGGGTGGTGCGTTTGAGGGGCGGCAGGACGAAGTCCGGCGCGTAGAAGACTTCCACGGCGCCGGTGAGCCATTCGGCCGGCAAGGGCAAACGCAGGCGTTGCCACAGCCGGGCCATCCAGTCATCGTTGATGGGGAGAGCGCGAAAGGTCAAGCCGGTCGCTGTAGTAGAGATGGCGCGCAAGTGTTGTTGCTCGATGGGCCAACGTTCTCCCAAGCCGGCGGTGGCGGCCAACAGCACGAAGTGATGGGCGGGGACGGTCGCCAATATGGCGTGGATCAACTCGCGCGCGTAGCGTCCGATACCCGCACCCTGACGCGCTGCGGCTGTGTAATCAAGCGCGATTTTCAATGCGATGCCTCATCAATCTGCAGCGGCGGTTGAAAAGAAACAGAGACGGATGAGATATGCGGGATTTATTCTGTGTATCCGGCGAATCCCTGTTATTTTCACCGGCAGGTTATACGTCGTTATACGTCCAGAAGCGGTTGACGAAGAAGTTCCAGAACATCACCACGCCGGTGGCGAGAACCTTCGCCGCGTTGTAGCCGATCTTGTGTGCCATTTCCGCCGTACCGACAAGGTTCAGCGTGCTGACTAAAGAGGTGAACGGCACGTTAAGCGCCAGCAGAATGCCGGTATTGATGGCCCAGCCGAGGACATTGACGATAAAAAATTGCCCCAGTTGGGCGGCGAGGGGTTTGGAGCGGGAATCAGGGTAGGTCCAATAGCGGTTCCAGGTGAAGTTGCTAAGCACGGCACAAGTAAAGGAGATGGTGTTCGAGAGCGCAAGATGCCAGTGCAGTATGGCATGGAGTATATACAGAATACCGAAATCTACAACGGCGCCGATGATGCCAACAACAGCGAATTTCCCAAAACGGACAAGTTCGGTGTGGTTATTTGTCGTCCACAGGGTAAGTTTTTCGATCACGAGCGACCTCTTGTGAGCGCGATGTGTTTGAATTCGCGGCCATGCCCGCCGATCGACCTCTTTACGGTGGGCGATGTCCTAATCTGCCGCGATTATAACGGGCGCTGCCGGGATGTCAACCGGGAGCTTTTAGGGTTGTTCTGCAAATTGGGCGTCGGCGGGCATGCCGGGTTTGAGTAGATTATCGCTGTTGTCGAGGCGGATTTCGACGGCGTAGAAGGTATTGAGGCGTTCCTCTGCCGTTGCCACATTGCGCGGGGTGAACTCCGGTTCATCGCTGATGTAGATGACTTCACCCTCGAAAACGCGGCCGGGAAAGCTATCAACGCTGATCTGCACTTTTTGTCCGAGATAGACGCGACCGATCTGCCCTTCCGGCACGTAGACTTCCAGCGTTACCTTGCTCAGGTCGGCCAGTGTGAGGATGGTGGCGGCCGGAGCAACCAATTCTCCGATGTTGGCCGCGCGTGCGACGACAACACCGCTGATCGGACTGTACACCGTGCTACGGGCGATTTTCTGGCGTAGGACATTGGCTTCCGCCTCGGCCTGACGGACTTTGGCGCGCGCAACGGCGAGTTGTTCCGGGGTGGGGCCGGCGAGCAAGTCCAGCAGTTGGGCCTGGGCGACGACCACGGCTTGTTCTGCGACACGATATTGCCCCTCCGCGACATTGGCTTGTGCGATATAGCCGAGCGGATGGTTGCGAATCCGAAGAAGCTGGTCGAGCAAGGTTTGGGCCGTCTTGGCATCGGCCTGGGCGCCGGCCAGAGCCTCGCGGGCAGCCTGTAATTGATAATCCGCTATCTGCCGTTTGAGACTACCTTCTTCGGTGATATTGCGCAGCATTTCTTGATCGGCCAGTTGCGCTTCGGCCAATTCTACGGCCTGGGCCGCCAGCGCTACCTTAGCGCGCGCATCAACGATCTGGGTATTCAGCGCTTGGGGATTTTTGACCACCGCCAGCGCATTTTGCCAGGCCGTATAGGCGCCGTCTCGTTGCGCTTCTGCCAGGGCTACATTGGCACGCGCCGCAGCGATCTCTGCCGGATGGGGGCCCGCTTCAAGAAGCGCCAAATCGGCTTTGGCGGCTTCGACCGCGGCCTCGGCAGGAGAGAGTTGGAGTTCCCAGGGTGTTGTATCCAACTTCACAACGACTGCGCCGGCAGACACCTCTTGTCCTACTTGGACGTTGATGCTCTCGATGCGTCCGCCGAATTCGCTGGCCACACGGATCTCTTCGGCGCGGATGGTCCCCGAAGCGATCAGCGGCGCATCGCTGTTCGCCGTCACTGTTTGCAGGCAACCGGTTAACAACAGTACAACAGGAATTGCTAATATCCAACCGTATTTTGTCTTCATGGAAGAGTCCCCCTTATAGTCAGACAGAACTAACGTTCCCCCAGGCGGATGACCACATCGGCCGGCATTCCCATTTTGAGGGCGCCTCCGTGGTTGATGATCGTGATTTCAACGGCGAAGACGAGATTCACCCGTTCCTCTTGGGTGGCGACATTGCGTGGTGTGAACTCGGCGCGGTCGGCAATGCGGCTGATGCGCCCCTCGAAGGTGCGGTTGGGGTAGCTGTTGACGCTGATCTGCACCGTTTCGTCCAGGTGAATTTGACCGATCTGGTTCTGGGGCACATAGACCGTCAAGGTCAGTTTGTTGAGATCGGCGATGGTGAGGATGGTTGCCCCGGCGGCTGCCACTTCACCGGGATGCATGGGCACATCAACGATGATGCCGTCAATGGGGGCTTTGAGGGCCAGCATAGCGCGTTGGCGTTGCAGCGCTGCCAATCCACTGCGCGCTTGATTGACCCGCGCCTCGATGGCGGCGATTTGCTCAGGCGTTGCGCCGGCTTCCAGAGCTTCGACCTGCACCTGCGCCAAGGCGGCCTGGGCCTCGATTTGCGCCTTTTTGCTCAGGGCTTCATCAACATGGTTCTGCAAAGCCTGGGGCATGGCCCGTTGCCGAGAGAGATCGGCCAGTTTTCCTTCTAGACCTTGTGTTTGGGTCAGGGCCGCGTTGACGCCGACCCACGTCTGCCACCAACGGTTGGGCAGTTGTTGAGCTTCGAGCGGAAAAGTGATGTTCACCCATTTGTAAAGGGTGTAGCCGTTATCATTAAAGGTAAGCTCCCAATCCCCGTAATTGTAACTGCTCCCCGGCACTTCCGGTAGTTCGACCGGAATGTCCGGCAATAACTTCCTCAAATCATCGAGTGAGCCTTGTGCGACCTGGACGCGACGACGCCCACCGCCGCCGAACTCCGCATAGGCTTTATCGTATTGCGCTTTAGCCACTTCAACGGCATCCTTGATGGCCGTTGCTTGCGCAAGTTGATGTTTGGCCGACTCGAGTTGTGCCTTGGTGACGGCTATATGTAGATCAATCTCCTGAGGGTTGTCCAGCAGCATTTGCGTATCGCTGACGGCCTGTTGTGCGGCGAGCAATCCGGCTTGGGCTTGGGCGAGCTGCGCTCTGGCTACCGCAATCTGACCGGGACGCGCGCCGGCTTTGGCCTGCATCAGCCCGGCTTCGGCCATGTCCACCATCGCCTGCGCAACTTCAATTTGCGCGTCCAGCATCGTGGTGTCAAATTGTACGACGATCTGGCCGGCGGTGACCTTATCGCCTTTAGCCACCGGAATCGAGGCAATGAGGCCGCCGAATTCGCCGGCGATGCTGACCTGTTCAGCTTGGATTACGCCGGAAGTGGTCAATGTTTGCGCCTCCGGCGTCTGTGGCTGTAATGAGGCCAGCGTATGCCTGGACATCAAAACGACCAGTCCTGCCGCCGAAAGAATCAGCAGGCTGAGCCGTAACCATAGATTTGGTCTCTTTCTTTCCCGATTCATTCTTTCCCTCCGTGTTTCGACTTTTTTCACGCAACTCTTATCTTTATCCAAGGGGTCAATGTTTGACCGCCGATATGAAAACATCCTCCAGGGTGGGGGCAATCCACTCCACCGAATTTACCTTGATGCCCTCGTCGGTGAGCAGTGAACTAATCGGTGCTTTGAGCGCTTCGGCATCGGGCACGACGGCATGAATCTGTGCTCCGTATAGGGCGACTTCCTCGAAAGGAAGGCGCCCTGTGTCTTGAGCTACTTTTAATACGCGCATAGCCCGGTCGGGGTTGTCCGTGTTGATTTCGAGGACATGGCCGCGCATCTGCGTTTGTTTCAACTGACCGGGGGTGTCCAGGGCGATGAGTTTCCCTTGACTGATGAAGCCGACACGTTGACACAATTCCGCTTCGTCCATGTAGTGGGTGGTAACAAGTACGGTAACCCCTTGCTTGGCCATACTGTAGATTAATTCCCAGAACTCGCGGCGGCTGATGGGATCGACACCCGCCGTCGGTTCATCCAGAAAGACAACGCGCGGTTCGTGGACGATGGCACAGCCGAGGGCCAGACGTTGTTTCCAGCCACCGGACAGGTTGGCGGTGAGGGTATGTTCGCGCCCGAGCAGCCCGGCCATTTGCAGGATGTCGGCCTGCCGCTGTCGCAGCTTTTGGCGGGAGAGACCGTAGGCCTGTCCGTAGAAGCGGATATTCTCGCGGGCGGTGAGATCGTTATACAGGGTGAAAAGTTGGGACATATATCCCACATGGGCCTGCATCTGTTTGGCCTGCGTGGCCGGATTATAGCCGAGTACCCGTGCTTCACCTTCGGTGGGCGTGAGCAATCCCAACAACATACGAATCGTGGTAGTCTTCCCTGCTCCGTTGGGCCCCAGCCAGCCGTAAACCTCCCCCGCTGCGACATGAAAGCTCACGTGATCTACCGCGGTGAAGTTCCCGAATTTCTTGGTTAAATTGTTGACCGTAATCGTATAATCGTTCATAGCGCTCAGTTCGAAGTCGAAGCTCAAAGGTTCACGCCGTCGGTTGCTCCGTCGGCTTTGACCTTTGGACTTTAGACTGCTTTTTGATCAGTGAGATAAATGCCTCTTCCATCCGCGGTTCAATGGTCCGCATCCCGCTACAGGTTATGCCTTGCGCCCGCAGGGCATTTTGGATTTCCTGTTGGCGTTGGGCTGCGTTGTCCACAAAGACATGGAGCATAAGCCCGTAGGTTTGTATTTCCAAGACACCTTCCAGACCGCCGAGCAGCTCTTGCGCCGGCGCAAAGTGCGAGGGCGTAAATTCCAACAATTCGCCTGGCACCATATTTTTGATGGCCTTGGGAGAGTCATGGGCTATCAGCCGACCCTGATAGATCAGTCCCACCCAGTTGCAACGTTCCGCTTCGTCCATATAAGGGGTGCAGACGAAAATGGTCAGCCCTTTTTCGGCCCGCAGATTGCCCAACAAGTTCCAAAACTCGCGGCGGCTGACCGGGTCCACGCCCAGGGTAGGTTCATCGAGCATCACCACCTGTGGTTCGTGGACGAGGCTACAGGCCAACGCCAGCTTCTTTTTCATCCCACCGGATAAACGACCGGCCAGGCGTTTAGTAAAAGCGGATAAGCCGGCGAACTCAAGCAGCTCGGGGAGGCGATGTTTTTGCTCTTCGGGACTGACGCTGTGGATATTGGCGAAAAATTGCAGGTTCTCCAACACCGTCATATCGGGGGGCAGGGCAAATTGTTGGGCGATGTAACCAACGCGGGCGCGGATGGCGTAGGTATCGCGCATGGAGTCATAGCCCAGGACGCGGCTCTCGCCGGCCGTGCGCCGTAACAAACCGAGAATCACGCGCGTCGTCGTTGTTTTGCCGGCCCCGTCTGGCCCGATGAGGCCGAACGTTTCGCCTCTGCGCACCTGCAACGTGACACCGGCAATGGCGGTAACTTGCCCTTGACGGGTTTTGAACCGCTTGACCAGGTCTTTTGTTTCGATGGCGATTGCATCATCCATAGTTTTGTTATCCTAATCCAGGCGCCTCTTGAAAGTGATGGCTGCCAATATCAGTACGATGGTGGTGTAGATCGCCAAAGCGATGATGTCGTGCCACAGGTAGGCGATGCCGACGCCCTTGGTGATAATGCCGCGCGCAATGACGATGAAGTAGGTCAACGGGATCAAGTTGCCCACAGCCCGCACGACGGCCGGCATAGGACGGCGCGGGTAGATATAGCCGGTAAGCAGCAGGCTCAACAGCATTAACAACGCAGCAAGTTGCTCGGCTTCCTTTTGCGTCCGTGCGGCACTGGAGATCAGCAGCCCCAACCCTAATCCTGAGCAAATGAACAAGAAGGATAACCCCATCAGCGACCAGGGACTGCCCCGGAAGGGAACCCCGAACCAAAACACGCCTACCAACGTGATGATCAGTTGGTCAATGATCATAAACAGAATGTTGGGCGTCAATTTCCCGATGACCAGTTCCAGCGGACGTACCGGCGTCGCCATAATTTGTTCGATGGTGCCCAGTTCGTAATCGCGCACGATGGATTGGGCCGTCATATTCACCGCCAGCACTTGGAGCAACATGGCGATCAAGCCCGGCATCACAAACACCAGATCGGCACGGTTGGGATTGTAGAGCACGCGCGTCGAGGCCTTGATCGGTTGCATTTCCAGATGTCCGCCCAACCGATTGACTTTCTGCGCAATTAGTTTCGCCGAAAACGCCTGTGCCACGGCAACGGCTGCCATGTATCCCGACTGAACTGAAAACGAATCGGAGCCATCAAGGATGACCAATGTTTGCGCTTGACCGCGTTCGACGTTGGCGGCGAAACCCGGCGGGATGACCACGCCGGCGCGTGCTGTTCCGTTGTCGATGGCATGCAACACCTCATCTTCGGACGCTACATACGCCTTGATAGCAAAGTAGCCGGAGGTGCTCAACGCGCCGATAAGCGCACGGCTGTACGTGTCCAGACTCATGTCGGCGACCACTGTAGGGAGATTGTAGGCTGTCAACTTGACGGCGTAGGCAAACAATAACAGTTGGATGAGCGGGATACTGAGAATCAGCGTCAGCGTGCGCCGGTCTCTCAGCCGTTCGATTAGCTCTCTATGCATCACCGCGCTTGTGCGGCGCATGATATTTATCCATCGGCTTTGGGGCATGGCTCAGTCCAGATTGCGTTTGAAAGAACGGGTAGCGAAGTACATAATCGCGGTGACATAAAGGGCCAGGATGATCACCTGTTCCCGCAGATAAATGATCCCGATCCCTTTGGTGATGATTCCTCGCGCGATGGGGATAAAATAGGTGAGCGGGAAGAAATTCCCTACGGCTCGCACAAGCGGCGGCATCAGATAACGTGGAAACATGAAGCCCCCCAACACCAGCCCGATCAGCATGAGCATCATTGCCGTCTGCTGCGACTGCTTTTGATTCTGCGAGATGGAAGATACGAGCAGTCCCATCCCCAATCCCGAAAGGATGTACAGCAGTGCCAGGCCGCCAAAGAGCCAAAAATTGCCGCGGAACGGGGTCTTGAACCAAAACACGCCCAGCGCCAGGATGGTGAGCATATTGACAACCGCGATCACCACATTGGGGGCGATTTTGCCGATCAGCAATTCGGCCGGCCGGATGGGCAAGACCAGAATTTGTTCGATGGTGCCGGCTTCGCGCTCGCGCACCACCGCCGCCGCCGTCAATGTGACGGTTTGGGTTTGCAGGATGACGGCCACGATCCCCGGAATCAAGAACCACAGGTCGGCCAGCGTGGGATTGTAGAGAACCCGCACGTGCATATCCACCGGCAACAGCCGACCGCTAAGGGGGAGTCTGCCGGCACGCTGCAATTTGTTGACCAGAACATTCGTTGTGTACGCCTGGGTGATGGACAGGATGGCATTATAGGCAGTTTGCGAGGTAAACACATCCGATCCGTCAACCAGCAGTAGAATTTGGGCCGCGTTGCGTTCCAACTGGGCGGAAAAGTCGGGCAAGATGACGACGCCGGCCTGGGCGCGCCCCGCATCAATGGCGCGGACTGCCTGTGCCTCACCGGTGACGTAGTCCACCGTCTCGAAATAGCCCGAAGTGATGAGCGCCTGAACGAATGCCCGGCTGGCGTAATCCAGGCTTTGATCGGCGACGACCAGCGGAATATGATCAACGGTGGTGCGGATGGCATAGCCCAAAATCAGCAATTGCACGATCGGGAGGCCGAGTTGGATGAGCAGCGTGCGCCGATCGCGAAACGTCTGGATAAATTCTTTCTGCATGATTGCCCATATCCGTTGGAACATGTTTTGTCCTCAATCCAAACGTTTTTTGAAGGTGCCGGCCGACAGAACCACGATGACAATCCCATAGATGAACAAGGCTTTGACATCTTCTACCATAAAACTCAACCCGACGCCTTTGGTAATGATGCCCCGGGCGATACGGATGAAATATGTGGCCGGGATCAGGTCGCCGATGAAGCGCACCCAGGGCGGCATGGTCGAACGTGGGAACAGCAAACCGGTCAGCAGCAGCGTGGCGATCATCACCACGGCCGAGATCTGTTGGGCTTGCTTCTGATTTTTGGAAACCGTTGATAACAACAACCCCATCCCCAGGCCGGAGACGATAAACAGCAAGGAGAGCCAGGTAAACAGAACCGGCGAGCCGCGGAAGGGCACTTTGAACCAGTAAACACCGAGCAGAATGATGAGCATCAGATCAACGGCGATCAAAGCAATAGGGGGCACGATCTTGCCGAGGATCAGTTCTACCGGCCGCGCCGGTGTGACCAGCAATTGCTCTATCGTGCCCAGTTCGCGTTCGCGGACGACGGCCATGATGGTGGTGTTAACGCCGATGAGTTGCAGCAACATGGCGACCAGGCCGGGGATCAGGAAGACGATCTCGTCAATGTTGGGGTTATAGAGGATGCGCGTGCTGGTGGTGATCGGCAACTGTCCGACGCCGCTCATTCCCCGGCGTGAGGCGGTTTGCAATATCAACTGCATGCCGTGCGTTTGCGCAATGGCCAGCGCCGCACTGTAGCCTGACTGCACAACGAATGGATCAGAACCGTCTATAATGACGAGCGCCTGTCCACTGCCGCGCTCGATTTGACCGGCAAAGTCCGGTGGGATGACCAAACCGGCGTTGACCCGTCCTTCGTCAATGGCACGGATGACCTCATGTTCACTGTTGACATACTCCTTCACCGTGAAGAACCCGGAGACTTCCAGTGCATTGATGAAGGCCCGGCTGCGGGGATCACGACTCAGATCGGCAACGGCAGTCGGCAGGTGATCGAGGGTCATATTGCCAACGTAAGCGAACAAAAATAGTTCAAGGACCGGCAGCAGGATGATCATCACCACGGTCGGCCAATCCCGAATCATCTGGATGGTCTCTTTTTTGATGATGGCAAGCAGGCGTTGTGGATGTGCGCCCATATTCACCTCACCAGCGGGGTGGGGAGCCTATTCCAATCCTTGACGGAATACTTTGGTGGCGACGATCATCATGAGCGTCGCATAAACCGTCATGCTGATTGCCCACCCCCACAGGGCATCCAGGCCAATGCCTTTTGTGATAATGCCGCGTGAAATAGGGATGAAATAGGTCAAAGGGAAGATCAATCCCAGAGCCTGCAGGGCCGCCGGCATCGTCGTTCTGGGGAAAAGGTAACCGCCCAGCACCGTCCCTAACAGCATAATCATCATCACCAACTGCTGGGCCTGCTTCTGATTATTGGTGGCAGTCGAGATCAGCAAACCAAGTCCCAGACCGGAGAAAACGTAAATCAGCGCCAGCCCGATAAAAAGCCAGAAATTCCCCCGGAACGGCACATGGAACAGAAAGACCCCGGCCGCCACCACCGTCAAGACGTTGATCAGGGCGATCAACAAATTGGGCACGATTTTACCGAGGAGCAACTCCAGTGGACGGATGGTGGTAACCAGAAGCTGCTCGATGGTGCCGGCCTCGCGCTCGCGCACCACGGCGGTCGCCGTCATGGCGATGCTGGAGGTTTGCATGAGCAAAGCGATCATATTGGGAATCGTGAACCAGATTTGCTGCATATCTGGGTTATAGAGAACGCGCACCCGCGTATCGAGGGGGAGGCCGGCGCGAATAGGTAGGCCGGAACGTGCGATCTTTTTCAACAATACCTCGCCGGCATAGGATTGAGCAATCGTAGCCGCGCGCGTGTAGCCCGACTGTACGGTAAACAGGTCTGTACCGTTGATCACAAACAGCACCTGGGCCTCACCGCGTTCTACACGGGCCGAAAAATCCGGCGGGATGACGATACCCGCCTCTGCGCGTCCGCTGTCAATGGCTTGAATGACTTGGGCCTCACTGCTGACGTAGCCGACCACATCGAAATATTGCGTATTGACCAGGGCGTTCACATAAGCTAAGCTATGGGCATCCAAACTCTGATCGGCAACAATGGTGGGGATATGTTCCACGTTCATATCAATGGCATAACCGAGCAAGAACAGTTGGAGCAACGGCAAGCTCATCATCAACAGCAGTGTGCTCCTGTCGCGCAGGGTTTGGATGAACTCTTTTTGCAAGACGGCCCAGATACGTTGAAACATAAAACGCTCATTCGCTCAGTTTTCGCGCACACGCAATCCGTCGAGGATCAAATCAACGGCCGATTGCGCCAGACGATGACGTTCCTCCGGGGTGGGAGGTGGCTGTTTGCCACGCAATACCGGCAGGATCAAGGCGATGAAAATCCCCAGCACCATCGGTGTAACGATCTTGGGGTCAACGGAGCGGAAACTGCCAACCTGGATCTCTCTGGTGATAAATCCTTCGACCGCCTGGGCCAGGTGTTGTAGACGACCGATCACCAGGTCGTTCAAAATGGTATCATCCGTCCAGAGTTCGGTGAGCAGGGTGCGGGTGAAATTGAGTTGGGCGACAAAAATTGAAAACCCTTTCTCGACAATGTTGATGAAGTCCTCACGAGTTTGGGGGGGACGTGCGTTCTGGAGCAATCCATCAATAGGAATACACATCTCATTGAGGATGGCCAGCAAAATCTCGCGTTTGCCGGCGAAGTAATTATAGAGTGTCCCCTCCGCCATATCGGCGGCCTCGGCTAATTCTTTGGTGGTGGTGTTGGCATACCCCTTTTCGGCGAAGATTTGTGCGGCAGCCGCGATGATCTCCTGACGGCGTCGCTCGATGCGCCGCTGGCGACGATTGCGAAAAAGTATTCCTCTTTTTACCATTTGGGTCCCTCTTCAGAAAAGAGCTTTTACCGCCGAGAGCGCGGAGTTCGCGGAGATTTTCCGGGATTTTTCTGCGTTCTTTGTGATCTCCGCGGTGCATCCACTATGAATTTCCGTTTGGTGATGGTTAAATTATGAGTAATTACTCATTATATGAGTAATTATACGATAAAAATGGCCGGTTGTCAAATCGAGGCCCTCTGGTGATGGCCCATATCTCACCGCAGAGCACGCCGAGGCCGCAGAGATACGTAAAAAATGTAATGTAGTTCGTGTTGTCTATTCCGAAAATGAGTCAGCAGATTAAGCAGATTGAGCAGATTTTTGAATACGCAAAGAACGATCTGCGTGAATCTGCGAACATCGGCGTCCAGCAGCTTCTGAACCATTTTCATCTTTTGTGCACTTTGTGTCCTTTGTGGTTTGTGCAGCGAGGTCATCCATAAGAATCCGTCAAATCCGTATACAATGCTTGAGCCGTTCATTGCAGAATCAGCTTGACCGGTACAGATACATAAAAAACGCATGCTCTGCGCACTGGTCTGAAAATAGACCGGCTGTTTGTCGTTTTTGTAAAAGTGACTACAATGTCTGTTAAAGAGAGGGTGCTATGACATTACTGTCTCCAAATGACGTACCGATTACAATTCGTCCTATCTGGCCAGATGAGATTGATCGCATCCCCTTGCGTTGCTGGCCCACGGAGCGCGCGACCCTGGAACGTCTTTTTGCTACCCAGGGCACGTTGGGCATGGCGGCTTGGGAGGGAGATCTCTGCGTGGCGCAATTGCACTGCTACCGCGTTGTTCTACCCGATCAAGATAACCCGGACTGGCCGGTGTGGAATCACTGGTGGCGGCCGGCCTGGTGGCGGCGCATGACCGCTTCGGTGAATCTGGAGTTCTCCGGTCCGGCGTGGTGCTATGCCTGTTGCCATGTGGGGCGGACGCTGGAGAGCTTTCAGCAGGAGATGGAAGGAAAGACGGCGCCCAACCTCTACAAAGGGGCCGATGCGCGCTATTTTGGGCGGGGCATCGGTACGGCATTGGCACGTGCGGCCATGCGCTGGGCTTGGGAACACGATTACACAACGGTGCTCGCTCTTGGTGCGCCGAGTGGTCTGTTCGAGTTTGCCATTGCCGCCGGGCATCTGCCCTGGACGACCTATGCGCGGTTGGGCTTTGAACCTTTCGGCCTCATCAGTGACGCCGCTCATCTGCCGCAGTGGGCATGGGGCCACGGCCCGACAGAAGTGACCGACGCCATCCAGGCCGCGTTGGCAGCGGGACGCTCGGCGCAAGATTTCTACGAGCGGCTGATGATCTTGAATTTGACCGGCGAATAGAGGGCAACGAACGACTCCCAGACTACTTTCAGAGGTGTGTAACCGTCCCAATGGGACGGCGCCGTTCAGCAAAATTCTGCTACAGAGCGCACAGAGTTTTTCTCTGTGCCCTCAGTGGCTATTTTAGAGGAGAGGGCATGAAAGCCGAATCGCATAGTAACAAACCACCCGCGTCGCATCAGGGCTGGCAGCTTGACGATAGCGCGCTTATTCCGCGTGAACGTAGTCTGCTCATTGCCTGGTGGATTGCCATTATTTTAGCGCTTGTCTTCGTCATCGGCACGGCAGTGTTTAAGCCGGTCCCCTATCGGGAAATCGTGAAGTTCATCGGCGATGGATTGGTTGTCACCTTTCAGATCACCATTGTCTCGATGACCTTCGCTCTCATTTTAGGCTTGATCGCCGGTCTGGGCCGCACCGCAAATACCCCGGCCTTCAACATCTTGGCTTCTTTGTATGTTGAGGTGATTCGTGGGATTCCCTTGCTGGCCCAGTTGTTTTGGATTTATTATGCGATGTCACGTTTCATCCGCTTGGGGCCGAATGTTTCGGCGGTCTTGGGGCTGACGATCTGCTATGGTGCCTATATCGGCGAGACTTTCCGGGGCGGCATTCAATCCATCCCCAAAGGGCAGATGGAAGCTGCGCGGGCTTTGGGACTTACCCGTGCTCAGGCCATGCGCTATGTCATCATCCCTCAGGCTGTGCGCGTCATTTTACCGCCGGTGGGAAATGAGTTCATCGCCATGCTCAAGGACTCGTCATTGGTTTCCGTGTTGGCGATCTCCGACATGTTGCGGCGGGGACGCGAGTACGCTTCGCGCACTTTCGCCTATTTCGAGACCTATACGCTGGTGGCCCTGGTCTACTTATTGGTCACGTTGATTTTCTCCCGCGTGGTTTTCTACATCGAGCAGGGGATGTCACGGCAGGACAAAGACAAGCCGATCTCGCTCATGCATCGCCTTGCCGGTGGCGTGGTTGATCTGGTCGTGCTGGACTTTATCGGTCTCATTGTCTATAGTTTGATCCAGTCGGCGGCTTTGCTCTTCCCCGCTCTGTCGGTCAATATGGTTTTACCGTTGGCCATGCTGGTGATCGGGGTGCTGTATGTCTTGTTCTTTTGGACGCGCTCCGGTCGGACGCCGGGGATGATGGCGGTGGGCCTGCGGATCTTTGCTGCGGAGGGTGAGCCGCTTTCGCTAGGGCAATCGCTCAAACGGTTGCTGGCTTTGCTCTTGCCGTTGCCGGGGTTGAGCTTGTTGTGGCTGGCCTGGTCGCCCACGGCTGAACCGCTGCATGATCGTTTTGCGCGCACCTATGTCGCCAGGGATTGAGGGGGAGAAAATGAGCATGACGTCGATCGTGCAGATTCGCAATGTCAGCAAACGCTTTGGACGTGTGCAGGCACTTAACAATGTGAGCCTGGATGTGGAACGCGGTGAAGTGGTGGTGATCATCGGGCCGAGTGGATCGGGCAAGTCCACGTTGCTGCGGTGCATTAACCGCCTGGAAACACCTAACAGTGGCACAATCAGCATTGACGGTGTGGAGATCGGCGGGGATGAGCGGCAGGTCAATCAGATGCGTGCTGAAGTCGGAATGGTGTTTCAACAATTCAACCTGTTTCCCCATATGACGGTGGTGGAAAACATCATTCTCGGCCCGCAGGTTGTCCGCAAATGGGAACGTGAGCGCGCCGTGGAGTTGGCCCATCGCTTGTTAGCCAAGGTCGGCATTCCCGAAAAGGCCGACGCCTACCCGGAACAACTTTCCGGTGGGCAACAGCAGCGGGTTGCCATTGCGCGTTCGCTGGCGATGCAACCCAAGATCATGCTCTTCGATGAGCCAACCTCGGCGCTCGACCCGGAGATGATCAAGGAAGTGCTCGACGTGATGCTTGATCTGGCCCGTGATGGGATGACGATGCTCGTGGTTTCCCATGAGATGGGTTTTGCCCGTGCGGCTGCTAAACGTATGGTTTTCATGGATCAAGGGCAAATCATCGAGATCACCACCCCCGATGAATTGTTTACCGCGCCCAAACATGAACGCACCAAGCGCTTCCTGAGTCAGATTTTGCATTAGGTGCACCTCTGCCGACCGCTTTATGATAGGATGGGCAGGATGAACGACAAAATCCTGCGTATCCTGTCTCAAACCGGCATTTGCATTCGGCGTCCGTTGACGAAAATAGCCCTTCTTACGGAAAGTCTATGGTATACTAAGCGCACGCTAAAATTTCAAAATTCTCCGTCATCAGACTTGCCAGTTCATCGGCATAGTCGGTCAGATTATCCA
>FWPV01005896.1_pt1 | contig 24045 bp, 28 predicted proteins | sample 2228371 | NCBI WGS metagenome assembly FWPV01 (sample SAMEA103939776, study PRJEB20133) | metagenome | reverse complement strand
ATCGCCGTCAGGTTGTCGAAGGTCACCACCACATCAGCATCGGTCTCGTCCAGACTGATGTCGCTGGCGCTTACGCTGATGTCACCCTCAGGGTCAACATAAACATTGAAATTGGCGATGCTTGTGTAGGAATTGTCCGACGTCGAAGATTCATCATCACCGCTCGGCGTGTCCGTGTAGGTCACGCTGATGTTGCCGCCAAGTGAACCTGACCAGTCTGCCGGCAACTGCACGGCAATGCTGTTCAACCAGACTACAGTTTCATCAAGCGTTCCAGTAAAGGTTGTGCTCAGAGGCGCAAAGCTGGCCGGATCTGAACCATCCCATGTACCCAAGGTGCCCACAGTATTGGGGATGCCGCTCACCCAATCGATAGTTACGGTCAACTGGCCTGATTCGCTGGCATCTTCAGGCGCACCATCTGTCTGCCCGAACGGTGAGATGCGCTGCGCGTCAAGATTGAGAGAGACGACAATTGGGGCATCTGTCTCAGTACCTGTTGCCGAATAATAAGCAGCACCCTCTCCTTGCTCCTCGGAAACAAAGCGGATTGCATCATCCAGCACAGCATTGACGTCGATTGACAAAGTTGCCGGACCACTGGTCGCTGTCAACGCTGCATTGGCTGAATCTGCCGCAGTGGCCGTGGCAGCAATCACGCCATCGACATCGCTGTCCTGAGGCGGGGTAACCGCCATGTCAACGCTGAATGTCTGCCCGGAGGCCGGCAGCGTGAAGGTCCCCGTGTAGGCGGTGCCGCCGATCGTCGCACTCCAGCCAGCGGGCAGCGTGATGGTCACGCTCGTCAGTACGTCGGTTGCATCGGCGGCGTTGGCCGTTACCGTGACATAAGCTGTGCCATCTTCGTCGATGGAAGGCCCCATCTCGACCGCCTCAACACCGACCGTCGGCGGCAGTACATCGCTGGGCTCCTCCACCGAAGCGCCCTCAATCTCCTGCACCGTGGGCAGCACGGGCGGCTCGTAGGTGTAGGCCAGCGGGTCCACACCTTCGTTGATGCGCAGCAGCCGCACGAAGCCGCTGCCGTCACCGCCGTCGCCACCGCCACCACCGGCCGCGGCGGCTTCGAGTTCTTCTGTCAGGTCGCCGCCCTGTTCAATGGCCTGGATGACCTGCTCGATGGCGCCGGGGGTAACGGCGCCTTCCTGGGCGGTGGGGGTTTGCTCGCCCTGGGCCAGGGTTTCGTCCACACGCACGGCCTGGTCGCCGGCCACGGCCACCACCTGGCCGTCTTCCATCATCAGCTCCACGCGCGCGCCGGCGGCGGTGCGGATGGTTTCGCCCTTCTGGATGGTGTCGCCCGCCTTGAGGGCGCGCAACTGGCCGTCGACCCCGACCACGAAGGCCTGGCCGGTCACCTGAACAACGGTTGCGATCTGTGCCATGGTGTGTGCTCCTGAACGTAGAAATAAGTAGGCACAGGTTACCGGTGCCGGCGGCCTGTGCCTATTGAACCAAAGTACAGTTTTGCGGGCTTTTTAACCCAGGGTTTACCCTTAGGCGTCGCGCCCGCGCAGATTGCCCCATCGTGTCGGCGCCTGGAGCGCCCCATCAATTAGCCATGCAAAACACGTACTACAAAGTCTATAATGCATGGATGATTGATCGCCAGTTGCGCTCCAGCATAGACACCGCCCTGTCGAATTACCCGGCCGTGGCCCTGCTGGGCGCCCGCCAGGTGGGCAAGACAACCCTTGCCCGGCAGATCGGGGATGCAAGGGAGGCGGTGTATCTGGATATTGAGCGCCCCAGCGACCGGCAAAAACTCACGGACCCCGAGGCCTATCTCGCGCTGCATAGCCAGCGGTTGGTGATTCTGGACGAAGTGCAGCACATGCCCGAGCTCTTTCCCGTGCTGCGCAGTCTGATCGACGAGGGGCGCCGCGCCGGGCTCAACACGGGCCGCTACTTGTTGCTGGGATCGGCCACCGGCGAACTGTTGCGTCAATCGGGGGAGAGTCTTGCAGGGCGCGTGGCCTATCTGGAGCTGCCCCCGCTGCAAGTGCAGGAGCTGGCAGAAGACCAACAAAACCGCCTGTGGCTGCGAGGTGGCTTTCCCAGCAGCCTGCTGGCCAGCAGCGACAACCTAAGCCTGGACTGGCGGCAAAACCTCATCAGCACCTACATTGAGCGCGAGTTGCCCAGCTACGGCTCGCGCTTGCCGGCCCAAACCGTGCGGCGTCTGTGGACCATGCTGGGCCACCTGCAAGGCGGATTGCTTGATGTGTCGAAACTCGCCAAAGGGCTGATGATCGACGCCAAGACCGTACACCGCTATCTGGACATGCTGGGCGACCTGATGCTGTTGCGCAAGCTCACACCCTGGCACAGCAATATGGGCAAGCGCCTGGTCAAGTCCCCCAAGATATATGTGCGCGACAGCGGCTTGCTGCACGCATTGCTCGGCTTGACCACACACGAGGACTTGCTGGCGCACCCGGTGGTGGGCAATAGTTGGGAAGGCTTCGTTTTAGAGACCCTGATCAATGCCACGCCACGGAGTGCTCAGGTCGGGTTTTACCGCAGCAGCAACGGTGCCGAGGTCGACTTGGTTGTGGACTCGCCTGGCCTTGGGCTGATCGCCATCGAAGTCAAAAAAGGATCGAGCGCCAAACCCCGGCGGGGTTTTTACAGTGCCTGCGACGACCTGCAACCGGACCACCGGCTTATGGTGCACGGCGGAGCAGACGGCGAACCTTACCCGGTGGGGGACGGGGTGATGGCGGTTGGCCTGCGGGGCCTGGCACACCGTCTGGCAGAAAATCTGGCTTGAATGTAGACCTGCAGCATCTTCAGACTTCCCGCGATCTTGTGGCTGCTGATCGCGGGGTTGTCGAGGGCCCTACCCTTAGACGTCGCGCCCGCGCAGGTTGCCTTCGTCCAGCAGCTTCTGGATGATGTCAATGTCGCTTTCGCCCGCGTAGGCCTGGAAATCCAGGAACGGAACGTTGTCGAGCGTGATGGTCTGCAGGGCGTCGGGGATGCCGTCGCCGTTGAGGTCGGCCCCGGTGGCGATGCTGATGACGGTCTGCCCGCTGTCGTTGGCCCCGAAGCTGAGGTAGTTGTCGAGGTACGCGGCGCTGTAGTCGTCGCCCTCGATCACCTCGCTCAGGTCGATGCTGTCGCCGCCTTCGTCGGCCGGCGCCAGGTGGAAGCTGCGCACGCTGTGGGGGCCGCTGTCGTCTTCCAGGTCGGTGTCGTCGGGCACGTCCACCACCATGCTGGCGGCGTTGAGGCTGTAGCCTTCGGCCTCCGTGCCCAGGGGTTCCACGGGCTCGCCGTCCACCGTGCCGCTCACGGCGATGGTGAGGGTGGCGCTGTCGGCGTCGCCATCGGCGTCGGTGAGCGTGTAGCTGAAGGTTTCGGTGCCGTAGCCGCTGCCGTCGGGGGTGTAGGTGTAGTTGCCATCGCCGTCCACCACCAGGGTGCCGTACTGGCCGTCTACGGTGACGTTGCCGTCCCCGTCTGCCACGCCGTCGTCGAAGGCCCAGGTGTGGTCTTCGACATCGCCGTCGCCGTAAACGTCGTTGTCGAAGATGTTGCCGGTGGCGGCCTGGGTGTCGATGGCGCCGTAGAAGTAGCCGTCGGACAGCACGTCGATGGTGGCGGTGGCCTTGTCGGCCCCGCCGGTGGTACCGTCGACGTTGAAGCTGATGCGGTATTCGCCTTCGTCGAGGCTGAAGGTGTGCGTCTGGGTCAGGGTGCCGGCCATGTCCACCGAGAAGGTGGCCCCGGGCACCAGCGCCCAGCCGCCGTCAACGTTCTGGTACAGCTTGGCCGTGAACACGTCGCCCGACTGCAGGGTGGTGGTCACGTTGAAGCGGAAGCTGCCCGAGCCGTCGACCTCGAAGCTCGGCGTGACGACGTAGGCCGAACCCACGTCGCCACCGGGGCCGCCGCCCACGCCTTGGTCGGTGAGGGTGAAGTCGCCCTGCAGCGAGCCCTTGAGCACGGACGCATTGCTCACCAGCCACACATCGGCGTCGGCCGTGACCAGCCCCTTGAGGAAGCTGTCGCCGCCCTCGTGGTTGCCGAAGTTGACGGTGTCGCCCTTAAACCCGGTAAACGCGACGCTGGCCGCACCGGTGTCGGGGTTGGCATCGGGGATGGCATCCACCGGTGGCGGGGGCGGCGGCGGGGGCGGCGGCACCTCCTCTTCGGCCACGGTCACGCTGGCACCCTCGATCTCGCGTGGGGATTCGGGCGGGGTGAAGCTGTATTCGTATTCCAGCGGCGTCACGCCTTCGGTGATGCGCAGCAGCCGCACGAAGCTGCTGCCGCCGCCTTCGCCCCCACCGCCCAGACCGGCGGCGGCGGCGTCGAGTTCGTCGAGGTCGTCGCCGCGCTCCAGGGCCTCGATCACGGTCTGGATGGCTGCGGCTGCTTCGGGGTTGGCGGGTACGGGGGTGTCTGTGCCGAGCAGCAGCGCCTCATCGGCGTCGAGCGCGATGGTGCGCCCGTCGTCGGTGGCGAGCTGGATGCTGGCGCCCGGAGCGGGACGGACGGTGTCGCCGGCCTCAAGCGTGTCGCCCACGGCGAGCAGGCGAACCTGACCGGCCGCGTTGATGGCAAGAACCTGCCCGTTGAGGGCAATGACGGTGGCGGACTGGGCCATGGGGAACCTCCTGGGTCGAACTCACTGAAAGGGCATTTCTTTCAGTATGAACCCGGGGGGCCGCCCCTGTGTTGACCTGGGTCAAATCAGCCCGCCGTCCCCCTCGTCGAGCAGGCTCAGGCGCTTGCTGAGCGTGGCGCGGGTCTGGCGCCGCTCCAGCAGCTTGGCCTGGGCGCCCGGCGGAAAGTCGGTGAACTGGATCACGCCGCGCGAGATGAGGATGTCGATCAGGTCCTCGGTGACACGGGCCAGGCCGGCATCGGACTCGGCCAGCACGCGCTGGCCTTCGGCGTCTTGCGGGGCGGGGGCGTCGCTCATGGCAGGCCTTTCGAAAAATGCGGTCAGTGAGACGGCGCGTTGCTGCGCGAGAGACGCAGCACCAGTTGCACGCGGTCGCGCACGCCCAGTTTCTCGAACACCGTGCCCAGGTGGGCCTTGACGGTGCGCTCGGAGATGAAGAGCTGGTCGGCCACCTCCTTGTTGGACTTGCCTTCGGCCACGGCACGCGCGACCTGCAGCTCGCGCTCCGACAGCACGGACAGATCGGTTTCGGGCACCACGGCGTTGGGGCTGCGCGCCAGCAGGTCGCGGGTGGCGGCCATGAGCCGCGCCACCAGGTCGGGGCCCACCCACAGCCCCCCGTGTGCCACCACCTGCGCCACCTCCTGCAGAAGTGCGGGCACAGCAAGCTGGTGGCAGTAGCCACGCGCGCCGGCGTTGAGCGCGCGCAGGCCTTCGGCGTCGTAGGGCGCCAGGCTCATGACCACCACATGGCAGTCGGGCTGGGCCTGGCGCAGGGCGGCCACCTTGTCGAGCCAGTCGGCGTGCTGCACCGGCACCCACACCGTGTCGCCCGCCCGCACCGCGGCCTGCAGCGTGGCCCAGTTGCTCCACTGCCCCTGCGGGAACGCCAGCAGCCAGCGTTCGGGCGGCGCGATGGGGGGGGTCGCTTGGGCGCTGGCCAGGAAGTGGTGGGTGGTGCTCATGGTGGGTGGCTCGTGGTCGGTCAGGTCATGGCGGCAGGGGCGGTTACCGTTCGGACAGGGCGTTGGCCTTGGCACGCAGCACGGGCTTGAGCAGGTAGGCCAGCACCGTCTTCTTGCCGGTGAGGATGTCCACCTGCGCCACCATGCCCGGGATGATGGGCAGGTTGTCGCCCAGGCTGGCCTGGCGCGTGCGCAGACGCACAATGTAGAAGGCGTTGCCTTTTTCGTCCACCACCGAATCGGCGCTGATGCTTTCCAGGTCGGCTTCGAGTCCGCCGAAGATGGTGAAGTCGTAGGCGGTGAACTTGACCATGGCCTCCAGGCCCGGGCGCAGGAAGGCGATGTCCTTGGGCGAGATCTGCGCCTCCAGGATGAGCGCCTCGTCCAGCGGCACGATCTCGACCACCTCCTTGCCGGGCTGCACCACGCCGCCCACGGTGTTGACCAGCAGGCGCTTGACGGTGCCGCGCACGGGCGACTTGATGTCGGCCTTGAACACCTTGTCCTCCAGCGCACGCCCGCCCTCGGACAGGGCCGACAGGCGGGTCATGGTGTCGGAAAGCTCGGCGCTCATCTGGTTGCGGGCGGCAAGCTGGACCTCCTGGATGCGGCGCTGCGCCTCCTGGATGGCGGCTTCCACGCGCGAGATCTGCGCCGTGGCCTGGTCGCGGTCGCCCTGCAGGCGGGCCACCTGCTGCTCCAGGCGCAGCACCTCCACCTCGGACACGGCGCCCGTGGCCACCATGGGCCGCGTGGCGGTGAGTTCGCGCTGCACCAGCACCAGCCCGCGCTCGGCCTGCTCCTTGCGGGCGCGCATCTCGTTGAGCTCCTGCTGCCGCTGCGTGAGCTGGTTCTGGGTGATGCCGACCTGCGCGGCGATCTCCTCGCGGCGCGAGTCGTACAGGCGGCGCTCGTGCGCGACGATTTCGGACGCCTCGCGCACCAGTTCGGGGGAAGGATTGAAGGCGGTGCCGCTGGTCAGGGCGCGCAGGCGCGCGGCCTTGGCCTCCAGCGCGTACTGGTTGGCCTTGCTCTCGCCCAACGTGGAGGCAAAGCGCGTGGTGTCCACGCGCAGCAGCAGCTGCCCGGCGTCGACGATCTGGCCCTCGCGCACAAGGATTTCCTCGACCACGCCGCCGTCGACGCTCTGGATGATCTGCACCTGGCTGGTGGGCACCACCTTGGCCTCGCCGCGGGTGACCTCGTCGATCTCGGCAAAGCTGGCCCACACGAGCAGCAGCACCAGCACGACAAAGGCAATGCGCAGCAGCGCGCGCGCGCGCAACGGCTCCTGTTGAATCTGGGCCCAGTCGGCGTCGCCGGCCCAGTCCAGGGTTTCGCGCTGGGTGTCGGCGGTCAGGCCATGGACAAGGCGGCCGAACACCGGGTCGGACACCTTGGACACGCGCGAGGCGGCCCGCCCGAACCCCTCGAAGGCTTTTTCGTTCAACTCGGCCATCACGCCGCCTTTCCAACGCGGCCCTGCCGCAATGCCATGACCACCTGGTCCTTCGGACCGTCGGCCACGATGCGCCCGGCGTCGACCACGATGATGCGATCCACCAGCTCCAGCAGCGAGGTGCGGTGACTGATGAGCACCACCGTCTTGCCCTGAACGAACTCGCGCAGGCGTTTTTTCACGTCTTCCTCGCTCGAATGGTCCATGGAGGCGGTGGGTTCGTCAAGCAGCAGGATGGGCGGGTCGTTGATCACCGCGCGCGCAATGGCCACGCCCTGGCGCTGCCCGCCCGAGAGGGATTCGCCGCGCTCGCCCACCATCATGTCGAACCCCTGCGGGTGGGTGTTGACCAGATCGAGGATGCCGGCGATGCTGGCGGCCTTGAGCACGGCGGCGTCGTCGGCCAGCGGTGCGCCCAGGGTGATGTTCTCGCGCAGGGTGCCATAGAACAGCATCACGTCCTGCTGTACATAGCCGATGTGGCGGCGCAGCTCGGCCGGATCGATCTGGCGCTGGTCGATGCCGTCGATGAGCACCGCCCCCCCGGTGGGCCGGTACAGGCCCAGGATGAGCTTTTCGATGGTGGTCTTGCCCGAGCCGATGCGCCCCAGGATGGCGACCTTCTCGCCCGGCTGGATCTTGAAGTTCACCCCGCGCAGCGACGGGGTCTGCTGCCCGGGGTAATTGAAGCCGACGTCGCGAAATTCGATGCCGCCCTGGATCGCGCCGCGCGCAATGAAATTGGCGTCGTCGGGGCGCTCGACCTCGCGCTTCATCATCTCGTTGAGGGAGGTGAGCGCGGTGGAGGCGGTGTGGTACTGCACCAGCATGCCCGCGACCTGCCCCACCGGCGCCATGGCGCGCGATGCCAGCATGGTGCAGGCGATGAGCCCGCCCATGGAGAGCTCGCGCTCGCCGATCAGGTACACACCCACGATCACGATGGACAGGGTGATGGCCTGCTGGATGAACATGGTGCTGTTGGTGGCGCTGGTGGACAGCAGGCGCAGCTGGGCCCCCACGCGCGCCAGCAGGGCGGCGCTCTTTTCCCACTTGCGCTGGATCGGTGACTCGGCGCCCATGGCCTTGATGGTCTCGAAGCCCACCAGTCCCTCGACCAGCGTGGCGTTGCGCTGCGCGCCGGCGCGGTAGGTGGTCTCGGCCAGCTCGTGCATGCGGCCCTGCACCGCCAGCGCGTAGAGCAGCAGCAGCAGCGCGCCCACGCCCAGCGGCACCAGCATGGGCCAGGCGATCCAGCCGATCACCACGAAAAAGATGAGGGCAAAGGGCAGGTCGATGAAGGCGACCACCGTGGCCGATCCGATGAAGTCGCGCACCGACTCGAAGGCGCGCAGGTTGGCCGCGAAGGAGCCGGCCGAAACGGGGCGCTGCTCCATGCGCGTGCCCAGCACCCGCTCCATGATGTAGGCCGAGAGCTTGACGTCGGCGCGGCTGCTGGCCAGGTCGACGAAGCGCCCGCGCAGCGTACGCAGCACCAGGTCGCCCAGCAGGACGAGCGACAGGCCGGCGGCCAGCACCCAGAGCGTGTCGAAGGCCTGGTTGGGCACCACGCGGTCGTACACGTTCATCACGAACAGCGGCATCGACAGTGCGAACAGGTTGGTCAGGAAGGCGGCCAGCAGCACGTCGCGGTAGAGCGCGCGGTTTTCGCCGATGACGCTCCAGAACCAGTGCCCCTGGCGGGTGTTGGTGACCACGGGGCTGCGGGCGTCGAAATGCAGCCGGGGGCGGGCGTAGATGGCGTGGCCGGTGTACCGCGCTTCGACGTCGGCACGGGCCACCTGCACTGGTGCATCGCCCAGTTCGGGGTAGACCACCTGCAGAATCTGGCCGTCGGCGGAGCGCTCCAGCAGCAGGCAGGCGCCTTCGCCTTCGAGCAGCAGGACAACGGGAAACAGCTCGTGCTTGAGGGCGTCGAGCGGCTGGCGCACGACCTTGCTGCTCAGGCCGGCCCGGTGCGCGGCACGCGCGAACAGCGACGGGGTGAGGCGCCCGTTCTCGACCGGCAGGCCGGCCAGCGCTCCGTCGCGCGTGAGGGCCGCCCCGTGGCTGCGCGCCAGCACCAGCAGGCAGGCCAGCAGTTCGTCGCGATCGGACGCAACAACGCCGGCAAGGTCGTCTTGCCGCGTCTCCGTGGGTGTGGACATCAGGGTCTCCGCTGCTTTCCGAGGGCGTCTTGCGGACCTGTGCGATGGGCACCCCTCGGATCAGACCGCAAAATCATCAGATCAGTGTAACAAAACCCTACAGCCTGTAGCACATAGGGCGCCGGCTCAGTCGCCCATCAGGGTGTGGGGGTCGTCGCTGTGCACGACCTCCTGCGCCCAGGCGCGCAGCTTGCGGGTGTCGGCGCGCAGGATCTGCTGCTTGACGGCCAGGATCTGCGACGGGTGCATGGAGAAGCTGCGCAACCCCAGGCCCAGCAGCAGGCGGGTCATGGTGACGTCGCCGGCCATCTCGCCGCACACGCTCACGCCCTTGCCGCGCTCACGGCATTCGGCGATCACGCCGGCCACCATCTTCAGCACCGCCGGGTGCAGCGGGTCGTAGAGGTGTGCGACGCTTTCGTCGACGCGGTCGATGGCCAGGGTGTACTGGATGAGGTCGTTGGTACCGATGGACAGGAAGTCGAAGTACTTCAGGAACATCGGCACGCACAGCGCGGCCGCCGGCACCTCGATCATCGCACCCAGGCGCACCGTGCCGTGGGCCACGCCGCGCTCCTCGAGCTGTGTGCGGGCACGCGCCAGCAGCGCCACCACCTGCCGGATCTCGCTGGCGTGCGCCACCATGGGAATCAGCAGGTTGACCCGGCCGTGCGCCGCCGCACGCAGGGCCGCGCGCAGCTGCGTCAGGAACATGGCCGGCTCCGACAGGCTCCAGCGGATCGCGCGCAGGCCCAGTGCGGGGTTGAGGTGGTCGTCGCGGGCCGAGCGGTCCAGCGGCTTGTCGGCGCCCACGTCGACGGTGCGGATGGTCACCGGCAGGCCGTGCATGCCTTCAACGGCGCTGCGGTAGGCCGCGTACTGCTCGTCCTCGTCGGGCAGCTTGCCGTCGCGCCCCATGAACAGGAACTCGGTGCGGAACAGCCCCACCCCCACCGCCCCGACCGACAGCGCCGGCACGGCGTCGTCGGGCTGTTCGATGTTGGCCAGCAGCTCGATGCGCTCGCCGTCGAGCGTGACCGCCGGGGTGTTCTTGATGCGCGAGAGCCGCTCGCGCTCGACCTCGCCTTGGCGCTGCTTGAAGCCGTATTCGGCCAGCACGATGGGCGACGGGTCGATGATGACGACGCCGGCATCGCCGTCGATGATGACCCAGTCGTCCTGCTGCACCAGGTGGCTGGCGGTGCGCGCACCCACCACCGCCGGAATGTCCATGCTGCGCGCGACGATGGCCGTGTGCGAGGTCTTGCCGCCGACATCGGTGACGAACCCGGTGAACACGCTCTGCTTGAACTGCAGCATGTCGGCCGGGGACAGGTCGTGGGCGATCAGCACCAGCGGATCGTCGCGGCGTTCCTCGGCGGCGGGGTCGGCGGCCTTGCCGGCGGCACCGGCGTGCACCACCGGAGAGGCCACGCCGCGCATGTGGCGCAGCAGGCGCTCGACCACCTGCTCCACGTCGGCCTTGCGCTCGCGCAGGTAGGGGTCCTCCATCTCGTCGAACTGGCGCGCGATCTGTTCCAGCTGCGCCGTCAGCGCCCACTCGGCGTTGTAGTGCCGTTCCTCGACCCAGCGCTTGACGCCGGCCTGGAGCTGGTCGTCCTGCAGCAGCATGAGGTGCACGTCGAGCAGGGCGGCCAGCTCGTGGTGGGCGTTTTTCGCGCCCAGCTCCTGCAGGCCGTGCTGCACGCGGGTGATCTCCTCGGCCACCGCATCGCGCGCGACGCGCAGGCGGTCGATCTCGCCCTCGACCTGCTCGGGCGAGACGAAATAGTGCGCCACGTCCATGCGGCTGGACGCCACCAGCACCGCCCGCCCGATGGCGATGCCGCGCGAAACCGCCTGGCCGTGAACGGAAAGGGTCACTCGCCTTCTCCGAATTTGTCGTTGATGAGCGCCAGCAGGGCCTCCATGGCCTGCTGCTCGTCGGCGCCGTCGGTCTCGATCTCCACCTCGGCCCCGATGCCGGCGGCCAGCATCATCACGCCCATGATGCTCTTGGCGTTGATGCGCCGGCCGTTGCGGCTCATCCAGACCTCGCAGGCAAAAGAGCCGGCCAGCTTGGTGAGCCTGGCCGACGCGCGCGCATGCAGTCCCAGCTTATTGCTGATGGTCGCGGTGGTTCTGATCATGGGTGCTTCTGCGGTTCTGGTTCTGGGGCGCGGTCACCGCCACGGAAATGATGCCCTGCGTGCCCCCCACCAGTGCCCGAGACACCAGGGCGTCGAGCGGCTCGTTGCGGTAGGACACCGCGCGCAGCAGCATGGGCAGGTTCACACCGGCCACCAGGCGCGAACGCACCCCGTCGACCAGCTTGCTCGCGACGTTGCAAGGGGTGGCGCCGAACAGGTCGGTCACCACCAGCATGTGGGGGGTGGCCAGCTGCCGGCAAAGGGCACGTGCCTGCGCCAGGGTCTCGTCGGGCGGCACGTTGGGCTGGACATCGAGCGCCGCCACGGCGGCGGCGGCGTCCGGGAACACATGCAGCACGCTCTGGCGCAAGGCCGAGGCCAGCGGGGCGTGCGCGATGATGAGGATGCCGTTCATGTCAGGCGATTATCGGCCTTCACGGACAGGAAGTTCCCATAGGACGCCACGCAGGCCAGCAGGAACACGGCCATGGCGGCGCGGTAGGCATCGGGTTCGCTCAGGCCCAGCGCCAGCCAGCCATCGATCACCAGGCCGATGCCCCACTGGACCACGAAGACGCCCGCAAAGATCACCAGGTTGTAGGCCGACAGCGCCCGCCCCGCCATGGCCGGCGGAAAGGCCATGGCCACCGCCGGCTGCGACAGGGAAACGAAGGTGCTGGTGACGCAGAACAGCGCCCAGCCCGGCCAGCCCGTGGCGCTGCCCAGCGCGATGTTGGCGGCCATGACCACGAAGCTCAGCGGCAGGCCCCAGGCGATCAGGCTCTCGACCCGCACGCCCCGGCGCACCAGCCCCGGGTTGACCACGCCCCACAACCAGAACGTGCACAGCATGGACACGTTGATCCAGAACAGCCCGGTGGCGGCCTGCCCTGCCGTCTGCCCGCCGACCTTGACCATCCAGGGACCGGCCCACAGCGTCTGCACCGCGACCATGCCGCCGTAGTTGAAGAAGCCGATCCAGAGCATCTTGCGGAAATAGCGGTGGCGCCAGACGGCCGCGTAGCTCGACGCCCCGGTGCCTCCGGTCGGTCCGCCCGGGCCGGCAGAGGCCGGCGCCTGCGGCCAGCGCGGCACCGCGACCGCGATCACGGCCATCGACAGCACCACCGCGAGCGCCAGCACCCAGAACAGGCCGCGCCACCCGAGCAGGGGCATCAGCCACTGGACCGGCAGCGTGGCCGCCACCATGCCGAGCGAGCCGGTCATCAGCATCCAGGAGTTCGCACGCAGCTGGGTCCCGGGTTCCAGCCATCGGCGGTAGCCGGTCAGCGGCGCCATGAGGCAGGCACTCACCCCCGCCCCCGTGATGATGCGAGCGGCCAGCAGACCATAGAAGCTGGTGGCCCAGGCAAAGGCCGCGCAGCCCAGCACCGCCACACTCAGGAAGGCCAGGATCACGCGCTTGGGGCCATGGTGGTCCAGCCACCGGCCCAGCGGCAATTGCGTGGCCGCGAAGCCCAGGAAATATCCCCCGGCGAGCAGGCCGAGATCGCGCGCGTGCAGGCCGAACTCGGCGCTCAGTGTGGGCGACAGCGTGGCCGTGACCGCCCGCACCAGCGCCGACAGGAAATACGCCGCCGCAAACGCGACGAACACCACCACGGCGGCCCTAGGCCCCAGCACCCCATTGTCCGCCGCCCCCACGGGGCCCGGCCCTGTTGTCGCATGGCTCATTGAAAACCGACCGCCCCAAAGAAAGTGTCCAGGGCCTCGTCCGGCACGGCTTCACCGTAGACGGCGGCCTGCACCAGCCACTCGCCGCGCTGTGCCAGCGCCATCCACGCCTGCAAGGGCCGGCCGTCGTGCGCCAGTCCCGGACCCTGCCAGGCCTCTGACCGCTCGGCCCCGGCCACGTTCAGGGGGCGTGCGGCCCAGCCCGGGGGGGCGGCATCGCCCTCAGCGGGGGCCACCGTCTGCTTCAGCGAGGCCCAACTCGCCTGGCGCCAGCGCCGCATGGCCGCCGGCCCGTCCGCACCGGCCGGCAGCCGCACCGCAGCCACGGCAAAGGTTGCGCCGGCGGTGTCGCAGCTCATCATGCGCAGGGTCAGCAAGGGTCCGCCCTGACCCAGCAGGGGCACCTCGCGGTCGGCCCGGTCGGGCTTGCACGGCATCAGCGCCTGAACGGGCGCGCCCTCGTGCCTCGCCTCGCGCCAGTTCCAGGCCGGTGTGCACGCCACCAGCCCCAGGCTCAGGCCCAGCCCGAGCACACACCCCCGCCACCCCAGCAACCAGCCTGTCCGCACCGAACCCCCAGGTAAAAAAACAGCGCGACACCGGCACGGTTGCGGTGCGCGCACAATATGCACATGAATTCACTGGATGGTATACGCATTCTGGACCTCTCGCGCGTGCTGGCCGGCCCCTGGTGCACCCAGACCCTGGCCGACCTCGGGGCCGACGTCATCAAGGTCGAGCGCCCCGGCACCGGCGACGACACCCGCGGCTGGGGCCCACCTTTCCTGCAGGACCGCGACGGAACCGACACGGCCGAGGCCGCCTACTACCTGGGCGCCAACCGCAACAAGCGCTCGCTCACCTGCGACCTGTCCCACCCCGACGGCCAGGCCCTGATCCGCCGGCTGGTGCCGCACTGCGATGTGTTCGTGGAGAACTTCAAGGTCGGCGACATGGCCCGCTACGGGCTCGATTACGCCAGCCTCAAGGCGCTGAACCCGAAGCTGGTCTACTGCTCCATCACCGGCTTTGGCCAGACCGGCCCCTACAAGGACCGCGCCGGCTACGACTACGCCGTGCAGGGCATGGGCGGCCTCATGAGCGTGACCGGCGAGCGCGACGACCTGCCCGGCGGCGGGCCGCAGAAGGTGGGCGTGGCCGTGGCCGACCTGTTCACCGGCCTGTACGCCACCGTGGCCATCCTGGCCGCGCTGCGCCACGCCGACCGCACCGGCGAGGGCCAGCACGTCGACATGGCCCTGCTCGACACGCAGGTGGCCATGCTGGCCAACCTCGGGGCCAACTACCTGGTGCGCGGCCGAGCCGAAGGCAAGGTGCCCGGGCGCATGGGCAATGCGCACCAGAACATCGTGCCCTACCAGGTGTTCGAGGTCGCGCCCGACGCCGCCGGCACGCCCCAGCACATCATCCTGGCCGTGGGCAACGACGGCCAGTTCACCAAGTTCTGCGCCGTGGCCGGCCACCCCGAATGGGCCCAGGACGCGCGCTTCGCGAAGAACGCCGACCGCGTGCGCCACCGCCAGACCCTGGTGCCCATGATAGAGACGGCCATGAAGGCCCGCACCAAGGCCGACTGGCTGTCCGCGCTGGAGGCCGCCAAGGTACCCTGCGGGCCGATCAACCACCTGGGCGAGGTGTTCGAGGACCCCCATGTGCAGCACCGAGGCATGGTCCAGAACTGGGCGCACCCGCTCGCCGACGATGTCGCGCTGGTGGCCAGTCCCATGAAGCTGAGCGCCACGCCCCCCCGGGCCGATCGCCCACCGCCCCTGCTGGGCCAGCACACCGCCGAGGTGCTGGCCGAGGTGCTCGGCCTGGACGCACACGCCACCGATGAACTCCGCTCCCGCGGGGTGATCTGACCCTGTCCGGAGCCGCCACCCATGAGCCTTGCCACCGCCAACCCCGACGGACTGCCCGACATCCTGCCCGTGCCGGCTTCCCTGCAGGCGGCCGCCCGCATGGCCCATGAAAAGAAGGAGCCCCTGATCGTGATGGTCACCCTCAAGGGGTGCGCCTTCTGCGATGTCGTGCGCAACAACTACCTCGGCCCCATGCACCGCAATGGCGAGGTGTTCGCCGTGCAGCTCAACATGCTGGACCGCACATCCCGGCTGCAGGATCTGCGGGGCCGTGTCACCACGCCCTACCAGCAGGCGCGCGCCTGGAAGGCCCGCATCGCCCCCACCCTGCTGTTTCTGGACCAGAAGGGCAACGAGATCGCCGAGCGGCTGGAGGGCATGGGGCTGGCCGACTTCTACGGCCCCTACCTGCAGCAACGCATCGACACCTCGCGCCGCAAGCTCCGTGGGGGCTGAACTTTCTGCCCCACCCGCGATCCATCTACCCTGATGCTTTTCAGTGCCCTCTCCGCCCGACCGCCCATGCGCCCCGCCCCGTTTTCACGCCGCCGCTTCACGCTGGGAGGGATGGCCTTGCTTGGTTCCGGCGTGCTGTCCTTGGCGGGCTGTGGCAGCCAGAGTGCAGCGCCCGAGTCCCGCTTCGTGCTGCTCGATGGCAGCACCCTGACCACCGCCGACCTCAAGGGCAAGGTCACGCTGGTGAATTTCTGGGCCACGACCTGCGTGTCGTGTGTCAAGGAAATGCCCAGTCTGGTCAACACCTACAACAAGTACCAGGCCCAGGGTTTCGAGACCATCGCGGTGGCCATGAGCTACGACCCACCGGACTGGGTGCTCAACTTCGCCACCTCGCGCCAGCTGCCCTTCAAGGTGGCGCTGGACAACACCGGCGAACTTGCCCGCGACTGGGGCGACGTCAAGCTCACCCCGACCACTTACCTCGTTGACCGCCAGGGGCAGATCGTCAAGCGCTATGTGGGGGAACCCGATTTTGCCGCCCTGCACCAGCTGCTCGAAAAGCTGCTGGCCCAGGGCTGACCGGCCCCCGGCTTATTGCCGGTAGGCGTCGTGACAGGCCTTGCAGCTGGCGGCCGTCTCGCCGAACGCCTTCTTGATGGCATCGAGGTTGCCGGTGCGGGCGGCCGCATCCAGCTTGACGACCTCGCCCATCATCTTGTCGGCAGCGGCCTTGACCTTGTCCGTCTCCATCCAGAGTTCCGGCTTGGCCTTGCTCTTGATGGACTCGGTTTCCGGCCCGAAGCCGGCCCAGGGCAGCTTGCTCATGGTGAGCACAACCGCCATGTTGTCCTGAACCGCCTTGGCTTCGAAGGGCACCCGGCCGTTGGCCATGGCGCCCACCCGGCCAAAATGCTGACCCATGACGAACAGGGCGTTCTGGCGGTACTTGACGGCGTCCTCGGGCTTCTGGAACTGGGCCTGGGCACTTGCGGAAACGGTCGCCAGGGTGGCGGCGAGCAGCAGCGCGTGTCGGAGTTTCATGCTTGACCTCTGTCGGTGGTGGTGGAACATGCGGGAGTGCGGCGGCCATGGATATGTGACTGCCTTGCGCCCAGTGTATGCTTTTGGAATTCACCCAGCGGCGCGTCCGGGAACCGCCGCCACCCGATGGACTCCGATTTCCCGATGAGGTTCACAAGGACACCGCACATGCACCGTATTCGCGTCTGGGACCTGCCCACCCGCCTGTTCCACTGGGCTTTGCTGGTCTGCGTGGTCGGCCTCGTCGTCACGGCCAACCTGGGCGGCAACTGGATGAACTGGCACTTCCGCCTGGGGTATTCGGTGCTGACCCTGCTGCTTTTTCGCCTGGCCTGGGGATTTCTGGGCGGCCACTGGTCGCGTTTTTCCAGCTTTCTCTACGCCCCAGGCGCCGTGCTGGCGTATCTGCGCGGGCACGCCGACCCGCTGCACCGAGTGGGCCACAACCCGCTGGGCGCCCTGTCGGTGTTCGCCATGCTGGGGGTGCTGTTTTTGCAGGTCGGCACCGGCCTGATGAGCGACGACGAGATCGCCTTCTTCGGTCCTCTGGTCCCCCTGGTTTCGCACGAGACGGTGGCCTGGGCCACGGGCTACCACAAGGGCGTGGGCAAACCGCTGCTGATTGCGCTGGTTGCGCTGCACGTGCTTGCGCTGCTGTATTACCGGGTGTTCCGGCGCGAGGCCCTGGTCGGCGCCATGGTTGGCGGCGACAAAACGCTCGAACGACCCGCCCCGGCCTCGCTGGACGGCTGTCGCCAGCGGCTGCTGGCCCTGGTGCTGCTGGGCGTGTGCGCGGCCCTGGTGTACGGGGTGGTGAATCTGGGCGCGGCCTGAGTGCGTGCCGCCCCCTGTCGTATAGTGTGGCCCCATGGGCCAGAGCGACATCCCCGAAGCGGACCCCCACCCCGACGAGACCGCGCCCCGCCTGACGGTCACGGTGGCACAGACCCCCGAGGCGCTGGACTGCGTCCGCGAACTCTTCCTCGAATACCAGAGCGACATCAGCGTCGACCTGGGCTTCCAGGGCTTCGCACAGGAACTGGCCCAACTGCCCGGGGAATACCGGATTCCGCATGGGGCCTTGCTGCTGGCGCACATCGATGGCAACGCTGCGGGCTGCTGCGCGTTCCGCCCCGCCCCCGAGACCGACCACCTCAACGCGTGCGAGATGAAGCGGCTGTTCGTGCGTCGCGCCTTCCGCGGCTTTGGCCTGGGCCGCCTGCTGGTCGACCAGACCCTCTGGCACGCCCGGCAGGCGGGCTATGCGTGCATGCTGCTCGACACGCTGAGCGACATGGAGGCCGCCCGGGCGCTCTACCAGGAAGCGGGTTTCGTGGAAGTGGCCCCGTACTACCACAACCCCCTGGCCGGGGCGCACTACCTCAAGGTCGACCTCTAGTCCGTCAAGCCCCGCGGGCCTGTGCCAGCAGGGTGTCGGCGTCGCTCACCTCGAACTTGCCTGGCCCCTCGACATTGAGGCTCTGCACCACGCCGTCCTTGACCAGCATGGAGTAGCGGTTGCTGCGCACGCCCATGCCCCGGGCCGTCAGGTCGAGGGTCAAGCCGACCGCCCTGGCGAAATCGGCATTGCCGTCGGCCAGCATGCGCACCTTGTCGCCCACGTTCTGGTCGCGCCCCCAGGCGTGCATCACGAAGGCGTCGTTCACGCTCAGGCACCAGATCTCGTCGACGCCGGCGGCACGCAGGTCATCGAACCGGGCCACGTAGCCCGGCACGTGCTTGGCCGAGCAGGTGGGCGTGTAGGCCCCCGGCAGCGCAAACAGGGCAATGGTCTTGCCGGCGCTGGCCTGCGCCACGTCGAGCGGGTTGGGGCCGATGCTGCAGCCATTGCCCTCGACCTCGCAGTACTCCATCAGGGTCACGGCGGGCAGCTTGTCGCCAACTTGAATCATGTCTCTGTCTCCTCAGGGTGGGCCATGGGCCATACGGGGTTGAACAAGGGCCGGCGCACATCGGGTCCATGCGGTCCACGCCGCGCACCGGCGAAAAAAAACGACCGACAAATTGTCGGTCGTTTTCTGAAGGCATGCCCACAGGGGGCGCAACAGGCTTACACCAGTGCGGCCTTTTGAACCAGGCGGGTAGCCACCCAGTTCTTGGTCTTGGACAGCGGACGGCTCTCGGTGATCTCGATGATGTCGCCCATCTTGTACTCGCCCTGCTCGTCGTGGGCGTGGTACTTGCTGGACTTGATCACGATCTTGTCGTAGAGCTCGTGCTTCACACGGCGCTCGACCAGCACGGTCACGGTCTTGGCCCGCTTGTCGCTCACCACCTTGCCGACCAGGGTGCGCTGGAGGGATGTCTTAGCTTCGGTCATGGTTCACTCCTTATTGCCCGGCGGCTTGTTTCTCGGCCAGGATGGTCTTGGCACGGGCAATGGCGCGGCGGGTCTGACCCAGCGTGGCGGTGTTGTTGAGCTGTTGCGTGCCCTTCTGCATGCGCAGGTTGAAGTGGGCCTTTTGCAGGGACTTCACCTCGGCTTGCAGGCCGGCAACGTCTTTTTGGCGCAGTTCAGCAGTTTTCATCTTGTGTTCTCCTGAATCACTGGCCCAGCAGGCGGGTCACGAAAGTGGTGCGCAGCGGCAGCTTGGCGGCCGCGAGCTGGAAGGCTTCGCGAGCGAGTTGCTCGGGAACGCCCACGATCTCGTACAGCACCTTGCCGGGCTGGATCTCTGCCACGTAGTACTCGACACCGCCCTTGCCGTTGCCCATGCGGACCTCGGCCGGCTTCTTGGAGATCGGCTTGTCGGGGAACACGCGGATCCAGATGCGGCCACCGCGCTTGACGTGGCGCGAAATGGCCCGGCGGGCGGATTCGATCTGGCGCGCCGTCAGGCGGCCGCGATCGGTGGATTTCAGACCGAAGTCGCCAAAGGCCACCGTCGCACCGTTGGTGGCGACGCCGGTGTTACGGCCTTTTTGCTCCTTGCGGTATTTGCGGCGAGCAGGTTGCAACATGATTATTCTCCTTTGCCGTCCGCAGCTGCAGGTGCGGGTGCGTCAGAACGAACGCGCTTAACGGCGGGTTGGGAAGTGGCCTCTGCGGGCTTGTCGCTGCCATCCGACGGGGCGGCAAAGCTGCCGCCACGGCGGGGGGCGCCGCGACCGGGACGGTCGTTGCGGGCATCGCGACGCGGGCCGCGCGGACGGCGCTCGTCGTCGGGACGCGGCGTGCTGTCCAGCGAGGGCGCATCGCTGCGGCCCAGGTTGTCGCCCTTGTAGACCCAGACCTTGACACCGATCACACCGTAGGTGGTCTTGGCGACGGAGGTGCCGTAGTCGATGTCGGCGCGCAGGGTGTGCAGCGGCACACGGCCTTCGCGGTACCACTCGCAGCGGGCGATCTCGATGCCGTTGAGACGGCCCGAGGACATGATCTTGATGCCCTGGGCGCCCAGGCGCATGGCGTTCTGCATGGCGCGCTTCATGGCGCGGCGGAACATGATGCGCTTTTCGAGCTGCTGGGTGATGGAGTCGGCGATCAGCTTGGCATCGACTTCGGGCTTGCGCACTTCCTCGATGTTGACGGCCACCGGCACGCCGAGCTGGGCGGCCAGATCCTTCTTGAGCTTCTCGATGTCCTCGCCCTTCTTGCCGATCACCACACCCGGGCGGGCCGAGTGGATGGTGATGCGCGCGTTCTTGGCGGGACGCTCGATCACGACGCGCGAGACGGCGGCGTTCTTGAGCTTGGCCTTGAGGTACTCACGGACCTTGATGTCCTCGGCCAGCATCCCCGCGAAATCGCGGTTGCTGGCGTACCAGCGGCTGGCCCAATTGCGGGAAACGGCCAGGCGAAAGCCTGTTGGGTTGATTTTCTGTCCCATATTCCAGTGACCCTCAGTTGCCAACCGTCACGTAGATGTGACAGGTGGGTTTGCTGATACGGTTGCCACGGCCTTTGGCGCGGGCCGAGAAACGCTTGAGCGTGGTGCCTTGCTCGACGTGGATGGTCTTGACCTTCAGTTCGTCGATGTCGGCGCCGTCGTTGTGTTCGGCGTTGGCGATGGCGGACTCCAGGGCCTTCTTGACGATCACGGCAGCTTTTTTCTGCGTGAAGGCCAGGATGTTGAGGGCCTGGTCCACCTTCTTGCCGCGAATCAGGTCGGCCACCAGACGACCTTTGTCGACCGACAGGCGAACGCCGCGAACGATAGAGCGGGTTTCCATGGTGTGTGTCCTTACTTCTTGGCTTTCTTGTCGCCGGGATGGCCCTTGAACGCACGGGTCAGCGAGAACTCGCCGAGCTTGTGACCAACCATCTGGTCTGTCACGTAGACGGGCACGTGCTGCTTGCCGTTGTGCACGGCGATGGTCAGGCCGATGAACTCGGGCAGGATCATGGAGCGACGCGACCAGGTCTTGACCGGCTTCTTGTCCTTCGTGGCCACGGCCTTCTCGACCTTGGCCAGCAGGTGATGGTCAACAAAGGGACCTTTTTTGAGTGAACGAGTCATTTGGTCAACCCCTTACTTCTTCTTGCGACGCGACACGATCATGTTCTGCGTGCGACGGTTGCTGCGGGTGCGGTAACCCTTGGTCAGGTTGCCCCACGGATCAACCGGCGGCATGCCGGTGCCGGTGCGACCCTCACCACCACCGTGCGGGTGGTCGATCGGGTTCATGGCCACGCCACGCACCGTCGGGCGGATGCCCATGTGGCGCTTGACACCGGCCTTGCCGAGCTGGCGCAGGCTGTGCTCCTGGTTGGAGACCTCGCCGATGGTGGCGCGGCACTCCACGTGCACCTTGCGCACTTCGCCCGAACGCATCCGGACCTGGGCGTAGATGCCTTCGCGGGCCAGCAGCACGGCCGATGCACCGGCGGAGCGGGCGATCTGCGCGCCCTTGCCGATCTGCAGCTCGATGCAGTGGATGGTCGAACCCACCGGGATGTTGCGGATCGGCAGGGTGTTGCCCACGCGGATCGGCGACTCGGAGCCGCTCATGAGCGTGGCACCCACTTCAACGCCACGCGGGGCGATGATGTAGCGGCGCTCGCCGTCGGCGTAGCACAGCAGCGCGATGTGCGCCGTGCGGTTCGGGTCGTATTCCAGACGCTCGACCTTGGCGGGAATGCCGTCCTTGTCGCGACGGAAATCGACCACACGGTAGTGGTGCTTGTTGCCACCGCCCTTGTGACGCACGGTGATGTGGCCGTTGTTGTTGCGGCCGGCCTTCTGGAACTTGGGTTCCAGCAGCGGCGCGTAGCCCGAGCCCTTGTGCAGGGTTTCACGGGTGACTTTCACCATGCCACGACGGCCTGGCGAAGTCGGCTTCATCTTGATGACTGCCATGATCAGAGGGCCTCCCCACCGAAGTTGAGTTCCTGACCGGGCTGCAGCGTCACGTAGGCCTTGCGCACGTGATCGCGGCGACCCACGGTCTTGCCGAAGCGCTTGGACTTGCCTTTCTGGTTCAACACGTTGACGGCCTTGACCTTCACGTTGAACAGCAGTTCCACCGCAGCCTTGATCTCGGGCTTGCTGGCGTCGCGCAGCACCTTGAACAGCACGGCATTGGTTTTCTCGGCGGCCATGGTGGCCTTCTCGGACACCACCGGCGAGACCAGCACCTGCATCAGGCGACCTTCGTCAAACTGGACGTTGCTCATGCGAACATCTCCTTGAGTTTGTCGATGGCACCCTTGGTGACGATCACTTTCTTGTAGTGAACCAGCGACAGCGGATCGGCGTAGCGCGGCTCCAGCACCAGCACGTGGGGCAGGTTGCGCGAGGCCAGGTACAGGTTCTCGTCGACTTCGTCGGCGATGACCAGCACGGACTTGAGGTTCATGGCCTTGAACTTGTCGGCCAGCAGCTTGGTCTTGGGCGCGTCCACCTTGATGGAGTCCACGACCGCCAGACGGCCTTCACGCACCAGCTGCGAGAAGATGGAGGCCATGCCGGCACGGTACATCTTCTTGTTGAGCTTCTGGGTGAAGTTCTCTTCCGGGCTGTTGGGGAAGGCCTTGCCGCCCCCGCGCCAGATCGGCGAGGACGTCATACCGGCGCGGGCGTTGCCCGTGCCCTTCTGACGGAACGGCTTCTTGGTGGAGTGCTTGACCTGCTCGCGGTCCTTCTGGGCACGCGTGCCCTGGCGCGCGTTGGCCTGGTAGGCCACCACGAGCTGGTGGATCAGCGATTCGTTGTAATCACGACCGAAGACGGTCTCGGGCACGTCGACGGTGGACGCTGCCTGACCCTGGTCGTTCAGGAGTTCGACTTGCATCAGTTCGCTCCTTTGCTGGCGGCCTTGACGGCGGGACGCACGGTGACAAAACCGCCCTTGGAGCCGGGCACGGCGCCACGGATCAGGAGCAGCTGGCGGGCCTCGTCGACACGCACCACATCCAGGTTCTGGGTGGTGACGGTCTCGTCGCCCATGTGGCCGGTCATCTTCTTGCCCGGGAACACGCGACCGGGGTCCTGCGCCATGGAGATGGAACCCGGCACGTTGTGCGAACGGCTGTTGCCGTGCGACGCGCGCTGGGAGGCGAAATTGTGGCGCTTGATGGTGCCGGCAAAGCCCTTGCCGATGGAGGTGCCTTGCACATCCACCTTCTGGCCGGCCGCGAACAGCTCGGCCACAGGCAGCACGGAACCGGCGGCATACTTGCCCGCCACTTCGGCGCTCACGCGGAATTCTTTCAGGATTTCACCGGCTTCGACACCGGCTTTGGCCAGGTGACCGGCCGCAGGCTTGGTCACGCGGGATGCACGACGCTGACCGAAGGTCACCTGAAGGGCATCGTAGCCATCGTTGGCCTGGGTTTTGACTTGTGCCACGCGGTTGTTCGACACGTCGACCACCGTGACGGGCACTGCGTCCCCGTCATCGGTGAACAGGCGCATCATGCCCACCTTGCGGCCCAACAACCCGAGAGAGTTGCTCAGACTCATTGTTTTCTCCGTTCCCGACTTCAATTGGCCGGGGCTGATGGTGCAGGCTCTGGCATTCCAGCAAGCCTGCGCGGGTTAAAGCACCCGGCGCCGTCCGCCGCTGCAGGGCTTGCCCGGCAACGACGAAACAGCACCGAAGTGCTGCAAAGTCCACGATTGTATCTCGCGAACCCAAAACTTGCAAGCCCGGGCGGAAAAAACCGCACCGGGCCGGCACGGCTGCCGTTACTGCAGCTTGATTTCCACGTCCACGCCAGCAGGCAGATCCAGCTTCATCAGGGCGTCGACCGTCTTGTCGGTCGGGTCGACGATGTCCATCAGGCGCTGGTGCGTGCGGATTTCGAGCTGGTCGCGGCTGGTCTTGTTGACGTGCGGCGAACGCAGGATGTCGAAACGCTTCATGCGCGTCGGCAGGGGCACGGGACCCTTGACGATGGCGCCGGTGCGCTTGGCGGTGTCCACGATCTCGGCGGCGGAGGCGTCGATCAGCTTGTAGTCAAACGCCTTGAGGCGGATGCGGATTTTCTGCTTTTGCATGGTGCCCCCGCCTTACTCGATGATCTTGGCCACGACGCCGGCGCCGACGGTGCGGCCACCTTCGCGGATGGCAAAGCGCAGACCTTCTTCCATCGCGATCGGCGC
>FWPV01005895.1_pt1 | contig 24047 bp, 24 predicted proteins | sample 2228371 | NCBI WGS metagenome assembly FWPV01 (sample SAMEA103939776, study PRJEB20133) | metagenome | reverse complement strand
TCACCAACGGGGTTATACTCATCTTGGGGTCTCCTGTGCTGTCAGAAGACCCCCATTCTATCGCCTTTTTCCTGGTTTGCGTAACTTGAGTAAATCCAGGGGCAGCCCCTGAAAACTTCGGGTTAAGCGGATTTTTGACGTTTTTGAACCCTTCCCATTGCCAGGGTGGGCATGCAGTTTAAACAGGCCCGGTAGTGAGCAGTCTGGGTGCATCACGCGATGCCTTCGAATCGGCATGGGTTTATATGACGTGCACCGGAAGCCCTTGCAACTCTGACTCCTGGGTTTGCACCCAGCCGCCCTCAAAAGCCTCCAGCAGGGAGCCTTCCAGAAACCAGCTCTTGGGGGTCTTGGCGCCCCACAGGGTCTGGCGGCGGGGGTCGTTGAGGCTCCAGCGGATGGGCTCAAAGTCGGGGTCTACGGTGCTGTAGTCGGAGGTGTACAGCTCGATGCGGTGGCCGTCGGGGTCGCGCAGGTACAGGAAAAAGGCGTTGGAGACGCCGTGCCGCCCCGGCCCCCGCTCGATGGCCTCGGTTTGCATGGCCCCGGCCAGGATGTCGCAGGTCCTGATAATGCTCATGGCGTCGGGCATCCAGTAGGCGAAGTGGTGCAGGCGGGGGCCAGTGCCGTTGGTGAGGGCCAGGTCGTGAACGTTGCCCTTGCGGTGGATCCAGGCCGCCCAGATTTTGCCATCGTCACCCTCGGTGTACTCCGACATGCGGAAAGCCAGCTTGTCCATGTACCAGCGGGTCATGGCCTCGACCTGCGGGCTCATCACGTTGATGTGGTCAATGCGCTGGATGCCCGGCCCTTTGTGCAGGTCGTAACGCTGCAAAAGCCAGGGGTACTTCTGGCTTTCGGCATAGAAGGCCACGGGCACGCCGAAGGGATCCTGGAGGCGGAGCATATGGGGCCGGTCCTGCTCGGACTCCCAGCGGTGCGGCAGACCCAGGGCTTCGGCCAGCTCAACCAGCAGTTGCAGGTCGAGCTCACCCGCCACCCGGTAGCCCAGGTGCTTGATGCCGGCCTCGGGGGCCAGCTCGAGTTTTAGCGTCCACTCGCGGTCCTCGGTGCCGCGCAGGTAAAGGGCGCTGGGGCTTTCGTGGAGCACGTTCAGGCCCAGTAAGTCCACGTAAAAGTGGCGCGAGCGCTCGAGGTCGGTCACGTAGAACACCCCGTGGCCGATGCGGATAATGTTGGGTATCTGGTTCATGGTTTACCCCTTTGGTGTCGCAAGTTCCGGGTTCTTTGCAGAGCGGATAGGGGAGGGTTTACGCCGACGGCTTTTGGCTTTGGGCCTTCGGCTTGAGGCTAAGGTAGCTGCCGGTAACCCCGGTTCCAGTACAGGAGCGGCCGGGCGTTTTCCCCCATGGTCACTTTTTCGACCTTTCCCACCACAATTTTGTGGGTGCCCCCCGGATAGACCGCCCAGGTCTGGCAGTGGAGCGTGGCCAGAGCGCCCTCGAGCGCGGGGATCTCCTCGCTCGAGAGGGGCTCGTACCCTTCGATGGGGCGACCGGCAAAATGGGCCGAGGTGTGCTCTTGGCCCTCAGCCAGGAGGTTCACGGTAAAACGTCCGGCCTTTTCCAGGAGGGGCCAGAGCTGGGCTGTTTCGTTGATGCAGACCAGGATCAGGGGGGGCTCGAGGCTCACGCTGGTGAAGCTGCTGGCGGTCATGCCCCGGGTTTCGCCCTGGTACTGGGCGGCAATCACCGTGACCCCGCTGGGCCAGTGGCTCATGACCTGGCGGAGCTGGTCGGAAAGGGAGGTTTGGGTGGTTTTCATGTGGAGTGAAGTCAATGGTCTATAGTCCATGGTCTATGGACTCAGGCAGACCCTAGTCGCTGGCCACCACCTCTGGCTGGGGCTGCTCCTTCCAGCCCAAAAAATCCTTGATGCGCTGCTTGTAGGGTTCTTTGTCGTACACCGAGAACAGGGTCTGGTACATCCGCACCGGGTCGCCAAAGAAGAAGCGCTCGTAGAGGGTCTGGCGTGCGCCAAACCCGCTGGTGGTCATGTCCCAGGCCAGGCGGAAGAGCTGGACACGCTCCCTGGCGGGCAGGGTAGCCGACTGCAAGAACTTCTCGATATAGGGCCCCATCGGTGAGTCGAAGTCGGCCTCGGAGGGCAGGGTGATCATCCCGGAGGCGCCGACCTGCTGCACGATTTCGTTGATGCGCGGATAAAGCCTGGGGTAGAGGTTGCGGGCCCCATCTATGGCCCCCCGGTCGGGGCAGAGCAGGCCGTATTTGTTGGGCCTGGCGTCGCGCTCAGCGCGGGCCCAGAAACCCTTCATGGCCTCGAGGTAAACAATCACCTCGGCAATCTTTTCCTGTACATGCGGGAAGGTGTCGGCCCCGATGGTCTCACCTATCAGGGCGACCAGCCCCAAAAAGGCTTCGGTCTTGGCGTTTTTGAGCACCACCACCTGATGGGCCATGTGCATCAGGGCCCCGGTCTCGGCATAGGCAGTGTTGCAGCGCGCCAGGTCCTTGTAGATGAACACCCGCTCCCACGGCACAAATACATCGTCAAATACCGTCAGACAGTCCATCTCTTCCAGTCGGCTGGCCAGGGGGTAGTCGTAGGTGGAGTCCCCCACGGCCATGCTCTCGCGGCTGATGAAATGAAGCCCCGGCGTGTTGGTGGGGATGGCAAAGGCCACCGCGTATTTATCGGCCCCAGGCCCTTCCTTGAGCAGTGTGGAGGGAAAGACCAGAAGCTCGTCGGCGGTGGGCAAGGTGGAGAGCATCCGGGCCCCCCGCACCACAATGCCCTCTTCGCTCTCGCTGACCACCCCCAACGGAATGTAGGGGTCGGGTTGCTCGAGGTTGCTCTTGGCCCGGTTGACCTGGGGGTTGGTAAGGCAGTGGGTGGTGGAGAGGTCGTGCTCGCGCACGTACTGCACATAGCGGCGCACGTTGTCGGCGTAGGGGCCAAAAAACTCGGCGCTTTGCTCAAAGGCCATCAACACCGCATTCAGATAGTCCGGGCAGCGGCCCATCATGCCCAGGTTGGTATCGGCCCAGAGCTTGTAGGCCGCGCTGCGCCGGGCTAGGTCTTCGTGGGTTTTGGCCGGTAGCAGGCTCATGGCGTAGTGCTGACCGCTCTGCTCGTAGGTGAGGGTGTCGCGGTAGCGCGGGTCGTGCTGCATGTCATAAAGCTGCGCCAGCGAGTGGGTGATGCCCTTGAAGACCGGGTGGGTGGTGGGGTCTTCGACCTTCTGGCCCTTGTACCAGAGGTTGGGCGGGTTCTTCCTGAGGGCTTCCAGGTACTCTTTACCGGTGCGTGCCATGTGGTTTGACCTCCTTTTGCTCAGCGCCCAAACTTCGGAATCGGGTGCTCGGTGAGCGGTACTGCAATGTGCTTGAGCTCGGTGTAGAACTCGAGGCTGTGCGCCCCGCCCTCGCGGTGGGTGCCGCTCATCTTGACGCCGCCGAAGGGGGTGGGCAGGTGCCGCACGTTGTGCGAGTTAATCCAGGTCATGCCGGCCTCGAGGTGCAGGGCCATGCGGTGTGCCCGTGCTACGTCGCGGGTCCAGACATACGAAGCCAGGCCGTATTTGGAGTCGTTGGCTTTTTGCAGGGCATCGGCCTCGTCCTTGAAGGGGATGACGGTCAGGATGGGGCCAAAAATCTCCTCCTGGGCAATGCGGTGGTGGTTCTCGGCCACAAAAAGCCCAGGCCGCACGTAGTTACCCTCGGTGCCGACCCGCTCACCGCCGAAGATGTGCTGTGACTCCTGCTTGCCAATCTCCACATAGCCCAGCACGCGCTGCAGGTGCTCGGGATGAATCAGGGGTCCTACCTCGGTGTCGGGCTCGAGGGGATGCCCCACCTTGACCCGCGCGGCCCGCTCGGCCACCCGCCGCACAAACTCCTCGAACAGGCTCTCGTGTACCAGGGCGCGGCTGTTGGCGGTGCAGCGCTCGCCGTTGAAGCTGTAAATCTGGAAGATGGTGGCGTCCAGGGCCCGCTCGAGGTCGGCATCCTCGAAGATGATGGCGGGGGACTTGCCGCCAAGCTCGAGCGAGAGCCGCTTGAGGTGCTCGGCCCCGTTGCGCGTGATAATGCTGCCGGTGGTGGTCTCGCCGGTGAAGGCGATCAGGGGAATGTCCGGGTGGCGTACCACCGCGTCGCCCGCTTCCTCCCCGAAGCCCTGCACCACGTTGAAGACCCCCGGCGGCAGGTCGGCCTCCTGCACAATCTCGGCCAGCTTCCAGGCGGTGAGCGGCGACCACTCGGCAGGCTTCAAGACCACCGTATTGCCAGAAGCCAGCGCGGGGGCAATGCGCCAGGTGGAGAGCATCATGGGGGCGTTCCAGGGGGTGATGATGCCGCAAACGCCCACCGGCACCCGCACCGAGTAGTTGAGCCACTCTCCGTCCACCGGGTAGCTGCGCCCATCCATGGCCCGCTCGGCATACTCGGCGTAAAAGCTAAAGTTCTCGGCGGCCCGCGCCACCTGGGCCCGCACAATCCGCAGGGCCTGTCCCGCGTCCAGGCACTCCATCACGGCCAGCTCGTCGCCGTGCTTCTCCAGAACCTCGGCAATTTTGAGCAGGTATTTCTTGCGGGCCCTGGCGTTCAGTTTCCACTGGCCAAAAGCCTTTTTGGCAGCCCTGGCGGCTTTGTCCACATCCTCGGCGTGGCCCTTGTAAGCCCGCGCCAGCACCTGGTTGTTGGAGGGGTCGAGGCTCTCGAATAGCTCGCCCCGTACCCCTGGCTGGAATGCGCCGTCAATGAAGTGCAGGGCGGTGTGGCTGGCTATCTTCTGCCGTACCTGGGCAATGAACGCGGGGCTGATGGCCTGGGTTTTCTCAGATACTTTCATAGCACTACCGAACGGTCTCCCTCTTCTGAAAGCACGGGCTCGGCTTCTGGGGTCTCCCACTCAATGGGGTTCTCCAGCGCGCCCAGCCCCTCGATCTCCATCCGCATCACGTCGCCCGGATGTACCTGCGAGATGCCCTTGGGGGTGCCGGTCAGAATGACGTCTCCGGCCTCCAGGGTCATGAACCTCGAGATGAACTCAATCACCTCAGGGATGGAGAAAATCATGCCCTGGGTGGTGGTCTCCTGGCGTAGTTCGCCGTTTACATAGGCCCGCATTTTCACGTTGTGGGGGTCGGGCACTTCGTCGGCGGTCACGTAGTAGGGCCCCAGTGGCCCAAAGGTGTCCCAGCCCTTGCCCCGGATGGGGGGGCGGAAGGTATTGGACACGTAGTCGCGCACCACCAGGTCGTTGGCGATGGTGTAGCCCCCCACGTAATCGAGGGTGTCTTTGGCCCTGACCCGCCTTGCGTTGCGCCCGAGGATGACCGCCAGCTCGCACTCAAAGTGCATGAACTTGGCCCCTTGCGGGTAAATGACCGTGCCCTTGTGGGGCAACAGGCTGGTGTTGGGTTTCCAGAAAAGGGCCGGCTCGGTGGGCTTACGGAGGCCAAACTCCTCGGCGTGCTCGGCAAAGTTGAGGGCCAGGGCCAGCACCTTACCGGGCTGCACGGGGAGCTGCCAGACCACCTCGTCGGGGTGGTGGGCCTCTCCGGCATGGTCAACCAGCATGCCGTCCTGCAGATGCCCCTGCAGGAGGCGGCCTTTGGAGATGAAGCGGGCGAGTTTCATAGGAAACCGCCTAAGGCCGAAGGTTGAAAGCCAAAGGCTGGGTTGAGATGCACCCTGGGCTCTAGCCTTTGGGATAAGAAACCGTTTAAGGCCAAAGGCTTGAAGCCGAAAGCTGGTCTAAAAAGTGCCTGGAGCCTTGAGCTTTGGGCTTTCAGCGCTTTACACATACTGCTTCCCGGTGGGGTCGGGCAGCACCGGGGGGTGGCCCGCTGGGGTATGAATGAGGCCATAGGACTCGGCCATGCGACGCAGGCGAGCCTCGATCTCGGGGGTGGTGGGGCCTAAGGGCTCGCGCCACTCTTTCTCGCACAGGCCCATCCAGGCCAGGACTGTTTTGAGCGGGATGGGGTTGGTGTCCCAGAAGACCGCGTCGTTGGCCTCGAGGCCGAAGTAGTGAAGCTCGAGGGCCTCTTTGTACCGGCCCTCCAGGGTGAGCTGGCACATCTCGGCGGTTTCTTTGGGCAGCCAGTTGGCAGTGGCGGCGATGGTGCCCACCGCGCCCACGCACATCATGGGGAAGGTGAGGGCCTCGAGGCCGCAGTACACCTTGAAGTCCCGCCCCACCCGGCGCAAGAGCTCCGAGACGTACTCCACGTCCTTGGAGGAGTGCTTGATGCCTACGATGTTCTTGAAGTCGCGCCTGAGGCGGGCCACGGTCTCAATCTTGATCTCGATGCCCGAACGCCCCGGAATGTTGTACAGCACCACCGGCATCTCCGGTACGGCCTGGGCCACCTGGCCAAAAAAGCGGTAGAGCCCCTCCTGGTTGGGCTTGATGTAGTAAGGGGTAATCACCAGCGCGCCCTGAGCGCCCATCTTGTGGGCGGCCTGGGTGATTTCCAGGGTTTCGTCGAGCCGCAGGGTGCCGGTTCCGGCCAGCAGGGGCACGCGGCCCCGAATGAAGCGCAGCGCCAGTTCAATCAGGTACTTGCGCTCCTCCACGGAAAGGGTGCCCGGTTCGCCGGTGGTGCCCCCCACGCTCAGGGCATGGGAACCAGCCTCGATCTGCCGCTCGATGAGCCGCTCGAGGGCGGCTTCGTCAATCGCACCGTTCTTGAACGGTGTCACCAGGGGTACGATGCTGCCTTTGAACTCGACCATTGCACTCCTTTGCGGGTATGTAGCCCAGGTTGCTTATCGTCCTGCTTAGATGATTAATATATTAAGTAAAATTGTAGCATAGTTTGCAAGCCCAGGTACAATTGTCCCCAATCCCAACTCTATGGCTTCCCCCCTACCCAAAGACCCCTCCAGCCGGCTTTTACGCGACCTGACCCACTCCTTGCCCATGTCGCTCTTGCGAGCCCGTGAGGCGGTGGTGCAGCGCTTTCGCGTGGTGCTCTCGCGGCATGGTCTGACCGAGCAGCAGTGGCGCATCCTACGGGCGCTGGATGGACGAGAAGGGCTGGAAATTTCACTGCTTGCCGCGCAGTGCCAGATTCTGCTGCCCAGCATGAGCGGCATCCTGAAGCGCATGGAGCAGCGGGGGCTGGTGCTTCGCAAAGCCAACCAGGCCGACGGCCGCAGTGTCCTGGTGGCCCTGAGCAAAGACTCGCAAGCCCTGGTCGAGCAGATCAAACCCGAAATTGTGGAAGTCTACGCAGAAATTGAGCGAATACTGGGGAAGCGCAAGCTCGAGCAGCTCTACGCCTTGTTGGAAGAACTGGAAAATGGCTTGCTGGGAGGCGAGGGCCAGACCGGGTGAGGTTGGCCCGGCCTTGCTTTCTATTGGTAGGGAGTAAATTCCTCGAGCCAGGCCAGGTTTTGCGGCTGGAATTCTTCGCGCAACATTCCGAATAAATGTACGTCTTCTTTGATGCCCTGGCGGGTTTCGTGCTGGCGTAAAACACCCTCCCGCATGAAGCCCAGTTTCTCCAGCAGGTTTAGCATCCGGCTGTTGGAGCTATGCACTTCAGCCATGATGCGTCGCAAGCCCAGCTCGGTAAAGCCATGCTCGATCATCTGGAGGCCCGCAGCATAGCCCACCCCCTGTCCCCGGTGAATCTCTTCGCCAATAGCAATGCGTAAGCGAGCCCGCCGTTCCAGCGGATTGAGTTCGCGCAAATCCACAAAACCCACCAAATGGCCTTCGGGGTACTGCGCGGTCTTGACCACAATTCCCTTGCGCACCAGGTCTACCGGTGGGTTGTTAAGCAAGCGGACAAACCAGTCCTGCAATTGCTCTGCGGGCAACCCCACTGGCCAGCCATTGGCCAGACAAAAGGCTTCATCGCGACTCCACTCGAGTACCCGGGAAAGATCGCTCATTACCAGTGGGCGCAGATGCACTTCTAACATGGTCTTCCTACCTTACAACCCCTTTCAACCAGGTAGGGTGAAATTCACCCGAATTCACGCCAGGTCATCGGTCTTTATGCCCTGTTCACGCAATTGGCTGGTTAGAGGAAACGGTGGGCTTGGTTTGTGTGCACATGCCGGAGATATGGACACGGCTTTGACGGCTTCCCGGCAAAGCGCTACCCTCAGGGGGTTGTGCTGCGAGCCCGACTCCAGGTACTGCTGCGCTTGCGCGAAGGTGAGAAATCCTACGCGGAGCGGGTTCTGTTTAGCGGGGCCGATTTCTGGCTCGAGCAGGGTGAGCGTGCGGTTCTGGTGGGACCCAATGGAGCCGGCAAGAGCACCTTGTTTCAGGTGTTGAGCGGGCGGCTGCCGCTCGAGGGAGGCCAGCTAAAGCGCTCTGGGGGGGTTCGTGTGGTCTATCTGCCACAGGATTTTCGGCCAAGCGGTTCCACCGTATATGCGCTGGCCTACAGCATGACCCCCCTGTACCGGGCCGAGCAGGCACTCTCCCACACCCCGCCCGAACGGGCGGGCGAGGTATGGAGCCAGGTCCGTGAACTTTCGTTCTGGAAAGGGCGGGTGGCCCGCACCCTGGCCGACTTTGGTCTGGATTCGCTCTGGGAGCAACCTGCGGAGAAGCTTTCCGGGGGCGAGGGTGTGCGCTTGGGGCTGGCCATGGCGTTTCTTTCTGGTGCGGAGGTCTTGCTGCTGGACGAGCCCACCACCCATCTCGACCTGCGAATGCGCCTGCGTCTGGAAGAGATGTTGCTGGCTTATCCCGGTGCAGTTGGGCTGATTTCCCATGACCGGGCGCTGTTACAGCGGGTGGCCACCACGGTCTACCACCTGGAAGCCGGGCGCTTGTTTCGGGTAACAGGGGGCTATGCCACCTATTTGCAGGAGCGCGAACGCATTCGGCGAACCCTGGAAAAAGCCCGCCACGAAGCTGAAAAGGAGCGTCAACGGCTGCTGCAAGCCATCCCCGACCGGAGGCGGCCCGGTTCGGATCGCCGGGCCCGCGAAAGGGCTTTGCTACAAACCCGAGCCGAGCGTATCCAGATACCCGATCCCCTGCCCCCCGAACGCCGCTGGAGCCTGGAAATTGCAGCGGAGGGGACGCCCAGGCTGGTACTCGAGGCCAAGGGCTTGAAAAAGTCCTATCCGGTCACGGGTGCAGCCGAGCAGGGTGGAGGAGACGAGGGCCAGCGCAGCGTTATCCGGGAGGCTACCCTTCGCATCTTCCGGGGGGACCGGATTGCCCTGGTCGGGGCCAACGGGGCCGGCAAGACCACCCTGCTCCGCTTGCTGCTGTCCAGAGAACTGCCCGATGACGGCGAGCGAACCCTGGGCTACGGGGTGAGCACCGGCTACCTTGACCAGCTCTACCACGGCCTGGAACCTGACCAGCCCATCTTTGCCCAGTTTGCCTCGAGGTTCGGGGAGGCGCGGGCGGCGGCGCTGCTGGGCCGGATGGGCTTTCGCCCCCCGCACTGGCACGACACCCCCCGCAGTTTTTCCGGCGGTGAGCGGGCCCGCGCGGGCCTGGCCTTGCTGGGGGCCTTGCGGGCGGGTCTGCTGGTGATGGACGAGCCCACCAACCACCTCGAGCTCGAGCTGCTCGAGGCCCTCGAGAGAGCCCTGACCGACTACCCCGGCACGCTCTTGTTTGTCTCGCACGACCGTGAACTGGTCAAAAAGGTAGCCACCCGCTTCTGGGGGCTGGAAAACGGGGTGCTGGTGGAGTACCCCAGCTATGCCGAGGCCGAGGCCGCCATGCTGGGCAAGCCCGCCCTGCGGCTGAACCCTTACGGAGAGACCCCTCTGGAAGCAGAGCCGCCCCCCGAAGAGCGCGACCTCGAGCAAGAACGCATAACCTTGCTGGCACAACTCGACGAACCGGGCCTGACCGAGCGCAGCTGTCAGCGCCTGCGGGCCGACCTGCTGGCCCTGGAAGAGGCTCTGTACCGGCAGTACGCCCTGATGTTTTTCCAGCCTTACCCCTACCGCTACCGCTTACAGCAGGAGGGTCTGGAGGTCTTTGCCGACGAAGAATTGGGCTGCTGGCGCTTCTGGAGCCGCGAGGAGGCGTGCGGTGGCGCGTTTTCGTGCGGTGTACTGAGCCTCGAGGGGCGGGCCAGCCCCCGCATGCTGCGGGCCATCCTGCGGGTAGCTTTTGAGTTGCTGGATGCTCTGGTGGTGCGGTATGGCAAGCAGGGCTTTGGCCGAAAAGGCTACCTCAAGCAGTTCGCCGGGCACAGCCCTCCAAACTCAGGGGAATTCTCACCTGCTCGAGCCAAGCGCCGCAGAAAGCACAGAAAAACGCCTCAGAAGGTACAACTTCCACCCTGACCCCAGAGCCCTGAGCCCGGAACCCTCATCGCGTTTCCCACAAACACTCCGCATCACATGCGGAGTGTTTTACCCAGAACAGCAAAACCTGCTGTTCTGGGTATTCGTGGGAACCGCTCTCACTGTGCTTCGCGCACCTGGCGCTTGATGCGGGTGAGTACGGCCTGCAAGCCGCGCAGCCGCAAGGGCGTGATGATTTCCTCGAGCCGGGCCAGGCTGTAAAAGTCCTCCGGCACACCCAGCACGGCCTCGGGGCTTTCACCCTCCAGCCCTTCGGCCAGTAGCCCGGCAAAGGCCCGCACCGTGGGGGCTTCTTTGGGGGCGTCGAAGAAGAGGTGAACCTTGCCCCCCTGGAGTTCGGCATGCACGAAGAATGGCGTGGTGCACTCGTGGACTTGCTCGAGCTTGCCCTGCATGCCCTCGGGCAGGGGCGGCATTTTCTTGGCAAAATCCAGGAGCATCTCGGTCTTGATCACCTTGGGGGCGCTCCCCAGCATCTGAACCACGTGCTGAAGTTTAGGGGGCAGTTGGGCCAGTCGTTCGTCGGCGGTCATAGGCTTCAGGGTAAGGGGTAAGGAAGGAAGGGTCTAGGGTTCCGTGCACGATGCGGTGGTCAAGGATTCTGACAAAACAGCTTGAACAAATCCCGGCCCAGGTCAGCGTAGTTGCGCACGTGCCCGGCCTGGTTGCCGTAGGTCAGGTACAACACGCGGTGAATGGCCTTGGCGGCCTCTTCGCTGCTCTGGACGGTCTGGAGCTTGTCCACCATTTCGCTCACCACCGGTCCATGGAGCGCCTCGAGGGGCGCTAGCTCACCCATGCCCAGGGGGTCGTAAATCTGCAGATAGGTCTGAACCTGCACCATGAGGTCATCCATAAGGTGCTTCCTGTAAGGGTCTAAAGCCCAAGGCCGAAGGCTGAAAGCGTAGGTTTTGCGTCACCCACTCAAACTGTCCTCTACGGTGCAGGGTTGACGGTAAAGGGCGCACTCTCCCCCAGGGCCATGTTGAACTGACCGGGCACGATGGGGGGGTCGGTGCTGATGTTGCTGCTGGCAGGGTAGACCTCCACCACATAGGAATCGGAGGTGTTCAGGTTAAGGTTGCTGAAGCTGGTGCTGAGGGCCGCAATGATGTTGCGGGCGACCACGGTACTGGTGGTGCGGTTCACCAGGCGTACCAGGTAGGCTGTGGCCCCACTGCTGGCAGTCCAGGTAGCCGATACGGACTTGGTGGTGGGGTTGTTGCCAATGGTTACGGTGGGCCTGGCTAGGGTAGCGCTGGCATCCACGTTCAGGCTGACCTGTTCGGTTTGCCCGTCAATGGTGGCCGAAAATGTATAAGTGCCGCTCGAGAGGGTTTTGGAGGCATCCCACCCAATCTCCCACCAGACCCCCGAGGGGGTGCGGGCCGAAGCGCTTTGCAGGGTGAGGGTCTCGCTATAGCCGCCCGGCCCGCTCACGCTAACGTTAATGCTGTTGGGCTGTTGTTGGGGTCGCAGAACCAGAACATAGGCCCTTCCGGTGGTGGTGGCATTGTAGGTACCGATGGAAGCCTGAAGTTTGGCCTGGGGGGCGCTCGAGCACCCGCTCAAGAGGCCCAGCGCTAGGATTCCGGCGAGCAGATAGGGTTTCACACGTCACCTCGAGGCTGTAGCCTAAAACAGAAATGTGAGAGCTGCCAAACAGCGCTCTCACATCCCCGTCAATCCCCTGGCCGATCAGTCCAGGAAGTCGCGCAGCTTGCGGGTACGGCTCTCGTGGTACTTGAGCTTGCGCAGGGCCTTGTTCTCAATCTGGCGGATGCGCTCGCGGGTCACGCCGAAATAGGCCCCCACCTCTTCTAAGGTGTGTTCGCGCCCATCAATCAGGCCCTTGCGCAGCTTCAAGACCATGGCCTCGCGCTCGGAGAGCTTGCCGAGGGCTTTTTCCAGCTCCTCCGAGAGCATGCTCTGGGCGGCGGAATCCACCGGCGAGGCCATGTGCTCGTCGGGGATGAAGTCGCCGTAGAAGCTGTCCTTCTCGTCGCCAATGGGGGTTTCCAGGCTAACGGGTTCCTGGGCAATCTTGAAGGTCTCCTCGACCTTCTTGGCGTCCCAGCCGGGGCCCATGGCCTCGGCAATTTCCTCGTAAGCCGGTTCGCGGCCCAGCTCCTGCTGCATCTGGCGGGCGGTGCGGGTCAGCTTGTTGATGGTCTCGACCATGTGCACCGGGATGCGGATGGTGCGGGCCTGGTCGGCGATGGCCCGGTTGATGGCCTGGCGGATCCACCAGGTGGCATAGGTGGAGAACTTGTAGCGGCGCTTGTACTCGAACTTCTCCACCGCCCGGATGAGGCCCTGGTTGCCCTCCTGGATCAGGTCCAGGAAGGAAAGGCCCCGGCCCGTGTACTTCTTGGCAATGGACACCACCAGCCGCAGGTTGGCCTCAATCAAGTGCTGGCGGCAAATTTCGCCGTCCCGCGCGATGTGCAGGTGGCGCTTGACCTCGCGGGGCAAGGCCCGCAGGCGGGCGTCTACCGCCTGCACCGTATCGGGGTCAATGCGCAGCTCGGTACCGGGGATGTTGGCGATTCGGCTGCTGCCCTGCACCTGGCTGCGCAAAACGTGGCGGATCAGCTCGGCTTCCAGCCCGGTTTCCTCCGCCAGCCGCTGGGCGGCGGCCACCCCGTCCTCCACCCGGCGGGCCAGGTCAATCTCTTCTTCCAGGGTCAGGAGCGGCACCTGCCCGATCTCGTGCAGGTATTGCCGGACCGGGTCGGAGGTGGAGATGCGCGGCAGGGGCAGGTCTTCCTCGAGCTCCTCCTCGGCTTCCTCTACCGGCAGGGTGCCTAGCTCAAAGTCGGGCTCGAGGATCTCGATGTCCTCGAGGTCGGCCTCCAGCGCCTCCTCGCCAATCTCCTCCTCTGCCAACGCCACCGCAGCCAGCTTGCCGGCCTTGGGGGTGGGGGGCACCAGCGCGTCGAGGTCGGGGGCCTCGAGGTCGTCCACATCGGCGATTTCGAGCTCGGGGGCCTCGAGTTCGTCGGCATCCAGGGCCAGATCCTCTTCCAGGAGTTCTTCGGCTTCCTCAAGCACCGCGGTGCTCTTGGACGAGGTTTGGGGCGCTAGCTTGGTGGGCGCCGAAACCTTGGGTTTGGGGGCTGCGGGTGTCCTGGTTGCAACCGTCTTGCTGATTTCCTTGGGCTCGGGTTTGGAAGCCACCTTTGGTTCAGGCTTAGGCTTGGCACCCTTGCTTTCGGTTTTGGTAGCAGCAGGTTTAGTGGCCGCTTTGGTTTTGCTCGCGTCCTTGGGTTCGGCTTTGGGTTTGGCAGATGATTTGAGAGTGGCCTTACCCTTGGGTTCGGGCTTGGGGGGGGCTTTTGCCGATTTGCTGGCGGATTTCGGTGGCGTTTTGGGCATAGGTTTAGAGGTCATTTTGGCAGGTGCTTTGGTGGCGGGTTGGGTAGCGGTCTTGGGCTTGGACACAGTTGATTTCGGCTTGCTCCCTGGGGTTTTGGCTGGCTCGATGCTGGGTTTGAGGGCCTTGGGCGAGGGCTTGGGTTGGGGTTTCGTGACTTTGCCTGGGGTGGCTTCCCTGGTGGCGGGTTTGCCTTGGGTGGCTCCTTTGACGATCGGCTTGAGGGCCGACTTGCTTTGAGAAGAGGTGGCCTTTTCTTGAATGCTGGCCTTGCGAACGGGAGGGGTCTTGTGGGGCACCCTGGCCTTGGCGGGTGTTTTAGCTTGAGATTTGGCAGCCGTTTTGCTGGGCACCTTGGCTTTTGTGACCACATTTGCCTTGCTGGTTACTTTGGTTTTGCTCTCGGGCTTTGCTTTACTGGAGGGCTTGGCAACAGATTTGGGGGCTGTCTTGAGCTGGGTCTTGGTGGGTTTGAGTGACCTGGAAGCTGTTTTGCTCTTGCCGGGGGTTTTACTGCTTGCCGCTTTAGCTCTGGCAGAGGAAGTGGTTTTTCCAATGGCGGGGGGCTTTTTGGCCTGAGCGCTGGAAACCGCAGCCTTTGCAACCTGTTGGCTTTTACCGGTATGAAGGGCACTTTTCCCCTTAGATGTACGGAGTGCGCTTTGTCCCGAAGGGGATCGTCCCGCGGGTGTACGGACGCCTGTTCGTCCCTTCGTGCTAGCTGCGGTCTTGGTCTTGCTCAAGCGGTTCACCTCCCAGTGAGGGGCCCCAGGCCCCCGGCCATGCCGGTACTACAACGGTGTCAATCTGACTTGTGGGCCAGCAAAACTTTGTGGCTATCCACGGCAAGGGTGCGTACGGTGGCAAAGCGGGTCTCGAGCAAGGGCTCGTAGGGGAGGAAGCGGTTTGCCACAAGATAAAAGTTCCCGCCCCTCTCCAGGCGGGCGTAGGCGGCTTCCACAAATGCGGTGGCGGTTTCTAACACGACAAGGCCCCCCACGTGAAACGGGGGGTTCGAGATAATGGTAGTGAAAGTTTGGCCCGGTGTCAAGGCCTCATCCACATCGGAATGCAGAACAGTAGCCTTTTCGCCCAGATTTTGCCGGGCCGAGAGCACGCTGGGCCAGTCGTCCTCGAGGAGGGTGAGGCTCTGGGCCCGGCCCACCAGGGGGCGGCTCAGGGCGCCATACCCCCCGCCGATGTCCAGCATGTGGCCTGGTTGGTTGGGCAATACCCCCAGCAACATGGCGCTGCCGGGGTCTATATGCCCACCGGAAAAAACCCCTGGCAGATAGGCAAAATGCAGGGTTTGACCCTGAATCTGGCAAGTAAAGGACTGCCATACAGCCGGCAGTTCGGGGGCAGGTTTTTCTTTTTCCAGCACAGCCAACCGCAGGGCCCCAGCTCGCTTGACCAGCAGGCCAAAGCCCAGCAGTTCCTGGGCCAGCTTGAAATAGTGCTCGAAGCCCTTATCTTTGCTGCCCGCTATCCAGAGCCGCCCCCCCATCCGCAAGGCTCTGGCGGCGCCCAGCAGCGACAGCTCCACGTAGCGCGTCCCGCGGTTAGCAGGTAACACCAGGGCCACGAGGTCTGTGGAATCGGGCTCGGTTTCCCAGGGGAGGCCCCGGGTGAGCCTGACAGAATCGGCAAAACTGGCTTCCAGGCAGCGCAGCGAGGCCCTCGAGGTCTCGAGGGCGTGCGTATCAAGCCCGTGCTGACGCAGGGCGTGGGTGACCAGCCCAATGCCCGGATTCAGGTCCAGGGCGGTTTCGCCGTGGGGCTCGAGGTGCTGCGCCAGCAGCTCGTAAGCGGGGTCGGCCAGCCCCCGTGCCCCTGCTTTGGTGTACAGATACCCTCCGGGGACGGGGGTCTTGTGCAGCGAGTGGTATTCCGCAAGGGTCATAGGTACAGGGGTTCTATCAGGGTGCGCCCAGCTTTCAGGGCCTCGATGCCCAGGTGGGCCAGGGCTCTGCCGGAGGGGGGCTCGTCCAGTACAAACAGGCCGGTGGGTTGGAGCGCATCCAGCCGGCTGCGATGGGGTGCTTGCAGGGTTTCCGACCGGGCCGCTTCAATCTGGTAGCTGGCGGTGTAACAGAGCCCATTGCGTGTAGTGTGGGCCACCGTGACCCATCCCCGGTAGCGCAGGGCTGTGGCTTCCAGGGTTTCCACCCCGGTCACCGGAACCCCCAGACCTCGAGCCAGCCCCAACCCCGCCGCAATGCCCACCCGTAGCCCGGTGTAAGAGCCCGGCCCGCGCCCGACGGCAATCCCGTCCAGTTGGCGTAGCCCGACCCCGGCCTGCTGCAGAAAAGCCTCGAGCTCCCCCCACAGCACCTCGGCATGGCGTCGCCCCAGGCGAATGGCTCGCTCGGCATGGGGCAAGCCCAGCACCAGATAAGACGTGGCGGTGTCGAGCGCGAGAACCAGCACCACAGGAGTATAGCAATGGAAGAGGCTCAAAGCCCAATGCTGAAAGCCGAAAGCGACAAAGGGTGCAAGTCCTGTTCCCTCTGTCCCCACCGCCTGCTTGCTGCTAGACTTGGGGCCATGAAATTGGCGATTGTCGGCGTGGGCAAGATGGGCAAGAGCATTCTGGAGGGCCTGTTACGGGCGGAGATGCTCGAGGCTTCCGACATTGGCATACTGGACACCCCCGAGCGCACCCAGCAGGTGGCCCTCGAGACCGGGGTCCAGCCCCTGCGCCTGGAAGATCTGCGCCGCTGTGAGCGCATACTCCTGAGCGTGCAGCCCAAGGACCTTGCTACCCTGGCCCCGCAGGTTGCGCATCCCAACACGGGCTATATCTCCATCATGGCCGGGGTCTCGACGGCGGTGTTGTCGCGTCGGCTGGGCACACGGCGGGTGGTGCGGTGTATGCCCAACCTGGCGGCCACCATCGGTAAAAGCTCCAGCGCCATCACCGGCCCCCGCGAAGCCGAAGAGGCGGGCGACCTCGAGTTCACGCGGGCCCTGTTTGCCACGGTGGGCGATGTCTACGACCTGCCTGAGCGCCTGTTCGACGCCTTCACCGGCATGTCGGCCTCGGCCCCGGCCTATGTTGCGGTGGTGGCCGAGGCCCTGGCCGATGGCGGGGTGAAGCAGGGCATCCCACGGGCCCAGGCCCTGCAACTGGCCGCCGATGTGCTCATCGCCACCGGTGAATTGCTCCGCAAGAAGCACCCGGCAGTGCTCAAGGATGAGGTCAGCAGCCCCGGCGGCACCACCATTTACGGTCTGGCGGCGCTCGAGGCCCGTGCAGTCCGGGCAGCCCTGATCGAGGCGGTGGAAGCCGCTACCTTGCGCGGTCACGAGCTGGGTAGGGAAGAGTAACCTTCCAGTAGAAACTTTAGGCGTGTGACCGACTTCCAACCGTACACAAGGTGAGGGAGGGTGGCAGGAGATTAGGTAGTGGGTCTCCAACACCTCTTCCCCTAACCCCTAACCCCCGCTCCCTGCCTTACCGCTCCTTTGGTTTGTAAAGTGTTAAGGCGAACAAGGTACAACTCACCAAATCATGCGTTGGCCGAATGCACCTTGATTTGCCTCGAGGGGGCGTAGCATAAAAAGGATGAAGCGTTTCTTGATACTTGGGTTGTTGTGGGTGGGGGTGCTGGCCGCGCCTACCGCCTACTACCCCAACGGCATCGGCTATTCCTGGACGTACTCCTCCGGCATGGAGCAGGTCTTCACCCGTGAACAAAACGGGATGCTGGTGTTTGAGCGCAGGCTCGCCAAGCAACCGGTCAGCGCCGACCTGCTGCGCTACACCCCGGATAAAGGGGTGCTCCTGGAGGGCTTGATCGTCGGTCAGGCAGTGCAGCGCTACAACCCGCCCCTGCAACTATATCCGGCCCCTCCTCTGGTCCTGGGGCAGGAATGGGGCGGGCGCAGCAATTTTGGTGGCCAGAGTGTGGCCTTGCTGGGCAAGGTCTTGCGTATCGAAGGGGTGAACGTTCCGGCGGGTCGCTTCAACGCCTACGTCATCCGAACCTCCACGGTCACGAGCGGTGGCGGCAGTCAGGTAATGGAGATTTTCTTTGTCCCTGGGGTGGGTATCGTGCGCTACGCAACCCCGGATGGCGCCACGGTTGACCTGGTGAAGTTCAGTGTGCCTAAATAAGGCATGGAACTTCAAATTGTCAGGGTTGAGAAACCGGAAAACCTAAACGTAATTCTAGGCCAGAGCCACTTCATCAAGACCGTCGAAGACTTGCACGAAGCCCTGGTGACGGCGGTGCCGGGCATTCAGTTTGGACTGGCCTTCTGCGAAGCCTCCGGCAAGCGCCTGATTCGCAAGAGCGGCACATCGGCTGAACTGGTGGAGCTGGCCGTGCGCAACGCAGAGGCCATTGGTGCCGGCCACTCCTTTCTGATTGTGCTGGGCGAGGGCTTCTTCCCCATCAACGTGCTCCACGCGGTCAAGGCCACGCCCGAAGTGGTGCGGATTTTCGCGGCCACGGCCAACCCGCTCGCGGTGATTGTAGCCGAACAGGACGACCAGCGCGGAATCCTGGGGGTTCTGGATGGCCATAAGCCGCTTGGGGTCGAGGCCGAGGAGGATATCCAGTGGCGTAAGGATATTCTGCGCAGGTTTGGTTATAAGCTCGGTTAGGTTCTGCGTCGGAACGATGTTTGATTCAATACACCGTCGTAGAGATACCTGTACATTCTCACCGTAGTTTAGGAAGTGCTCACGTCATTGCGAGCATCCGCAGGATGCGAAGCAATCCAGATCACCCTACCCAGCCTGTGGTTTCGCAAGCCTCCTCTGGATTGCTTCGTCGGCCTCTGGCCTCCTCGCAAAGACACCGGTTCGCTTGAGGGACCGGTTGGTGCACCTTCTAGCCGACTTTCCCTTCAGGGCGTATGGCCACCTTTACGACGCTGTATTCAAGTCCAGGTCAACCCCTCATTCGGCGACGCACAGGGGCAGCCAATGTCGCATCCTTGATTTTTGATAGCCTCTATGAAAGGGGGGGTCGCCACCTTCGTTCCAAGGGGAGAAGGCAGAGGAACCCTGTAAAGTCGGTATGAGCAGACGGTGCTTGAAGTGCAGGCAACACTGGGGTTGTAAGGATTGGGTTATTATCTCTCGGCTATGCTGAACGTTGGCGACCCCGCACCGAACTTTAGCCTGCCTGACCAGGAAGGCAAGGTACACACTTTGGAAGACTACCGGGGGAAGTGGGTAGTCCTTTACTTCTACCCCAAGGACGACACCCCTGGTTGCACCAAGGAAGCCTGTAACTTCCGCGACGAAAAAGGCCGCCTGGAAGAGCTGGGGGCGGTAGTGCTTGGCGTATCTGCCGACGATGTGAAGAGCCACGACAAGTTTCACCGCAAGTACGGTCTCAACTTCCCGCTGCTGTCCAACCCCGACCAGGACATGATTCGTGCCTATGGGGCCTGGGGCCGTAAGAACTTTATGGGCAAGGAGTATGAAGGCGTCTTTCGCTATACGTATCTGATTGACCCCAAGGGCCGGGTGGCAAAGGTGTGGGACAAGGTCAAACCCGAGGAGCACGCCCTCGAGGTGGCCGAAGCGCTGATTGAGCTACAAAAGCAAGCAGTGTAACTAAACTCGAGACGACCCGGGCTCACACACCGACCCTGCCGCCGGATGGGCGGCTATTTCTTTTGCATAGGAATACCAAATCTGCTCACAAGTGACCCAAAAGCGATACACAAGTCCCTCGGACGCACCCCCTGGCGCGGCAAGTGAGGGCGCGCTTAGCGCTGCTCACGCGCAGAGTTGGTAGAAGGACTCCAGAGCCTGCAGGGTTTTTGAATAGCGTCCGAGAAAACCGGCGATCTGCCCAGCCATCGGCGCAAATTCGGTAATCTGGATGGGGCCATGCCTTAGAGGGGCAGGGCTACCAAGGAATCTATGAATAACCTGGATATCTACAAGCAACAAGCGGCCCTCGAGGCCGTCAAGTATGTCCAGTCGGGCATGGTGTTGGGGCTCGGTACCGGCTCGACGGCCAAATATGCAGTCATGGAGCTGGGCCGTCGGCTGCGCGAGGGGGAGATTGCAAACGTAATGGCCGTGCCCACCTCCGAGGCCACCGCCCTGCTGGCCCACGACCTGGGGATTCCCCTCTGCGAACTCGAGCCCCACGGGGTGGATCTGGCCATAGATGGCGCCGACGAGATTGCCCCCGACCTTTCGCTCATCAAGGGGCTGGGAGGGGCTCTGCTGCGGGAAAAGATCGTCGAGGCCAGCGCACGGCAGTTCATTGTTATAGCCGACCACACCAAAAAAGTAGCCCAGCTCGGGCGTGGGGTGGTTCCGGTGGAGATTGTGCGCTTTGGCTACCGCGCGACCATGCACGCCCTCTCGCGTATGGGCGAGCCCAGCCTCCGCATGGATGGCGACGAGTTTTTCTATAGCGATGGGGGCAACCTGATTGTGGATGTAAACTTTGGCCCGATTTTGAACCCTGAAAGCCTCGAGGCCGAACTGAAACGCATTCCGGGCGTGGTGGAAAGCGGGCTTTTTGTGGGCCTGGCCACCCTGGCGATTGTGGCGGGGCCGGGGGGGCTCGAGTACCTGGGTACGCCTCCCACATAGCCCAAAAGCCTTTCCCTGGTGTCAAACTTGTCAAACGCTGGTTTGGGCGAATAAAATACGGGTTGTGACAGGGCATCGGTTAGCTCGAATGATGCGAATGTCCCGACGATAGCAGCCAGAGGGCTATCGGCGGGGCGCGCTTGCGCCCCGGTTTTTTTGCAGAGTGTTTCCAGGCTACCTCTCAGGAGGCCCCGGAACCCCAGATCGAAGGAGTTACCCGTGAGCAAAATCTTCTACGAAACCGCCGCCATTGACTACGCCAATGCGGCGCCCCATATCGGTCATGTTTACGAGAAAATTATCTGCGACTTTCTGGCCCGCTTTCACCGGCTGGATGGCTACGAGACCAACTTCGTGACCGGCACCGACGAGCACGGTGAAAAAATCGCGCGGGCAGCCAAAAATGCCGGGCAAGAGCCGCAGGCGTTTGTAGATTACGTTTCGGAACAGCTTTTTCAGCCAGCCTACCAGCGCCTGCTGATCAGCTACGACGACTACATTCGCACCACCTCGGAGCGCCACAAGCGCTTCGTGCAGGAAATCCTGCGCAAGGTTTACGAAGCGGGCGATATCTACTACGCCGAGTACGAGGGGCTTTACTCGGTGGGCTCCGAGCGCTTCGTGACCGAGAAGGAGCTGGTGAATGGCATCCTGCCCGGCGACTCGGAGCCGCCCATCCGGCGAAAGGAAGCCAACTACTTCTTTCGCATGGAAAAATACCGCCCCTGGCTGGTGGAATACCTCCACGAGCACCCCGAGCTAATCCAGCCCCAGGCCTACCGGAACGAGGTGCTGGAAATTCTCAAGGAGCCCATTGGCGATTTGTCCATCTCCCGCCCCAAAGACCGCGTGCCCTGGGGTATTCCCATCCCCTGGGACGAACATCACGTGACCTATGTGTGGTTCGATGCGCTATTGGCCTATGCCTCCTCACTGGCGAGCCGGGGCCTCTTCGAGAAGTACTGGCCCCATGCCTGGCACGTAATCGGCAAGGACATCCTCAAACCCCACGCCATCTTCTGGCCCACCATGCTCAAAAGCGCAGGTCTGCCCATTTACAAGCGCCTGGTCGTGCACGGGCATATTCTGGCCATGGATGGGCGCAAGATGGGCAAGAGCCTGGGCAACGCCATAGACCCGCTGGCCCTGCTGGACAAGTTTGGGGTGGATGCGGTGCACTACGCCCTGCTGCGCGATACCACCCTGGGCTCGGACAGCCCCTTTGGCGAGGAAGTGGTGGTGCAGCGCCTGAACAGCGACCTGGCCAACGACCTGGGCAACCTGCTTTCGCGGGTACGAACCATGCTGCTCAAGTACACCGGGGGCGCGATTCCTGCCCCCTCCTTGCTCGACTCTGAAATTGCCAGAGCCGGGGTGAGCCTCGCCGAAAAAGTGCGCAAGGAGGTGGACGCCCTGCGCATTCACCTGGCTTTGGAGGAAGTGCTCCAGTACGTGCGGAGCCTCAACAAGTTCGTCAACGACGCCAAACCCTGGGAACTGGCCCGCGACGAGAGGCGCAAGCAAGAACTCGAGGATGCGCTCTACACGGCGGTAGAGGGGCTGCGTATTGCCAGTGTGCTACTGGAGCCGGCCCTCCCGACCAAAGCCCGGGAACTGCGGGCAGCCCTGGGACTCGGCGACTACACCATTGCCCAGACCGAAACCTGGGGGCTTGCGCCTGCGGGCACTCAGATTCCCCAGGAAGCGCCAATCCTTTTCCCCAAGCTCGAGGTCGGGGAGCCCAAAGCCGAAAGCCCCAAGCCCAAAGCAGAAGCCTCATCCGCCAATGGGCTCATCAGCATTGACGACTTCGCCAAAGTGGACTTCCGCGTAGCCGAGGTGATCAAAGCCGAAAAACACCCCAAGGCCGACAAGCTATTGGTGTTGACGCTCAATGTGGGCGACCATACCCGCCAGGTGGTTTCGGGTATTGCCCAGTATTACACCCCCGAGAGTCTGGTGGGCAAGAAGCTGGTGCTGGTGGCCAATCTGAAGCCTGCGGTTCTGCGTGGTGTGGAGTCGCAGGGCATGATTCTGGCCGGTGAGAATGCCGAGGGCAAGATTGTGGTGGTCACACCGGAGCAAGACCTGCCACCAGGGGCCAAGGTACGCTGAGAAGCTGATAGCCGATAGTCAATGGCTGATGGCAAAAGCATCCCTGACCAAGGACTATCAACCATCTACTGGCCCTTATTGTGCGCTTTCCAGGTCGGGCCGCAGGCGCACTGCCTCGCGCAGATAGACGTGCTTGACCTGTTTTTGCGGGAGGTCGGTGTTCCAGAGCATCATCACCCGGATGACCCTGGGCAAAGCACCCGGAACAGGAATTTCGCGGGAGTTGATGAGCGGAACCATCTGCATCCCCAGTTGCCGGGCGGCCTCGGCGGGAAAAGCAGCGCAGAGGTCGTCGGTCAGGGTAAAGATCATGGCCCCAATGGTGTCGAAATCGGTGATCTGGTTGACCTCGAGCATCTTTTGCAATAGCTCGCGGGTGGCACTCAGGATGGCCTCCCGGCTGTCTTCTTCTACGGTAATGGCGCCGCGTACCCCTCGAGTCATGGTGTGCGCGATTTTAACCCAGTCTTGCCCCGACCGCCTAGACCTGCTATAGTGCTACAGTTGACGGCACGGCCAAATCCGTGCGCAGGAGAGAGCATGAAAGAGAAAATTCACCCCAAGCTGGTTCCCTGCAAGATCATCTGCAACGGTGAGGTGGTCATGCATACCTACAGCACCAAGCCCGAGATTCACGTCGAAGTTTGGAGCGGCAACCACCCCTTCTGGACAGGCCAGCAGCGCTTTGTGGACACCGAAGGCCGGGTCGAGAAGTTCCAGAAGAAGTTCGGTGGCAGCTATGGCAAGAAAGCCGCCAAGAAGCAGTAATCGCTCTGCGTTCAGACAGGCGGGCACTGCCCGCCTGTTTTTTGCTCGAGCTGTGATGATATGCGCTAATCGGTATCCAAACTTGTAGGGCAATAGACCATGGACTATAGACCATAGACCCTTTGCCTGCAGTCCGGCTTGCGCCCCTTCCTGCCAACGTTGCCACCAATACGATATGCTAGGCCCCGGTTATGAGCTTGCCCTATCTTCCGCACCACCAGGGTTGGATTGAAGTTGTGGTTGGGCCGATGTTCTCGGGAAAGTCCGACGAGCTGATTCGGCGTATCAAGCGGGCCCTGATTGCCCGGCAGCGGGTTCTGGTATTCAAGCCGCGCATAGATGACCGCTACCACGCAACCGATGTCTCGAGCCACGATGGCAGGCGCGCTGAAGCCATTCCGGTGCGCGATTCGACTGAATTGCGAGCCCACCTCACCGACCCCCTCCCCGATGTGGTGGCAGTGGACGAGGCGCAGTTTTTCGATACGGCTTTGGTGCCGTTGCTCCTGGAACTGGCCGACAAGGGTGTGCGGGTGATTTGCGCCGGTCTCGACATGGATTTTCGCGGTGAACCCTTTGGCATCATGCCCGACCTGCTGACCCGGGCTGAGTACGTGGAAAAGCTATACGCAGTGTGCCCGGTTTGTGGAGCCCCCGCAACCCGCACCCAGCGTTTTGTAAACGGCAAACCGGCCCGCTACGACGATCCGGTGATTTTAGTGGGGGCCAGCGAAGCCTATGAACCGCGCTGCCGCAAGTGTCACACTGTGGTGACCAAAGAGGTACAGGAGATTCTTTGAAAGACCCTGGCGCAACCATTAAGTACTCCCTTCGTGTGCTACCTCATAACTCCACCCCGGCCATCTTCAAGAGAACCCGACTGCGAATGAGGTTGTGCACCAGAAGGATGAGGTTGACC
>FWPV01005481.1_pt1 | contig 24048 bp, 19 predicted proteins | sample 2228371 | NCBI WGS metagenome assembly FWPV01 (sample SAMEA103939776, study PRJEB20133) | metagenome | reverse complement strand
CTGACGATGATCTGCTCAAAATCGTTGCTGGAGGGATGGGTGAGGAATGGTTGAGGCAGAAGCCAGCGCAAGGGAATTTCGGATGGGATTTTCAAGGAAACAACTTTCCTTGATCACCCCATCCGATCATGATTCTGCCTTACGGTACGATCAGCGTGCCGGTTTCACCGCGCAGAGCGCGGCCGATGTTTTCGGGGTTGGTGATGATGGCCTTCCTGCCGCCGTTTTCCAGGAACCAGATAATCGCCTGGATTTTGGGCGCCATGGAACCTTTGGCGAAATGGTTTCCTTCCGCTAGGTACGCCTTGGCTTCCGCCAGGGTCATCTTATCCAGCCATTTCTGGTCGGGCTTTCCAAAGTTGAGCGCCACCTTTTCCACCGCGGTGGAAATGATAAACACATCCGCTTTGATCAGACGCGCCAACAGGCTCGAAGCGTAATCCTTGTCGATCACCGCCGCCGCGCCGACGATATCGCCCTCTTCGTTGCGAATGACGGGAATGCCGCCGCCGCCAACCGTGATTACGATCGTCCCCGCATTGATCAACTCTTTCACCGCGTCGATCTCGACCACTTCCTGGGGGATGGGGGAGGCGACCACGCGCCGCCAGCCTCGGCCGGAATCCTCGACGACGGTCCAGCCCATCTCTTGTTCGCGCCGCTTGGCTTCGTGCTCGTCCATGAACCCGCCAATCGGTTTGGTCGGGTGCAGGAAGGCGGTGTCGTTGCGGTCAACCAGCACCTGGGTGACCACGGTCGCGACCGGTTTCTGGATCCCGCGGCGGCGAAGCTCGTTCTGCAGGTTTTGCTGAAGCGCGTAACCAATCGCGCCCTGCGTATCGGCCCCGCAGACATCCAGCGGCACCTCGTGCATTCCTTCCACCTGGGCGGCGATTTCCGAACGGCGCAGGATGAAACCAACCTGCGGGCCGTTACCGTGACCGATCGCGACGTCCCAGCCGTCCTCGATCATGTCAGCGATGTGATGGCAGGTTTCCTTTGCGGCCAGGTATTGGTCCTCTACCGACTGGTGATTTTTATCCTTGATCAGCGAATTCCCGCCGATTGCTACTACTGCTACACCCTTACGTGCCATAGTTTTTTTATTCCTCTCCGATAGATTAGGATTAATGTGGGATATTTTAACCCATTGTTAAAGCCATGACAGCTGACTGCGCGTGCATGCGGTTTTCCGCCTCGTCGTACACGACCGAATGGGGTCCGTCGATCACGCCGTCGGTAACCTCGATATTGCGGTCTGCCGGAAGCGGGTGCATGTAAATCGCATCTTCCTTGGCGAGCGACATCCTGCGCTCGTCGGTGATCCAATCCGAGTACTTCTTGATAATCTCGGCGCCTTCATTAGGATCGGGAGTGTGAACCATCGCGCCCCACGACTTGGCGTAGATGATGTCCGCGTCCTTGAAGGCCTCATCCATGTCCTCGACTACCTCGAAGCCCGTGCCAAATTTACGCGCCTGCTCGCGGGCGGCGTCCATGATCTCGGGCATCAGCTTGAATTCGGGCGGGTGCGCCAGAACCACGTCCAGCCCAAAGCGCGGCATCTGCAGCACAAGCGATTGCGGCACCGACATCGGTTTCTGGTAGGACGCGGCATATGCCCAGGAAACCACCATTTTCTTGCGGCGCAGATCGCGGCCTTTCTTCTCGACGATGGTCATCAAGTCCGCCAGGCACTGGAAGGGGTGGTAGATATCGCACTGCATGTTGAGCACCGGCACGCGCGAATACTTTGCCACCTCATTGATGTATTTATTGCCGACACCCCAATCCACATGGCGGATGGCGATGCCGTCGAAGTAACGCCCGAAGATTTCGCCGATCTCCTTGGGAGTGTCGCCGTGAGCGATCTGAGTGGTGCGGCTCTCAATAAAGGCGGCATGCCCGCCCAGGTGAGCCATTCCCGCCTCGAACGATCCGCGGGTGCGGGTGCTGCTGAAGAAGAACAGCATTGCCAGCACCTTATCCCGCAGATAAGGGGTCAGCTCATTCAAAGCGCGCTTGCGTTTAAGATCAAACGCAACGTCTAAAACCGTTTCGACTTCCTCTTTGGAAAAATCGAGGTCGCCGATTAAATCACGTCCGTGCAAGTAAGTCTGCATCTCGTATTCTCCCTGAAGCCCGCGGCCCAGGCTGCGCCGCAGGCATCTTGATCTATGTCTACTCCACTTTACCCAGAACCAGCGCGATCAGCGCCATGCGCATCACGACGCCGTTATACGCCTCCTGCCAGTATCGCGACCAGCGGGTGATGTCCACATCGGTCGGGATTTCATCCATGCGCGGCAGAGAGTGCAGCAGAATCGCATCCGATTTTGCCTTGGTCGTCAACAGCTCGCGGGTAATCTTGTAGTTCGCCGGGGTCATACCGGCATCGCCCTTGCGCTCGTCGCGGGCCTTGGTGTAATCCGGCTGTACGACCGGTTCAACCAGGATCACATCCGCGTCGCTGATCGCCTGTTCGACATGATCCACTTCCCGGAAGTTCAGGCTGTACTGCTTCAGCTCCTCCTTGAATTCCGGCAGGAGGGACATTTCCGGGGGGGCGACGAAGGTGATCGGGCAGTCGAACTGGGTCAACGCGTAGGCCAGCGAGTGCATGGTGCGCATACGCATATCTCCAACCGCCAGCCACTTCAGCCCGTCGATGCGCCCTTTTTCGCGCAGGACAGTGTAGAGATCGGTCAGGATTTGGGTGGGGTGCTCGCCCCATCCGTCGCCGCCGTTGATGATCGGCACTGAGGCCCATTTCGCTGCCTCGTGCGGGGCGCCCTGCTGGAAATGCCGCATGACGATCACATCCCCGTAGAACTCCAGCATCTTGACCGTGTCTTTGATCGATTCCTGGTACCAGTCACCCGCGCGGGTCATCTTGGCGTCGGCAAAACCGGTCACGTGGCCGCCCAGGCGATGCATGGCGGCTTCGTGCGCCAAACGGGTTCGGGTGCTGGGCTGGTAGAAGGCGGTTACCAGGGTTTTGTCCTTGCACATGTCAATGTTTTTCCGCTCGCGGGCGATGTCTTCCATCTTGCGAGCCACTTCGAATACATGCTGAAATTCCTGCCGTTCGAAATCTTTGAGTGACAAGATGTCACGACCTGCAAAACTGCGCATTGTAACCTCCATGAGTAGATGGTTGAGTGGTATGGTAACCTTGCTTCGAGAATCTTTCTTTACCGTAATCTTGATAAGTAACTGCCTCTTATTCTCTTGGGCGATTCCTCTATTTGAAACGATTTGAGGACTGCCGACCACCTCCTTGTCAATCGCTAACCGCGGGAAGATTAAGATTACCTACCCGTCGGACGACATGAAAGCGAAAATGGCCCGGGATGAAGTAGCTCTTCGAATAGATCACTACCCGCCCGGTTTCATCGTATAAGTTACCCTGGAACATCAATAGTACATCGCCGCGCTGAATTTCCAGGGAACGGGCGATGTCAGACGGAGCCGCCACCGCGTTGATTTCGGTATAAGAATTGGTCAGCTTCGGCGAGCCCCGCCGCAGGATCAGATCCAGCACTGAGCCGGTAAAGCCTTGTTCCAGATCCGTCTCGGTCAACACATTTTCCGCCATGGTATCAACCAGGTATGCTGCTGGCCGGTTTTCGGCAGTGATCACTCGCGAAACGCAAATTAAAGGCGTTCCCACCTCAACACCCAACGCCTGCGAGGATTCTGCATCGGCGTGGACCCGCCGAATTTTCAGGTCGCCCATCGCCACCTGAAGCCCGATCTTTTCAGCCAGCGTTTCGATGCTTTGCAACACTTCCAGGCCGGTTTCGATGACCTGAGTTCGCCCCACGACAAAGGTACCGATCCCCTGTCTTCGCCGGATTAGTCCCTGCCCCTCGAAGGATCGCATGGCTTCCCGTAATGTCGCCCGAGAAACCCCTAACTGACGGGCCAGCTGCGGCTCGGAGGGCAGCCTCTCGCCAGCCGGTGTATTAAGTATTAATTCCGCCAGCTCGGTTTGCAATCGCTGATATGGATGGATCGTCTCTCCCATACTGCTCATTCCTCCCCTTCATATTTTTGTTCGATCAACGGAATGAATTTGAACTGATTGACGTCAACCAGGCCGAGGTCCGAGATCCGCAATTCCGGTATGACAACCAGTGCCAATAAACTAAGCTGCATATTGGGATTATTGAGTGCGCAGCCGCAGCTTCGAAATCCGTCCAGGATCGTCTCGGCTTCCATCGCGACTGTTTCAGCCCGGCGGTTCGACATCAAACCAGCGATCGGCAGCTCAACTTTCCCGATCACCTCGCCATCTTTGATTACAATCTGCCCTCCGCCGCATTTGGCGAGCTCATTCCCGGCCTGAGCCATCAGGCTGTCGTCCGTGCCGACAATAATCATGTGATGGCTGTCGTGCGCCACAGTGGTTCCTATGGCGCAGCGGCCGCTGAAACCAAAACCGTGTACCAGACCGATCTGCACCCGTCCGCTGGCTGCGTGCCGCTCCACCAGCGCGATCTTTGCCAGTCCGCTTTGTGGATCGATCTCAAGCTGGCCCTTGCGCACATTCACCGGTACCCTCAAATGGCGGGTGGGCGCCTGGTTTTCGATCACGCCAATCACATTGGCGATGTACTTGCCGTCGAGCGCGGGGTCGAGCTGGGGCGTGAAATCCGCAGCGGTCAGCGGGCGTTTCAGATGAATTGACTGAAGGGCCCACTCGGGGGTAGCAAAAGTTGGAAGGTCAATCAGCCACCGGCCGCCTTCGGCGATCAACTTCCCTTTCGCAATCACGACGTCCGCTCTGAAATCCCGCAGATCTTCGACCAGGACGACGTCAGCATAGCGCCCGGGAGCGATCATGCCCATATCACGGCTCACCCCGAAGTGCTCGGCAGTGTTGAGGGTTGCCATCTGGATCGCCAGCAGCGGATCGAGTCCCTGCTCGACTGCGTGACGAACCACCCGGTCCATATGCCCTTCTTGAATGAGAGTCGCCGAGTGGGAATCGTCGGTGCAAAGGATGAAATGGCGCGGGTCCAGCCCCAGCTCGGTCACCGCCCTGACCTGGGCAGCGACGTCATGCCAGGCGGAACCGTAACGCATCATGACTTTCATCCCCTGGCGGGCGCGGGCGACAGCATCTTCCAGGGTGGTGCCCTCGTGGTCGTCCTCAGGACCGCCGGCTGCGTAAGCGTGGAAGGCGCGCCCCAGATCGCTGGAGGCGTAATGTCCGCCAATCACCTTACCTGCGAGACGGGTAGCCGCCATCTCCTCATGCGCCTGTTCATCGCTGCCAATCACGCCGGGGAAATTCATCATCTCGCCCAGCCCAATGATGCCGGGCCAGGTCATCGCTTCAGCGACTTCCTTCGGGCCAATCGCCGCTCCGGGAGTTTCCATCCCGGGGGCCGACGGAACGCAGGAGGGTACCTGGACGAAGACGTGCAGGGGCTGTTCGGCAGCTTCATCCGCCATCATCTGCACGCCCTTTAGACCAAAGACGTTGGCGATTTCGTGCGGATCGACGAAAAGCCCGGTCGTGCCGCGCGGACCGACGGCGCGGACGAATTCGGTCACAGTCAGCATGCCGGATTCGACGTGCATATGTCCGTCGAGCAGGCCGGGCACAAGGTAACGCTCGCGGGCATCGATTACCCGGGTGTTGTTTCCGATGGTATGACCGGCGTCGCCGCCGACATAAGCGATCCTCTCGCCAAGCACTGCGATATCCGTGTTAATCAGAATTTCTCCGGACTGGACGCATACCCATTTTCCATTCCGGATCACCAGGTCGGCCGGCACGCGCCCCATAGCGCAATCGACGATTTTACGGGTCATCTCTCCAGTCATCATGATCGCCGTCTCTTTCCTGATTCCTCGACCGCAGCCTGTGATTTCCAGGTTAAAACGCGCTGAACCTCTGACAATTCCTCAACTTAATAAACGTGTGGCAGCCCGATTGTGTATCTCGATATGGCGTCTGAGATCCATCGTGACCAGTTCGCCGTGATCGACGATCCGCTTACCGTGGACGTAGGTGTAATCGGTTTGCTGGGGCTGGCAGAAGACCAGCGCCGCCAGGGGATCGTGCAGCCCGCCGGCGAAATCGAGCCTGTTCAAATCAAAAGCGATAAAATCGGCACACTTACCCGGTTCGAGCGAACCGATATCCGTCCGCCCGAGAACCGCCGCTCCGCCAAGGGTAGCCAGCTCAAGCGCCTGGCGGGCGGTCATCAGCGGCGGCGCGCCCTCGGTTGAGCGCGAAGCCCCTCCCAGACCGGCCCCCAAACGCGCCAGCAGCATGGCCTGGCGGGCTTCGTTCAGCATGTGCGAGCTGTCGTTGCTGGCCGAGCCGTCAACGCCCAATCCCACCTTCACTCCCGCGCGCAGAAATTCCATCACCGGAGCGATTCCGGATGCGAGGCGCATGTTCGACGAAGGACAGTGGGCCACGCCGCACCCCTCGCGGGCGTAAACGTGGATCTCAGCCGAATTGATGTGCACCGAATGGGCAAACCAGACGTCGTTTCCAACCCAGTCCAACGATTCCATATACCACAACGGACGGTAACCGAATTTCTCCAGGCAGAAGGCCTCTTCGTCCTGAGTTTCTGCCAGATGGGTGTGCAGGTGCACGCCGTACTCGCGGGCCAAGACGGCGCTCTGGCGCATCAACTCGCCCGTGACGCTGAACGGCGAACAGGGCGCCAGGACAATCTGCACCATCGCGCCCGGGTTGGGATCATGGTATGTCTCGATCAATCGCAGGCTGTCGCGCAGAATTTCGTCCTCGCTGTCTACAACAGAGTCGGGGGGCAGCCCGCCCTTGCTTTCCCCCAGGCTCATCGAACCGCGCGAGGCATGAAGGCGCAGGCCGACCTCGCGGGCAGCTTCGATTTCATCATCCAGCCGCGAGCCGTTCGGAAACAGGTAGAGATGATCGGATGCGGTGGTGCAGCCGGAGAGGGCCAGTTCTGCCAGCGCGGTCTTTGTCGAGATATGGATGTCCGCCGGCGTCATCCGCGCCCAGATCGGATACAACGTTTTAAGCCAGTTGAACAGGTTGGCGTCCTGAGCCGCCGGAACCGCTCGGGTCAGGGTCTGGTAAAAATGGTGGTGGGTGTTGACCAGACCTGGCAGGACGATGTGCCCGCTCAAATCCAGCACTTCGTCGGCAGCGGCCGGCAGTTCGCTGGTCGGACCCACTTGGGTGATGAAACCATCCTGAACGAACAGACCTCCTCCAGGTATTTCCCGGCGGAGGCCGTCCATTGTGACGATCAGACTGGCGTTTTTTACCAGAAGAGTCTTATTCATGGGTTATTCTGTTTGATCATATTTCAGGTAAAAACGGCTGCCTGGATCGAACAGCCGCAGTTGGTCAGACAAGTTTAGTTTACCAGAAATGCGGAAATTGTCAATTGTCAGACAATATGATCTTTGTCACAATTTATCTGACATTTCCGCTGCCCGGTAAGTGTTGCGCAGCAGCATGGCGATGGTCATGGGCCCCACGCCGCCCGGGACAGGTGTGATGTGGCTGGCGACTTCCTTAACCTCGTCAAAAGCCACGTCGCCGACCAGCCGAGAGCCTTTCGGCGCGCTGGGATCGTCGATCCGGTTGATCCCGACGTCGATCACCACCGCCCCGGGTTTGACCCAGTCTCCGCGCACCATCTGCGCTCTCCCCACCGCAGCGACCAGCACATCAGCCTGGCGCACGACCGAGGGCAGATCCTGTGTCCGCGAGTGGCAAATGGTCACGGTAGCATCGGCGCGGACCAAAAGCAGCGCCACCGGCATGCCGACGATATTCGACCGCCCAAGCACGACCGCATTCAATCCGCGCAAGGTCGGCAGGGTTTTTTCGAGCATATAGATGCAGCCTGCCGGCGTGCAGGGGACGAAGAGCGGCTCGCGGCGTTTCATCGCCAGCCGCCCGATGTTGACCGGATGGAAGCCGTCCACATCCTTATGCAGGCTGATCAGACTGAGAATCGCTTCTTCATCCAGCCCCTCTGGAAGCGGTAATTGGACCAGAATCCCGTGCACGCGCGGATCGTTGTTCAACTGCGTCACCAGTTCTTCCACTTCCTTCTGGGAGGCGGTTGCTGGCAGCTCGTAACCAAACGATTCGATCCCGACCTCGGCGCTGGCTTTCCTTTTCGAGCGCACGTACGAATGCGAAGCAGGATTATCTCCTACCAGCACAGTCGCCAGACCCGGCGCCGGTTTGCCCGCCGCAACCCGCGCTTCGACCAGGCTTTTCACCTCAGCGCGAACGGATTCCGCAATCGCTTTTCCATCGATCAACTCGGCTGTCATCCCTCACTCCTTTCGTGCTATTCTGATTCCCGCCAGATGAACATCGACTCAGACAACAATCACTGTCATCATTATACCTATTTCTAAGGTGCTCGCGATTCCAGGGCTCAGGCAGGTTGTGATTTATCTCTGTTGCTCAGATTCCGGCTGACCTCCAACCGGTTCTGAGCAGCCTTCTAAGCATCTGCCCGGTGATCGATAGCGGATTTTCAGCGACCTCCTCGGGCGTTCCTTCCGCGACGATCTGCCCGCCCGCTTCGCCGCCTTCTGGACCGAGATCAATCACCCAATCGGCGCATTTGATCAGATCCAGATTGTGCTCGATAACGACCACGGTGTTTCCGGCATCGATCAACCGGTTGAGCAGGCTGATCAAATGGACGATATCGGCAGGATGCAAACCGCTGGTCGGCTCATCCAGCAGGTACAGCGTGCTGCCGATCGCACGGCGCGCCAGCTCCCTGGCCAGCGTGACCCGCTGCGCTTCCCCTCCCGAGAAGGTTGAGGCGGGCTGGCCCAGCTGGAGATATCCCAGCCCGGTTTCGGCCATCAGCTCCAGGCGAGCTCTGACAGGGGATACATCCGCAAACAGAGGCAACGCTTCTTCGATCGTCAGATCGAGCACCTGGGCAATGTCGAACCCTTTGTACTTCACTTCCAGCACTTCGCGCTTATAACGGCGCCCGCGGCAGACGGGGCAGCGCACCCAGACATTCGGTAAAAAGTGCATCTCCACTGCAAGCATCCCGGCGCCTTCGCAGCGGTCGCAGCGGCCGCCGGGCACGTTGAAGGAGAAATGGCGGGCTGTGAAACCGCGCTCGCGGGCAGCCGGCTGCGAGGCGAAGATCTGGCGGATCGGCGTGAAGGCGTCCGTATAGGTTGCGGCATTCGAGCGGTACGAGCGTCCCAGCGGGGTCTGATCGACGGGGATGATCTTTTTGAAATGCTCCCAGCCGTCGATGGCGTCATGAGCGCCAGGTTGTGCCGCCGCGCCGTAGTAATGCTTCCGAGCAGCCCGGTCGAGGATATCGAATAACAATGAGGATTTACCGGATCCCGACACGCCGCTGATCGCGGTTAACCGTCCCAGGGGGAGATGAACTGTGATGTCCTTCAGATTATGCTCGCGCGCCCCTTTGATGGTGAATCCCGCGGGGTTGAATGATCGTCGGCTGGCGGGGATTGGAATTTGCGCTTTCCCGGAAAGAAACTGCCCGGTCAGCGAGGCGGGCGCCTGCGCCAATTTTCCAGGCGGGCCTTCGGCGGTAATCTGTCCGCCAAATCGGCCCCCGCCCGGGCCGAAATCCACCGCCCAGTCAGCGGCGGCAATCAGGTCAAGATCGTGTTCAATGACCAGTACCGTGTTGCCCAGGTCGCGCAGTGCGCGCAGCATCTCGACCAGTCGGCCGGTATCTCGCGCATGCATCCCGACCGTCGGCTCGTCGAGCACATAGAGAACCCCCGTCAGACCGGAGCCGAGCAGGGACGCCAGACGAAGCCGCTGCGCCTCACCCGCCGAGAGTGACGGGGTCGGACGCTCCAGGGTCAGGTAACCCAGGCCGGTCTCGATCAGCCGCCGAATCCGATCAGTCAGATCAATCACAATGGGTTCGGCAATCCGAAAATCCTCAAACGGCAGGTGCTCCTTAAGGGAAGAAATCCATTCGGCCAGTTTCTCCAACGGCATGCGCGAGACATCGATAATATTCCGGCCGGCGACCGTCACAGCGCGGGCTTCGGGGCGAAGGCGCGTCCCGCCGCACTCGGGGCAGGTTTGTTGAACCAACAAATTCTCCAGCTTCCGGAAAGTTTCGCTTTCCGGATCATCGGCGTGCTCGGCGTGCCGGCGGAGAAGGTTGGGCACCACCCCTTCGAAACGGCCTTTGGATACGGTTTTAGGCGGACTGGTGTGCGGAAAATGGCGGCGGAAAGCCGGACTGTCCCAGCCGTAGAGAAGCAAGTCGCGCGCAGGATGGCTCCACGAGCGGATCGGCGCGGCTGGATCGAACTCAAAGCCGTAATGATGCCCGGCGGCGCGCAGCGTGTGGATGTACCATGGGATGATCGCCCTTTCCCAGATGAGTACCGCCCCCTCAGGCAGACTCCTTTTTTCATCAAGAATGCGAGGGAGATCAGCGCTGTATACTGTTCCCAGCCCGGTGCAGACCGGACAGGCTCCAACCGGTTTATTGAAGGAGAAAAATGCCATGCCCAACTCGGGCAGCAGCCCGCCGCAGTTCGGGCAGGCGTCGCTGTACTCCGGTTCGGCGTCTCCCTCCTCACCTTCCCAGTCCGCCCCGACGATCTCGTCTAAGTTGTGGGAGGGCGGCACGTCCGTTCCGCAGTGCGGGCACGGGCGATGACCCGCCCGCGCGTACAACACCCTCAGATAAGTATAAACTTCTGTGGCAGTCCCAACCGTCGAACGAGGCGAGCGGTTCCAGCTGTGCTGGTCTACACTGATCGACGGCGAGAGCCCGAGGATCGCATCCACCGGCGGGCGGCTTTCGTAAGTCACCATTCCCAGGGATTCCATATACTGACGCTGGCCTTCTTTGTGCAAGATTTCGAAAGCCAGCGTCGACTTGCCCGACCCGGACACGCCGGTCAGTACGACCAGTTTGTTTTTGGGGATCGATAAGGAGATATTTTTGAGGTTGTGCAGCCGCGCTCCGCGGATGATGATTTCAGACATCTGTACTTTCTCTTTGGCGGAGATGCGAAATGTTGATGCTCATCGGGATCAGAACGGCATAATGCCATTATATCCTCCCTTATCCAGCGAGAACGATGCCCGATGCAGTTATGTTCTGTAGGGATTAATTTTCTGACAAGTTCTTCAAAATCGCGCGTAGAAAATCGCCGCAGTTTAGGCTATAATGCCTCAATCAAAAAAGGAGGAAAGGATCGCATGGGAAAAATTTGCGTTATTGGAACCGGTTATGTCGGCCTGGTCACAGGCGCCTGCTTTGCTGACCTGGGGAATGAGGTCTACTGCCTGGACATTGACGAAAGCCGCATCGAGAATCTGAAAAAAGGCATCATGCCCATCTATGAACCCGGTCTGGAGCAAGTCGTCACACAAAACTACAAGGCCGGGCGTTTGAAATTCACCACGGAATACACCGAGGCGCTCAAGGAGGCTGAATTTGCCTTTATTGCCGTGGGCACGCCCTCGGGCGTGGACGGGGAAGCGGACCTGCAATACGTCCGCCAGGCAGCGGAAGCCATCGCCGACACGATCGATCACCCGATCATCGTGGTCAACAAATCCACTGTGCCGGTCGGCACCGGCGACTGGGTGGCTGACATCATCCGCAAACGGTGCGCGGGAGAGCCGCTGGAATTCGCGGTGGTATCCAACCCGGAATTCTTACGCGAAGGCTCAGCCATTAACGATTTCATGTACCCCGACCGGGTGGTGCTCGGTTCGCTGAACCGCGAAGCCGCATCGAAGGTTGCCCAACTCTACCTAAGCCTGCGCTGCCCGATCCTGATCACGGATCTGCGCACCGCCGAGATGATCAAATACGCCTCAAACGCCTTTCTGGCAACACGCATCTCCTTCATCAACGAAATCGCCAACATCTGCGAAGATCTCGGCGCGGATGTCCGCCAGGTGGCCACCGGCATGGGCATGGATAAGCGCATCGGCAGCGCCTTTCTCGACGCCGGGCTCGGCTGGGGCGGTTCTTGTTTCCCCAAAGATGTAAAGGCCCTGGCGCATATGGCGGTTTTGCACGGTTCCAATCCGCAGCTCCTGCAAGCGGTGATGGAGATCAATCGAAACCAGCGGAGGAAGGTCGTCCTGCGCCTGCGAAAATCGTTAGGCAACTTGAACGAGAAGGTGATCGGCGTGCTCGGCCTTTCGTTCAAGCCCAACACCGACGATATTCGCGACGCCCCGGCGCTGGAGGTGATCTACTTACTTAGGAATGAAGGCGCCATTGTCAAAGCGTATGACCCGCAGGCGATGGAAAACGCCCGGCAGGTTCTCCAGGGCACTCAATTGTGCAGCAATCCTTACGATGTGGCTGAAGGCGCCGATGCGCTGGTTCTGGCGACCGAATGGAACGAATTCAAGCAGCTCGACTTTGAGCGGATCCGGAAAGCCATGCGCACCCCGATCATCATGGACGGCCGCAACCTGTGGGACCCAGAACAGATGCGCAGGCTCGGCTTCAAATACTACGGGGTTGGACGCCCGGGGAATGGTGATAATCATTAACCCCACAAAACATCAAGGATTTTAGACAAAGGGCAGGCTGCGTATGCCTGCCCTTATTGTCTTTCCCAAGATCAATTCAGTTTGGATTCCTGCTCCCCTGGTAGTGTGCACGAACCGCAGTCGACCCCTATCTCACAATATCATCGCCGTGGGTTTATCGCCACCCCACAAAGGAAGAAGAGGGACCCGACTTTAGGCAAGTTTACGCCCCTTTGCCCGAGATAAAACGAAGGAAGCTAGCAAAGCAATGCCCATAAAGACCAAACCGATGATTGGATCCCGGGTGATGGCAGGCAGCAAGGCATAATCTGTCGAGGCGTGCGCAAAAGCAGTAAGCCAGAGATTGCCGCTGAACAAGTAGATGGTTCCGAAGAATCCCCAAGAAATCGCACGGAGGAGCAGGTCGAATATCAGCCCGATCCCCAGTGTGTTCATTTTCATTCCGACCGCCAGATAACCCGGTAGATGCCAGAGCGCAAACAGACCGGCAACCAGCAGGACAGCAACCCATTTCTTATTGGCCTTTTGAAGTCCTCCTGCCAGGTTAAACAACACTCCGGCGAATACAAGTTCTTCTCCCAACCCAGTCAAAATCCAATTGTTAGCAATCGCCCCCAGCCGATACTCTTGCCTGAACAATACCTGCTCGCTCCCCAATTCTTTCGCAATGATCAGGATAACCAGCACCAATCCATATGTTAATGCGATTACGACTGCGCCGCTGATCAACTGCGATAAGCCAACGCCGATCCGTCCCCAACCGATTCGCATAAAGAACACCAGCCCAATCCCTAGAGCTAGAAAAACCGCCTGAGCAATCAGGAGCGTCACGTCATTATACCCAAGGAGCGGATACAATCCAAACCAAGTGAGCACCTGCACAAAAACCGCTAATCCAAATGCAACCCACAAATATAGCTTGTTTTTCGATTTTTCCATGCAGATCTCCTATGCTATCCTAACTCACCCCATAAAGAACGGCGGCTGAGGAAATTTATGAAATCCTATGGTATCTGGAGGAATAATCTTCGTCAAGACCAGGTAGACCCCCAATTCTTTTATAACTTGTTATCGGAGAGAAGTAACACCCGTGGACTTGCAGGCTGACGATAAGAAGCAGCTAAAGTGGCTTCTTTTCAATAAATTTACTAAAACTTTACGCCAACTTACCTACAAACAGTGCTTCTGGTGATGCTCCTCGATATAACGGTGCAGGTAATGACCGGTATACGATCTCTCGATCCCGCAAATCTCCTCCGGCGTGCCACTGGCGATCAGTTCCCCGCCGCGATCACCGCCCTCCGGACCCAGGTCGATGATGTAATCCGCCACTTTGACGATATCCATGTTGTGCTCGATGATCAGCACCGTGTTGCCCGCCTCGACCAGACGCTGGAGCACCTCGATCAGCTTGTGCACGTCAGCGGCGTGCAGGCCTACCGACGGCTCATCCAGCACGTACAGGGTCTTCCCGGTCGCCCGCCGGGAGAGCTCGCGAGCCAGCTTGACGCGCTGGGCTTCGCCGCCGGAGAGAGTGGTCGCCGACTGACCGATACGGATGTAACCTAGACCTACGTCCTCCAACGTGCGCAGCTTGTTGATGATCGCCGGAAACGCGGCGAACATCTCCAACGCCTCGCTGACCGTCATATCGAGCACCTCGGCGATATTGCGCCCCTTGAAGCGCACCTGGAGGGTTTCGCGGTTGAAGCGCGCCCCGTGGCAGACGTCGCAAGCCACATAAACGTCCGGAAGGAATTGCATCTCGATCCGCAGTTGTCCCTGACCCTGGCATGCCTCGCAGCGACCGCCATGGACGTTGAACGAGAAGCGCCCGGGTTTGTAGCCGCGCATTTTACTCTCCGGCAGTTCCGCAAACAGCTTGCGCACCTCGTCGAACAGCCCGGTATAGGTTCCGGGATTCGAACGTGGTGTGCGGCCGATCGGGGACTGGTCGATATTGATCACCTTGTCCAGGTGCTCGATCCCCTCGATCCGGTCGTACTCGCCCGGCTGAGTGTGCGCCCGGTTGAGGTCACGCGCGAGCGCAGCATAGAGCACATCGACCATCAGCGTGGATTTGCCCGAACCGGATACTCCGGTGATGCAGACCAGCTTGCCGAGCGGGATCTTCACGTCCAGGTTTTTCAGGTTGTTCGCCCGCGCGCCAACCACCCGTAAATATTTTCCGTTCCCGTTGCGCCGCCTAGGAGGGACCGGAACCTGCAGCTTTCCGGAAAGATAGGCTCCGGTCAGCGATTTGGGGTGCTCAAGGATCATTTGCGGCGTGCCCTCTGCCACGATCCAGCCCCCGTGCTCGCCCGCTCCTGGACCGAGGTCGATCACCCAGTCCGCCGAACGGATCGTTTCCTCGTCGTGTTCGACAACCAGCACGGTGTTGCCAAGATCGCGCAGACCCTTAAGGGTATCCAACAGACGGTTGTTGTCACGCGGGTGCAGGCCGATTGAAGGCTCATCCAGCACGTAGAGCACGCCCATCAACCGCGAACCTACCTGGGTGGCCAGGCGGATGCGCTGCGCCTCCCCGCCCGACAGCGACGCGGCCGAGCGCCTGAGGGTCAGATAATCCAGGCCCACGTTGACCAGGAAACCCAGACGGTTTTGGATCTCTTTGAGCACCCGCCCGGCGATGGCGATCTCTCGCGGGGTAAAAGGAGTTTTATCGCTGTTCAGGTAAGTGATCCATTCCAGAGTGCGGTTGACCGGCCAGTCGGTCACCTCGACGATATTGTGCCCATCGACCGTTACCGCCAGCGCTTCGGGTCTCAGCCGGGTTCCCTTACAGCTCGGGCAGGGCCGGTCGCTCATAAATTCGGTAATCTTGTTGCGAATATACTCCGAGGAGGTTTCGCGGAAGCGCCGTTCGAGGTTGGGAATGACGCCTTCGAAAGCGGTCTGGTAGCTCGATTCTCTCTCGTTGCGCCCATGGAAATGAATGCGGATTTCCTCCTGCCCGGTGCCGTAGAGGATGGTTTTCAGTTTTTCTTCCGGGATGTCCTGCACCGGCGCGTCCAGGTCAATGTGATAATGCTTGGCAACCGCCTCGACCATCTGCCAGTAGTAGCCGCCCTGGTCGCGCGGACCATTCCATTCCAGGGCGATGATCGCGCCTTCGCGAAGCGAGCGCTCCTTGTCCGGGATCAGCAGATCCGGGTCGATCTCCAGCTTGCTTCCCAGTCCCTGGCATTCCTGGCAGGCGCCGTGCGGCGTGTTGAACGAGAAGGTGCGCGGCTCAATCTCGGGGAGGCTGACGCCGTGTTCAGGACAGGCGAGGTGTTCTGAATAGAAGAGATCAACCGGAGGTTCCTGAGTCAAATCCTGGACGATCAGGTAACCCTCGCCGACCTTAAGGGCGGTCTCGACCGAATCGGTCAACCGGGAGCGCATCTCATTCCGTTCTGCTTCATCTTGCGGATGACTCAACACCAGCCGGTCGACGACCGCCTCGATATTGTGGATCTTGTACCGGTCGAGGCTGATTTCTTCGTCCAGCGGATAAACTTTGCCGTCCACCCGAACGCGGGCGAAGCCGGCTTTGCGGATTTCGTCGAATGCTGCCTGGTAGGTGCCTTTGCGCCCGCGGATGATCGGGGCTAATACCAGCAGCCGCGAGCCTTCTGGCATGCGCTCGATAGCTTCGACAATCTCCTGAGCGGATTGGCGCACCACCTCGCGCCCGCAGACCGGGCAGTGCGGAATGCCGACCCTGGCGAACAGCAGACGCAGGTAATCGTAGACCTCGGTCACCGTTCCGACCGTCGAACGGGGATTGCGTGAAGTGGCTTTCTGGTCTATCGACACCGCCGGCGAGAGCCCGTCGATCGAATCCACATCCGGCTTTTCCATCTGACCGAGGAACTGGCGCGCGTAGGCTGAGAGTGACTCGACGTAGCGGCGCTGTCCTTCGGCAAAAATCGTATCAAACGCCAGAGAGCTTTTTCCAGATCCGGACAAACCGGTAATGACCACCAGTTGATCGCGCGGAATTTCGACCGTGATATTTTTCAAATTATGTTCTCGAGCGCCAACCACCCGAATCACATTCTGCGACATATTTGTTACCCGTTCCCTGAAATCGAAAATATATTCTATTATAGCACCTTCAAAAGAAAACGGAACAACTGTTCTGTTCCGCAAGTTGGGCAACTAGTGATTCTACCCTGAATCGAGATTCCTGACAGAAACGCATAAAAGGTTCGCATGAATTGAGGTAATTGCCTGCTGATTATTGCTGCGTAGCCGGCCCTGGACATGTATAATCTAATTTATTTCCCTTAGATCGGGCACAAAGGATGATCAATGGACGAGATCAAGCATAAACGATCGATTCGCGCCTGGACGCTCTACGATTGGGGCAATTCTGCTTTCGCCACCACCATCATGGCGGCGGTCTACCCGGTTTTTTACACCTCCGTCGCCACCGCCGGGCTGCCCGCTCACCTGGCGACCGCCTACTGGGGCTTTACCACCGCTACCGGCGCGTTGATCGCCGCTGTGATCAGCCCGATCCTCGGCGCTATGGCGGACTTCCGCGGGTCAAAAAAGCGCTTCCTGACCATCTTCATGTTACTGGGCGTGACCGCCACCGCGCTGCTCTACTTCGTCCGCACCGGCGACTGGCTGCTCGGTTCGCTGTTTTTCATCTTCGGCAACATCTGATTTGCCGGCAGCCTGGTCTATTACGACGCCCTCCTGCCGCATGTTGCCAGACCTGACGAGATCGATCAGGTGTCTTCGCGCGGTTACGCCATGGGCTACATTGGCGGAGGCATTCTCCTGGCGGTCAATGTCGCGATGATTCTGTTTGTCCCGGGCTTTTTCCCGGCCGAGCAGGAAGCAGTAATAACCGACCTGATGACCCGCCTGACGTTTGTCACCGTAGCTGTGTGGTGGCTGGTCTTTACCCTTCCCCTGTTGAAAAATGTATCGGAGCCGGCGCGGCGAATCTTGCCAGGCGAGGCGGGTTTCAATCCGCTGACCGCCAGCTTTAAGCGGCTGGGCAAGACTTTCCGCGAAATCCGAAATTACCGCGACCTGTCGCTGTTCCTGCTCGCCTTCTGGGTCTATGCGAACGGGATCGGCACGATCATCACCATGGCAGTCGCCTACGGTAATGAAATCGGCATCGGACAGACTTCGCTGATCGGGACCTTGTTGATGGTGCAGTTCCTGGCGGCTACCTTCGCCATCCTGTTCGGCTGGCTGGCGAAAAAGATTGGAACCAAGCCGGCCATCTATCTCAGCCTGACGGTCTACACGCTGATCGCCGTTGCCGGCTACTTCCTCCAGCATGAGTGGCAGTTCTGGGCACTTGGCGCGGCAGTAGCGACCGTCCAGGGCGGCAGCCAGGCGCTCAGCCGCTCGCTGATGGGCAAGATGATGCCCAAGAGCAAATCGGCCGAATTCTATGGTTTCTTCAGCGTGTTTGAGAAATTCGCCAGCATTGCCGGCCCGTTCCTGTTTGGCCTGGTTTCGACCATCATGGGAGAAAGCCGGTTAAGTATTGTTTCGCTGGTGATTTTCTTTACCGCCGGCATGCTGATCCTGACTCGTGTCAACGTAGAGCGCGGCGTCCAGACCGCTCTCTCAGAGGAGCAGGAGCTGATCAACGCCAGCAGCGCTTCCATGTAAAGGATCATATCAATATTCGAGACACAATTCTCCACCCTGGAGATTTCGGCGCAACGAATCCCGGGGCAGTTCGTATTTAATTTCAGGTATCTACATGTTAAGGAGAAATTTCATGTGTAAGAAATGGATCATCATGCCAACACTGCTGCTGGTTTCCAGCCTGATTCTTACCGGCTGCATCACCGTTGACCTGGGAACCGACGCTTTTCGAACCGTAAGAGGCAGCGGGAACCTGGCGAGCGAAGAACGCCCGGTTAGCGGGATCGAGCGGATCGCCCTCTATGGGATCGGCGTGGTTGAGGTCACCCTCGCTGACCGCGAATCTCTGGTGATCGAGGCGGAGGAAAACCTTCTCCAATATCTCGAGACAGAAGTTGATAACGGCGTGCTCGAATTGCGGACACGCAACGGAATCAATCTGCAGCCGCGGAAGGACATCCGCTACCTAGTGACCGTCAAATCGGTGAATGCTCTGGAGATCTTTGGCTCGGGGTCCATCACCCTGGATCAGGTCGAAACGCGCTCCATGCGCCTGGTAATCGCCGGCTCAGGCGATATCAACCTGGGCAATCTCACAGCAGACTCGCTGGATATCACCATCCCGGGATCTGGTGAGGTTCGGGTAAGCGGTGAGGTCGAGCAGCAGACAGTTAATGTGGCGGGATCCGGCAAGGTGCGAGCCGAAAATTTGCGCAGCCAATCGGCCGAGATCCGATTGGCCGGCTCGGGAGATCTTACCGTCTGGGCCGTCGAGAGCCTGACCATGCGCATCCTGGGCAGCGGCGACATCCGTTACTACGGCACGACTTCTGTCAGCCAGACGATCCTCGGCTCCGGGAATATCACGCCGCTGGGAGAAAAATAACCCTCCAGGCAACGGAACCGGCTCAGCTTCTAAATAACCTCCCTCATTTTCAGAGAGTGGAAATGGGGGAGGTTATCCATCTTTACAATTTAATGGATCATAAATTAGCCTGCACTCAACGAGCCCATCCGATGCCGCGGCCCGATCCTGTTACATCTAAAACTTGGTATTCCCATACTCCAGCACCTCGTACAGCTCGACCAGCACGCCGCCGGTGCTCTTGGGATGGATGAAGGCCATCTTGCGGCCTGGCAGCTCGAGGGGCGTTTCATTGATCAGCCGCACGCCCTTTTCCTTCAATTCTGAGAGCATGGCGGCGATGTCATCCACCTCCAGGCACAGGTGGTGCATCCCCCCGCCACGTTCGGCAAGGAATTTCGCCACTCCGGTGTCCTCGCTGGTCGGCCGGACCAGCTCCACCTCGCTTTCGCCCACCGGGATGAACACCACGGTTGCCTTCTGGCTGGGCACATCTTCGATGTGATCCACCTGGAGGCCGAGCGCGTCCCGCCAGAATGCCAGCGAGGTGTCAATGTCCGCTACGGCGATTGCGACATGATTGATTTTGTTGATTTTCGCCATTTCGATTTCTCCTTGATTCCAGCCTGGCTTTTTACAACCAGCCTTGCGGCTGATACTCTCCCCAAACCCTGCGCAACACCCCGCAAATCTCGCCGAGGGTGATGTCATTCTCCACGCAAGTGATGAACAACGGCATCAGATTATCCGAGCCGCGGGCGGCATCCTCAAGGTGTCCCAGCAGCTCGCTGACCCTGGCGGAATCGCGCGTCGCGCGCAGCTCAGCCAGACGGGCGCGCTGGGCGGCTTCGATTGCCGGGTCGACCTTAAGCTCCTCAAGCTCCAATGTTTCCTCTACCTGGAAGGCGTTCACGCCGACCACAATCTGATCTTTGCTCTCCACTTCCTTCTGGAACCGGTAAGCCGAGTCCTGGATCTCGGACGCCATGAATCCGTTTTCGATGGCTTTCAACGCCCCGCCCATTTGATCGATCTTCTGGATGTATTCCATCGCCCGCTCGCTGATCTCGTTCGTCAGCTGCTCGATCACATAAGATCCCGCCAGCGGATCGATGGTGTCCGCGACGCCGGATTCATGAGCGATGATCTGCTGGGTGCGCAATGCCACCCGGACCGATTTCTCGGTCGGCAGCCAAAGCGCTTCGTCCATGCTGTTGGTGTGCAGAGACTGCGTCCCGCCCATCACCGCCGCCAGTGCCTGAATTGCCACCCGGACGATATTGTTCTCCGGCTGCTGAGCAGTCAGCGTGGAGCCGCCGGTCTGGGTATGAAAGCGCAGCATCCAGGATTTGGGATCGGATGCTTTAAACCGGCCGCGCATAATCTGCGCCCAGAGACGGCGGGCAGCGCGGAATTTGGCCACCTCCTCGAGAAAATGATTGTGCGCAGCGAAGAAGAACGACAATTGGGATGCAAAATTGTCAACCTGCAGGCCCGAATCGATCGCCGCCTGAACGTAAGCTATCGCATCGGAGAGGGTGAAGGCCACTTCCTGGACGGCTGTGGAACCGGCCTCGCGGATGTGGTAACCGGAGATGCTGATCGTGTTCCAGCGCGGCACGTTCGACTCGCAGTACTTGAACACGTCGGTGATCAGGCGCATCGACGGCGCAGGCGGGAAGATGTACGTCCCGCGGGCAACATATTCCTTGAGAATGTCGTTCTGGATCGTCCCTCTCAGCAGCTTCTCCTCAACCCCCTGCCGGCGGGCTACCGCGATGTACATCGCCAGCAGGATTGAGGCCGGCGCGTTGATGGTCATGCTGGTAGAGACTTTATCCAGAGGAATATCCTTGAAGAGGATTTCCATGTCGCGCAGCGACGAGATCGAAACGCCCACCTTACCCACTTCGCCGGTGGACATCGGATCGTCAGCGTCGTAGCCGATCTGGGTAGGCAGATCAAATGCGACGGAGAGCCCCGTCTGACCCTGGTTCAACAGGTAGAGGTAGCGCCTGTTCGATTCCTCGGCCGTGGCGTAGCCGGCGTACTGGCGCATCGTCCACAGCCGCCCGCGGTACATGGTCGGCTGCACGCCGCGGGTAAATGGATACTCCCCGGGAAAACCTAGGGATTCCATATAATCGCATTTGAAAGGAATCCCGATCCTGGGCAGCGGGATACCCGAAGGGGTTAAGAATTCTTTCTTGCGCTCAGGGTATTTCGAAATGACAGGGTAAACGACCTCTACTTCCCACCGTTTCTTTTCCTGATCGATATTCATGGGTTTCGCCTTAACAGGGAATGATCTTCAATCTCAGTATACCTGAAGCCGCCTGAAAGACCAGTGGATTAATTTATGGTAAAATTTTGACAAATATCCTGAGATCGTCGCAACAAGTTACTATCCTGCCCCGGCACTCAAGGGTAAAACCATTGGAATCCATATGACGCCGTTCCTTCAACTCGTATTCAGCCTCGCCGTCATTTTAGTCGCAGCAAAATCCGCCGGTTACCTGAGTACGAAGCTGGGGCAGCCGGCGGTACTGGGGGAATTGCTGGTAGGGGTTATCCTGGGTCCTTCGCTGATTGATCTCAGCCACCTCCCCTTTATCACGGATACGCACCTGGGCGAGTTGATTCATGAGCTCGGCGAATTGGGGGTATTGCTCCTGATGTTCCTCGCCGGTCTTGAATTGCATCTCTCCGAGCTGGCGAAGAACACGAAAGTGTCCGCTTACGCGGGAATCCTTGGTGTGCTGTTTCCGGTCAGCCTCGGCGTTCTCGCCGGAGCGTTGTTCAACCTGAATTTGGACAGTTCAATTTTCTTCGGTTTGGCCCTCGGCGCGACCAGCGTCAGTATCTCTGCCCAAACCTTGATGGAGTTGAAGGCGCTGCGCAGCCGGGTAGGGTTAGGGCTGCTCGGAGCGGCGGTTTTCGACGATATTCTGGTTATTTTACTCCTCTCGATTTTCACTGCGCTGGCGGGCGGGGGCAGCGTCAACGAGATTTTGGTCGTCTTTGGCAAAATGATCCTCTTCCTGGCAGTATCCATGGGCTTCGGCCTGTGGGCGCTGCCCTGGCTTGCCAGAAGAGTCAGGCGGCTGCCCGTTAGCCAGAATGTGCTGACTTTCGGCATTGTCATCCTGCTTGTCTATGGCATGGCCGCCGAGCTCCTGGGCGGTATCGCCGCCATCACCGGCACATTCCTCGCCGGGCTGATGTTCGCCCGCACCCCGGAAAAGAGCGAGCTGGAAACCGGTTTACGGGCGCTTTCCTATAGTTTTTTCGTACCGATCTTCTTTGTCAGTATCGGTTTGAGCATCGACATCCGCGAGTTGGATCTGAGCGCAGTCTGGCTGGTGATTCTCGCCTCGGTTTTCGGCATTTTAGGGAAGATTCTTGGAGCAGGCGCGGGCGCCAGGCTGGCTCAATTCTCCTGGCGCGAGTCGCTCCAGCTTGGGATTGGCATGGTGTCTCGCGGCGAAGTCGGCCTGATCGTTGCATCCATTGGCTTGAGCGGAGGATATATCACCCCGGCAGCTTTCTCCGCAATCCTCGGCATGGTTTTGATCACCACGCTGGTGACGCCGATTATGCTGCGGGCGGCGTTTAAATCAAAGCCGCCCCATCAGCAAACTGTTCCGGAAACGAAATCTTGACGGACCGGAGGAATGGACCATGTACATGATCATCTTCGTCCTGCACGACCCGGAAAATATGGACGCAGTCTTGAATGCCTGGGATGAAGCCGGGGTCAGCGGAATCACCATTTTGCCCAGCACAGGTCTGGCCCGCTTCCGCGCTAAAGGCGCATGGCGCGACGATCTCCCTCTGATTCCCAGCCTGGAAGACTTCCACGAGCATACCGAAAAACTCAACCGCACCTTGATGACGATCGTCAAGGATGACGAGATGGTGGATAAGATCGTCGCCGCGACCCGGCGTGTGGTCGGCGATCTCGACCAGCCCAATACCGGCATTTTGGCGGTCATCCCGACTGCCCGCGTCTTCGGTCTTTACCGAAAGGACGAGGCCGACAAGTAATCTCGTTCTCGTTGACGGATGATCCGGGGTCTGGTACAATCCAACCTCGCGAGGCGTTGTACCCTTCGCCTTGACAATTTTCATTTTAGGCTTGAAAGGGCTTGATCATGAAAGTACTCCTGCTTAAAGACGTGTATAAACTTGGCCGTGCAGGCGACATTAAGAAAGTCGCAGATGGGTACGGCCGAAACTATTTAATTCCCCAGGGATTGGCAGCTTTAGCCACCCCGGGCATGCTCCAGCAGGTAGAGCATATCCGCTCGCAGGCTGCCGCCCGGCGGGCCGTGCTTAATGAAGAAATGGGCGGAGCCGCTCAGGCGCTTACGGGCCAGACCTTCGCCTTCGCTTCGAAAGCCGGCGAGACCGGGAAACTCTACGGATCGATCACAACCCAGATGATTGCCGACGCGATCAACCAGAAGCTGAACCTGAACATTGACCGCCACCAGATTGTCTGCGAACCGATCCGCACTCTCGGCGAGCACACCGCCCACGTACGCCTCACAGTGGACTTGATCCCGGAGATCAGGATTATCGTTCACCGCGAAGGTGAAGCTGTCAAATTGGATGAGGTCAAAAGTGAGGCTGCCAAGGCAGTTGAACAGGTCGATGCCGCGGCCGAACCCGAGGAATTGACCCTCCCTGACGAGGAACTCGGCGAAGAGTCTGAAGAATAACCCGAAGAAGCAGCCTGAACGAATTCCTGAAACAGTGATATAAACCGGCCGAAGTCTGCCAGTCAGAAAACAGGCCGGTCTTTTTTTTATCAAAACTGGTAAAATCGCCGGTGATGATTCCCAATGCAGTCACAGTCGGTGAGGCGTTGCGCGCGGCTCGCGAAGCGCGCGGTTTGACGCTTGAACAGGCCAGCGCGGTGACCCGCGTGCGCCTGCTCTATCTTCAGGCGCTCGAAAACGATGAAGCAGACATCCTCCCTTCGGCTGTTCAAGCGCGCGGGTATTTA